>OUNM010095531.1_pt1 | contig 12837 bp, 12 predicted proteins | sample 1769961 | NCBI WGS metagenome assembly OUNM01 (sample SAMEA3914820, study PRJEB12502) | metagenome | biome: forest; material: soil | place: USA | collected 2012-03-12 | depth 0.3 m | reverse complement strand
GAAGGAGAATCCGGGCGAGAGCCCGTCCGATATTTTCTTGGATGTCAAGTCGACCAGGGAGGGGATCCAGCTGACAATCCGGATTCCTACCGTGTTTAACGGCCAGCAAACCACGCCGCACATCTCATTTTCGTAGCTGGCGTCGACGGCAGGATGACGGGTGGCTGACGGGACCAGGATTAGAGTTGGTTCTAGAGCGTTTGGTATTTTGTGTGACTAGCCGTGTACTTTACTTCCAGGATCGGTGTTGGGGCGTTTGGGGCGGAGTTTTCTAGGCGGACTTGAGAGGGGGGTTGGGGTATCCAATGTCAACGTGCCGTGTATCACACCACCCTGACAGAAAACCCGTTCAGATGAGACGTGGTGTGTGAGAGAGAAACGCTCGGTTGGCAGTCAAGCGGATAAAGCAGGTTCTCGCAGGCACTCTCTGCGAGGAGGGGGAAGAGGGGAACCACCTAGAAGCCACCCAAAGCACCGACATGACGTCTGGATCGGTCTCTTATGCCCTTATCCTCCGGTGCTCTGCCACACCTGTCCCCGGTGGCCAACCTCGAGCCAACCAATGAGCAGGGCGTGTGCCACACCTGGAGAGAAACCTCCAGCTCTTGCGACATGGTGGATGGCGAAAACGACCAGGGGCTTCCGAAAAGGTGGCATACCAAGCCTTTGGCGATGGCTTGCTTGCAGGCTCCAAGGGCAAATCGTACGATTGGTACCGCTACACACCCAAGATTCCTTCCTTCTACCTCGCTTCTAGCTGCACCGCCTGATCCATGGCTCATATGAAGTCATCCCGATTCGAGTAGGACCCACCACTCGCTTGATCTCGGGGACGTATGAAGTCATCCCGTCTCGCGTGGTGGCCCACAAAGCGTCAAAAGTCCGCCGATCATCGACCGTTCGAGGATGAACAAGTGGTGGGCATTGATGGCCGATATCGAGAAATAACAGAAAGATATCTGAGAACACTGCCCGGTAGCCACGCGGTTGTTCGAGGGTTCCTTGCCCCTGACGTAACTCCCCTTGAATGACGTCCAAGAGGACGACCCCCATGGAGAGAGATGCGGCCTTGCATTGTCAGTTCGTCGAGTCCACAGGAAGAGACGGGTTGCGCATAAAAGGGCCGGAATATGGAAAGATCTAGAGCAAGAAACATAAACCTGTATTCTAGACCAAACACACACACAAGACTTAGACAACAACCAAACCAAGATTCACAAACTCTTTCCGATACCACAATTCAACAAACTCTTCCCCAACCTACAATTCCACAAACTCTTTCCTTTCCTACAAGTCCGCAATCCAGGAGAAGACGCCATCACAATGACCGACGTCGCCCAAAAGCAAAAGGGCGCTCGGCCCAGCCACCCGAAGGAGTCCAGCGGCCCAGCCGCCGACAAGTTGGCCGAGACCCCGCGTTCGCAGCCCACCGTGCCCGAGTATGACACCAGCGACAATGTCCCGACAACCGGCTCGGTGGAAGATTCTCACAGCGACGAGTACACCCACGGCGACGCAAAGTCCAAGGGACGAAAGGACGACGAAGAGACGAAAGAAGACGAGGGAGAACAGGAGCCGGTAAAGAAAAAGGATAAGGGTCGAAAGAAGGACGAAGAGACGGAGGAAGAGAAGGGAGAGCAGGAGCCGATCAAGATGAAGGATGTCAAACCGAAGCCGGAGGAGGATGAGGGGGAGCAGAAAGCCCAGGACGCTTCCTCCGACAAGCCGACCAAAGAAGCGTCCGAAGCCCTCTCGAGCACTGCCCCGGAGGTGGATGCGCCCAAGAAGGCAGCGAAGCCCAAGTCTTCTGGGCCGCAGCAGGATGAAGAGCCTGAAGTGGAGGCTCCGGCCGAAAAGACTAAGGACCTCGCCGGTGATCAGAAAAAGGCGGCCTCTGATTCTGCGAAGAAGGCAGCCCCTGACTCTGCGAAGAAGGCAGTCTCTGACTCCCCGAAGAAGACTGCTTCTAAGACTGAGGAGAAGGCGTCCCCTGAGCCTGTGAAGAAGAAGGCAGCCCCCGATTCTGCAAAGAAGGCATCTCCTGAGGCTGCGAAGAAGAAGGCAGCTCCCGAGTCTGCGAAAAAGGCAGTCTCCGATTCTGCGAAGAAGGCATCCCCCGACTCTGCGAAGAAGGCAGTCTCCGACTCTGCGAAGAAGGCATCCCCCGACTCTGCGAAGAAGGCAATCTCCGACTCTGCAAAGAAAGCAATCCCCGATTCTGCAAAGAAGGCAGCCTCTAAGTCTGAGGAGAAGGCATCCCCTGAGCCTGCGAAGAAGAAGGCTGCTCCCGAGTCTGCGAAGAAGAAGGCAGTCCCCGACTCTGCCAAGAAGGCAGCCTCTGACTCTGAAAAGAAGGCCGCTCCCAAAGCCGAGAAGAAGGTCGCCCCCGAATCCGACAAGGCCGCCTTCGAGTCTGATGAGGAGAAAGCCTCCGAGACTGAGAAGGCCATCCCTGAGGGCGAGGACAATGCCGCCTCCGAGGGCGAGGAGAAAGCTGCCTCCGAGGGCGAGGACAATGTCGCCTCTGATGTTGAGGACAATGCCGCCTCTGAGGGCGAGGACAATGCCGCCTCTGAGGGCGAGGACAATGCCGACTCTGAGGACCAGGAGAAGCCTCTCCCTGTGGATGTGGAGAAGGATCTCCCCGAGGATGCAGAGAAGGACCTCCCCGAGGATGCAGCGAAGGACCTCCCCGAGGACGCCGAGAAGGGCATTCCCGAGGACGCCGAGAAGCCTCTCCCTAAGGACGCTGAGGAGGACATCGCCGAGGACGCCGAGAAGCCTCTACCCGAGGACGCCGAGAAGCCTCTTCCCGAGGACGCCGAGAAGCCTCTTCCCGAGGACGCCGAAAAGCCTCTCCCCGAGGATGCCGAGAAGGACGTCCCCGAGGATGAGGAGAAGGAAATCCCAGAGGGTGAGGAGAAGACTCCTCCCGAGGATGAGGAAAAGCCCCCTCCTGAGGACGAGGAGAAGGCCGCCCCTGAGGTTGAAGGAGAAGTCGCTCCTGAGGCTCAAGAGGGTGAGCAAGCCACTTCCGAAGCCCAACCCGAAGAAGAAGAGAAACCCGATTTCACCGTACTCAAGAACGGCACTGTCAACAAACTCGGGAACATCACTTCGGAAGGCAAGCTTGTCGGCCGTGTGGTTGAGGGCGTGCTTAAGAACCTTGTCGGGAAGAAGGTTGACGAAGAGGGCAAGATTTGGAGCAGTAACGGCAAGATCCTAGGCAAGGCCGAACCTATCCCTGACGACGAACTTGAGGAGATGCTCCGGGAAGCTGCGCCGTTCGAGAGCTTCCCTGACGCTATCGTCGATAAGGATGGGATGGTAACATCGAACGGAGAGATCATCGGCAAGGTTGTCGAAGGTGAGGCGAAGGATCTAAGGGGTAAGTCTGTTGATGCAGACGGGGACATTCTGAACAAGGGAGGAGATGTTATCGGCAAGGCCGAGCGGTGGGAGCCTGAGCCTGAGGCTGAGCCCGAAGAAGAGGAGGATAAAACCGACTTCACTATCCTCAAGAACGGTACCGTCAACAAACTCGGCAACGTTACCTTAGATGGTAAGATTGTTGGCCGCGTGATCGAGGGCGTGCTCAAGAACCTCGTCGGCAAGAGGGTTGACGAGGAAGGCAAAATCTGGAGCAGTAGCGGCAAAATCATCGGCAAGGCTGAGCCTATTCCTGACGACGAACGCGACGAGATGCTGCGCGAGCCCGCGCCGTTTGAGAGCTTCCCTGACGCTGTCGTCGACAAGGACGGGATGGTGATCTCGAATGGAGAAATTGTTGGTAAGGTCGTCCAGGGCGAGGCAAAGGACTTGAGGGGTAAGTCGGTCGACGCAGACGGCGATATCCTCAGCAAGGGGGGCGATGTCATTGGCAAGGCCGAGCGCTGGGAGCCCGAGCCCGAGCCCGAGCCCGAGAAGGAGCCCGAGGTCGATAAGTCGATTCTTGCGGGCAAGCGGGTGAACAAGCTCGGAAACGTCGTGGACAGCAATGGCACCATCTTCGGCAGAGTCGTGGAGGGCGATGTCAAGCGGATGGTGGGCCGCATGTGCGACAAACAGGGACGCATTCTCAGCGAGAGCGGCGATGTCCTGGGCCAGGCTGAGCTCGTCTCCGAGGGCGAGCGTGAGGGTCTGAAGGAGGGTCCCTTTGCCGAGCTCCAGGGCTGCACCGTTGCCAAGGATGGGACGGTGGTCACGCCCTCTGGGGACGTTGTCGGCAGGCTGATCAGTGGAGATCCAAAGGTGCTCTTTGGGCGTGCCGTCGATGAGGATGGAGACGTCATCGACAAGAACGGCAATGTCCTCGGAAAGGCCGAGCGCTGGGAGCCGGAGAAGGTTGAGAACAAGAAGAATCCCATGTCTGGTCGCAAGGTCAACCGCGAAGGCGTAAGTCAAACCCGTCCGCCCCTAAAAGGAAAGAAATTGCTGACCTTGTTGATTGATGACAGAACGTGGTTGACGAGGACGGGAATATCATTGGAAAGCTCACCTCCGGTGACCTCAGCGTCTGCAGCGGCAAGGGCATTGATGACGATGGCGACGTGGTTGACTACAAGGGAAACACGATCGGCCATTGCTCCCTCCTCGAGGACATTCCGAAGGAGGAGGAGCCCGTGGAGGAGGAGTCTCCCGAGGAGAAAGAGAAGCGCGAGAAGCTTGAGCAGGACAAGAAGCTGGCCATCCAGATGGCCGTTGTCATCGAGCAGTGCCTCGACAGCATCCGCCCCATCTGCAAGATGATCACCGAGGTAAGTGACGGTTGGAACCCCGGCCGGTATCACGCAGCGCACTGACACAAGCCCAGAAAATCGACAAGGCCGAGCGGACTCCCGAGGAGGAGCGCGATGAAGAAGGACTTGTCCGCGAAGTCCGCCCTCTTATCGAAGAGGGAGGCAGGATCCTCAACGAAGCCAAGGGGGCCATCAAGGGCCTGGACCCCGACGGCCATATCGCGGCCAATGCCAAGCACAAGACAGTGGCACGCGAGGCAACCCCTGAGGAGTACCGCCTGGCGGACCTCCTGAAGGACCTCACGGGCGATGTGACGCAGTGCATCGACAACGCTAAGAAAAAGCTGGAAGACATGCCGCACGCGAAGAAGGGGCTGAACCCTCTTTGGGGATTGCTCAGCGAACCCCTCGCGCAAATTCTGGCCGGCGTTGGAATGCTGCTCTTTGGAGTCCTCAATCTCGGTGAGTTGCCGTTCATCAAATGTCATGTGCCCTCCCTGTCGTATCGTAGGCTAACGAAGCTGCTCTTCAGTGGGGAGACTCTTGAGCGGTCTGGGGCTGGGTGGACTCGTAGACGGGCTCCTGGGCACGCTCGGCTTGAACCGTGTTCTCGAGGGACTGGGACTCGGGTCCTTCACCAAGAGCCTGAAGGGGGGCGACAAGAAGAAGAAGGGAGGCGGCATCCTGGGAGGTGTGCTTGGAGGCTGAAGAGAGGGCGGGACGAGAGGACGAGACTGGGTTTTCATTACATGCGAAATGATTTAATGTCGGCAATGATTAATTCTGCTCTTAAACAATCCATAATTCTAGTTATTGTGATTTCAAGATGTTTGTCTTCGAGCACTTTTTTTTTCTGCGATGTTTCGCGCTCAAGGCAACAGTGCGAAGTTCGGTATTCATACCGTTGCTGTGCTGTCTCGTCACGTGCACACGCTCGGTGTTCGCGTATGGAAAACAATCCGGGTCCACTTTGTCACGCTGATGAATCGTTCCATTACCCGTACCCCGTCTCTGCTGCAACCCACATTCCATCGTTCCAACCCCGGAAACGTGTCGATTTATCCTGTACTCGGTACCGGTACCGATTACGGATACAGCCGACACACAATGCCGCCAAACCCGCGCCAACCCTCGTGGCGCCCCGCGCCTCACAAGAGCGCCAATGCCAATAGCAAGCGCCCCGCGGCGCCTCCGAGCAGCGTCACTGGCAAGCGTCCCGTCGAGGTTATTGACCTGACTGGCGACGATCCCGTCGTCCGGCCTGCCAAAGCACCCCGCTACTCTTCCTCGTCTCACGCCGCGCCGTCTTACCCTTCTTCGTCGTCGTACCCGACCTCGTCGTACCCTACCTCGTCGTACCCTACTTCGTCATACCCTTCTTCTTCGTTCCCTTCCTCCTCCTACCCTACCTCCTCCTACCCCACCTCGTCCTACCCCACCTCGTCGCCTGCCTCCCGGCTCCCAGCTTCCAGTCGCCCGTCCTCCATTCCCAGTTCGACCCCCCCTGCGCGTGCGCCTGGTGCCAGTGTGCGGTACTTTGATGAAGATGAGCTCGAACCCTCTACGCAAGATCTCACCCAGAGCGATGATGGCCCGCAACACGAGCTGTATGGCTCCTTCGGTATGTCTTTCTCCTTCTACACTACGCCGACGCTAGCATCTACAACGTGCCAGGCTGACCGCGAAAAGATGGGAAAGTGGTCGGTCTGAGGTATTACAATGGTGTCGCGACAGCCGGAGAAGTTGTCGTCTGCCGGAGAGAACCTTCCAACCAGGTAGCGCCAGATATGAAGTCGAGCCGCACCACTGCCGTTCGGATCTAACATTCGTTTCTGCAGTATGATCCTAACGCAATTCGCGTGGACAATGTCCTCGGACTTCAGATTGGGCACATCCCCAGGACCGTCGCCTCGAAACTAGCTCCATACATGGTACGCTCTGATGTTGCAATTGACCTGTTACTCGACTGCTCACGCCCACCAGGACACTGGAGATGTCACCGTTGAAGCCACCCTCACGGGCCCGAAAGGTTTCTATGACTGTCCAATCCGCCTGTACATCTTTGGCGCAAGTGACGCCCTTCGCCGGGCGAGTCTGGAGGAGCGTCTGAAGAAGGACAAGCTTGTCAAAGCCACGCAGCTCAAGCAAACCCGGCAGGAGAGCGAGCAGCGGCGGAAAACTATGAATCTGAAAAGCGGCCGAGGCACCGCCGGCTTTGGGGAAGAGGAAGTGTCCCTGGAGCAGCTGGCCAAAACCAGTGTGGCCGTCAACTTTCGTGCGGGTGCGGATATTGCTCAAACACTGGCCATGGATGAGCACCAGCTATCAAAGCTGCCCGAAGCGAAGCAACCCGAGGCATTGTCGGCCAAGCTACTCCCATATCAGCTACAGGGCCTGGCGTGGCTGACGGCCAGGGAGAACCCGACTTTCCCGGAGCCGGGGTCTTCCGAGTCCGTTCAACTCTGGAAGCGTGACGTTCGAGGCAAATACGTCAACCTGGCCAGCAACATCACCGTTGCGTCGCCTCCCGCTCTCCTCTCTGGTGGCCTCCTCGCAGACGACATGGGTCTTGGTAAAACCCTTCAGATCATTTCTCTGATCCTGACTGGAGGGCCAGGAAGCACACTCATTGTTGCTCCGGTCGGTGTGATGAGCAACTGGGAGCAACAAATCACGCGCCACGTCCGCCCTGAGCACGCCCCCAAAGTGCTCATCTATCACGGAGCTTCTCGGCAGACCGCCGCCAAGTCGTTGAAGGATTTTGGAGTTGTCATCACAAGCTACGGGACTATGACCTCCGATGGTGCTTTACACCAGCTCAAGTGGCGCCGCATTGTTCTGGACGAAGGCCACACCATCCGCAACGCCAAAACGCAGGCGGCTTTGGCAGCCTGTATGCTGAAGGCACAGTCCCGCTGGGTGCTCACAGGGACGCCTATGTAAGTTGACAACCTCTTCGCTTAGCGCTCGACTGACGTGTCTTGCGTGTCTTAGTGTCAACAACATTCGCGACTTGCACTCGCAGCTCAAATTCTTGCAGATTACTGGCGGCATTGAGCAGGCCGATGTTTTCAACACAGTCATCGCAAGACCGCTTGCGAACGGGGATCCCCGCGCCGAAGCCCTCTTGCAGTCCCTGATGAAGGACCTGTGCCTCAGGCGGAAAAAAGACTTCTCATTCGTCGACCTCAAGCTTCCTGCGAAGACGGAATATATCCACCGCATCACCTTCTGGCCGGACGAGAAGAAGAAATACGATGCTTTGCTGTAAGCCGTTTGCTCAAGCCAGACCCCCGGGGCTGATTTGCCGCTGACTCTTTCCAGTGCTGAGGCTCAAAACGCCCTGCAAGACTTCAAGCGCGGGTCCCACTCGCGTCAAAAGGGTGGGTTTCAAAGCGTGCTTGAGAGGCTTCTCCGCCTTCGCCAGACCTGTAATCACTGGACCCTCTGCAGAGAGCGCATCGCCGATCTGATGAAATTCATCGAGACGCCAAGTGTCGTCCTGCTCGATGACAAAAACCGCACTCTCCTGCAACAAGCCCTCCAGCTTGTCATCGAAAGCCAGGAGGAGTGCCCCGTCTGCATGGATCCCCTGGTTCAGCCCGTCATCACCCATTGCAAGCACTTCTTCTGCCGCGGCTGTATCTCCAAAGTCATCGAGGTACAGCACAAATGTCCCATGTGCCGCGCAGGACTCTCCGAGGACAAGTTGGTGGAGCCGGCGCCTGAATGCGCGGCCGAGGAGGAAGAGGAAGGCCTCGACCCCGAGACGAAGAGCTCCAAAACCGCCGCGCTACTCAAAATTCTTCAGGCGACGCTGAAGCATGACGGATCCAAGGTGATTGTCTTTTCCCAGTGGACAAAATTTCTGGACGTCGTCCAGCGCCAATTGGAAGAAGCACGGTTGGCCAAGGTTACACGGATCGATGGAACGATGAAGGCTGCCCAACGCGACGCTGCTATCCGGGCGCTCGACAACGACCCCGAGACGCGCATCCTGTTGGCCAGCCTTAGCGTCTGCTCCGTGGGCCTGAACTTGGTGTCGGCCGATACTGTCATTCTCTCGGACAGTTGGTGGGCGCCGGCCATCGAGGACCAGGCCGTTGACCGTGTCCACCGTCTTGGCCAAACCCGGCCCACGACGGTTTGGCGGCTGGTTATGGAGGGGACCGTTGAGGAGCGGGTGCTCGACATCCAAGGCGAGAAGAGGGAGCTTGTCAATAAGGCTTTTCAGGAGAAGCAGGGGAAGGAGAAGAAGACCGAGGTACGGCGCATGGCTGATATTATGAAGCTACTTTCATGAACTCTGCGACTAGCTGGTGGTAGCAGGAAGCTGTGTTGGGGACTTTGCTTGATATACGGTGGCTCAGTGCCGGGAGTTTGGGACGGGGTGGGCAATTACATGCAGCCTGCCACGGGAGAAGTTATTGCTGGGATTTAGGGCGACAAGCGGGCTAGCTTCATGTCCGGGGCTTGCCAACCTGATATTTACAAAAGGCTTCAGTCAGGGCTGTCCAACTTTGTTTGTTAGAAAGTCAGGGAGGCGGGTTCATCTTTTCACCGTCTTGAACATAATACTAATACGCTTGTCTTGCGTTTCGAAGACATTTCGAAAAGCGCGAATGCGTCTGTCTCCTACCCAGTCTTCTCTCCAGAGCAACCGTGGTAAATCATCTGCTCTGCTAAAAGGGAAAACAACCAAAAGCCGTAGGCTGCTCTCATAACGTCCATACAAGCGAAGGGAAACAACAGCTTCAGGTACCCAGCCCTCCGCAGAACCGAACAACAAGGTCGAGGACAATGCCTCGCAAGAATTGAATCGAGTCGACAAACCAAACCAACACCCCCCACTCCGCCACAAAGCCGTCACAGCGCTCATTTCGTTGTCCCCCTCGCCTTCCTCGCCCTCCGACGGCCCTTGCACCTCGAAACCTTGGTCGTAGTCGCGCCAGCTGCCGTAGCCGTAGCCGTCGCCGACGGGCTCGCCTCAACCTCACCTCCCCTTCCCTGCCCCTGCTCCTGCGCCTCCCCCTGATTCACCACCGCGGGAATCTTGCCCCCCGGAATCGGCTCGTCCACAGCCCCATCCCCGAGCTTCTTCCCCGCGTCCGGCGGGCCCTGGAACTTCCCCGACTGGCACGCCTGCTGCAGGACGGTACACTTCTGCTCCTCCCACACCTTGCACCCCTTGCTGCCCGTCGGCGGCGCAGAGTTGTAGCACACGTCAAGCTGCTTGTAGCAGTCCTCCGAGGCGGCCCAGCAGCCGGCTTCGTCGGTGTAGGAGGGCACTTCGGCGGCGCACCAGTTGGCGTTTTTGACGAGGCAGGTTGGGGGGATGGTGCCTTCTGTTTGTCCGCTGGGTTGCTGGGCTTTGGCGCTGGGGTTGTTGGCGCCGCCGGTGGGGAAGAAGGCCGCTGGGCTGGGGGTCTTGTAGGTTTTGGGGTCGTCTTTGTAGATGTTGAAGGTGAGGGCTGGGTCACCCGCCTGGATGTGGCCTGGGATGGAGACTTGTTTGTCTGAAGGGATGGGGGCGGCGGTAGCAGTGCCTTTGATATAGAGCTGGGCACAGCCGACATAGAACTGTGCGTCGGTCTTGTCGTTGGTGACGTTATTGAGGGTGATGAACTCGTGGCGAGCGAGGTAGTACCCCGTAGAGAGGGCGGATGGCAGTTGAATCGACAAAAGGCCGTTGTTGTCGATTAGATTCTCCGTCGCCCACTTCCCGACCGCAGCGTCAAAACCCTGCTCCCAGATCTTGAACCAACCCGGACCGGCAGCTTCGGTTTTCATATCCGTGACACTTTTCAGCCAGATCGAGATGGCGCCTTTATGTGACGCATCGATCGAGCCCCTCGCAGAGCTGTCAGCGAACATGCGGAACTCAAGGGATAGCTTGGAGCCAGACGGGGCTGGGCAAGTAAATGCCACGGCATCTTGACCATCTAAGCCTGTACATTGATTTACGTGTTAGATTCTAGAAAGACAAGGTTCGGAGAATAGTCGCAATATGAACTTACCACAGGCCATATCCGGGCTGTTGAGGCCACCTGCAATGGGAAAGGTGGCATGATCGCCCTTTTTTGACATCCTAATGCAAGTTCCATCGCCCTGGTTGACATCGTCGACGAAGAGGGTAGTAAAGCAGGTGTGTGCCGTCGACAGCGAGGCGAAGGTGGTCGCCAGGCCGAGCATGAAAAGAACGTGGGAGTGCATCTTGGTCGCAGATCGCACAGGCCAGCCCAAGAAGGAAAAGAATGAGTGTGAGTCTAAAGGAAGATGTATGCCCCAGCCTGAAATAAAGAAACAGTGCCCCCCCAGGGAAGAATCTGTTTTTATCTCTCGAGGAGAACCAAAAACGAATGGATAGGGGTTAAAGGGGTTCTCCACCGAAGGTGATAATGAAGGACTGGCCGGAACTCAAAGATGTCTGAACTTGAAGAGAATGTTTGGAGCGCTGAGAGAAGGTCAGATGGACACGAGGCCGCCACGAGGATTTGTATTCGGTGCGAGATGGCCAAATAAGTCCGGAAAGGGGGCCTCAAGACACGAGGCCAGCCAGCCAGGTCGGACAACCGGGACCAACACAGCCAAGAAAGAGAGGGAGGTCACTTACCCCGGTGACAAACGGTCGAAGGATTGTCCTTGAAACAAAACTCCCAAGTCGGCCAGAGACGAAAAAAGGAAATAAAAAAGGTATGGATCACAAGACAGATATTTTCGACATCCCACTCTGCGGCGCACACCGCAAGGGGCCGCTCCCAACTTTCGTCATCTGTGCCACGCGCCCCTGAATATCTAAGAAATAGAATGACACTCAGGCGCCCACAAAAGCCACCCCTTCCAATTTGTACCGCGCGCCATGGTTTGGAATAAAGGAAATCCCCCGCCCGTTGCGACCTCATGTCATACAGGGCGCCTTGAGACCAACCTGTGCGACCTAGCCCTTGGGCCGGGACAAACGGTTACTCCATGTCGGGATGTGAACCTGGGGAACCATGCAAACGACCAGGATGTCTTGCCGCTCCAGCCCTACCCTTCCGCTCCAAAATAACGAGGGAGGGAAGGCGGTTAGAGAGCGGGTCAGGGGCGACAGCGTCAACGTCGGCGATTGAGACATTGCTCTGCCGGTTGCCGGATAAACAACCCTGGGTGGCCCTAACCGCCCAGTCAGCAGAGCAACATCACTGCCATAAACTTAGACACAAGCCACGAAGAGTGCATGAGCCGAGACGGTTCACTGCAGGCTCTCTGCCCTGTGTTGAACTGATACAACAGGGCAAAGTGAGAGCTTACGTATGCCTCGATCACACGGAGTCGAGTCGAACCACACCACGGGCCAGGCCAGGGGAAACCGTGAAGCCTCCCTAACCCCGATTCCTCACATGCCATCAAAACATGTTGCACCCCTACGCAAAACTGCATGGCGTCAGGCAAGAAACCAGCCGGTTCTCCCAATGAAGCCGCAGCTGGACGTCATATCAGCGGAACCAAGCGAGCTGCAAAAACGACAGGAGCGGAGATGGATCTATTCCTCTGTCCGGCGCCAGCCCCAAGCCTGAGTCTGCACCCATGCAACCTATCCGACGCCCAAAGACTGCCGGATCTAGCAGCATAACCGTGCACTGCGCAGCCGTGCAGCCCCTAGACGATTTGCCCCCGAGATGTCGTACAGGTCCGTTGTAGTTTTACATTATATAGCACACATTCATTTCTGTCGTGGGTATCTATTCCGGTCGTTTTCCGTTTTACTCCTTGATCTTGGCCAGGATCCTGCAGCACCCATGTCAGCAATCGCACACCCCATTCCACACCCAGCACCACACCGGCCGACTTACTCGCTGTCCCGGAAGAGGTGGAACTCATCCTCGCCAACCTTGATGGGCGAGCCACCATACTGCAGCCACCACGTCAGCACCCACGCCTCCCAAGGTCGAGGGAATATCCGGATGTCCAACATACCTGAGGAATCAGCACCTTGTCGCCGGCGGACACGCCCATGGGCACGCGCTTGCCATCCTTGTCGAGGGCGCCGGGGCCGACGGCCAGGACCTTGGCCTCGTTGAGCTCCTTGACGCTCGACTCGGGCAGGAAGATGCCG
>OUNM010891156.1_pt1 | contig 12842 bp, 9 predicted proteins | sample 1769961 | NCBI WGS metagenome assembly OUNM01 (sample SAMEA3914820, study PRJEB12502) | metagenome | biome: forest; material: soil | place: USA | collected 2012-03-12 | depth 0.3 m | reverse complement strand
GATGGCGGTCGTCTTCGCGATGCTCACGTCGTACTTCCTCTCGCGCACGCTGGTACCGACGATGATGCAGTACCTGCTCCCCGGCGAGCCGCTCGATGCGCCTGGCGAGCACCGGCCTGGGCTGCTCGCGCGGCTGCACGGCGAGATCGAGCGCGGCTTCGAGCGAATCCAGGCGGCGTACGCGCGAGCGCTGTCGCGGCTCCTCGCACGGCGGCGGCTCTTCATCGGCGGAGCCGCAACGTTCTTCGTCGCGTCGGCCGCGCTCGTTCCGTTGCTCGGCAGAGACTTCTTTCCGAGCGTCGACGCCGGAGAGCTGCGCCTCCATGTGCGCGCGCCACCTGGCACGCGCATCGAGGAGACGGCGCGTCTCTTCGCGAAGGTCGAAGACCACGTGCGCCACGTCATACCGCCCGCCGAGCTCGACACCGTCATCCAGGACATCGGCGTGCCGATCAGCGGCATCAACCTCGTGCTGGGGGATCCGTCGATGGTGTCGTCGGCCGACGGTGAGCTGCTCGTCGCGATGAAACCGGACCACGCGCCGACCGCCGGCTACGTCCGCGCGCTCCGTGAAGATCTCGCGAGGTCATTTCCGGGATCGACGTTCTTCTTCCTGCCCGCCGACATCTCGAGCCAGGTGCTCAGCTTCGGCCTATCGGCGCCCATCGACGTGCGCATCACCGGACCTGCGAGCAACGAGAAGGAGAACCTGACCATCGCGCGGAGCCTGATCGATCGGTTCGCGCGGGTCCCCGGCGCGGTGGACGTGCATCTCGCCCAGGTCACCGAGACGCCGGAGATCCTCGTGGACATCGACCGCACGCTCGCGCAGCAGGTCGGTCTCTCCCAGCGCGACGTCGCGACCAACATGCTGGTATCGCTCTCGTCGAGCGGTCAGACGGCGCCCAATTTCTGGCTCGATCCGAAGTCCGGCGTCCAGTACGTCGTCGCGGTCCAGACGCCGCAATGGAGGATCGATTCCATCGACGCGCTCGGCGACGTACCGCTCACGCCGGCGACGACGACGACCACGGGCGCGACGTTACCCGCGAGCCCGACGGCGACCGTCGCTCCGCCGCAGCTCCTCGCCAACGTCGCGACGACGAGACGCGCCATGGGGCCGACCAACCTCACGCACTACGACATCGCGCGCTCGCTCGACGTGCTCGTGGGCGTCGACGGCACCGACCTCGGCTCGGTCGCGACGCCGGTGCAGCGCATCGTCGACGACGCGCGCCGCACGCTCCCGCGCGGGACGTCGATCGCCGTGCAGGGCCAGGCCGAGAACATGAACGCGTCGTTCCGCGGGCTCGCGATGGGCATCGGATTCGCCGTGGTGCTCGTGTACTTGCTCATGGTCGTCAACTTCCAGTCGTGGCTCGAGCCGTTCGTCATCCTCATGGCTCTGCCGGGCACGCTCGCGGGCATCGCATGGATGCTCTTCCTTTCGCACACGACGCTGAGTGTGCCGGCGCTCATGGGCGCTCTCATGAGCATCGGCGTCGCGACGGCGAACAGCATTCTCGTCGTCACGTTCGCGACGCAGCGTACGCGCGAAGGCATCGGCGCAGAGGCCGCGGCGCTCGAGGCAGGCCGTACGAGGCTGCGCCCCGTCATCATGACTGCCGTCGCGATGGTGCTCGGCATGCTCCCGATGGCGCTCGGCCTCGGCGACGGCGGTGAGTCGAACGCGCCCCTCGGTCGCGCCGTCATCGGCGGTCTCGTGGTGGCGACGCTCGCCACGTTGTTCTTCGTTCCAGTGATGTTCACCGTTCTCCGGCGGAGGCACGCATGACTGCACGTTGGATGGCCGCGCTTGCAGCCCCGGTCCTCGTCCTCCTCTTCTTCGCGGGTTACTGGCCGGGCCACGTGGCGAGGACCAAGCTGGCAATCGCTGCGAGCCCCGCCGCCGGCAAGCTGCCCCGCGTCGTCGTCGCGCGGGCCGTCGCGGCCGACGGCGGACGCACGCTGACGCTGCCGGGCAGTCTCGTCGCCGATCGGCAGGCGCCGGTCAACGCGCGCGCCACCGGTTACGTCGCGCGATGGCGGTTCGACATCGGCGATCACGTCCGCGCGGGCGACGTCCTCGCGGAGCTCGACACGCCGGAGCTCCTCCAGCAGCTCGCGCAGGCACGCGCGGCGGTGCGACAGAAGGAGGGCGCGCTCGAGCAGGCCGTCGCCAATCGCGACTTCGCGCAGATCACGGCTCAGCGCGAGGACGCGCTCCTCGCCGCATCGCTCAGCTCGAAGCAGAGCAACGATCAGGCCCACGCCCAGGAGAAGGTCTGGGACGCGAACGTGCACGCGGCCGATGCGGACGTCGCCGCCGCGCAAGCGAGCGTGCGCCAGCTCGCGCAGCTCGTGTCCTTCGGACGCGTCGTTGCGCCTTTCGACGGCCGCGTCACGCAACGGAACATCGACGTCGGCAGCCTGGTCACGGCCGGCGCCGGTCAGCCGATGTTCCGTCTCGAGGCCATCGATCCGCTGCGGGCGTTCGTGCAGGTTCCGCAGGCATTCGCGCTCAGCGTGAAGAACGGACAACGCGCAAGCGTCGTCGTGCGGCAGCTTCCGGGACGCACGTTCGAGGGCCAGGTCACGCGGACCGCCGGAACACTCGACCCTGCGTTGCGCACACTCACCGTGCAGGTCGACGTACCCAACCCGAAGGGCGAGCTGCTCGGCGGAATGTTCGCGCAGGTCACGCTCGCGGTGGCCGTGGCGCATCGCGTGGTCCGCGTCCCCTCGAGCGCAGTGATCACCGACGCGACGGGCGTGCACGTGGCGACGGTCGACGGCGCGGGCGTGCTCCACCTGGCAACGGTGCAGCGTGGTCAGGACATGGGCCGCGAGATCGAGATCGTCGAAGGACTGAGCGGGGGCGAGCAGGTCGTGGTGACTCCTGCAAGCGACGTGACCGACGGGATGCGAGTCGAGGCTGTGAACGGCGCATGAGCGCTCGCGACGTCAGCGCGGCCTCGCCACCACCGCCGGTACGAACCCCGCGACGGGATGGACGCCCGACACCTCCTGGCGCAAGGGCTGCGTCGGATGCGCGCGCGGCGCCGGCTGCGGCGCGGCCTCGCCGAGCAAGCGCAGCGAGCGTCCTGCGGGCGCGCCCTGCGAGCCGCGGTCGCGCTCGAAGCGAAGGCGCAGATTGTTCGGGCTGTCCGAGTTTCGAATCGCCTCCTCCTCCGTGATGCGACCGGACGCGCAGAGCGTGTAGAGCGCGGCGTCGAAGGTCTGGCAGCCGTCGACGGCCGACTGCTCCATCGCGTCCTTGAGCACGTGGATCTCGTTCCGGCGAATGAGGTCCTTCACGCGCGGCGTATCGAGCATGATCTCGAGCGCGGCGGCGCGGCCTCCGCCGATCGCGGGCAAGAGTCGCTGCGAGATGATCGCGCGCATGTTGAGCGAGAGCTGCGCGAGGATCTCGTGCTGCCGTTCCGAGGGAAAGAAGTTGAGGATGCGCTCGATGGCCTGGTCGGCGCTGTTCGAGTGCAACGTCGATAGACACAGGTGACCGGTCTCGGCGAAGGCGAGCGCCGCCTCCATCGTCTCGACGTCGCGGATCTCGCCGATGAGGATCACGTCCGGCGCCTGCCGCAGCGTGTTCGCGAGCGCGTGCTTGTACGAGCGCGTGTCGAAGCCCACCTCGCGCTGCGTGACGACGCACTTCTTGTGCGGGTGGATGAACTCGACGGGGTCCTCGACGGTGACGATGTGCCCGGTGGCGGCGGTGTTGCGATGATCGATCATCGCCGCGAGCGTCGTGGACTTGCCGCTACCGGTTCCGCCGACGAGGAGGACGAGACCGCGCTTCGACATCATGACGTCGGCGAGGGTCTTCGGATGTCCGAGCTCGCCGAGCGTCGTGATCTTCGCTTTGACGAGGCGAACGACCATGCCGGTCGCGCCCTTCTGGCGGAAGATGTTCACGCGGAAGCGATTGCCGGCCACGGTGACGGCGAGGTTCATCTCGAGGTTCTTCTTGAACTCCTCGCGCTGCGCGGACGTCATGACCGAGTCGGCCATGCGGTCGAGCATCTCGCTCGTGGCAGGGACCTTGCCGGCGAGGCCGACGCCGTCGCAACGAAACGTCGGCGGGCTCTCGTTGGTCAGGTACAGGTCGGAAGCGTTGACCTTGAGCATGTGCTCGAGAAGGGCCGCGAGCGCAGGGTCGATGGCGGATGCTGCGGGCGCTGCGGCCGCTGCGGCCGCTGCGGGCGCCCTCACCCCCGGCATCGCCGACGTGGTCTTGATCGAGTACGAGCCCGCGCCGCTCACTTCTGCCCCCGATCCATGTTGGCGAGCTGCTCGGACGACGGGCAGCGACTGCGCGCCTCCTCGATCGTGATCGTCCCTTGCGCGATCAGATCCATGAGCGCCGCTTCGAGCGTCTGCATCCCCATCTTGCCCGCCACCTGCATCACGCTCGGGAGCTGGTGTGTCTTGCCCTCGCGAATCAGGTTCCGCACCGCGGGCGTACCGAGCAGGATCTCGAGCGCCGCTTGCCGTCCGCCGGCCCTCTTCTTCACGAGCATCTGCGCCACCACTCCCAGGAGAGACTCGGAGAGCATCGTGCGCACCTGCGCCTGCTGCTCCGTCGGAAACACGTCGATGATTCGATCGATGGTCTTCGGTGCGCTCGCGGTGTGCAGCGTGCCGAACACGAGGTGGCCGGTCTCCGCCGCCGTGAGCGCGAGCGAGATGGTCTCGAGGTCGCGGAGCTCGCCGACGAGGATCACGTCCGGATCCTCGCGGAGCGCGCTGCGCAGCGCGGCGGTGAACGACTTGCTCTGCGAGCCGATTTCGCGCTGGTTGACGAGCGACTTCTTCGACTTGTGCACGAACTCGATCGGGTCCTCGAGCGTGAGGATGTGTCCCGCCATCGTGTCGTTGATGAGATCGATCATCGCCGCGAGCGTCGTCGACTTGCCGCTGCCGGTCGGACCGGTGACGAGCACGAGCCCCTTCTCGGCCTGCGCGAGGTTGCGGAGGACGAGCGGCAGACCGAGGTCCTCGAAGCGCGGGATCTTCTCGGGGATCTGCCGGAAGACCGCGCCTTCGCCGCGATCGTGCATGAACGCGTTGACGCGAAAGCGAGCGCCGGTGCCGAGCGTGTAGGCGAAGTCGACCTCGAGGTGCTCCTGGAAGTGACGTCGCTGGTGATCGTTCATCACCTCGAAGATCAAGCGATGCGTCTCGTCGGGGAGGAGCGGCGGATGATCGATGCGAACGAGGTCGCCCTGAATGCGGACCATCGGGGGCTCGCCGGCGGACAGGTGGAGGTCGGACGCGCGGCGCTCCATGGCGAAGCGCAGGAGATCGGAGGAGGAGATCATCAGAGCTCCTCGATGCGCTCGACGTGCGCCTTGGCGATGTGGTGGATCTTGTCCCCGCTACGGATCGCGAAGCTCTTCAGCGGCCCATTGACGAGGTCGAGCGTCCGCGTGAAGGCCGATAGCGACGTCAACGCACCGGTGACCACCTTGCCGTTACGCAGGTACACGGCGACCTTGCGCGTGGCATAGACGACGCCGAGCGTCGCGAGCAATTCGAGCGGCGCGTGGGTCACGTCGACGACGAGGCTGACCACCGAGGACCGCGCGAAGATGCGGACGACCCCGCCCTCTTCTGCGGGAAAGAAGGGCGTCTCGGCCTCGAAGATGTCTTCCGGCGAGAGATCGGGCGCCAAGAAGATGACGGCGGTTCGACGCTCGCGCTCCGTGTAGACCTCCACGTGGGCGCGCTGGACCGGGACCCTGAGCTGCTCGAAGTGAGATTGGGAGAGGTGCACGGAGGGTGTCAACGGCCAGACGTCGAGCCCGGATAAGGGCCGCCGTGCCGCAGGGAGCCGATTTGGTGCGGGGCGCTGTCACGTCGATGTAACGCCATCCGAATCCGGCTAGACTCCAAGGCGCGAATGTCGGCGGAGACGTCCGAGGAGCTTTTTCCAGTCCTGGTCGCGGATCTCCTCGACGAGGAGTCGTGCGACCTCCTCAAAGCGTACGCCCAGCGCGGTGAGGTGGTCGCCGTGCCGCTCCTGTCGCCGCCGGTCGATCGCCGCCGTCACCTGCTCGAGATCTACACGCCGGGCGCGACCGCGCCCTTCCGCCTGATGGCGGAGCCTGTGGGTGCGCCGACGGAAGCGGGCTTTCCGCTGCGTCTCGAGCTGTGCGCGGAGGGTGAGCCCGGCTTCGACAGCGAGATCGACGACGAGCCCACGCTGATGAAGCCGGGCGCGGTCGTTCGTTCGCGCGTCGGGACCAACCCGTCGGTGCTCACCGAGCGCCACAGCCGCGACCTCGATCCGCCGGCCCTCGTCCCGACGCCCGCGAAGGATCCGTATCTCGATCGCCTGCTCTCGGGCGGCAAGTACCGGCTCGATGCATGCGTCGGCACGGGCGGCATGGGCTCCGTGTATCGCGGGCACCATCGCGATCTCGACATGGTCGTCGCGATCAAGGTCCTCCACGCGAGCTTCCAGGCGAACGCCGGCTTCTCGAAGCGCTTCCAGGCCGAAGCGCTCACGATGAGCCGCATCGATCACCCGAGCGTCACGCGCGTCCTCGACTTCGGACAGGAGCCGGACGGGCTGCTCTACCTCGTGATGGAGTTCCTCGACGGCATCGATCTCCAGAGCGTGATCGATCGCGAGGGCCATCTGCCGCTCGAGCGCCTCGTCCGCATCATGATGCAGGTCTGCGCGGCGCTCGGTCACGTGCACCGGCACGGCGTCATCCATCGCGACATCAAGCCCGGCAACATCTTGCTCGTCGCCGGCCACGACGACGACGAGGACGTGCCCACCGAGATCGCGAAGGTGTGCGACTTCGGCATCGCGCTCGCGAGCGGCGCCGAGGGCGCGCGCGTCGCCGGCACGCCTCATTACATGTCGCCCGAGCAGTGCATGGGCCGCGAGGTCGACCAGCGGAGCGACGTGTACGCGTGCGGGATCCTCCTCTACGAGCTCGCCACGGGCGTGCTCCCGTTCGACGGCGAGGCCGCGGACATCCTGGCGCGTCAGATCCGCGAGCTGCCGGCGCCGCCCTCCAGCGTGATGCCGGATCTCGATCCGCTCTTCGAAGCGATCATCATGAAGGCGCTCGCGAAAGATCCCGGCGAGCGGCAGCAGAACATGCGCCAGCTCCGCACCGAGCTGAAGGAGCTGCTCTCGCCGGTCCTGCTCGAGGCGGGTGGCGGTCAAGCGCCGGAGTCGTCGTCGGCCATGGCTGCGCCGAGCCCGCTCGAGAGCTCCGATGACGCAGTACCGTTCGAGGGCTTCGAGCGGATCAAGTCGATGCGCGTTCCGAGCGCGCCGAGCGGCGTCGCGCTGCCGACGGTGACGGTGACGCATACACCGGGGCGCATCTCGCGCTCGGGCGCGGGCGAGATCTGGCTCGACGGTGACGGCGACAGCGGCGGCGTGAGCACGTTCCAGACGACGCTCGCCGGCACGGTGACACATCAGACGAGCTATCAAGAGAGCGTCGAGCTGGTCGAGACGTTCGCGCGCGATCCGCAGCCCTGGCTGTCGCGCATGGCGGCGACCATCGACGTCGAGAAATTCTCGCAGCAGAGCGAGGTGCTCCAGAAAGCGGTCGCGAAGCTGATGGCGGCCGCGGACGCCGCGACGCTGTCGGTGGTCGTTCGCACGATGCGCGGCGTGCTGAAAGAAGGCCCGATCGAGTCGAACCCGCGCGCGAAGTGGGCCGGACGCGTGCTGCGCATCCTTCGCGATCCGCCGCGTCTCGGTCCGCTCGTCGAGGCGGCGCTGAACGGTGTGGAAGAGCCGTCGGAGGCAGTTCGACACGTTTTCGTCGAGACGCAGGCGGCAGGCGCGCAGGCGCTCGTCACCGCGCGACAGGAGAAGAGCGGCGCCGGCAATGCGCGGGCGCGCGTGCGCTTCGTCGCGCTCTTGCGCGAGATCGGAACGGGCGGAGTGCCCGTCACGCGCGGAGCGCTCAGCGACTGCCTCGCGCGAGGCGAGCGGACCGGTCCGTTCGTGGAGGACTTGCTCCGTGGGCTCCCCGCGATCCCGGACGAGGCGACGGGCAACGTCGTCGCGGAGCTCCTGCAAGGCGCGACGCCGGCGACGATGGCGGCGGCCATCATCGCGCTCGCGAGCTTGTGGCGAGAACGCGCGCATCCGCTCATGCTGGGCGCGCTCGGCGCAGCCGACGAAGGCGTTCGTCTCGCGGCGATCACGGGCCTGCGCGCGATGCGCGGCATCGACGCGCTCGTCGTGAGGCATGCCGAAGCGATCCTGCTCGGCCCGCAACCGGCGAGTGACGAGCTACGTCTCGCGGTGGCAGCGAGCCTCGGCGAGGCGCTTCCGCAGGCGCGGGCGGCAGCAGGCGCGGTGCTCTCGAACGCGTTCGCGAGAGCGGCGCGCGTGCAGACGCCGGCGGGCGCGTCGCTCGTCGTCGCCCTCGCGCGCTCGCTCCTCGCCGCGGCGGTGCCGAACGCTCAGTCGATGATTCGCCAGCAGATCGAGATGAGCAACGAAGGCCTGAAGCGGCAGCTCACCGGGTTGTTGCGCACGCCGTAGCGGAGCCGCGTGAGCGGCGTGGGCGGCGTGCATCGGCCGCCGACATCAGCTCGTCCCGCCGTTCCTGCGCGTGAGGAGGAGCCGTTCGATGCGCTCCGTCAGCTCGTTCGGGGCGACGGGCTTTTCGAGAAAGAGATCGCATCCGGCGCTCAGCGCGATGTCACGCGCGTCGCTGGACGCGTACGCGGTCACCGCGATGATCGGGATGTCCATCGTGCGCACGTCGCGGCGCAGGATGCGCGTCGCATGCGAGCCGCTCATGTCCGGCAACGACAGGTCCATGACGACGAGCGCGGGCTTGCGCTCGTGCACGGTCGTGATCGCGTGCCCGCCCGTTCCGGCCTCGGCGATACGGAAGCCGGCGAACTCGAGGAACTCGGCGTACATCGCGCGCGTGTCGTCGTAGTCGTCGACGATGAGAACGAGCGCCGGCTCGCGGCCGGCGACGTAGCGGTACGCGCCGGGACGTGTCGTCTTGCGAATCCCGGACTTCATCGACCGACTTTCCTGTTCCTTGTCCGAGTGAGCTGAAGCAAGAGCTGCCGCATCCCTATCGAGATAGTTAGCGTCGCCTTTGCCGCAGATCGGGGCGTCGGGTGTGGCGAGCCTGCATGCATGACCGTGCGCCATGGCGAATGCGCCACATCCGTCGCAGTAAATTCTTCGGCCGCAGTTTGTCCGAGAGGAACGTCGCTCTGCGCGGTCAGCGCGCGGTCACTCGTTGCTCTTCTGCTCGCCTGCACCGGGCGGCGGCGTCGTCTTCGTGTAGACGCCGCTGCGCGTGGGGCTCGCGAAGAATTCGCCCTCGGAAATCCCTGCCGAACGAAGGATCGCATGCAGCATGGCCGGCTCGATCGTGACGTGCGGGACGATCACGCGCCGTTCGCCCTTCTCGAGGAGCGTCATGCCGAGCCCCGTACGGCCGATGCTGAACCCCAGCTCGATGAGCCGGGTCACGCAGGCGGCGGCCGTCATGGTCGAGGTGGTCACGGGGCGCGGTCTTGCGAGACGCGTGCCGCCGCGACTGACGAATCTTTGTCTGCTCCACGGCCTGCCGGGGGACTCACCGTTCGGCATGCCAACTGCTTCGCAACGCTCGCGGCATTCTGCGCCGCCGCCTGTCGATCTCGGCTCGGCGCGACGCGCGCGCTCCGCCGCCGTCCTTACGGTCGGTCTGCTCGATGCGCTCGACGACGTCCTCCACGGCGATCTCGACGACGACGCGCTCCTTGCGTCGACCGCACGTGTCGTCTCTCGCGAGCTCGAATGCCTCTGCATGATCGAGCGCCTCGTCGACGGCGGCGCTCGTGTCGTCGGCCTCGCACATCCCGACCCCGCGCTCACGAGCCGACTGCGCGCCGCCTACCGACCCGAGACGATCGTGTCTGCCGCTCGCGCGACCAGCATGCTCGCGCGCCGCGCGGCGCTCTCCAAGGTGCACGCCGGCGAGCGCGAGGCGGAGCGCTGCGGCCTCGCCGAGCTCGTCGCGTCGCTCGGTGTCAACGCGTGCTCGTTCGTCGCCGTTCCACTCACCCTTCGCGGCCACGCGCTCGGCATCATGTGGGTCGTCGCGACGCGTCGTGGACGGGTGCTGCGCGCGGCGGAGACCGAGAGCCTCGCGCGCGCAGGGTCGGTGATCGCGCTCGCGGTCGGTGCCGCGTCCGCGGCCACGGCAACTCGAGTGACCACCTCGACGCGCCGAACGATCATCGCCGAACGCTGAGGCCGTCCAATCGGTCCTGATTTGAGCCGATCGCGTTGCCTCAGGGTACTCCGAGGGTATGGGGGCAGCGGTCTCGTTCCTCGACCGACCGCGCCGCGCACCGGCGTATCCTGAAGCAATGACGCCGTCGCGAGGGCCGCAACAAACGCGGTCGGGGGCGGGCCCCTCCGATGCGGCGCTGGTGGTCGCGGCGCGCGCCGGAGAGACATGGGCGCAAGAGGCGCTGTTCCGGCGGCACGCGCCGCGGCTGAACGCCCTCGCGTTTCGGGTGATGGGCCGAGACGACGAGATCGACGATCTCGTGCAAGACACCTTCATCGCGGCGCTCTCTTCGCTCGCGCGGCTCGACGAGCCCGATGCCTTCGCCTTGTGGGTCGGCGGCATCCTCGTCCGACAGGCCTACAAGAAGATACGTCGTCGTCGCATGCTGACGCGCCTCGGGCTCGGGCGAGCAACTCTGGCGATCGATCTCGACGAGCTGGTCTCCCAAGCTACGAGCCCCGAGCGTGCCGCGGAGCTGCGCGCGCTGTACGGGGCGGTCGAGTCCATGCCCGCCGATGTACGCATCCCGCTCGTTCTCCATCGCGTGGAAGGGCTGGGCCTCGAGAAGGTCGCCGAGATGATGGGCGTCTCGCTCGCGACGGTGAAGAGGCGGATCGCCGAGGCGCACGCGATGCTCCAGCGGCTTCCCGGAAAGGGCGCGCTCCGATGAAGCAGCACGATGAGCGCCCGCTCGCCGACGACCTCGCGCCGCGCGTCGACGACGCGCGCCTCGCGCGCCAGTGGGCAACGGTCTCGAAGCGGCTCGCAGCGCGACCGCGCCTTCGCGTCGTCGTCGCAGCGCTCGCGCCGGCGGCGCTCGTGGCCATCGTCCTCCTCGTGCTCTTGGTGAGGCCGTGGCGAACCGCGGGCACGCCGGCGGTGGCCGGACGCGCCACCGACGCCCTGGTGCTCGCCGACGGCAGCCGCGTGACGTTGTCGAACGGCGCCGAGCTCGTCCTCGAGAGCGCCACGCGCGAGCGTGTACACATGGTGCTCTCGGCAGGCGCGATCGATCTCGATGTCACGCACGTGGCGGGCCGACCATTCGTCGTGACCGCGGGTGGACACGACGTCACCGTCCGCGGAACCGCGTTCAGCGTGACACTCGAGCCCCGCGACGGCGCGACCACTCTCATCGTGGCGGTGACGCGCGGTCGCGTCGACGTCAGCGGTCCGACGGGGCTGCACACGCTCGACGCCGGACAGACATGGTCGTCGCGGCTCGAGAGCGCGAGCACGGCGCCGGTTCCGTCTACGGCCACGTCGGCGACAGCGCTCACCACCTCGGCAGACGACTCTGCGGAGCCCGGCCCGCCGGCGGAAGTCGGCGCGGCTGCGTCTCCTCCGTCTGCTCCTCCGTCTGCTGCGCCCGCCGCGTCGACCGCACCTGCCGCGCCGATCGAAGGACCACGCGAGCTCCTCTCGCGGGCGACGGAGGCTCGCACGAACGGCCGGCCGCGGGAGGCCGCCTCCGCGCTCGACACGCTTCGCAAGCGCTATCGTTCCGATGCGCGTGCAGGGCTGGCGGCCTTCGAGCTCGGCCGCATCCGCATGGATGCGCTGAACGATCCGGCCGGCGCGGCCGAGGCGTTCGCCGATGCCGCCGTGCTCGCGCCGGCGGCGCCCTTCCGCGAGGACGCTGACGCACGTCGCGTCGAGGCGCTGGATGCTCTCCCCGATCGCGCTCGCTGCGAGCGAGCACGTGACGCGTATCTGGCGCGGTATCCGTCGGGTCTCCACGCTCGACAGATCGCGGTACGCTGCAAGAGCAGATGACGCGAGGCTGCGCCGGCACTGCCGCTCTTCTGCTGATCATGGCGACACGGACTGCTCGCGCCGATGGCGATCTGCCCTCGACTGGCGGCGGATCCGCGCCGACGACGCCGCCTGCTCCGAGCGAGGCCGCTCTCGTCGCGCCCTGCGGAAGCGCCGCGCATCCCGGCGTCGTGCTGCGCGCTTCAGGTCTCGACGGCGCGCTCGAGTCGAAGATTGGGGAGCAGCTCCGTGCCGCGCTCGCGGGCCGCGGCTTCGAGCTCTGCGCGCCGAATCGCGCCGACGGAGCCGTCGCCGAGCTCGACGTGAGCAGCGGCGGCGCGAGCGGCGTCTCTCTCTCCCTCTCTGTGCGCGATCAGGTGACCGACAAGCGTGTCGCGCGCGATCTGGACCTGCGCGGGATCCCCGAGGACGGGCGGGCGCTGGTCATCGCCGAAGCGGCCGACGAGCTACTGCGCGCGAGCTGGGCCGAGCTGCTCGTGCCCGACGCTCCGCGGCCCAAGCGCGAGGTCCCGTCGGAGATCACGCGCACCCTGCCTGCGTTGCACGAGGCCGACGATCGCTCCAGCGCGCCAAACGCGAACAACCGCGCGCCGCTCGTCGAGATCGGTGTCGACGCCGCGATCGAGCACTACGGCAGTGGTCACACCCAGATCGGCCCCGAGCTCGCCGCCGCCGTTTTTCCGTTCCCGCGCCTCGGCGCCGTTGCGCGACTCGGCATTCGCAGCGCCGCTTCGTCCGACACCGCGGCTG
>OUNM011288742.1_pt1 | contig 12845 bp, 9 predicted proteins | sample 1769961 | NCBI WGS metagenome assembly OUNM01 (sample SAMEA3914820, study PRJEB12502) | metagenome | biome: forest; material: soil | place: USA | collected 2012-03-12 | depth 0.3 m | reverse complement strand
GGCTGGTGGCCTGGGGCGCCGAGACGCGGTTCAGGCCCGTGGCGTTGATCAGACGGTCGCGATCGGCCGCCGAAACGCCCGGCCCGATGTTGGCGGCGTTGAAATTGATCTTGGTCCAGTTCCAGCTGCGCATGCCGTATTCGTTGACGTCGTTGCGCGAATACGCGGCCGACAGCAGCAGTCCGACCTCGCCGGCCCCCGTGTCCCAGCGGTTGGAGACCAGGCCGACGATCCGCGGCGTGACGCTGTCGGTGTTGGAGTTGGTCTGGGCCTTGGCGCCCAGCACGCCGCGGAAGCCAGCGTAGTCGAACGGTCGGGCGGTGGTGAGGCCGACCGTGCCGCCGATGCCGCCCTCGTCTTGCTCGGCCGCGTAGGATTTCTCGACCGTGACGCGGTTGAAGAGTTCCGAGGCGAACAGGCTGTAGTCGAAGCTGCGGCTGCGGCTGACCGAGCCGCGATTGTCGAAGCCCGACGAGGTGTTGCCCAGCACTTCCATGCCGTTCAGCTGGGTGCGGGTGAAGTCCGGACCGAGGCCGCGCAGCGAGATTTGTCGGCCTTCGCCGGCGTCGCGGGTGATGGCCACACCGGGCACGCGCTGCAGCGATTCCGCGAGGTTCAGGTCGGGAAAGGCGGCGATGTCGTCGGCGACGATCGAGTCCTGGGTGCCGACGGCGCGGCGCTTCAGATCACGGGCGGCCAGCAGGCTTTCACGAAAGCCGGTGACGATGACCTCATCCACGTCGCTGACCTGATCGGAGCTAGCGGCCTGCACGGGCGCGGCGCGGGTGGCGGTCACCAGGGCGGCGGGCCGGGCGCGCATGGGCGCGTTCGCCGCCGGGGCGGCCTCGACCAGGACCGAGCGCCCGACGATACGGGCGCGGACGCCGCTCTCGGAAGTCATCCGCGCCAGGGCGGTCTCGGCGGTGAGCCGGCCCTCGACCGGGCGGCTGCGCCGTCCACGCAGCACGGCGGGTTGCGCCGCGACCTGCAGGCCGGTGGCGCGCGAAAAGTCGCTGAGCGCCGCGGAAAGATCCTTGGCCGGAATGGCGAAGGTGCGCTCGGCCGTCTGCGCCGAAGCGACCATCGGCGTAGCGGCGGCAAGCGCCGCGGCGAGCGTGAATGTGGACGCGCAGAGCGTCAGGTGAGATTTCATGGTCGGTCGTCCCCCGGGGAGTGGTCGGCGCCTATCGCCTGCGGGGAGAGATGTTCGGGAAGGCTCGAACCCTACCGCTTTTGTTTTGAAGTGTTGGTGACGGTTTTATCTCGGATCGTGACGACTGATCAGTATGCGGCCGGGTTCTTCGGTGACATCGACGTTATAGGCGGCCTCGATCAACTCCAGAACATCTTCGGAGCGCCCCACGTTGAAACGCCCGCTGACGCGGATACGCGAGGCTGGAGCCTCGATCACGATGGGTTTGGGAGAGAAGCGATCTGCCTCCTCGACAAGCTGACCCAGGGAAGCGTCACCGGCGTCGAACCAGCCATCAAACCAGTCGGGCTGACGGCCAGCGGGGGCGCCCGGCGTCCGGTTGAGACGTCCGTTCTCCAGGGTCGCGCGATCACCCGGCCGCAGGTCCAGCGTCGGGCTGCGCCAGGGCCCGAACCGCACGGCGCCGCGATAGACCGAGACCTCGGTCCGACCTGAGGCCAATCGGTCTACGTTGAAGGCCGTGCCCATAACCCGGACCTGGCCTTCCGCGGTGGCGACGGAGAACCGGCGACCGTCGTGACGGACATCAAAATACGCCTCGCCCAGTTCGAGCGAGACCGATCGAGCCAGCAAGCCCTGGCTGACCTGGAGATGCGCTGCACCGTTCAACCGCACTGTCGATCCGTCGGCGAGCACGACCGTCCGGCTCTCGCCGCGCGCAGTCTCGATGGTCCTGTAGTCGCTCAAAGGCGCGAAGACGCCGACACAGACGGCCAGGGCGGCCGCCATCCCGGCCGGCACCAGCAGGTTCCAGGGCAGGTCTCGGCGTCGTTTCGCCGGTTCGCTCCGGGCCATTTCCGCGACGGCCTCGCCCAAAGCGTCCGATCGCCACAGGGCCGCCAGATCGGCGAAGGCTTCCCGGTGCGCCTCGCTTTCAGCCATCCAGCGTTCGAAGGCGAGCGCCTCTTCACCGCGCGTCGCCGGTCCGCCCGCCCATTCCACCCAGGCCGCCGCCTCGGTCAGGATCCGTGTCTCGTCCGCCTTCAACGTCGCGCCTCCCGCGCCGGGCCGGTCTTTCCAAACGCCTTGTTCAAGTCCAGCAGTCCCCGGGTCACATGTTTCTCGACGGCCTTGACGCTCAGGCCCAGTTCGGCCGCGATGGCGGCGCAGCTCTGATGGCGGACGCGCCGCCGCAGGATGATCTCTCGCCGCAGCCGCGGCATCTTGCGCAGCGCCGCGGTCAGGGTCTCGACAGCCTCGCGGCCCTCGACGACCCGATCCGCCGACGGATTGGGGCTCGGCAAGGCTTCGCTGAGCTCAACCCCGCCCCAGCGCCGCTCACGCCTGTAGTGCTCGTTCACGAGATTCTCCGCGATGCGCAGACCCAGGGCGAACGGACTGTCGATCCGGCCGCCGCGTTCGTATTCGACCATGCGAAGCAGGGTGTCCTGGGCGATATCATCGGCGAGATCCGCACGCCCCAGACGGCGCAGGGCGAACCGGCGAACGAGGTCGCGCACGGGCGCCCATCGCTCCTCCGCCCGTCTTTCCTCGGCATCATACGCCACGTTCACGCCCGCTCCCGCTCGCCAACAGGGCTTAGCCGTCCCCGATGAAGGTTCAGTGTCGCCTGGAACCGGTTTGGGCTTCCCGCATGATCGTCGACCGAAAATCCCGATGTTGAGGAGCCCCGCGAGCCGTGTGAGGTCTATTGACGTCGACGCAGCGCGGCGAGGCCGGCCTTGTCGAGACTAAGGGCAAGCCCGGCATTCCGGCCCGCGAGCGTCACAACGCGATATTCCGCGGCGACGCCGAGGACCATGGAGCCTTCGGAGACACTGAGGCCGTAGTCCTGCGCAAGCCACTGGATCATGGCCGCCGTCGCGGCGCGTGCGGCCTCGTCCAGCGAGGATGCCTGTCCGAGGACAGTGATCCGGTCCCGGGTCTCCACGCGAGGCGCGGCTATAGGGCGGGCGGGCAGAAGATCAACGCTGAACTCCACGTCCAACGAGGTTTCCAGCGCCCATTGAGTGGTTTCACCATCGCCCTGCAGGGCATGACCATCGCCGAGGAACAGCATGGCGCCGGGCTGGAACACGGGCAGATAGACGGTCGCGCCCTCCCCGATCTGGTTGAAATCCATGTTGCCGCCCCAGCGCCCCGTATCGCCTCCGGACTGGGCGGCAAAGCCGAAGTCAGGCGCCACGCCCAGTCCACCCAGCATCGGTCGAACCGGAACGACATAGTCCTTCAGCTTCTCGGGCGGATTTTCCAGCCGCGCGGTTCCGGCCTCGCGATCCAGCAGCCAACGGACACGGGCGCCCAGTCCGGCGGCCTGGGAGGCAAGGCCAAGGGACATCGCCCGCCCCGTCATGCCGTCCAGACTGTCGGCATAGTCCCTGTTCAGCTTCAGGCTGCGGATGTGCACCGCGATGATATCGCCCGCCTTCGCGCCGGCGACGAAGAACGGACCCGTCTGGGGATTTCCGTAAAGGGCCGCGACCTTGCCATGCTCGTCGACGCCTCCGGAGTCGATCGTTCGCGTCACGATGACGTCGCCTGGCTGGATCACCATCACCGGCGCACGGTCGGCAGTGAAGGTGTTCGAGAAGGTCTCTGGCGAATACGACCGTCTGCCGGGAGCCCCCGTGGGCATCACAAGCCTCAGGCCTTCAAAGGCGTGCCGGACACGCGGCCCCGTGTTGCTGGTGTCCGGATAGTCGGCCCATCCGGAGAGAACGTCACCACTGAGATGGCCTTCGAACCGGTAGGGAATCCCGTGCGAATCCGTTGCGACAAAGCGGAGGGCGTCCCCGTCTTTATGGCCGGTCAGAGCCCAGTCGTTGAGCCGACCCGTCAGGGCCTCTCCGTCCACCTCAAGGCTCAGGACACTGTGTTCGGCATTGCCCCAGCGGTCGACCGAGAGCCACCAGGTCTGAGGCTCCGCTAAAGCGGCTGAAGGCAGGCACAAGCCAAACAGGGCGGCGATCAGAATTTTGCGCATGGAGAATCCTTGACGGCAGCGGCTGCGCCCGAGGTTCGAACCGGGCGGGGTCAGCAGCAAAACATGAGCGAACCTTCACTTGACGACTACAGATGTAGATGCCATTCGTCTACACCTGTAGTCGGAGAGAGTCATGGAACGGATCAGCGAAGGCGAGCACGCCGTGCTTGAGGTGCTCTGGCGCAAGGCGCCCTTGTCCGCAGTCGACATCTCCGAGCAGATTGGCTCCGCGAGAGACTGGAGCGCCAGCACGGTGAAAACACTGCTCGCCCGCCTCGTCGCGAAGGGCGCCGTCACCCACGAAGGCGAAGGCCGGCGCTTCCTGTACTCTCCCCGGCTGACGCAGGAAGCTTTCCGCGCCACCGAGTCACGACGGCTGATCGATCGGCTGTTCGACGGTCGGGCCGCGCCACTGGTCGCTCATCTGGCCCAGCAGGATCAGCTGTCAGAGGCCGATATCGCCGAAATCGAAGCCTTGCTCAGGTCCCTGAAGTCATGACGGCCTGGCTCGTTCAATCGCTCACGGGGTCCGCGCTTCTTCTGGGCGCGGTGATCGTTTTGCGGCCTCTGGCGCTTCGCCGCCTCGGGGCACGGCTGACCTATGGCCTGTGGCTGTTGCCGCTCGTCAGGCTCGCTCTTCCGGCGACGCCTGTCTGGACCCTTCCCGAAAGCGCCGTCCTCCACGGGATAGGGCAAGGCCTCCCGGTGTCGGCGACGGTGGCCGGCGTTTCCGACGCGGTCGCCACTCATGCGATTCCGGCCGATGAGATCGCCGGAGTCCTCCTTCTTGCGTGGGCGGTCGGAGCGATCGTTCACCTCGGGTGGCGACTGGCCGCCTATGTTCGTTTTGTCCAACGGGCGGAAGCCGCATCGACAGGATCGCAGACCGTCCGCGAAGGCGTCGCCATTCGAACAAGCGCCTTCGTGTCTGGCCCCGTCGCCGCCGGGATATGGAAAAGACGTATATTCCTGCCCCTCGATTTCGAGGTCCGCTTCGATGCCGAACAGCGCCGTCTGATCCTCGCCCATGAGTTGGCCCACCACCGCCGACGCGACATCGCCTGGAATTTCGCGGCCCTGATCGTGGTGTCCCTGCACTGGTTCAATCCCCTGGCGCACTACGCCTATCGCCTCTACCGGCTGGATCAGGAGCTGGCCTGCGACGCGGATGTCGTCGCAGCATCGCCGGCTCTGCGGCTCCCGTACGGCAAGCTTCTGACGAGGGCAGTCTGGCACGACGCCAGCAGCCCGCTCTGCTCGCTCAGTGGGAAGGGTCTGCTCAAGCGAAGACTGGCCGCCCTGGCGGGAGCGACCACGCCGTCGTCGCGCACCGCACAGGCCGCGCTGGCGCCGCTCGCGATCGCCGGGCTGATGTTGACCGCTCCCATCAGTGTCAGCGCCGTCGAGAACGCTGAGCCGTCTCTCGCCGTCCCTCCGGCCACGACGCAGCGAGTTCCAGAAGCCCGGAGCGCAGCGCGCCCGCAAGAACTCGCGGCCGCGAGCGGTCCTCTGCGCCACTCCCGACTGCAATCTCCCGAGGCTCCAGCTTTCTCGCCGCAGGAACGACGTGCGGAAGTCATGCCGACCCTGGCCGAAGCCCCACGGGACGGCTCAGCCACCACCGGGAGTTCGGCGCCCCTGCCCTACGTCGATCTTGCGACACGCCGGGACGCCGGTTTGCCGGAAAGCCGCTACCCCCTCGCCGATCCGGTCCGGCCGCATCCCCCGGAAGCTCCCAACTACACGTCGCGGGCCCCGGCGGCTCCGCCTGCGCTTGCCATGGCCCCGACGTATGACCAGCGGACCGCCCTGCTCGCCGCCCGACGCGAAGCTGGCTTGCTGAGAAGCCAGTACCGCCTTGTCGATCCTGCGCGGTCCGCGCGTGATCGGGGGCGCCCTGTGTCGTCATCCCTCCCTACTGAAACCTGACGCCAGCCGCGCCGCGGCCCGTCCAACCCGAGAGTTTTCGAACATGCAACGTCTGTCGACGGGTGGCTCGCGCCCGATTGCACCCTTGCGCCTGCTGCGGACCATCATTGCGATGATGCTCACTCTGCTCGCGTGGCCAGCCGTGGCGACTGCCCAGACGAGCGAGACCGAACAGGTCGACCGCTATCTCCTGACCCAGATGCAAAGGCTTCAGATTCCGGGGCTCGCCGTCGCGGTCGTGAAGGACGGCCGGATTGTCCTGGCCCGGGACTACGGAACCGCCAGCATCGAGTTTGGCGTTCCCGTGACCCCCGACACCGTCTTTGCGATCAACTCGGTGACCAAGGCCTTCACGGGTGTTGCGGCCATGAGGCTGGTCGAACAGGGCAGGCTCGACCTGTCCGCGCCAGTCGGCCTGTATCTGACAGATCTGCCGGAGGCCTGGCGTTCGGTCACCATCCGCCAGCTTCTCAGCCACATGTCCGGCCTCCCGGACATCATGCGCGCGCCGACGGTCGAGACAGACGCGCCGGCCGCCTGGGCCTGGATCCAGACCCAGCCGATCCGCTTCCCGCCCGGCGAGCGGTTCAACTACTGCCAGACCAACTACACCCTGATCCAGCGCGTCGTGAACCAGATCGAAGGCAGGCCGCTGGAGGCCCCTCTGGCCGAGGACCAACTGCGAATCGCAGGCATGTCCCGAACACAGTACGGCGACGCCTTCACGGTGATTTCGAACAAGGCGCCGACCTATCGCTGGAACCTGGCCGGCCCCCTGATCACCGGCTATCGCGCTGCGGCCTCGACCGCGCCGAGCACCCTCACAGCGACCTCGGAGCGGTTCCTGCCATTCCGGCGCGCCTCCTCCGGCCTGAACAGCACGGCGGCAGACATGTCCCGCTGGATGATCGCCATCCAGTCCGGACAACTGCTCTCCCCCGAAAGTCTGCGGGCAATGTGGACGCCGGTCCCCTTCAACGACAGAACCACCGGCCAGTGGGGCATGGGCTGGCAGAGCTTCACCCGCGGCAGTCACCGGGCTGTCGGCATGACGGGCGGTGGTCGGGCGGCGGTCTTCCTCTACCCCGACGACGGGGTTGGAGTGGTCATCCTGACCAATCTGACCGGCGCCTTCCCGGAAGACATGGTCGACAAGGTCGCCTCGATCTACGCCCCCGACCTTGACCTGTCCGGCGTGCCGGCGCTGCGTATCGCCCTGGAAGAGCAAGGCTATGATCGCATCCTCCCGGCGGCTGCCGAAATCGAGACCAGGAGCCCTGATCTTGTCTGGCCCGAACAGGAGCTGAATGACTGGGGCTACCGACTGCTCAGCACCGGTCGGGCGCCAGAGGCCCTGCAGGTCTTCCGGCTGGTCGCCGACCACTACCCGGACAGCGCCAACGCCCACGACAGCCTGGCCCAGGCCTCGCTGGTGAACGGGGACGACGCTGCTGCTCTCATCCACTATCGCCGCGCACTCTCGCTGGATCCTTCCAACGCCGACGCCGCCCGGCACATCGCCGAGCTGACCGGCGCGGCGCGGCAATAGGGGACACACCCATGCAAGGACGTTCTGTGCCCGCGCGATGGCTGCTCGCGCTTTGCCTGATACTGATGGCCGGGTGTGAGAGCCTGCCGGATGCACTCATTGCCGCGGCGCCCGAAGCGCCCCGGCCGCCGGTCATCCTGATCTCTATCGACGGCCTGCGTCCGCAGGCGCTGGGCCGGGGCGACACCCCGTACCTGGACGCTTTGGCTGCGCGGGGCGTTCGGGCGCGATGGATGACGCCTTCCTTCCCGACCCTGACCTTCCCCAACCACTACACCCTGGTCACGGGCCTCCGGCCTGACGTCCACGGCGTCGTCGGCAACACCATGGAGGACGCCTCGGTCTCCGACAGGCCGTTCACGCTCGGCGACCGCGAACTCGCCGCCGACCCGCGATGGTGGAACGGCGCCGAGCCCGTCTGGGTCACCGCAGAGCGTCAGGGGGTTCCGACGGCGACGCTGTTCTGGCCGGGATCCGAGGTCGCCATTCGCGGCGTTCGACCCGATCGGTGGACGCCGTTCGACGGGTCCATGCCCAACAGCCGACGCGCGCGGACCGTTCTGGACTGGATGGCGGCCGCGCCAGCGGAACGCCCCCGCTTCGTGACCCTCTACTTCAACGACGTCGACCATCTCAGCCATGAACACGGGCCGGACAGTCAGGAAGCGCGCACTGCGCTGAGGACCGTCGACGCCGCAATCGGAGAATTGATCGAAGGGCTCGATCGACTGCATCTGGCCGCCAACATTGTTGTTGTTTCCGACCACGGGATGGCGACCGTACCACCCGGAAATCGCATGGCTCTGGACGAGATAGCGCCCGCGCTGACGTATCGGGTCGTCTACTATGGGGCCATCGCCGGCCTCGAACCTGCCGCGGGTCACGAGGCGGAACTTTCCGCACGGCTTCCAGGACGGCATGGGCATGTGGAGTGCTGGCGGCGCGAAGCCCTGCCGGCGCGCTTCAGCTTCGGCCGTAATCCTCGCATCCCCGCATTCATCTGCCTGGCGGACGTCGGATGGATCGTACAGCCATCTCGGCCGGAACCTGGAAGGGAGCGGACCATAGGCGCACACGGCTATGACAATGTGGCGCCCGGCATGCGCGCCGTCTTCATCGCGGCCGGACCCGACTTCGCCCGCGGCCGCGTCGTCGCTCCCATCGACAACACCGAAGTGGCGCCGCTCCTGAAAGCGTTACTCCGTCTTCACTAGCAGGGCGGCTGGAACTCCCTCTCCCGTCGTCCAGCAACGAGTGATCCGCTCCAGTTAGAACCGCCTTTTCAAGGAAAGGAGAACGGTCCGTCCCACAGGATCCCGATCATCCCGCCCATAGCCCGGCACGGTTCGTCCGTCGGCGAAACGAGCACCGGGTCTGGCGTCGAACAGATTGGCGATCTCGAGCTCGGCCAGAAGGCCAACACCCCTGCGCCCGCCTCCCTGGCCTCGCGCCGGGATGTTGCGTTCGAACTGATAGCTGAGGCGGAGGTCCATCGCACTGAGGGCTCCGGTGCGCAGATCGTCCGGCCCGTCGCGTCCAATGTCGCGCCGGCTGCGATAGCCGCTCCGCCAGCGGGCCGTCGCGTTCACGCCCCACCGTCCTTGCCGCATATCCACTCCCAGGCCGATCTGATGGACCGGCACACCACCCCCGTCGCCGACCAGACGGTCCAGTCTCGCCAGCCTGTCGCTGACGGTGGTGGCGTTCGTCAGTTGCCAGGTGTGATTGACGGTCACGCGCAGCAGGCCCGGTCGCCGCCCCGCCCCTGTGGCGCCGAGTCGAAAGACCGCGCCGATATTGGTCGTCAGGCCCTCGGTCACGACCGAGGCGAGATTGATCGGCCGCTGGTCGATGCCGGTCAACCTGCCCTCCGCGTCGCGCTGGAAACGTTCCGGAAACGCGGCCTCCACCTCCGGCGTCGGATCCGGCAGGACACCGATCCCGTCGATGGCCTCGCTTCTCTGGTAGTTCACGCCGCCCTGCAGGGCCCAGGCGGTGAACGGACCTGCCGAGGCCGAAAGCGAGAGGCGTTCGTCGGCTGGTTGGCGCAGGTCGGGATTGCCGCCGAGGCGCGGCAGGACCTCCACCGCCTCCCCCTTGAGGAAGTCGAACACCAGGATCGGCTCGCCATAATACTCCGGGTCGTAGCGCTGCGAATCCGCCAGGCTTTGAGTCGCCGTCGACCAGCTGGCGTTCAGCCTCAGCTTCGACAGGGGCGCCCAGGACAGGCTGGTGTTCAGACCGTCGCCCCGGCCTGCGCCGGTCTCGCTGATGCCGAGTCCAAAGGTCAGGGACAGATCCCCGGGCGCCTCGGCCAGGCCCTTGTCCTCAGGAGAGCGTCGCAGCAGCGGGATCGACACATCGGCGTTCAGATCGCGGGTGAGACTGGTTGCGCTTCGGCTGTCCATCGGGCGTTCCGACGTCGAGTGCGACCGCGAGGCGCGCGCCGACAGGCTGACTGACATCGGTCCGGCGGGCAGATCCACCAGGGTGCGGGCGCCGCCCAGACTGGCCGAAACCGCCTGTCGCCGGGTGTCAGACGGCGACAGTCCCGACTGATCATTCCAGGACAACCCACCCGTCAGGGCGGCCTGGACCGACCATCCGGCCACGTCCCCGTTGAGACCAGCCGTCGTCGTCAGACCGCGGGATCTCCGCCGGCTCTCCACCGGCTCGCCATTGGAGAGGGAGACCGCGCGCGTTTCCCCCGCCCGCGCGCTGGCGTTGAGACTGACGGCCCAGTCACCGATCTCGCCGGTCTGGGTCAGGTTGGCCGCAACGCTCTCGGCAGGCGACCGGAGGGTGACGGCGCCGGCGCCGGGCGCGTTTCCGCGGTCGAGGTTGCGCTCATCCACACGCAGAGCCGTATCGACGGTCGCCTGGACGCCGAACTGGCGCGTCCGGGCGTCGAGAATGGAAGACTGACGAAGATCGACGGCGGCGTTGGTCAGCCCCCCCGCGGTCGGGCGGCGCAGGCTGGCCCGTCCGTCGCGGCTATGAAATCGCCGCTGCAGGACGATATTCACCACACGGCGCGACGGATCGGTCGCCCCGTAAACGGCCCCCGCCCCGGCGGGCAGAATCTCGAAGCGCACCAGGGCGTCTGGAGGAAAGCCGGAAAAGACTCCGGGGTCGGCCATTCGTCGGCCGTTGACGACGATCATCGGAGCGTCGCCGAGACCATAGTCGTCCGTCATGCGGCGGATCACTTCGCCGATGTCATAGACACCGAGAGCGTCAATCGCGGCGCCGTCCAGCTCGACCTCGGGATCGAGCAGGGCGCGGCCCCGCCGGCCCAGAACCTCAACGTCCTCGATCACGACCGCAGGCACGTCGGCTCCGGACGGCGATGTTTGCTGAACGACCGCCTCGTCCGCCGCGGCCGTCAACATCAGGACGAGAGCCAGACCGGGCATGGCGTGTCCTCTTCCCGGAAGCGCGCAGTCCGAAAAGGAGAAGCAGGGCGGGGCTGCGCGCCCCGCCCTGCTCCATCGCAACCAGACCCTTACGGGTTAGCGACGATTTCCACCGCGGCGTTGGCGGAGTCCGTGGTCAGCGTGATGCTGCCGCTGGCGCGGCAGATGGCCGGGTCGCCGAAGTAGGCGCCCGAGAAGGTGGCGACATTGCCCGAATAGGCCAGGCCGTAGTCTTCCTCGAAGCACGGGCCACCGCGCGTGCCGACGAGGAACTCGTCGAGGCTGATCGACGAGGCGGTCGGAGCCGTCACGATGATCGGGAAGGTCAGCGAGTCGTTGCAGGCGAGGTTGCCCACGCCGTCAGCGTTGACGCCGTCATAGCTGTCGAAGGTGATCGACTGGCCGTCCGAAGCCACGGTGCCGTGGATGTCGACGTTGCAGGTCGTCTGGATGACGCCCGGAACGTTGACGAACTGGATCAGCTGGCCACTGGCAGTGACCGCCTCGCCAGCCTGGGTGAAGCCATAGGTCGTCTGGGCCGAAGCGGCCGAGGCGCCGGCGAGCAGGGCGAACGAGGCGATGGCGGCCGCAGCCGCCTTGTACAGATGAGTCATGGTTGAAGTCCTTTTCTAGGGTTGAATAGAAAACGCACTTTCCAATCGGAGCTCCATCGCCGTGTGGCGACATCTCAACCCTAGATAGACATCATGACGATTGTGATTCGATCACAAGTATATTGGAAGTATAATTTGTGTATTTGATCAAAGACGTGCGAAAGCGCCGTGCTGATTTTGCAGCACGGCGCCTCTATTTTATTCAGATAGTCTTTGTTTATACCTAGAATGATTTCCTGACGGAAACCCCGATAATGCGCGGGTCCAGGGTAAAAACGTTGGTGAAGTTGCTCAGCTCGTCCGGGCCGGTGAAACCGTCGGTGATGGGCGTGTCGTCGAAGATGTTCTTGACGTAGGCCTGCACCACGAGGTCCGAGCCCGGATTGGTCAGGGTGGCGGACAGGTTGGCGTTGGCCCAGCCCTTCAGCCGGTCATACGGCGCGTTGTTGTAGACCCGCATCCAGCTGTCGGACTGGCGGTAGTAGTCGCCCCGCAACGTCACGTCCCAGCCTTGCGGCAGTTCGAGGCGGTACTGGACGCCGATGTTGAAGGTGATGTGCGGCGCATTGGGCAACTCATTGCCCGACAGGTCGTCCGAGAAGCCGCGCCCCTGGTTGGGGCCCGTCAGCGAGTCATAGGCGATCTTGCCCCACTGGTCCGCCGACAGAGCCGCACTGTATCGCCCGCCAGGCCCCCAGCCGCCGCCCAGATTGCGCCCGGGGCAGAGCGCCCTGATGAGGACGTTGCCCGTGGTGTTCGGCCGCCCGGGATAGACCAGATAGTCGAGCTTGTTGATCAGGCGGCCGACGATCTCCTTCGGCACAACGCAGGTCGAGGCGCTGGTCGCCCAGGGCCGGACGACCACATAGTCGTCGTGGCCTTGCAGGCGATCCATGACGTCGATCGATGTCTCGCCGTCGCCAATCCGGGTCTTCAGCAGACCCAGGGTGGCGTCCATGCGGAAATTGCGAGTGGGCGCCCAGGCCGCCTCGAACTCCGCGCCATAGATGTCGGCGTCAAAATTCTCGTTGTGAATAACACGCTCAATAAGCTGGGCGACCTGGTAGTCTTTGTAGTCGTAATAGAAAGCCGTTGCATTGAACATGAACCGGCCACCGGCCATCATATTCTTCATGCCGACTTCATACGCGTTGACGAATTCGGGATTGTACCGGGAAGG
>OUNM010842757.1_pt1 | contig 12846 bp, 8 predicted proteins | sample 1769961 | NCBI WGS metagenome assembly OUNM01 (sample SAMEA3914820, study PRJEB12502) | metagenome | biome: forest; material: soil | place: USA | collected 2012-03-12 | depth 0.3 m | reverse complement strand
TTCTCACCGACCTCCGGCTGCGCGAGCGCGGACTCGACCCGGTGGAGACCCCCGAGGAGTACGAGGCGGCCTGGCACGAGGAGCTGCCCGTGGTCAAGGCCGAGGCCGCCGAGGAAGCCAAGGAAGTGATCGAGGCCGGCGGGCTGTATGTGCTGGGCACCGAGCGACACGAGTCGCGTCGTATCGACAACCAGCTGCGCGGCCGTTCCGGCCGCCAGGGCGATCCCGGCACGTCGAAGTTCTTCCTGTCGCTGGAAGACGACCTGATGCGCATCTTCGGGTCGGAGCGCATGGACAGCATGCTGCAGCGCCTCGGCCTGAAGGAGGGCGAGGCGATCATCCACCCCTGGATCAACAAGGCATTGGAGAAGGCCCAGCAGAAAGTCGAGGCGCATCACTTCGAGGTGCGCAAGAACCTGCTGAAGTTCGACAACGTGATGAACGACCAGCGCAAGGTCGTCTACGAACAGCGCCGCGAGGTGATGGAGAGCGAGGACATCGCGGAGGAAATCCGCGAGATGCGCCACCAGATCATCGCCAACCTGGTCGCGACGGCGATCCCGGCCAACAGCTATTCCGAGCAGTGGAACATCGACAGCCTGCACGAGGGTGCCAACCGCCTGCTCGGCATGGATTTGCCGGTTCATGATTGGGCCAAGGAAGAGGGCATCGCCGAGCCGGAGATCGAGGAGCGCGTGCGCGACGCCGCCGACCGCAAATATGCGGAAAAGGTGGCGAATTACGGCGCCGAGACGATGCGGCACGTGGAAAAGAGCCTGCTGCTCCAGATCCTGGACCAGGAGTGGAAGGACCACCTGCTCCAGCTCGACCATCTGCGGCAGGGCATCAGCCTGCGCGCCTACGCCCAGAAGGATCCGCTGAACGAGTACAAGCGCGAGGCCTTCGAGCTGTTCGACACCATGCTGATGAACCTGCGCGAGCAGGTGACCTCGGTGCTGATGCATGTCGAGATCCGCATGGCCCCCTCGCCGGAGGAGCTGTTCGCCCGCCAGATGCAGGAGATGCACGAGGGCCGCAACGATCCGGCGCTGGCGCTCGCCGGCGGCGGCGCGGCGCTGGCCGACGGGACGGAGCACCGCGGCGTGCTGATCCCGGAGGACCAGCCCCTGCCGGCGGACATGATGGCCAGCACGCCGCGCAACGCCGCCTGCCCCTGCGGATCCGGCAAGAAGTTCAAGCATTGCCACGGGCGGGTGGCGTAACAGGGCCACAAAGGGCGGAATTAGGGGCGGAATCGGGCGCCGGCCAAGCCGAAAGGCTGTAGCGACCGCGCAAATCCCGGTATGGTGCGGCGATCTTCCGTGTTCCAGCCGCTCCGGAGCCGCCGCGATGACCGATTCCACCACCCCCAGCGTGCTCGACGCGGCCCGCCTGTTCCGGGCCAACGATCTGGCCGGCGCGGAGGCGATGTGCCGGGCGTTGCTGGCCGGCGATCCGCACAATGCACAGGCCTTGCATCTGCTGGGCCTGGTCGCCGCGCATACCGGCCATCCGGACGATGCGCTGGGCCTGTTCGCCCAGGCCATCGCCGAGGGGGGGAACGACGCCTCCTTCCACAACAGCCGCGGCAGCCTGCTCTTCCAGCTAGGCCGCGCGGCGGAGGCCGAGGAGGCGTTCCGCGCCGGCCTGTCGATCAACGTCAAATATCCGGAACTGCACGGCAATCTCGGCAACGCCCTGAAGACGCTGGGCCGACTGGAAGAGGCGGCGGACAGCTTCCGCGCCGCGCTGGCCCTGCGCGCCGAGGCGCCGGAGATGCATCATTTCCTCGCCACCACCCTGCGCGAGCTGGGTGCGCTGGAGGAGGCGGAAGCCCACTTCCGCAAGGCACTGGACCTCGCCCCCGACTATCTCGACGTCCATTACAGCCTGGCCGAGCTGCTCTCCACCCGCGGCCGGCTGGCGGAAGCGGAAAGCGCCTTCCGTACCGTGCTGGCGTCGGCTCCCCGCTTCATCCCGGCCCAGGTCGGGCTGGCCCATGTGCTGCAGAGCCTGGACCGTGCCGCCGAGGCGATCGACGCGATCGAGAGCGCCCGCGCCCTGGACCCCGACCATCCGCTGGTGCAGTTCACCCGCCGGCTGATCTATTCCAACGCGGTGCCCGGCTGGCACCTGCCGATGATCAATGATTTCGAGCGCAACGACGCCTACAAGCACGCGCTGGAACGCGCGGTGACGCCGGATTCGCTGGTGCTGGAGATCGGCACCGGATCGGGCATCGTCGCCATGATGGCGGCGCGTGCCGGAGCGAAGCGGGTGGTGACCTGCGAGGTCAACCCGATCCTCGCCCGCGTCGCCAAGGAAACGGTCGCCGGCAACGGCTATGCCGACCGCATCACCGTGGTGCCGCGCCTGTCCACCCAGCTAACCGTCGGCACCGGCGGCGACCTGCCGGAAAAGGCCGACGTCTTCGTCTCGGAACTGATCAACATCGGCATGCTGGCCCCGCGCATGCTGTCGGTGCTGCAGCACGCCCGCACCCATCTGGTGAAGCCGGGCGGCGCCATCATTCCGCGCGCCTCCACCGTCTACGCCATGCTGATCGAAACGCCGGAGCTGGCACGGATCAATCCGGTCAGGCAGGTCGACGGTTTCGACATGTCGACCTTCGACGTCTTCCGCTCCCCCGGCTACCAGCAGATCGATCTCGCCGCGGACGCGCACAGCCCGCTGTCGGATCCCTTCACCGCGCTGGATTTCGACTTCACCCGCAACATGCCGGAAGATGGCGAACGCGAGATCGCGGTGACGGTGACGCACGCCGGCACCTGCCACGGCGTCGCCTTCTGGTTCGACCTCTTCATGGACGAGGAGGTCGTCTACAAGTCGGAAAGCCGGGCGCGGACCAACCACTGGAAGCAGGCGATGACCTTCCTGGAACAGCCGATCAAGGTCCTGGCCGGCGACCGCCTGCGCATCCTGGCGCGTTACGACAACAACCAGATTTCGTTCGGGATCGCGGGGTGACGGCGCAGGCGGCGGCGCAGGCGGCGGCGCCGGTGGCAGCCCCCGACCGGCGCGCCATTGCGTCCTGGTGCCTCTACGACTGGGCGAACTCCGCCTACAACACCATCATCACGACCTTCATCTTTTCGGTCTATTTCGCCCGCGGCGTGGTCGGCGACCCGGTCGCCGGGACGGCGCGCTGGGGAACGGCGATGACCGTCGCCGGCATCGCCATCGCCGTGCTCAGTCCGGTGCTGGGCGCCATCGCCGACCGCAGCGGACGGCGCCGGCCCTGGATGGCGCTGTTCACCACGCTGACCGTGCTGTTCAGCGCCGCCCTGTGGTGGGTGCGGCCCGACCCGTCCGACGCGCTCTATGCCCTGGTTTGCGTGGTCGTCGCCACGGTCGCGTTCGAACTGGCGAACGTCTTCTACAACGCCGCCCTGCCCGGCCTGGTGCCGCCCCGCCTGCTGGGCCGGGTTTCGGGCTGGGGCTGGGGCATCGGCTATTTCGGCGGGCTGGTCTGTCTGGTGATCGCCCTGTTCGGCTTCGTGAAGGCCGAGGTGCCGCTGTTCGGCCTGCTCGGCGCCCAGTGGAGCGATTGGGGCGACCAGGCCAACATCCGGGCGACGGCGCTGCTGGCAGCATTCTGGTACGGCCTGTTCGCCATCCCCTATTTCCTGTGGGTGCCGGACGAGCCCGCCGCCGGCCGCGGCCTGGGCCAGGCGGTGCGCGAAGGGTTGGCGATGCTGGGCCGCACCGTGCGCGAGGCGCGCCGCTACAGGCAGACCTTCCGCTTCCTGGTCGCCAGCGCCTTCTACCGCGACGGCATCAACACGATCACTGCCTTCGGCGGCATCTTCGCCGCCGGGACCTTCGGCATGAGCTTCGAGGAGATCGTGATCTTCGCCATCGCGCTGAACGTGGTGGCGGGGGCCGGGGCCGTCGGTTTCGCCTGGGCCGACGACCGGGCGGGCGCCAAGCCGGTCATCCTGGTGGCGCTGGCCGGCATGACGGCCTTCGGCGTCCCGCTGCTGCTGGCGTCCGACAAGCTGTGGTTCTGGATCCTGGCGCTCGGCCTCGGCGCCTTCTTCGGCCCGGCGCAGGCGGCCGGGCGGTCGATGATGGCGCGGCTGGCTCCGCCCGGCATGACCACCGAGATGTTCGGCCTCTACGGGCTGACCGGACGGTTCGTCGGTTTCTTCGGACCGCTGCTGTTCGGGCTGGCGACCGAGGCCTTCGCCAGCCAGCGCGCCGGCATGGCCACGGTTCTGGCTTTCTTCGTGATCGGTTTCGGGCTTATGCTGGCGGTGCGCGAACCAGCCATGCCGCGTCCCGACGCCGCAAACTGAGAGCTTTTACGGTTCGACGCTGTTACCTTCGCGATTGCTGCGACGCACAAATGTCGAGGCCGAGGGGCACGGACCATGCTGCACATCAAGGATATCGAGGCTTTCGCCCGCATCAACGAGGCACTGAACGAGCACGCGGACGGCGATCATGCGGATTGCCCGGCCGTTGCCGCCGAGGAACACATGCATCCCGCCCTGGTGATGGCGCTGGTCGCGACCGGGCGCCTGCCGATGTCGGCGCTGCCGAAGGCCGTTCACTCCCTGTCGCCGCTGCTGCCCTGGAATGGCCGGGCGAAGCGGCCTTAAACCGGCCGGTTTCCTCTGAAACCGGCCCTTTCCCCACATCAGCGGCGGCTCAGTGCCGGAAATGGCGCATGCCGGTCAGCACCATCGCCAGCCCCTTCTCGTCGGCGGCAGCGATGACATCGGCGTCGCGGATCGAGCCGCCGGGCTGGATCACCGCCGTCACCCCGGCTTCCGCCGCCGCCAGCAGGCCGTCGGCGAACGGGAAGAAGGCGTCGGACGCCACCACGGATCCTCTGGTCAGCGGTTCCGCCAGGCCGGCGGCCTTGGCGGCCTCGGCCGACTTGATGGCGGCGATGCGGGCGCTGTCGACGCGGCTCATCTGGCCGGCGCCGACGCCGACCGTGGCGCCGTCCTTGGCGTAGACGATGGCGTTCGACTTCACATGCTTGGCGACGCGGAAGGCGAAGAGCAGGTCGGCCAGTTCCCGCCCGGTCGGCGCGCGCTTGGTCACCACCTTCAGCCCGGCCGGGTCGACGCGGCCGGAATCGCGGTTCTGCAGCAGGAAGCCGCCCGACAGATGCTTGATCGTCATGCCGGCCTCGGCCGGGTTCGGCACGTCCTTGGTCAGCAGGACCCGCAGGTTCTTCTTGGTCGCCAGCAGGGCGCGGGCCGCGTCGTCGGCGTCCGGCGCGATCACCACCTCGGCGAACAGCCGGGATATCTCCTCGGCCGTCGCGGCATCCAGCGGACGGTTGACCGCGATGATTCCGCCGAAGGCGCTGACCGGATCGCACAGCAGGGCCGACCGGTAGGCCTCCAGCAGGCTAGGCCCTTGCGCGACGCCGCAGGGGTTGGCGTGCTTGATGATGGCGACGGCCGGCCGCTCGAACTCGGCGACCAGCTCGAAGGCGGCGTCGGTATCGTTCAGGTTGTTGTAGGACAGCTCCTTGCCCTGGAGCTGGACGGCGGTCGCCACGCCAGGGCGCTGCTGGTCGCCGGTGACATAGAAGGCCGCCTGCTGGTGCGGGTTCTCGCCATAGCGCAGGGTCTGCGCCAGGGTGCCCGACAGGGTGACGCGCGGCGGGAAGACCTCGTCGAGCTGGCCGGCCAGCCAGGTCGAAATGGCGGCGTCATAGGCGGCGGTGCGGGCGTAGGCGCGCTGGGCCAGCTTGCGGCGCAACGCCAGCGTGACGCAGCCGTCGTTGGTCGCCAGCTCGTCCATCACCGCCTCGTAATCCGACGGTTCGGTGACGATGGCGACGAAATCATGGTTCTTGGCGGCAGCGCGGATCATCGCCGGCCCGCCGATGTCGATGTTCTCGACGCAATCGTCGTAGGCGGCACCCTTGGCGACCGTCGCCTCGAACGGGTAGAGGTTGACGACGACCAGATCGATCGGCGGAATGCCGTGCTGCGCCATCGCGTCGGCGTGGATGTCGCGGCGGGCCAGGATGCCGCCATGGACGCGCGGATGCAGCGTCTTGACGCGGCCGTCCATGATCTCCGGGAAACCGGTGTGGTCGGAGACCTCCTTGACCGGCACGCCGGCCTCGGCCAGACGCTGCGCCGAACCACCGGTGGACAGGATCTCGACCCCGCGGGCGGCGAGCGCCTGCCCCAGCGCAACGAGCCCGGTCTTGTCGGACACGGAAATCAGCGCGCGGGTGATGCGGACCTTGTCGGGGGCGGGGGCGTGGTTGGCTTTCGGCGGGCTCATGGCGTGATCCTGATCGCTGGCGTTGCTGGGGTCGCACGTGGTCAGGAAGACACGGATGAACACGGATGAAGAAAAACACGGATGAACACGGATATTGAATTCATCTGGGTTTATCTGTGTTCATCCGTGTCAGATCCTGTGTGCATAACGAGGATTCGACACAGACGAACACAGATAAACACAGATCGAAAAAATCCGTGTTCATCCGTGCGTAATCCGTGTTTATCCGTGTCTCCGTTCCCCTTCGCCGAAAGCGCAAGGGTCCGGCCACCGCGGATGGGCGGGATTTACGCCGCCTTGCGTTCGCGGCGCAAGGCCCATTTCACCGTGATGCCCTCGGGGCTGCTCTGCCCCTGCATCACGATCTGACTGGTGCGGCGCGGCTCGTCGCCACTGCCGAGATAGATGCTCTCGGCCAGTTCCAGCACCGCCCCCGTCGCGCGCATCCGCCAGACATTGCCGCTGGGCAGGCGCAGTTCGACCTGGGCGCCGCCCTGGATCAAGGCCGGCTGGACCTGCGGGTGCAGGTGGAAGCGGATGGTGAAGGGCTGGTTGGCCGGGGTGGCGCCGATCACCGGTTCCAGCGTGTCCTCGCCGCGCAGATCCTCGCCGTTGTCGGCCAGATAGACCCGCCGCCGGTGCAGGAAGCCGAAGCCCTTGCTGTAGCCGTTGTGGGTGGCGACGACCAGGACGGCGCCGTCCGACTCCTGTCGCTCGCAGCCGACATGCGAGGGGCGGCGGCCCAGCCCGCCATTCTCCAGCACCTCGGCGGAATTGGTGTCGGCGATCACCACGGTCGAATGCGCCGCCGAGCCGGCCAGCGCCGCGCGCCAGGGGCCGCGCTGCGACGGATGGCTGCCGCAATTGACGATCAACCGCTCCTTGCTGACCGAAACCTCCATGGACAGCGTTCCGGCATGGGCCAGACGGTCGAGGCCGGCCGGCGGCGGCGCCCCGGTGTCCAGCAGCACCAGCGTCCGCCCGGCGATCAGCCGCTCGAACCCGGTGTGCGGCGCGCTCTTCAGCGGACGGCCGCGGGCATCGGCCTGGGCCAGCACGGTGTCGACCAGGGCGGTTTCCTCCTCGCGCCCGCCGTTGAACAGGGCGAGCCCGCCATCGGCGTGGCGGAAGAAGCGCAACGCCGGGGTCATCCGGTCGATGGCGTGCTGGAGCGATTCCGGCACGTCGACGCGGGCGACGCGCAGGACGGCGCGCATGTCGATCAGGTCGCGCAGCACCCGCATCTGGACCGACGGGTTGCGTTCGATGTGCCCGCCGTCGGGCAGGATCTGGCGCGGCAGCTCGCGGTCGAGCAGGCGCAGGGCCTCGTAGCCCGCCTTCTCGTGGTCGGGCAGGCAGAAGCCGCCATAGACCAGCCCCTTGACCGCGGTGACCAGCCGGGCGCCGTCCAGCGAGGCCGGAAGCACGCGCGCCAGATGACGAACCTGCCGGGCAAGGCTCTCGAAGACCCGCGCACGGAATTCGTCGTCGGCCGACGCGCAGTAGAAATCATGCAGGCCGATCCAGTTGGCGACCCGCGCGCCCAGGATGTCGGGCGCCCAGCTCTGCGGGCTCCAGCCGCCGTTGTGGTCCAGCCAGGACCACACCAGCACGCGCGACCGCCGTCGCGCCATGTCGCCGCCCACCGCGCGCAGGTCGCGCATCCAGTCGAAGCCGTGCAGCGCCCGCAGCCACCCGGCGGCGGCCCCCTGGGGTCGCCAGTTCGGCTCGCCGGCGGGGTCGATCGCGATGGTCTGGCCGGTGAAGCGCAGCACGCCGGCCAGAAGCGCCGAGCCGTCGCCCGAATCGCCCGGCCAGGGATCCGGCGGGATCACCGCCAGGGCGCCCGGCGCCCGGCCACCCAGCATCAGGGAATAGAGCGGATTCCCATAGGCGAGCCGTGCCATGCCGTTGCGAAGCCGTCCGAACGCGTCCCCCATCGCCCGGACTCCTTCAGGACCGCGAACGGCGGAAGCGGCCGGCGGGTAAAAATGGTGCGATGCGGAAAGGCGCAGGCGAAAGCATGACAGTGTCGTATCAATTCGCCGCCGCTGCCGCAAGCCGGTGGAGTCTTATTCCGAAATCCGTCGCAGCCTTGCCACAAAGAAACCATCGATGCCGCCCAACCCTTCCAGCATGCCGGGAAGGGAGCGCACCTCCCCCTTCTCGTTGATCAGCTCGTCCAGCCCACCCAGTTCGTCGGCCGTCACCGGCAGCCGTTCCACCCGGCCGTCACGGGCCAGCAGGCGGGTGATCTGGGCCTCGCCCTCCTCCGGCTGGATCGAGCAGGTGCAGTAGATCAGCGTGCCGCCCGGCTTCACCAGATCGACCGCACGGGCCAGCAGGCGGCCCTGCGCCTTGACCAGCTTGGCGATGTCCTCGGGCGTCTTCAGGCGCAGGATGTCGGGATGGCGGCGGATCGCCCCGGTCGCCGAGCAGGGCGCGTCGAGCAGAACCGCGTCGGCCAGTTCCCCCGGCTCCCAGGCGGCGGCGTCGGCGGTCACCACCTCGGCCTCCAGATGCAGGCGCGCGAGATTCTCGGCCACGCGTTCCAGCCGTTTGGCGGAACGGTCGATGGCGACGACGCCGGCGCCTTGCGCCAGCATCTGCGCGGTCTTGCCGCCGGGGGCGGCGCACAGGTCGAAGACCCGCTTGCCGGCCAGCTCGCCGAACAGCTTGGCCGGCAGCGAAGCCGCCAGATCCTGCACCCACCAGGCCCCCTCGTCGAAGCCGGCCAGCTCGGTGACCGACCCGCCGGCCGACCGGCGCAGCGTGCCGGTGGGCAGCAGGGTCGCCTCCAGCCGATCGGCCCAGGCCGCCGGGTCGCCACCCTTCACCGTGATGTCGAACGGCGCCTCGTGCAGATGCGCCTCGACGATGGCACGGGTGCGGGCGGTGCCGTAGGCGGTCCGCCAGGACAGCCACATCCAGTCCGGCGTGTTCATCCGCCCGGCATCCTGCTGGGCGGCAAGCGCCGGCCCCTCCCGCCCGATGCGGCGCAGCACGGCGTTGATCAGTCCCTTGTAGGGTGCGGCGTTGCGCGACGCCGCCAGTTCCACCGCGGTATCGACGGCGGCATGGGCGGGGGTGTTGAGAAAGACCAGCTGCGCCGTGCCCAGCCGCAGCATGTCGTGGATCGCCGCCTTGGGCAGGCCCGGCTTGGCGAGGCAGCTCTGGATCAGCGCGTCGATCTGGCCCAGCCGGCGCAGCACCGTGGCGACCAGAACGCGGACGAAGCCGCGGTCGCGCGGCTCCAGCCCGGCAAGGTCGGGATGCGCGTCGAACGCGTCGTCGAAGGGAACGGACTTGCGCAGCACGTCGCGCAGCAGGTCGAGCGCGACGCCGCGGGCGGCGAGGGTGGTATCGGTCATACCCGTGGATCTAGCGCGCCCGGCGGCGGGTGTCGATGGCGCTTGTGCAGGAAGCGGGGCGGTCCCGCTTCCTGCCCCGCTTCCTGCCCCGCCCCTGCCGCCCGCGGCCCCGTTCGGGACCCGGATCAGGAGCGGCCGACGCCGTAGCGCGCCGCCGGCTCCGTACGCGACAGGTTGGGACCGAGCGCCCGCCGGGCGGCTTCGAACGCCTCCCAGTCGGCGGCCTCCGGCAGGGACGGAACGGTGACCAGTTCGCCCTGGTCCAGCCCGGCCAGGGCGGCGTCGACCAGATCGTCGGTCGTCATCACGATGCTTTGCGGCAGATGCGCGACCGGGATGCCGGCGGCGTCCCAGAAATCGGTCGCGGTCGCGCCGGGCAGCACCGCCTGGATACGAATGCCCTTGCCGGCAAGCTCGTGATGGAGCGATTGGCTGAAAGCCAGCACGAAAGCCTTGCTGCCGCCATAGACGCCGTTGAGGATCTCCGGCGCGACGGCCACGATCGAGGCGATGTTGACGATCGTGCCGGCCCCGCGGGCAACGAAGGCAGGGGCCGCCGCGTAGGTCAGCCGGGTCAGGGCGGCGACGTTGAGGGTGATCATCTCTTCCATGCGGGCGATGTCGGAGCCGAGCAGCGGGGCGGTCGCGCCGACCCCGGCGTTGTTGACCAGCATCGTGATGCCCGCATCCTCGCGCAGGATCGCCTCGACCCGGGCGATATCGGCCTTGGCGGTCAGGTCGGCGGCGACGGTGCGGACCGAACGCCCGGTCTCGCCCGCCAGCCGGCCGGCCAGCGCCGCCAGCCGCTCGCCGTTGCGCGCGACCAGGATCAGGTCATGGCCGCGACGGGCCAGGCGATCGGCATAGACCGCGCCGATGCCCGACGAGGCGCCGGTGATGACGGCGGTTTTCAGGTTGTTTCCGGTGGTCATGATGGCGTGTCCTGTTCTGGATTGGTTGGTGTCCGGAGGCCAATCTAGAAGGGCTGGCGCATGGCGGAAATGTCGTATATGCCACTTTTCAGGACATCCGTATCCGGACACCGGTATCCGGGCATCAGCATCGCGGGAGGAAGCGGTCATGCAGCGCATCGGGTTCGTCGTGGCGGCGGATTTCCAGGTGATGAGTTTCGCCGCGCTCTCCGTCTTCGAATTCGCCAATCTGACCGCGGAGGCGCCGTTCTACGACCTGCGGGTCCTGTCGGAAGCCGGCGGGCCGGTCCGCAGTTCGCTGGGGATGACGATCGAAACCAGCCGCTTCGACGGGGCCGGCTTCGACGCGGCCGGCATCGACACGGTGATCGTCGGCGGCAACAACGGCATCGTCCCGACGACGCCCGCCCTCCTCGCCTTCGTGCAGGCGGCGATGACCCGCGCCCGCCGGGTCGCCTCGATCTGCACCGGGGCGTTCGTCCTCGCCGAAGCCGGGATCCTCGACGGGCGCCGGGCGACCACCCATTGGCACAGCGCGCGCGAACTCCAGGCGCGCTTTCCGAAACTGCGGGTGGAAGAGGACCGGATCTTCATCGTCGACGGCCCGGTCTGGACCTCCGCGGGGGCCAGCGCCGGCATCGACCTGGCGCTGGCGATGGTGGAGACGGATTTGGGGGCGGACGTCGCCCGCCTCGTCGCGAAGAAGCTGGTCGTCTACCACCGGCGGGCCGGCGGCCAGTCGCAGCATTCGGCGCTGCTGGAACTGGAACCGAAGTCGGACCGCATCCAGAGCGCGCTGGCCTATGCCAGGCGCAATCTGCGCACCCCGCTGTCGGTCGAGCAGCTGGCCGACGCGGCCCATCTCAGCCCGCGCCAGTTCAGCCGGGCCTTCCGGGCCGAGACCGGCCAATCCCCCGCCAAGGCGATCGAGAACCTGCGGGTCGAGGCGGCGCGGCTGATGATGGAGCAGGGCCGGCATCCGATCGACGTCGTCGCCACCGAGACCGGCTTCGCCGACCGCGAACGAATGCGCCGCGCCTTCCTGCGTGCCTTCGGCCAGCCGCCCCAGACCATCCGGCGCAACGCCCGCCTGGACATCCCCGGCTGACGCGCCCCGGCTGAAGCAAGGCGCGCGGCCGCTTTACCGCTTCAATGCACCGTCGCGACGGCATCCGTCCGGCGCGTCGCGGATGGCGCCGGCACCCCGTCGATGGTCAGGGCGCCGCCCTCGGCACCCACCGTGACGGTCTGGCCGTCCTTGACCCGGCCTTCGAGGATCATGGTCGCCAGCGGATTCTGAAGTTCGCGCTGGATCACCCGCTTCAGGGGCCGGGCGCCGTAGACGGGATCGTACCCGGCCTCGGCCAGCCATTGCGTCGCCGCCTCGTCCAGCACCAGCGCAATGTCGCGTTCGGCGAGCATCTTCGTCAGGCGGCCGAGCTGGATGGTGACGATCCCGCCCATATGCCGGCGATCGAGCCGGTGGAACAGCAGGATCTCGTCCAGCCGGTTCAGGAATTCCGGCCGGAAATGGGCGCGGACGGCCTCCATCACCAGGCCGCGCACGGCCGAGGAATCCTCGCCCTCCGGCTGGTTCGCCAGGACCTCCGAGCCGAGGTTCGAGGTCATGATGATGACCACGTTGCGGAAATCCACCGTCCGCCCCTGCCCGTCGGTCAGCCGCCCGTCGTCGAGCACCTGCAGCAGCACGTTGAAGACGTCCGGATGGGCCTTCCCCACCTCGTCGAACAGCACGACCTGGTAGGGACGCCGGCGCACCGCCTCGGTCAGCGCCCCGCCCTCGTCGTAGCCGACATAGCCCGGCGGCGCGCCGATCATGCGGGCGACGGAATGCTTTTCCATATATTCCGACATGTCGAGCCGGACCATGGCGGTCTCGTCGTCGAACAGGAACTCGGCCAGCGCCTTGGTCAGCTCGGTCTTGCCGACGCCGGTGGGGCCGAGGAACAGGAAGGAGCCGATCGGCCGGTTGGGATCCTGCAGCCCCGCCCGCGCCCGGCGGACGGCGTTGGACACGGCGACGATGGCCTCGTCCTGGCCGATCACCCGGCCGCGCAGGCGGCTTTCCATCGCCAGCAGCTTCTCGCGCTCGCCGGCCAGCATCTTGTCCACCGGAACGCCGGTCCAGCGGCTGACCACGCCGGCGATATCGCTGTCGCGGACCTCCTCGTTCAGCATGCGGTTGGCCGCATGCTCCTCGGCGGTCTTCAGCGCGTTCTCCAGGCCGGGGATGACGCTGT
>OUNM010049402.1_pt1 | contig 12848 bp, 9 predicted proteins | sample 1769961 | NCBI WGS metagenome assembly OUNM01 (sample SAMEA3914820, study PRJEB12502) | metagenome | biome: forest; material: soil | place: USA | collected 2012-03-12 | depth 0.3 m | reverse complement strand
TCAGAGCGGCCTCTACATCTTCTTCAAGACCGTCTGCGACGCCTACGACCTCCTGCCGGCCGAGAACTACAAGCTGCCGCCCGAAGCCGAAGGCCTCGATAGCACCGCGAGCGGTGGCGGCGGCGATCTCGGGGACATGAGCGCCGCCGACAGGCGACACCAACTGCAGCAGCAACAACAGCCCGGACCAGTTTCGATCGCCAAGCCGCCCAGCCAGCGCGACGCCGAAGACGAAAACTACTCCAACATGAGCAGGACCAACACGAGGCGGCACATTAAGAGCAGCCCCTCGGTCGGCAGCGCCGTGACCACCGTGCCGGAGGCGGACGAGGACGAGAGCGCGACCGACCTGTCCCGCGGCCTGGGCAGGATGCACATCTCGGCGCAGGCGGCGCACGCCGAGGACGACGGCGACGAGGCCAGCATCCCCGTGATTGTCGAGCACAGGCACGTGGCGGCGGGCGACCAGCCCATCCGGCCGTCCAGCGTGATTCCTCCGCCGGGACTCGCAGCGAGCGAGAGCCAGCCGAAAGCGGGGCCGGAGACGGCAAAGGAGGAAAATGAGGCGCCAGCCCCGGAACATGAGTTTGCCCCTGAACCGGAACTCCAATCCCTGCCGATAGCCGAGCCCGCGCCTGCTGAACCCGCGGCCGAGCCGGAGCCGGAGCCAGAAGCGCGGGATGCGCCGTCGGACGAGGAGGAAAAACAGGCCGCCGAAGAGCAACCCGCTGCTGAACACCCCGCGTCAGAAACAGAAGACCCCGAAACGGAAAACGAGACTGCCCCCTCTGATGGCGCAAGTGCAGAGGAACAACCTTCCGCAGTCTCTGAGGCCGAAGCGGATGCTGGGGCGGCGGACGTGGCGGGACAGACAGACGAGAAAGCGGAATCGCCTGTTGAGCCCCAGGCTGGCGATACCCAGGAGGACGAGGAAGATGAGGAGGAGCAGGAGGATGACGACGAAGAGGATGAAGAGGAAGAAGAGGAGGAGGCAGCCGCTTCCAAGTCAAAAGCCGAGGCGGATGAGAAGGGGAATGGAGAGAAGAAGACGGACAAGGTCGAGGACAAGAAGCCGGCTGAGGAGAAGGCGGAGTAGACGGGTTCTCAGGATTAGGTGGTTTTTGAGAGGTTTCTGATTGTGCTGAATACCCCATGATTAATTACGTCTTTTGTATAGTGCGACGCCACTTGTGTGAGTAGATCTTTATGGGTTTTGGTTGCTCCTCGCCCACCTTGTCAGTTTCTCTCTCCGCGCAAAGGGGAGTGAATCACGGACAAAAGGTTGCGTTCGATGATGTGGTTGATTGATTACAATGTTGATCTAAACATACACTAACTAAATAATAATACACTCCAAGAAGGTTTAAAGACCACCTCTCTCCTCCCCTCCATCCCTCTTCACAAGCCTACACCATCGTTTCGTTTCTCCCAACCATCAATCATCCTACACCCTCCCACCCCCACACCTTCTCAACAGTCTGACATCCGTTCATAGGTACTGTGCCATTCACCCATCCATCCCCTCATCAAAGTCAAACCTGCCGATCATGCTCCATCCAAATATAACCGTGTGTACTCCCGTCTCCCACCCCCACCCCTGCCCATGAATGCAAACTTTTTGTCTTTCCTCTATCGTGTGCTTTGTTTGTCGCATTAGTGGTGTCGATGATGATGATAATGATGTGTGCTCTTTTTGTGTTCCAACCTGAGGAGTGCCGATGACAAGGACTGGAGAGAGGGAAAAATGTATAAAGAAATGAAAGAAATGTGAAAAATACCACGGAATTATTATGACGGGCGAGACCAAAGTATTATCATGCCCAAAAGTATAACACAGGGGAAGAAGGGTAGACGAGACCAAAGTGCAGGAAAAAGGGTAAATACATGAAGAGAAAGTGAAACTATTTCCAGATTGAAGGACGAGATGCCCAGGTGGGAAGATAGATGATGGGGGAGCGGGGCGTTGAAGCGTTCGAGAAGTCTCCGGGACAACATGAGGTCGTCGAGCCATGTCGATCAGCCAAGCCAACGAAAGGGCCAGACCCAGGCCTAACGGCTGGGCTCCCCGACTTCTCCGGGGTGCTGGACGGCGCCAACGGCGGCGTGTCCGTAACGCAGCCCCCAAGTGGGCGGGCTGGGGGTCCGCCGGCGCATGGTCAGCCGAGTTCTGGCAGAATTAGCGCCGGTGACAGCCGGTTCGTCCGATGTGTGTCGCGGTTCGCGGGCCAGGGCAATGCGATGTGCTCCGGGGGGTGGTTGGTGTTGGTTTTGTGGTGTGGGGTGGGGGGAGGGGATCCCGAGTGCCGAAGGTGTGTTTCAGGTCGTCGAAAACGGTTCGAGGGGCGATCCAAGCGCTTGGCCCCTGCATTAGCATCGAGATTTGACGTCGCAGGGCCGCATTATCGGGTCCCAGGAAATTGTTCAGGAACCACTTGGGACCGCCCGCGGCAGGGAGGAGCCGCATCATGAGCCGCCTGATTCCCCAACGTCAGCCCTTCCCGCCATTGGATCGTTGGCTCCTGAGAAAGCCCACAGTTCCGTTTGTCCACACCGTCATGAGTCGGGATCCGGCTTGTAAGCGCCCGCTTGGTCTCGGAACGGCCGCGAGGTCGACTGCTCTCCCCATGAAGCTCCACCCCTTCGCAATCTTGTTGCTCGTCCCGCCATGGTCGCATTGGTGTGAATCTCGAGTTGCTGGCATGTGCTGACCTCGGTGCATGATGCATCCGTCCGCGGGTTCAAGCCGTCGCGTGTTTTCCCTTCCCTGCAGCAGACGCGCTGTCGGCGTCGTCCCCTATCTGCATCCTCGAGAACACATTGCGGATCTGTTGCAGGCTCTCCCTCTGTGTTGATACCGCCATGGCATTGCGCTCGTCTGCAATGGCCCGGATGCCCTGCAGCAGGGGGCTGAAGCCTTCGTCGTTCGGGAGCCACCACCGGATGCAGCTCTGGTCGTCGAAGAGTTCGGCCATTCGGGTCCGCATCGTGATGGGAGATATGTATCTATAGTTATGGTTAGCCTTCGTAACAAGAGCCTCTCCCGTCCGTGCCTTGTCCGCCTCCATTTTGGCACCAGGAAGGGAAACTCACCCCATGGTCTCAAGCAACGCAAACTTGCGCCGGAGCCACATGTAATGCCGGGGGTCTCGCCGCAGATACAGTGCAGCGATGGCCAGACAGCTTTGCAGTATGACCAGACTCCCCGGTGGGCTGTGTGGCCAGAGCTCCACGGTTTCGCAGATCTGGCAGATCGCATAGGCGCGCTGCATCAACATCCCCCGTTCCTCGTCCGTGAGCTTCGTGGCGCTCTGGCTGCCGAGCATGAGCGCGACCGAGTGGTATTCGCACGTCAGGAGCGTGGAGGCAAACAGCGGCTGCCGGAACAAGATGCCAGGCGCAAACGGATTGACGATGTCGCTGGGATCCGGGGTTTGGCTCCCTGGAAACTCGGTCACCAGAAACGCCGGGTCAAGCATGGCCGGGTCCCAGTTGCTCTTCCAGTCGTCCCAGGCGGTCGACAGCCTGCGGTGCTCCGCAGCGTACTCCTCTTCCGTGACCTCCTGCTTCGCGCCCTTGGCGAAAAGAAGCGACATTTCCATCGAGAATAGTCGCAGTCGAGCAGCACACGCCTCGATCTTCCACCCCACCTTGAGGGGCTCTACCACCGCCCGGGACTCGTAATATTCCACCGGCGCCGTGAACCACTCTCGAGACAGCGACGTCTTGAAACTCCCCATGATGCCAATGAAGACGTCGAACCGCGAGTACCACATGACAGCCACGCGGCCCACGGGTGATTGCACTGCGGTTTGCGGAGTAAAGAGCTGCGTAAGGACTTCGAAGGCTGCCTTTTGATGGCCCATGAGGTTGACCCAGTCGCCCAAGTATTCCTTTCCCCGAGTATTAGCATCCCGTGTGGCGTCGCCTGCGGACGGTTTTGGGGCCTACCTCTATCGTGGCAAGTTGGAGAATCGTCAACAGCGTTGCTACGCTGTACTTTTCCTTCTTGCCTAGGGTTTCCAGAAGCAACGTGACGCCGCGGCTGTAATACTGCAGAAACTCGTGGATCCTCCCGTTCGGGTTCTTCATGGCGTGATGATACGCCGAGAATCCCACCACCGCATAGAGCAGGGCCTCGTTTCGAATCGCCAAGCTGATGAGCATCGTCCGGAAGAAATCGTCCGAGTCGGCCACCACGCAGTAGTGGAAACTCGTGATGTTTTCATAGAAGTAGCCGAGATAAAACTGCAGCTCGTGTGGGAGGAACGTCCAGTCCGGTCTGGAAGATGCCGTCACCGTCGACACGTCAGGAAAAGGCAGTCCAGCAGGCGTGTGAACGCCCGTGGCGCCGGCCGATAATGCTGGGGATGAGCTCTTGTTTCCGTCGTAGGAAGGGGTTTCCGATCCATGACGGCGGCTCGCGGGGACACGCTGGTGACCGAAGGACGAGGTGGTGCTAGATCTTCGGAGGGGAAAGTTTGGCGCCGAGGTCTGTGATGTGGCACTCTCAGGCTCGTCTTCGTCTTCGTCCATGATTGGGTCCAATCTTGCGTCTTGGTCGGCGTCATCGTCGTCGTCGTCGCCCGGAGAAGAGGTTGGGCTCGCCTGCTGGCTTGCCCCCGCTGAATCCTTGGATCCGCTTCCCTTTGGCGGTGGCGGTTCCGGGTAGATGCATTCTCTCTTTCCCTTTCTGCATCCTGGACTCGAGTTAGTAGTCACACCCATGCAGTCTAGCTGCCAACGTTAGAACATACTCTCGCAAACGGGATGGTTTTCGTCGCACTAGAGCCGGGTCAGACAAGTCTCGGTGGTAGCAGGGCATCAGACAGTGTGGTATTACCTTGACGCGCCGGCTGCGACAAGTGTAACAGCCAGACCTTGTGCGCCGATGTTTAATATGATCCAGTCCTGGGGCAGACTTCCTCCTGCTTCTTTGCGCCTTGGACGCATTGAACATGATGGGTTCCGGAAAGCCCGTGAAGTAGCCTAGGCTCTGGTAAGGGTTTGTCGCCGGAGAGCCGCCCATCGGCACGACTGGAGGCTGGGGTAACTGTCCCGAGCCATCAAGCTGGGTAGGGTTGGGTGGCCCCGCAACCCCCACCATCGAGGAGAGGAAGTGAGTGTAGTAGTCGCTCATGGCGATCGTGTTGGCGCCCGCTCTCTGTGTCTTGGTGTTAGGAGTGCCGGGTGTCCACAACATCGGCAGGCGAGAAGGGCCGGGGGTGGCGAAGATATGGCGCGTCCGTCGTCGACACGGGGAGGGAGTCGTTTGGGTTGGTGCGGCGGCGGGGGCCGAAAGAATCGCCCTCTCTCGGCAGGTGATCCCAGGCTCTGCACAAATCCTTGGTCCAGAATCCCGAGGCCAGCGGCTCTCGAAATGTGATGGGGGGGGGGGGATACCTCACCCAAGGATGAAAAGGGGAGGAGAACTCGTCAGAGGCGGCTTCGGTCGAGAAAAATAGACCGTGGTCCGAAGCTTAGGCTCGGTGCTGGACTCGACGCTTCTGAGCAGTAAATAGCATTATAGACGTATCCCCGGTCAATAGTGGACGCTTGATCTGCTGCAGGAAGGGGCGACCTGGGGTAGACGGCAGGAGGTCAAACCCCCAATGTTGGTGGAACAAGAAGTTGGAAGAAGCGCCGGGGGGGTGGTTGAGGAGGGTGATTATAGTGTATGGGGTGACCCGGCGTGGGACCGGGTTGGGCTAGATCTCCGCACAGGCTGGGTTGAAAGAGGCCAGACGAGCTACCCGGTGGCAATCCCTTCGCGGAGCTGGGGTGCTCCTCAAAGACCCTGCTTGTGTGGGACACGGGAGTGAGAGGATGGCTAGCAGCGAGATGGGCGCCTTTGTCAAGCTTCAGAGCGCCAGGAGCTCAGCGCTTCTGGGTCGATAGGGAAGGCCTGCTGCTAGGATGGCAGGATTCGATCTGCTGCGAAGCCGGTCGATTCTTGGTACGAGCGTGGGTATGCAGGCGGGATACCACTGTGACTGGGCAATCGTTGGCCAGATGGATACGGCCAAGATAACCGTACCCTCCCTCGGAATCTCACCCCCTCACGAAGAGCTTCCTGTGTTAACCCTAGATCGGATAGAGCCGTGAGTGGCCCGGCGGTACTGGTGCAGCGGCTCTGACTCGGAGACTCGTCCAGGGGGGCAAGAGCTGGCGGCGAAGGGCGGCGGGAGGGGACCTCTTCTCGAGCCGCCAAGACGAGTCATCAACCCTGCTGCGGGATACTACTGTCCACTGAGGAAGGAGAACAGGGTATTTCGGTGTCTAGGTAGGAATCGAACAAGTAGCTCGCCGGGCGGCTGGGGGCCACGCAACCTCAGTTGCTGGTGAGTTACCGGGGGGGTGGGATGCGCGAAACCGGAGAAGAGGGAGGTTCGAGTTATTGGGGCCACAGGGAGGGGCGCGGGAAAGACCGAAGATGGCGTCTGGAAGGTAACGAGTTGCGACTGGCGACTGATGGATGCAACGGTAGCGGGGGGTGGCCAGCGCAGGCGAAGTGCCGGTCCAGATGGAAGCCGTCGAGAATATGGCCAGGACTCAGGACGCAGATGGCCCGATGTTGAAAGCAGATCACTTGGGAGGTGTTGTCAAAGCATAAGCCGGCTTCCGCTCGTTCAGCTCGATCTTATTAGTCGATCAGTCGATAGCAGAGACCAACTCTAATGTCAGGGCATGTCGTCCAGGATCAGCTCGACCCCGGGCCGGGCCCAAGAGGGCGTGCGTGGTGGGAGGCGGGGGGGGGGGGTGTCCACCATAAGCTGACCCTTGTTCGAGTCGCTTGTTGCGCGTCTAGCTGTCACAGGCTCCTGAGCCCTCCCCCTCCCGAGGGGTCATTCCAATCTCTCGGGAAGACATTTCAGCGATAGAGCCGGACACTCAGAATGTGAAGCTCCGAGAGGTTAAAAAGCCGCCCTGGAGAGAGACCAGATTGTCCGGTGCGTATGCATGCGGCATGCCACCACCGCCGGCTGTGTGTTTTTGCAGATGCTACTGTCCCCAGCTTGACCTCTGTCGGGTTTCGGTGAGCCACGAGTTTTTGGTCTTCGGAATAATTAACAAGGACCGGGGAAAAGAGCACTGCCGGGGCGACACATGCCGTATCGGCTGGTGCTTCCGGCTGAGGCTCTCACGGCTTGTATTCCGCGTTTTGTCCTGATGGAGTCCAGACACGAACGCGGTCCGGATCTTGTTAGTCGATCCTCCGCCATCGCTGGGCAGGACAAGCTTGTCTCCTGGGGCCATACCTGGGCTGGGCCCCTGGACAGGGTTCCGGCAGAAGGCGGTAGAAGTCTCTGCCAGTGGTGGGCTGGCCTGCTAGCGCAATTCGCTTGTTGACAAGGATACAGACTTAACGTTAGCCCAGATGCGTCCCAAAAATCTCCTCGAGTGTAACTGCAGAGCAGAGCGGAGGGCCCGATGCAACAACGTTCACGAAGTCGACCCGCGCGGGTGGACCGTGCCTGGAAACCACGAAGTACGGTACCGTACAGAACCGCGGGAAGTATCGCGTGTCTGCGTACGGCAGTTCAGTGGACGTTGACGGGCCAAAGACGCCCTACACGTAAAGGGCCTCTTGGACTGTCTCACAGTTTGATCGGCGGCGGCTGGCGACAAGTTGCAAACTACTGGATACCCCTTTCATGTCGGCGGCTCAAGGTTCGTCTGATGTGGTGCAGCAGTGCGTCACTCGGATCTTCCGTTGCACAACGGCCGCCGTTGGGTCGGGCGCAAGGATGAGGGCTGCTGGTGACGCCGGGGCTCACGCAGCTCAGAGCTGCCCCCTGCCAACGTCCAGCTCCACCACGGCGCAAATCTTGGTGGGTCTCTCCGACCAAAGTGAGACATGGCTCCGGTGCTGCGAGTGGCCATGCGCAGCGAGCACATGGCCTCCATGCAAAACGTTGGCGTTGATGTTAGTCAGAGAGCGTCGAGGGGCCAAGTTGTCATCATCTGCGTCCCGACCATCCTTCCCGGAACGGGTTGGATGCTGTGGTCGCGGAGCAGCGCACGGCCGTGCGGGCAGGCGTTGCCAGCTTTCGGCGCGGTTTGGGACACTTGTTGCTGTTGACACCACACCCATGCGGCGGCCGGAGAGAGCGCGCCAATCCAGAAGCAGGCGGCGCATGCAGGGCCCGCGAACGCCGGGCCTGCACTCCCAAGGCCTGCCGGGGTCTGCGTCGTCCGCTCTCCAGAAAGTGAAGCTGGCCCGCGGCTCTGGTGGAGCCGATCCGATATCATGATGCGGTGATGATGCAGGCGGCGCGCCGTTGCAGCCGCCGTGTGCCCGTTGATCCGGCACTGGAGGAGAGTGCATGTGCATACAGAATGCAGCACAATACGGAATCCTCAGTCGGCATCGCCCACGAGAGCTGGTGAAGCGCACGTGAAGCAGCTAATGGAGGAGAGCGAGTCAGCTACCGCATGGAGCCTGGTGTGTGTCGCACAGACGGGCGGCTGGTAACGCAGCATCAGAAATACGCCGTACGCACCCAGCATTCTGACATCGAGATCTGAGCTGGCGGCGCTGTGGGGAGGGTGTCCCGCCTCCCCGTGCCTGTGTCCCCGCGACGAGGGTGACCAATGCCATGATAGCACCACACCACCTTCACACCCACCGACCACACCTTGCCCAAGTCCTATTCGTACTAACTGAGTGCGGACGGCGTCGACAAGCACAGAAGGCAGGTACAAGTACTTGCACCGGCGCGGCTGTTCCCTGCGGATTCCGTACCACGGCAACGCGGGTTGTGGTCGTCTGCTAGGTACTTTGTCATAATCTCGCGCCGCGTCTTTCTTTGATTGCGTGAGGGTAATTTGACAGCGTGGAGGCGGACCGCACGACGCCGGTCAGCCTGGGGCCCCGGCCGCGAATCTGGGCTTGCAGAATCTAGGATTGCAGGTCGAGGGTGATGCACCGATCACCTCGGCCCGGGGCTAGGATGGGTGATGGGTGGTGGGAATCATCGTGGAGAGCCACTATTGTATTGGCGCATGAGGCCGTTGTCCCATTGTCCAGGGCCGCCGTTGATGAGGGAGGAGTCGGAGGGGGAGGGGGAGGGGTTTAGGTTGACGACTCGGCGAAATTCCTTGTTCAGCCTCGGAAAGTGGAGGACCATCAACAAGCAGGTGCTGCAAGGCAGCAGCTCGAAAAGATTCGACTCTCTCCTTCTCCCAACTGCAGCAAGCAGGCGCGCAACTGCTGTAGTAGGCAGGTACGCAGGCATTCAGGCTTTGCCAGGCACACAGGCACACGGGCACACAGGCAAGCCCATCAGCGTGGTGGAAAGACCAGTCTCTGATGCCCCTGTCTATAAGAACCGCCAGATATTGGGTCGTGAGCGAAATACCACCTCGTACCGGAAGACTCAGTCCATCGCACGCACATTCATTCGGGTCCAAAACCACCGACCACGGCAACAGCCTATCATTTGCATGTGCACGCGAAGACTTGTACGGCACGGAGTTGAAGTTCCTACTAGTATGTTTTTTCTTTTCTTTCTTTTCCCTCACCCCCCTCTCATCTCTCATGGCTCTCGAACCCAGCAAGCCTTTAACGTCATCCCCTGCATTCTTGGTGCCAGTTCCGTCTTGGCCCCCCATCTGCTCGAAAGCCCACACCAAAAGCTCCAAGACGTCATGAGAGCGTTGCATTGGGATGCATGCGGCGCAAAAGCTTTCTGTGTGCCCTTGCCCGAATCGGGTGCTCGGGGCTGGGGGCGTCGTCAACTCTGGATGGATCCGGCTTTGGGGGATGGCTCCGGCTCCTCCTGTGCAGAAAATGCCACACCTCACACACCTCACCTCCAAAGCAACGCACACCCCCCAGGACCTGGTCGATTGCGAGGCAGAGACCCGAACATCCCGAGTCCCGGCGTAGTGGTTCCCCTGAGGAGCGAGGACCCAAAGGGACAGCCGGATCGAAATGAGTATTGGCTCCTGGGAATGAGGCATTCATGCACCACGGGCTCCAGGAACTCACAGGTCGACTGTCGATCATGGAAGCTTCCGTCATCGTCGGGCGACCTTCCCTCAACGGCGAAGAGCGGAGGCGTCTGTGCCAACCGGCCCGGGCTGCAAGGGGCCGCTCCATCAGACTGGGATGTGCCCGTCAGGGATCACAGGGCCCACCCTTCAGCCTTTATTGCGCAGCACACGACGGGAAGTTCCCCTGCCAAGTGCCATGGAACGGCGGATGCTCCACCAGACCAGGGCGACCTGGCCGGCGGTCGTCGACATTTTTCGAACCTCTCTCTCTGTCTCTCTCGCGCTCTCAACGAGGATGGTCTTGCACCTTGCACCACCCTTTCCACGTATCCGTATACGCTGGCTTGACACTATCTCAGTCGCGGTGCAGCATCTTAGTGGAAGCTAGGGGCCCGCCAGACAGACGTATTTGTTGTTGCTGCATTGACGCAATCTCGTCTCGTCTCGCCGACAATTTCTCTGCCGTGAAAGCCTCTTTTCGTCTTCTCGCCCTTCTCTACACAGCACTGTGTATCTCTCCCTATCCTCAACTCTGCACGGCACATGTCGTGTCGGCAAGAAGCTGTTCACTTGTGCAACGGCGAGACACGAAGACACGAGACATGACCTCTTGGCTTGCCCGTGAGGATTGGCATCAGCACGTGTTTCCGTGGCGTTGACGTCGAAAAGCATCAACCACGTCTGCCTGCAGCCACGCACAGAGCCACATCGTCTTGTCCCTATCGCGCATGACCGAACATTCAGCTCATTTTCATCATGAGGCCCGGAATAGTTCAGGCTGACCCCGTTCTCTCCTCCCTCGGCGGTCGGGCATACTGGAATGAGACGGCGATACCGACTGACGTTGGGATCGCCGCCAGTAAGACAAGTGTCCATCGACTTGGAAACCCCTTCCAAGATTTCCAGTTTTCACCCCAGACCACCATGCTCGACAAAGTTGTCGCCGCCGGGTCTTGGGGCACCCCCTAGTGCTTGTCTAGCAGATGGCTACCTACGCAGTATTCCGCCCGCAGGGCGATCGACTTGCCTGATGGAGAGGTCCCTCGCTGCCGCGGTGCTCCCTTTGAGAATGAGGCTTGCTCGCAAGCACGACCACAGCTGATGTTATTATCGGGCTTGTTTTCTTATAGCTTCATCTCGCCTGCATGACGCGGTCTTGACCAGAGCGGGAGAGATGGCCGCACCCTGTCTGGAGGCCGGTGTGGAGTTGCCGACTAGCACTTCAAGAGCTAGGTCATCGGCCATCGGGCCATACAGGCTTCGGTGAAGAGTGAGGAAGAAGCCGGGGCGAGGCCATGTGCAAACTCCATCGTCATGGACTCTCGGCCACCTCCCCACGCACCTCAAACCTCGCATACATGATACCGACCACGTGGGACACACCCACACACACGCGCGCGGGTAGTCCCCTCGGCTCACGAGCTGAGTCCGAGGCGAACCGCGGCACGGCAGTGTCTTGTTTGTTTCCCTACGGGTGAGTGTGTACTCTATCTCCTCCCCGACGGGGATTTGTTCTGAGACGGCCTGGTGTGTCGGTGTAACCAGCAACGACAGAAGGGTTCGATTCGGGATTGGATTCCCATCTCGACAGCCAGCAGCCGTGGATTTTTGCCAGCGTCAAATATCCCGTGCTCCGTACCGCCGGGTATCATCTCGTCACCAAGGTCCCAATGTTCCCAATGTCACCGTCGTCCCGTACCAGAGAAGCAGCCATGGGGACCCGTTTTGCCCAGTACCACCGCTCGCAAGCCCTCTCCCCAGCGGGCGCGCTACCTCTCTATCGGGATTGTTGTGTCACAGTCTGCCCACCCACCCCTCTGTTTTAATTGTTCTGCCGTCGCATCACTCACCGACGACACCTTATCGCATTTCCCAAAGCAGCGGCGCACATCACGGCTGCGTCACGCACCGCGCCCGGTAGAAGACGCCACCCAGCGGCGGCACCCATGGAAGGTCTTTGGGGTTAATTAACATAGCACACATATGCCCGTGCACCGGGCCTTAGCATTTCCTCCCGCCTACCTACCCGGACACGCGGTGTTAGGGCTCCGGGCGCGACGTCGGGGCGGAATCCCGGCGGACAGGACACACAGACCCGGTCGAAAGCCCCCAAGGATCTGTCCTCTTGGGGGCGGATCTGCTGGCGGCGACAAATCGGGTCGGCAGGGTTAAAAGCCAATTTTGCACCGCAGCCCTACACACTACCACAGTACCACAGTACACCGTACGTACGTCAGAATTGCCGGGTCAATTGGGGGCCGCATCCGCCGGGATTTTTCGAGGATGCTGGCCCGCGAACTGTCTGAGCTGTCTGAGCTAGTCCGGGCCGTCTGGACTTGTCTGAGTTGTTTGATGTCTTTTTTTGGGCATCGACATGCCGCTTTCGTCGTCCTGTCACACCGTTTCACGTTGACAAGAAGGCCGTCTGGCGGCCTCAAGCGCGGCTCACTTCCGGAAACTTGGAGACGGAACAGATTCTATTTTTGTATTCCATCTCAGTATCGAATCTGTATCACCAGTCTCATGCTGGCGATGCAGACACGCTCTCCTTCTCCCTCGAAGCCCGACTGACTCGACTTTCTGCGTAGCACTATACGCCAAGTAGAGAGGGTACCACTCGTCAGGGACGATACCACAGTACTACCTACCTACAGGAGAGAAAGAGACGCGGCGGGGACGCTCTGCACGTCGCAGTCAGATGTCGCCGGAATGGGAACATGCCCATTTACCCAGAGGGCCGAGGTCCACTCGACTACATGCGTCGACTTGCACGGGGTCTTCTCCCGGCGTTTCAATGTCCTGAAATATCACCGCGGCATCACGCCGGACCCCTCGTCTTGCTGCCCTCGTCG
>OUNM010601390.1_pt1 | contig 12849 bp, 16 predicted proteins | sample 1769961 | NCBI WGS metagenome assembly OUNM01 (sample SAMEA3914820, study PRJEB12502) | metagenome | biome: forest; material: soil | place: USA | collected 2012-03-12 | depth 0.3 m | reverse complement strand
TTCTTGGGCAATCGGCGGCGACGCTGAGCGAGTGGGCCTGCGAGGAGCTCGACCGCCTGGTTCAGCGTGAGGCGGACCTGCCGGTCGAAGTGTCGTTCTGAATCTGATATTGAGTGCCTCTGATCGACGCACCCAAAGGATTTAGTCCAGTTTCGGGGGCGACATCTCGACGAGCCCCAACGGCTCCCCCGTCTCCAAAAGGGTCTTGAGGCCGGAGAAGATAACGGGCCAGCCTTGGCGCCCTCCTTCCAGAAGCTTCTCATCGAGCGGCTCGGCATGAAACTCACTGAGGGTGAGCCGGGAGACGTTGCCGTACGGCTCGATTTCGAAGGCCACCCAGCAGTCGGGGAGATTCTTGAATTCCGGGATCCACTCGACTTTCCAAGTGTAAGAAAGCAGGCGCGGCGGCTCCGACTTCAGAACGACGCCGCTTACGTCGAGTTTTCCGTCCTCCGTTCGGAACTCAACCGGCGAGCCAACTTGCCAATCGGAGTGGACCGTTCGGCCAAAGAAATAGACCTTCGTGAAGTCGGAGGAGGTGAGAGCCTCCCAAATCCGCTCCGGCGAGGCGGCGATGTAGGTTCGGATAAAGGTCTTAAGGGGCGTGTGAACTTCGCCGCCTTCCATACTTGCGAGGGCCGCTTTGTAGTCCACGTCGACCCCCTCCAACAGGCTCTTCATATCGCCGAGGATCAAGGGCCAACCGCCGCTGACGCTTCGCAAAGTTCGGCTTTCCGGTTGGAAATCGTCGTGGATCAGGGTCAGTTTCACCAAATCGCCTTTCGGTTCAAGCGTGAAGGTAACTCGGGACTCGGTCTCTTCGTGAGGCAGATACCGGAACGAATATGCGAGGGTTCTCGGCCGGTCGTAAGTTAGAACGACGCCCCGATCGCTCACTTCTCCATCGGTTGAGATCTCGAACGGCTCACCGGGCTTCGTGCCGACCGTCACGTCGCAGCCCCAGATCCGCCGCAAGAGACTTCGGTCGGTCAGGGCTTCCCACAACCGCTCGGGCGTGGTCTTAATGTAGCTGACATAGACAAACCTTTCCTGATTCATTGGTTTTCTCCTTCAAGATTCTTTTTGAGATCGGAAAGCGCGTCGAGGCGGTTCCGCTCGAATTTGCCGATCCATCGGTCGGCGATCTCGTGGATGGGGACGGGGTTCAAGTAATGGCGTCGCTCGCGCCCCTCTTTGAGGGCTACGACTAAGTTCGCCTCCTGAAGAATCGCCAGATGCTTGCTCACCGCCTGCCGCGTCATGTCCAAACCCTCACAAAGCTCTCCCAACGTAGCCCCACTCTTCTGATGCAATCGGTCGAGCAACGCGCGACGAGTTGCATCCGCCAAAGCCCGGAACGTCTCGTCCACTCCCAAATAATAGGCAACCTAAAGGTTGCATGTCAAGGTCTAGGAAATTTACGAACCGGAATGATGTTCCTGGGACCCTTAACGGAGGACTTCCGGGTCGATACTGAAGGCATGTCCGCCAACCCCCGAATCCTTTACCGAGTGCTCCTCGGCATCTGGGCGCTTATCGGGCTTGGATCGTTTTTGGTCTTCCTCTCACTCTTTCGGGAGCAGTCGGTCCCAGGCAAAAGCAGCGAAGTCGGCGGACTTTTTCTCGTCGGCGCCCTCGTTCTATTCGTTGCAACCCTTCTCCCCCTTATCGGCTACGGGCTTATCTTGCGGGGAATTCGCTCCGCCGGAATCTTGGTGATCCTCCCGTGCGGCGTTCCGCTCCCGCCTTTGTTGCAGAACGCCTGCAACTCGATCATGCATTTAGAGCTTCCCATCGCCGTGGTGCCGTTAGTCTTCCTTGGGCTCAACGTTTGGGTTGGGCTAAACACGGCTTTCCCGAACGGCTCAACTTCGACTCTCTGACTATGAACTCCGGTAAGACAATGCCAACCGCCATCCTCCTAGCATTTCTGATCTTCTAGGCGGTCCTTGAGTTGGGGGCGCTTAGGGTACTTGCATGGGCGATACAGGCGCGTCTCGATTCGGGCTATAGCGAACTGATCGATCTGGTTGCCGAGAATGCGGGCATGCTGGCCATTCTCTCTTTTTTCCCGATCATGGGGCATCTCGGTGCCTTGCGAAGCCGCGTGCGAATTTGGCTAACCGATCGATGGTCGCAGAGAATTGAGACCACGGAACGACGTTCCTAGGACCCTCCCAAAGGCTTCAGTCGCTCGATACTGGAAGCATGTCCATCAACCGAAATCTGCACCGCACACTTTTCGGTATCTGGCTTCTCTTCGTCCTGTTCGGTCTGCTGGCCGCCGGATGGGCCTATCTGATGCACCCCACTCACGGCGGAAACAGCGAACTGGACATTTTGGTTTTCCTTGCCGGGCTTGCCTTCGCCGTCTTCAGCCTCTTTCCGCTCGTCGGCCACATCCTAATCCTGCGAGGAGTTAGGGCCGGTGGCGTTTTGGTCGTGGTTGGGTGCGCTCTCCCACTTTTTCGGTTCATCGAGTCCTGCCTTGGCCAACTCGCTGACGCGAGACTGCCGATCTATGTCGTGTTGCCTATCGCATTTCTCGGACTGAACGTCTGGGCCGGAATCCGGGCGGCTATGCCGCCAAGCTCGGGTCCATCTTCTTGAGGATCTCCCGAAGAAGCTCGTCCTGGTGAGCAAGGTGTTCCATGATTACGCGAATCTCTTCCTCGGCCTTTAGGTTGCACTCGTAGTCGTCCCGCGCCTCGAGACGATCTTTGGCCGACTGCCGGTTCTGGCTCATCATCACGATCGGCCCCGTATAGGCGGCCTGGAAGCTGAGCATGAGGTTGAGAAGGATGAACGGATACGGATCCCAGGCGCTTCCCGGCTTGTGGATTGCCAATAGATAAATATTGGCGGAGACCCAAATCGCGAGAAGAATCGATTGGATGATGATAAATGGCCAAGAGCCGACAAGGGTGGCAACCCGATCGGCCACCCGGTCGCCGACGGACATTTTCGCTTCGAAGTCCGCGTTCGCATCGCGGATGGGCTTATGCTCATGTTTGTAGAGGGCGGCCGGACCGAGACGAATGTGCATCGCTCAAGTTTCCCACCTTCGAGGAGTTTTTCGTTGCGGTCGCCACGAACCTGAGATGTTTTGCAGATATTGTTCAAAGGCGGCGTTGCGCCTTCCTTACACGTCCTAACCCCGTGCCTCAGCCACTGCCTCCCTACGACAACAAGCCTAAAGAGAAGCGGTCTCTCATTTCGCTGATGGGGCCGGGGCTGGTGACAGGTGCTTCCGATGACGACCCGAGCGGAATCGCGACTTACTCTCAAGTGGGCGCTCAATTCGGATACGGAATGCTATGGACGCTCCTGTTCTCCTACCCATTGATGGCGACGATTCAGGAGATTGCCGCCCGGATCGGTCGGGTGACGGGCCACGGACTGGCGGGCAACATGCGCCGCCACTACCCAAAGCCCTTTCTTTACGGCATCGTCACGCTGGTTTTGGTGGCCAACGTCATCAACTTGGGTGCCGACATCGGGGCCATGGGCGGTGCCGTCCGACTGCTCGTAGGGGGCGACGCTCTGCTCTATTCCGGCCTGTTCTCCGCCGCTTCGCTTTCCTTACAAGCCCTGATCCCTTACCACCGGTACGTCAAGATCCTTAAGTGGCTGACCTTGGCGCTGTTCGCCTACGTCGGCACGGTGTTCGTTGTCCATGTGCCGTGGGGTGAGGCACTGCGGCGGACGGTACTTCCGGAGATGAGCCTCGATCCCAAGCGAATCGTCGCATTGGTCGCCGTTCTGGGAACAACAATAAGCCCCTACCTCTTCTTCTGGCAGGCCTCCGAAGAGGTTGAGGAACTCAATATGAACGTCACGGAAAGGCGGCTCCGTAAGGACCCGGCAGAGGCGCCCTTCCAACTCTCGCGTATCCGCACGGACACGTACGTAGGGATGGGCTTCTCGAACCTAGTGGCCTTCTTTATCATGCTCTCCGTGGCGGCGACGCTGAATGCCAAGGGAATCACGAACATCCAAACCTCCGAGCAGGCCGCGGAGGCGCTTCGCCCCGTGGGCGGTCCGCTCGCCTTTTGGCTGTTCGCCGCGGGCATTATAGGAACCGGACTTTTGGCCATTCCGGTCCTCGCCGGCTCTGCCGCCTATGCGGTGGGTGAGGCCCTCCGCTGGCCGGTGGGTCTGGAGCGAAAGGTAATTCAGGCGAAGGGCTTCTACGGAGTGATGGCCGTCTCAATCCTTCTTGGACTGGCCTTCAACCTCGTGCACGTCGATCCGATTAAGGCGCTCTTCTGGTCCGCGGTGGTCAACGGGGTTGCGTCCGGTCCGATCATGGTGGTGATGATGCTGATGGCGAATAACAAGCGGGTGATGGGCGAGTTCACGATCGAGCCGCGTCACCGCTGGGTCGGGTGGCTCTCGACTGGCGTCATGATCACGATGGCGGCAGCAATGTTTGCCTTCTGGGGCAAATGATCAGACAAATGCTTTCAGCGCCGCCCAAGAACCGGGAGCGAAGCCGACGGTGGTCAGAGCTTCGGTAGCCGCTCGCGCGCCTTGACGTAGGGTCTCGCGGGTTGCTGGAATGAGCGGCCGTCGGTCTTCGTCGAAGGCGGCCAGGCCGGTTCGGCCGAGAGCATCGACGACGTGAAAAAGCCCCTCGATCGCGACGTTAGGGTCCGGACACCGGGCCAACCGAAAACCCAAGGTCAGTCCGTCGGTCATCGGGACCTCAAAAGGCGTTGCGGTGAAAAGGGGTTCGCGGTGATTCGGCGCCATCCAGCCCCACTCTCCGTCCAACGGCGAGAGTCCAAGTGCCTCAAGCTCGCGGCCAAACTCCGCCGCCGCCACCGGGTGGGGGGCGATCAGCAAAATGGCGAGCCCGGCGTCGAGAGACTCCTGTGCCGTCTTAATCCGGTGGATCTCCTTGGGCAGGTCCGCCGGAGAGGTTAGTGGAATAGCTCGGCGGCCGAGCCCATTCGCAAACTTCTCGGCAACGCCAATCAAGTGTGTGGCCGAAGCCGGCGATACCGAGCCAACGGGGGTGACGATATCCCAGGCGAGGGCAATCGAGTCATAGGAGCCGTGCATCAGCGCCCGCATCGGATGCCAGGCGGTGTCGGCGGGGCGCATCGCCCAAAGCTCCGGTTGTCCCAGAGCCGCCCGCAAGTCAGGCCGCAGCAACTCCCCCGCCTGCGCCGTCGGCACCGTCCGCGGCCCGACTAGTTCAACCACAAACTGCACCGCGCGCGATGGCCCGGGAACGAGGGTGGGGACGTTGGGGGTTGGCAGCATGGGTGTGGTTTGTGGATTGTGGCCTGTGTTTTGACCCCGGAGATAGAACCTGGGCTTTTCTCCTCAAATCACAAGCCACAAACTACAGGCCGCATCTATTTTCTTCGCGCCAGAACCTCGCGGGAGTGCAAGAACACTCGCTCGGTGAGTTCATTCCAGAGATGGTAGATCGCGGGAAGTTCGTCCATCGTGGCCAGACGCATGCCATGCGATTCCTCGGGGATTCCAATCTCAACCAGATCGAGAACATCCGACACGTATACGTCGGCCCAGCGGACTTCTCGCCGTTCGGTGATGTGGTAGCAGCCGAGATAGTCGATCGTCCCGAGAACGGCTCCGGCTTCCTCAAGCGCTTCCCGGCGGGCGGCCTCGGCGGAAGTCTCGTCCGGCTCGACACGTCCGCTCGGAATGCACCAGCCGCGACCGTCGATGTCCGCGAGCACCACGTGTTCCGCGTCAAACCAGGGGAAGACGAGGGAGGCGAAGGCGCGCAACGGCGCGCGAAAAGGGGCGGGGAAGAACTGAAGGGTCTGGCGGCCATACTGGCCAACCGGAAACCGTCTCACCGAACTACAACGACCTTCCCGATGATGCGGGAGAGCTTGATCGGGCCGAGCTCCCGGCTATCCGAACTGACTTCGCGGTTGTCGCCCAGCACATAAACGCAATCCGGCGGCACCTTGTATTCGCCTTGGGACAGCTTCCAGCTCCGGGGAATATTCACCATATCGACCGTCTCACCCGCCAAACGATACACACGCTTGATGAAGTAGCCGGTGCCGGCATTTGGATCCAGCTCGCGGATGACGACGATGTCGTCGTGGCGTAGGGGGCCGACCAGCCAGTAGGCCTTGCTCGCGAGCAGGCGCCGACCGGTTTTGAAGGTGGGAAGCATCGACGGACCGGAGACGACGACCGTCGTAAAGTTGAGCAAGAAGAACAGCGCGAAGGCAAGGACGCCGACCATCGCTAGCCCAAATCCGGTGAAGGCGCGGCGACGCACTTGCGGGGTGGGTGTGACTGGAGTTTCGGTCTCGGACATGGCGATGGTGGGCGACGGTAAAATGAACTGCCCCGCGATGGAAGCATTCGTCAACAGCTTAGCGCAACGAGGCTCCGTGTTTCCGCTGGTCTTGGCCGTAGCGGTTGGCTTTTTGGCGATCGCGGTGGCGATTCTCGCCCGGTTGCACATTCGAGCCCAGAAACGATGGTCGGGGCTTCTGAGCGGGGCGGACGGATCGAGCCTCGAAGATCTCCTTCACCAGCACGCCGCGGAAAGGAACCGACTATCCGCCGAAGTGGAGAGTTTGACCGCCCGGGTACGGCACCTCGAAGAATCCAGCAAAAGCGCCAAACGCCACGTTGGCCTGGTGCGATTCAATGCTTTTGAGGACGTTGCCGGAACCCAGAGCTTCGCCTTGGCCGTGATGGACGACCGCGGCGACGGTGCCGTACTTTCCTCAATTGTCGGCCGTCAGACCTGCCGGGTCTACGCCAAGCCGCTCGTGGGTGGTCGTAGCGAGCGTGAATTGAGCGGCGAAGAGCAGCGAGCCGTGCGGGAAGCCACCGATTCCGGGCCCCGCGCCGCCGTCACGCTTTAGTTTTTACGAGTTTTCCGACGGCAACGACTCTTTGGCTCGAACCTTGCGGCTGGGGTCATCGGTCATGAATCAATTTCGCCTTCCTCTCTTCTGCATCGCCGCGACGACGTTGGCTTCCATTTCCTTCGCCCAGACGACCTTCGACACCATGAGCTCGTGGGACGGTGGCAACTCCATCGGCTCGTTCGGCAACCCTGACTCCGCCACCTATGGCCAGACCTTCCTCGCCCCGACGGATTCAATGATGCTGGACTACAGCTTCCAACTCCGCGGCGCGACCGGCGTCAACTTCCAACTTCGAGGCATGCTGTTCGACTGGACCGGCAGTCTGACGGGATCGGGCGGCGGAGGTGTCGGCGCTCCGATCTACACGTCGGCTCCGATCGTGGTGAACGGAAATAACGCTTTCCAGCAGGTCACGATCAACCCCAATACGATCCTGATCCCCGGCCACTCCTACGTTGCCGCCATCTCGGTCTCCGATCCGGTCGATTACGCCGCCACTACCGGTAGCGGTGTGATGGGCTTTAACTGGTTCAATCACGGGGCGAATAACGGCGGCGGCGGCTTCGTTTGGGCGAACAACGGAAACGATCCTTCCGCTCTTAACGGCGGCTGGTCCACTTGGGACGATTACGGCGATGCGGCCTTTACTGCCCATTTTGCTAGCGCCCAGGCTGTTCCGGAGCCTGCTTCGATGCTTGCCCTTGGCGGCGGCGCCCTCGCCATGATGCGCCGTCGGCGCAAAGCCCGCCAAGCCTGAGGTTTTTGGCAAAAAGCGGGTCGGGAGCTTCTTTCTCTCCCGGCCCGCTTTTTCGTGTCGGGTGGAGGGACCGGCGGAAGGGGTCTAATCTGGGCAATGTTGCTCGTCTGTTTGGGGCTCGTTCAGGCATCGGGCGCCCTTTCGGTCCTGACCGATGGCGTCGGTCCGCTCTCCGCTCCGGGTGCCTTACCCGGCGCAATGGTGGCTTTCAAGAGCGCCTTCCCGGTGCTCGCCGCGGATAAGCCGGTGGCCGTCGCCGGCTCCGTCGGAACTGGCCGGGTGATCGCGGTGGGGCATGAGTCTTACTTCGGCGCCGAGACTTTGAGGAGCCCGAGTAACGCTCGTTTCTTTGACAATGCAGTCCGCTGGTTGGGCGGAGTGCCAAAGCCTCGCATCGGCGTCATCGATATGCCGGGCATCGTTCGGGGAGGGAAGTACGACACCGTGACCGTCCGTCTCAACGAGCTGGAGGCGGGCCTGGCGGGCATTGACGTACTCGCCATGACTCAAGGCGCGCTCGATCGGGACCCGGCGGCACAGCAGAAGATTGTCGGCTGGATCAAGGCGGGCCACGGCATGCTCATCGCTGGCCCCGCTTGGGGTTGGAGCCAGCTTCACCCTGGCAAGAGTCTCCGAACCGACCACGCCGGAAACCGGATGCTCCTGCCCTACGGGATCGGTTTCTCCGGGGAAACGGTCGAAGGCGCGCCCTCACCGACCTCAGATCCGCTGTTCAGTACACCGGCGGCGCTGACTGCCCTTCGCGGCGGAAAGCTGACCTCCGCCGAAACCGCCCGAGCCACCGGCTCGGTCGCGCGAGCCCTGAGTCTGCAGGAAGGATCGGGCGATCTCGCCGCAGAGATTGATCGGCTTGCCGCCGGAGAAGGGGCCACCTGGCCGATCACCGACCGAATGCCTTTCCGCCGCCTGCGGACAATCCTGAAATATCGGGCGTGGGAAGAAACTGACCCCAAGACGGTCGCCGCCGATCCGAGCGCCGCGAATTTCCCCGGTCCCGTGGACCCGGCGGCGAAACGGCGAGAACAGAGCGTCTCCATCGATACGAAGGTCTCCCAATGGCACCCCACCGGCCGCTACGCGGCCCCGGGCGAACTCGTCACGATCGCCGTGGACCCCTCGGTCGCGGGCAAGGGGCTCGGCGTCCGAATCGGATCCCATACCGACGAACTCTGGGGATTGGGACAGTGGAACCGAGCCCCGGCGATCAGTCGAGAATGGCCGTTATCGGCAGCCGTTACCCGGGTCACGAGCCCCTTTGGCGGGACGATCTTCATCGATGTGCCCGATAACTGCCCGCTGGGAGCGATCTCCGTAACAATTGCCGGCGCAGTGCCGGCGCCGCACTTCGTTCGAGGCGTCACCACCCCGGCAGAGTGGGCGCGTCAACTGGCCGAGCCCGGTGGTCCGTGGGTGGAATTGGAAGGAAAAAAGGTGGCCCTGTCGCTACCCCGTTCCGCGGTGGCCGACCTTCGTGATCCCGAGGCGCTCATGGCGTTCTGGGACGAGACCTTCGAGCAGGCCCGGAAGCTCTACGCTGCCCCGTCTCGACCACGCCCCGAGCGGTACTGCGTGGATCGTCAGATCTCCGCCGGCTACATGCATAGCGGCTACCCGATCATGACGTTTGAGGACGTCGCGAAAACCTTCGCCGACGTGACCAAACTTCGAGGTCGCGGCGCGACCTGGGGCTTCTTCCACGAGTTGGGCCACAATTTCCAAGAGGGCGACTGGACCTTTGAGGGCACTGGCGAAGTGACGAACAACCTCTTTTCGCTCTATGGGTCCGAAGTGATGAATGGCATCACGCCGCCGGAGTACGGGATTGCCCACCCGGCGATGGCTCCGGAGGCGCAGAAGAAGCGCCTAGCGGGTTATCTCGCGAAGGGCGCCCGTTTTGAGGACTGGAAGAACGATCCGTTCCTCGCCCTCACGATGTACGCCCAACTCCGCGAGGCTTTCGGTTGGGAGCCGTTCACCAAGGTCTTCGCCTCATACCGGTCGGGCGGGGTTCACCCTCGAGGCGAGACGGAAAAGCATGACCAGTGGATGGTCCGAATGGCCCGCGCGACCGGCCGTAACCTTGGCCCGTTTTTCGTGGCCTGGGGAGTTCCGACAAGCGAAACCGCCCGAAAGTCGATCGCCGATCTTCCGGCTTGGATGCCAGCGGATTTGGGCAAGTGATAGGGTCTGCGGGTTGTGGTTTGTTGTTTGAGAACCGGCGATCCCAAGCTACAAACTACAGACCACAGCATCCATGCGGGTATAAGACCAAGCGCGCCGTAACAACGTGCGCAAAGGACGGTCCATGAGCGAGGAGGCACACGACGACGAACTGCTGATCGCGAGGGCCCAGCGAGGAGATCGTGCGGGGTTCGATGCCTTGGTGCGCAAACACCAAGACCGCGCCTACACCTACGCCTATCGCTTGACGCGAAACTCCGAAACCGCGGCCGATGTCGTGGCGGAAGGCTTCCTGCGCATCCACAACGCGCTCCCCAACTTCAAAGGACAGAGCAGCTTCCGCACTTGGCTTTATCGAATCCTGACCAACTGTTTCCTCGACCTTCGAAAGCGTGAAAAGGCTCGGCCGCACGGCAGCCTGGACACGATGATGGATACGTCGGAGGGCGAGATGGCCCAGCAGATTCCGGACACCGGACTGACTCCGGAAGAAGAAGCCCAGAGAAGCGCCCGCGGCGACGCTCTCCAGAACGCGTTGGCCACGATGCCCGACTATCAGCGGGCGATGATCGTCATGTATCACTCCGAAGATATGAGCTATGAGGAGATGGCGGCCGCGCTCGACCTTCCCGTAGGAACCGTAAAGAGCCGTCTCAACCGGGCCAGGCTAAGTCTTCGAGACCTTCTTCTGAAGCACGAGGAACTTTTCCGGCGATGAGTCGTCCAAAAGGGTGCCACCCGGCCACTTTGAGTGTTTTTCTCTACTTTAGGAGAGCCCCTCTCTAGCCCCTTCCGAGCCCATCAATCATGACGCAAGACAAAGCCCGCGAATACTTTTCCGCATTCCACGAAGGGTCGTTGGAACCCGGTCTGCGCAGTTCGCTTGAGCGAAAGCTCAGCGGCGATCTCGCGTTGCGGTCCGAATACGACGCCTTTGTCGCGACCGTCGCCGCGCTGGACGCCCTCCGCTCTGAAGTCATCGAGACGCCGAGTTATCTCAGCGATCGAATCGCCTCTAGAATCGATACGGCCCGCGTGGCTCCCGCTCCTTTTTGGGCCGCGTGGTTTGCGCCCCGCCCCGCGCAAGCGTCGTCCGTACCCCGCTTTATCTGGGCAACGGGCTTAGCCGCGTGTTTACTCCTCGGGGCCATTGGACTTCGGGGCATGCAAGGCAACGCTTCGCAGGCGTCGGTCATCGATCTTCAGGGAAGCGAGTCCGTAGCGTGGACCCAAGATTCCGGAGGCGTGACCGCGAAGTTTGCTGGTGGCTCGGCGCGAAAGGTTTCCGTGAGCCCGGTCGGTGGTTCTCCGGAGGAGTTTGCGGTTGCTAAGGGACAGCCTTTAGAAGTAACGCTGACCAACTCAAACGTATCCTCGCGCCGCTTCAACATCCGGTCGGACGACGGCGTTATCGGAACCGTTGCCGTACCGGGCAGCCGTACCAACGGCCACCGAACCGGCTCGGGAAGTCTTGAGGAACTGGCTTCGGCCCTTTCGGACACGTTCCGAATTCCGGTTGTGGTCAAAGGCGAATCGGTCGGCACGACCTACCGCTGGAACCTTGACGGCACGGACGCACGCGCCGCCGCCGAAAAAAGCCTCGGCGGTCAAGCCCACGCCATTACGCTGGACGGCAACGTTCTGCAGATTGCGCCGTAGGGAAAAGGAATAGGGAAGAAGGAAAGGTGGGAGGTTCTCCTGCCGATCTTCTTCCCTATTACTTTTTCCTGTTCTCCCATCCCTGGGTACCCTGATTCGAATCCATGGCCCCATTCGCCGACGTCCGTGCCGTTTACTTTGACCTCGACGATACGCTTTGCGGCTATTGGGATGCCTGTAAAATCGCTCTCCGCGAAGCTTTTGCCGAGCACGGGCCGGAAGGCCACGAGGCGGAGATGTTGGTTCGGCACTGGGCGACGGCGTTTCGGGAATTTGGTCCACGGTTGCGCGAACTGGGCCTGTACGAAACCTATCTTCGAACCGGGGAGCCCACCCGTACCCACCAGATGCGGCTGACCCTCCAGAAAATCGGCCACGAAAGCGACGAGCGAGCGGCCAAGCTAAGTCAGGCCTACATGGAGCGGCGCGATGCGAACCTTCGCCTTTTCCCCGATGCGCTTGAACTTTTGGATCGCCTGAAGGCCGAGGGGTACCGGATGGGGCTGATCACGAACGGCCCGGCGGACGTTCAGCGCCAAGAGGTGGAAACGCTCAAACTTGCTTCTTACTTCGATCCGATCTACATCGAAGGCGAGGTTGGCTACGGCAAGCCGGACGAGCGGGTTCTTCGAAGCGCGGAGCAGGCTGTCGGCCTCCCGGCGGAAAAGATTCTCTTTGTAGGCAACTCGTACGGCCACGACATTCGTCCGGCCATCGAAGCCGGTTGGAAAACGGCCTGGGTTCGGCGCGATAGCGACGTTCCCCCGAGTGCAGATCCAGATGCGCCGCTTAAGCCTGAGGAACGGCCGATAAATGCCCCGGCGCCCACGGCGGAAATCGTGACCTTAAGAGAACTGCTCCCGCTTTTAGGATTGGATTAGCTTCTCAAGTCGGGCGTTGTGCTCAACGAGCCCTCTTTGAGAGGCGGCCTGCTCACGGTCCGTCGTCTCGTCCTGCCGGTCAGGGGCGAAGTCGGCGGCAACGTTTTCCTTACCAAGGTGTTGGATGTAGTCCCGCCGCTGTTTCTTTTCGAGATTGGCAAGCTTGAGCGTTTCGTCCGCCCCCATTTTCATCGCGCGCAACCGAACTCGAAAAGCGTCTCGCTGGGTCGGCGACAGAAGGGGCCAGGCTTGAGTCAACAGAACAAGGGTGCGCCGGATAGTCATGCTTGCCTGGATGTGGGACTCCAGTTCGAAGCCACGGAGCCCAAAGGCGGTTTCGGCGGCTAGGATGGCCTCTTCTGCGGCATCCTCCGTCCGGCCTTTCCGCATAGTCTCTTCGGCGTGAATGGCCAGGGCGCTTGATAATCCAAGCCCGGCATGAAGGACTTCGCCTCTTACGCTGCTTCCCAGG
>OUNM010159984.1_pt1 | contig 12852 bp, 10 predicted proteins | sample 1769961 | NCBI WGS metagenome assembly OUNM01 (sample SAMEA3914820, study PRJEB12502) | metagenome | biome: forest; material: soil | place: USA | collected 2012-03-12 | depth 0.3 m | reverse complement strand
GACGGCAAAACAGTCGCCTTGCTTGAGGGCATAAAGCCGGTGCGGTTCCCGCGGCGCCGTTTCGTCCATCGACGCAAGCGCCACGGCGGGATCGAGCTTGCGCTCGTCGAGCTCCGTCATTCGTCACCTCTTCCGTTGCCCCGCCCTGGAGCATGATGCCGAAAAGTGTGAAGCGATTTTCGGACGACATCATGCTCTAGGTCTTTGATTAGCGCCGAGAAGGCCAAGAATGTCAGGAAGCCTTGGCTTCCTGTATGCCGGTCAGACGCATATAGGCGGCGAGATAGTCGCGCGCCATTCTTGTTGCAGAAAACCGCTTTTCGAAGGCCGCCCTCACCTGCCGCCGGTCGAGTTTGAGAAGGGCAGGCACCGCGGCCACCGCGGCGTCCACCGAATCGACGACGAAGCCGGTGACGCCGTTGTCAACGATCTCCGGCAAGGCGCCGCAATTCCAGGCAATCACCGGCGTGCCGCAAGCCATGGCCTCGATCGCGACGAGGCCGAACGGCTCCGGCCAGTCGATCGGAAACAGCAGACCGGCGGCGTTGCCGAGGAAGTCCGCTTTCTCGTCTTCCGTGATCTCGCCGACATACTCGATCTGCTTGCCATCGATAAGGGCCTCGATCTCGTCGTGGAAATAGGCGCGATCGTCGTCACCGATCTTGGCCGCGAGCTTGAGCTTGAGGCCTGAACGGCGGGCGATCTCGATGGCGCGGTCCGGACGCTTGTCACGCGACAGCCGCCCGAGGAAAGCCAGATACGGTTCCTCCGGGCGCGGCTCGTAAGTTGGCTGGTAGGCATCGAGCGGCAATCCATGATGGATCGTCGCCAGCCAATTGGCGTCCGGCAATCCGCGCTTCTGGCTGTGCGAGATGGAGATCATCGGGAAGCGCGGGAAGCGCCTATAGGCCGGCGCCAGATCGACGTAGTCGAGCCGGCCATGCGGCGTCGTCACCGTCCGCCCCGCCATCTCCTCGAAGAACGGGAAATGCAGGAAGTGGCTGAGATGGAAATGGATGACATCGAACTCGGCCGCTCGTTCGCGCACATCGGCCAGCATGGCGAGATGCGCCGCGATCTCCGATTTCTTTGGCCGTGGATCGAGGCGTATCGACTGGTCGCGGGCGGGCACTAGCCGTGCTGACGTCTCGCTGTCGCCGCTGGCGAACAGCGTCACATCATGCCCAAGCTCCACCAGGGCTTCGGTGATGTAGAAGACGATCCGCTCGGTTCCACCGTAAAGTTTCGGCGGTACGGATTCATAGAGTGGCGCGACATGGGCGATGCGCATCGGATCCCTCAGCTGTTGGCGCGAAGCAAAATGCGTCAGCCGCGAGATCGTTCCTGCCCAATTGGTCGCGGGCGAGCCGGGCCGCGCCGACGGCGTGCTTAAGCCGAGGCTTTGCGGCCGCGCCGCGACAGAATGTTCGCGACCAGCAATAGCAGGATCGAAAGCCCCATCATCAAGGTCGCCGCCGCTGTGATGGCCGGGCTGAGCTTTTCGCGTAAGCCGATGAACATTTCGAGCGGCATGGTGCGCTGGCCGGCGCTGGCGAGGAACTGCACCACGACCACCTCGTCGAAGGAGGTGACGAAGGCGAAGGCAGCACCTGAGAGCACGCCGGGCAGGATCAGCGGCAGCATCACCCGGAAGAAGGACGTCAGCGGCCTGGCGCCCGAGATCGCGGCGGCGCGCATCAGGTTGCGATCAAAGCCGGTGAGGCTGGCGCCGACCGTCACCACGACGAACGGGCTCGCCAAAGCGGTATGCGCCAGGATGATGCCGGCATAGGTGCTGGCCAGCCCGACGCGGGCGTAGAACAGATACGAGCCGACGGCGGTGATCACAACCGGCACGATGAGCGGCGACAAGAGCAGCGGCATGACGATGCGGCGTCCCGGAAACTTTTCGTCGGAAAGCGCGATCGCCGTCAGCGTGCCGAGCGTCGTTGCGATCAGCGTCGTGCCGAAGGCGACGATCAGGCTGTTGCCGATCGCCGATTGCCAGCGCTGTGTGCCCAGCACTACCTCGTACCAGCGCGTCGAAAGGCCTTCGAGCGGAAAGATGAAGAAGGCGCCGCTGTTGAACGAGAGCGGCACCGGGATAAGGATCGGCACCAGCAGGAACAGGATCACCAGCCCGCACCAGATCCACAGCAGAGTAATGCGGATGCGTTCGCCAGTGGTGGGATAGGGAGACAGCAGCATGGCTACACCAGCTTCAAACGGTCGAGGCCGAGGATGCGCGCGAAGATGCCGAACAGCGCCAGCGTGAAGACGAGCAGGATGAACGAGAGCGCTGCCGCCATTTCCCAGTTCAGTTCGACATTGACGTAGTTGGCGATGAAGTTGCTGATCAGCTGGTCGCTGGCGCCGCCGATCAGCGCCGGCGTGATGTAATAGCCGAGGCACAGGATGAAGGTGAGCAGGCAGCCGGCCATCACGCCCGGGAACACCTGCGGGATGTAGACGCGCCAGAAGGCGGTGAACGGCCTGGCGCCAAGCGAATAGGCGGCCTTCATCTGCGAGGGCGGGATGGTGCGCATGACGCTGTAGATCGGCAGTAGGGTGAACGGCAGCTGGATATGCGTCATGGCGATGATCAGGCCGATACGGCTGTACATCAGGTCGAGCCGGTCGCTGGCGACGCCGATAAAGAGCAGGAAGTCGTTGACCAGGCCGAATTTCTGCAGAAGCACCGTCCAGGCGGCGGTCCGCACCAGGATCGACGTCCAGAACGGCAAGAGCACCGCAACGATCAGGATCGCGGCCATGCCCTTCGGCACGTTGGCGATGAGATAAGCGAGCGGGAAGCCGAGGATCAGCGTTGCCAGCGTCACCGCCGCCGCGACAAAGAAGGTGCGCAGGAACACTTGGATGAAGATCGCCTGCTCCGGCGGTATCCGTTCGATGCCGCCACCGGCGTTCCAACGCAGGTCGAGCGCGCTGAGCAAATAGAACGAGGTGAGGCTGCTTGTACCGCTGCGGATCGCCGGCCAGGTCGCCGGCGCCGACCAGAACGGCACCGATTTCACGGCGTCGAGCGCGGCCGGACCGTCGGCGCTTTCGAGCTTGCGCACCGTCTTCAGAAGCTGACTGCGCGCGCCCGGCAGGCGGGCATTGAGGCTCTTGGCCAATTCATAGGCAGTGCCCTTGGCCTGATTGTCCTTGAGATCCGCCGCCAAGGCGGCAAAGGCATCGTCACCCGGCAGGCCCTGGCCGTTCCAACCGGCTAGGGCCACGGTCGTCTTGGGCAAAGCATCGGCGATCGTCGGATCGTAGACGGCGCGCGAGAGCAGCAGCACGATCGGGATGCCGAAGCTCAGCGCCAGGAGGACGAGCAAAGGCGCTGCCAGGAGCAGCTTACGCAGCCGGTCGCCGAATTCGGCGCGTCGTAGTGCCGCCGACACGGATTTGAGATCCGCGTCGGCGGCTGACCGGTCGCGGGCCAGCGTCGGCCGGTCGAGTTCGCTGGGCTGGAGCGCCGACATGCTCTCTCCTACTGGGCGAGCCAGGCGTTGAAGCGCTTGACGAGATCCTCGCCATAGTCGCCCCAGAACTCGGTGTCGGCGACCAGATAGGCGCCGGCGAGATGATCGGGGGCATTGGGCAGTTTCGGCAAGGCATCGGCCGCCACGAAGGATGCGGCGTCGGTGCGCACCGGACCGTAGGTGATGTAGCTGGCGAGCTTGGCGTTGTTCTCCGGCTTGCTGATATAGGCGAGGTACTTGTAGGCGAGCTCCGGATTGCGCGCGCCCTTCGGAATGGCGATCATGTCGTATTCGAGGATCTGGTTGTTCCAGACGATCTTGAACGGCCTGCCGTCGGTGTCGATAGCGTTCTGGATGCGGCCGTTCCAGGCGGTGGTCATCACCACTTCCTTGGAGGCAAGCAGCTGCGCCGGCTGCGCGCCGGCATCCCACCAGACAATGTCCTTCTTGATGGTGTCGAGTTTCTTGAAGGCGCGGTCGACACCTTCCGGCGTGGCCAGCACCTTGTAGACATCGGCCGGCGCGACACCATCGGCCATCAGCGCCCATTCGAGGTTCTGCGCCGGGAACTTGCGCATGGCGCGCTTGCCCGGGAATTTCGTCGTGTCGAACAGATCGAGCACCGAGGTGGGTGCCTCTTTCAGCACGGTCGGGTCATAGGCGAGGATATCGCCGTAAGCATCGAGACCGACTCCACAATCCAACGCCGAGCCTTCAATGAATTTGTCGCGCGGACCGATCTTGGAATAGTCGAGACGTTCGAGGATGCCAGCGTCGCAGCCCTGCAGCACGGTCGCGGTCTCGACCGTCACCAGGTCGATCGGCACGTTGCCGGTCTCGACCATGGCTTTGACCTTGCCGAGATCGCCAAGATATTCCTGCTCCAGGATTTTTGCGCCGGTCTCCTTGCTGAACGGTTCGAACCAGGCCTTGCGCTGCGCGTCCTGCCAGGCGCCGCCGCTCGCCATGATCGATAGCTCTTCGGCGAAGGCGGCGCCGGCGATGGTCATGCAGGCGGTGGCGGCCGCAAGCGCGAGTAAGCGTGTTCTCATCTGTGTCATTGCGTTTTCCCCTGTTTTGGAATGGCGCCGCCCGTTCCGGCATCGGCCGGAAAGGCGCGGCAATCATTGGGCGCGCAGGAGACCGTCACGGTCTCGCCGTTTGCCATCGTCGCTTCGGGGCCGACCTTGACGGTCAGCACCTGGTCGTTGGCGAGCCGGGCCAGCAGGCGCAGGTGATCGCCGAGATAGATGCGCCCGTCGACCGTTGCCGGCAGCGCGTTGCCGCCATTCGCCGCCGAAAGGCTGAGCCGCTCGGGCCGGACGGCGACGTGGCAGGCACTGCCTTGCGTCACGCCAACCGCTAGCGCGGTGATCTCACCGCCGCCATTCAGCCGAACGCGGCATTGCTCTCCCGAAACGCGGTCGACCACGCCTTCCAGCGTGTTGTTCTCGCCGATGAAGCTCGCCACGAAGGAGCTTTGCGGCGTGTTGTAGAGATCGTCCGGCGAGCCGAGCTGGGCGATGCCGCCCTGGTTGAACACGGCGACGCGGTCCGACATCGTCAGCGCCTCGCTCTGGTCATGCGTGACGTAGACGATGGTCACGCCAAGCATCGTGTGGATCTGCTTGATCTCGAGCTGCATATGCTCGCGCAGCTTCTTGTCGAGCGCGCCGAGCGGCTCGTCCATCAGCACCAGGCTCGGCTGGAACACCAGCGCGCGCGCCAGCGCCACGCGCTGCTGCTGGCCACCGGAAAGCTGTGCCGGCCGGCGCTCGCCGAATTGCTTGAGCCGCACCATATCGAGCGCGCGGCCGACGCGGGCGGCGATGTCGGCCTTGCTCACCTGGCGGACGGAAAGCGGAAAGCCGACATTCTCCTCGACCGTCATATGCGGGAACAGTGCATAGTTCTGGAACACCATGCCGATGTTGCGCTGGTAGGGCGGCAAGCGGTCGACCGGCTGTCCCTCGAGCATGATCGTGCCATGCGTCGGCCGCTCGAAGCCGGCCAGCATGTTGAGTGTCGTCGTCTTGCCGGAACCGGACGGCCCGAGCAGGGTCAGGAACTCGCCGCGCGCCACGGTGAGATTCATCCGCGTCACCGCGAAGCTGCGGCCGTCATAGGACTTCTCGACATCGGCGAACTCGACGAAGCCCTGGCTGGCGGCCGCTTGCGTGGCGCGGGCCGTGGCCCCGCCGGCCTGCGTGACGGCCTGGCTGGCACTCATTGCCCACAATCCTGGTTGCGGTCGACCGATTCGAGCGGCGGTCTGCGATCCATCTTCGTCCTCCCGGATCGACCTTGCCTCCCGGCAGGTCACCCGACTTGTATGGTCACACAACTTGACTGAAATCGACCATAGATGCGGACAACTTTGTCCGTCAAGGTGGTTTTTGCATGATTGTGTGATAATTTTCAACTGAAGTCCCACCAGACAACATCTATTGTACGGATCGTTGTCTTATGCTAGATGCCCGACAAGTGAGATCGTCAGCCCTAGTTCGAATCCCCAATGCTCCAAGATCTTCGCCTCGCGGAGGATGAGAATCCGGTCTATCGCCGCCTCGCAGACGCGATCGCCGAGCGTATTGCGACCGGCAGCCTCGCCGTTGGCGAAAGGCTACCGCCGCAGCGCGAGATCGCGCGCGCGCTCGGCATCAACGTCACCACCGTAACGCGCGCGCTGTCGACGCTGCAGGAGCGCGGTCTGCTCGAAGCGCGGCCCGGACGGGGCACCACGGTTGCCGCGCGCGAACAGGGCGAACGTCCAGGCTTCGTCTCGGCGCCGAGCGACGAGACAGGCATCATCGATCTTTCGGTCAACCGGCCGCCCACCTCGGCCTATCTCGACGCGGTCGCGGCTCTTCTGCCACGCCTGCCGAGAGACAAGCATTACCTGGCGCTGCAGGACTATCATCCGCCGGAGGGACCGCTTTGGGCGCGCGTAGCGGTCGCGGACTGGTTCCGAACCGTCGCCGGTGACGGCGATCCCGGCCGCGTCGTGCTTGCCGCCGGCGCCCAGCACGGGCTGGACGGCGTGCTCGGCGCCGTGACACGGCAGGGTGAAGTCATACTCGCCGACGAAGTGACCTATCAGGGCATCAACGCGCTCTGCCGCGTCCACGGGCTCGACTTGCGCGGCGTCACCATGGATCGCGGCGGTATGCGTCCCGACGCTTTCGAAGCCGCCTGTGCGCAGCTGCGTCCCCGCGCGGTTTTCCTGGTGCCGACGCTGCACAATCCGACGACGATCACGCTAAGCGAAGAGCGCCGGCATGAGCTTGCCGCAGTCGCCCGCCGCCACAACGTGCTGATCATCGAGGACGATGTCTATCGTCCGCTGGCCGACGATCCGCCGCCCTCGTTCGCCAGTCTCGAACCGGAGCTCACAATCCATCTCGGTGCACTGTCGAAATGCCTGGCGCCTGGCTTGCGCCTCGGCTTCGTCATCGCCCCGCGTCCCATCGCCGGCCAGGTCGCGGCGGCGCTGCGCATCAATTGCTGGAGCATCAGCCCGCTGACGGCGCTGATCGGCGCCCGCCTGATCGAGGAAGGCGCCGCCGCCCGCATCATCGAGATCCAGAAACAGGAATTGCGCCAGCGCCAGGCGATCTTGACCGAAATCCTCGGCCGCCTCGACATCCAGAGCCATCCGACCTCGACCCATGCCTGGCTGCGCCTGCCCGAGCCGTGGCGCGGCGCAGGCTTTGCCCGCACCTGCCTGGAGCGCGGCGTCGCCGTGCTGCCGGGCGACGCCTTCGCGGTCGGCCGCGAGCCGGTGCAGCACGGCGTGCGCATCAATGTCGGCGCGGCGCGCTCGCAAGAGGATCTGCGCTCCGCGCTCACCACGATGGCCGACCTGCTCGCCGCCGGCCACCTGCAATTGCCCGGCTTTGTTTAGGACCGAAAATGCCTGCCTCCGAAAATGTCGAGACCGCCGTCATCGGCGCCGGCGTGGTCGGCCTGGCGACCGCCTTGCGGCTGGCCGCCGAGGGCCGCGAGGTCATGCTCATCGACCCCAACGAGCCGGGCACCGGCGCCTCGTTCGGCAATGCCGGGACGATCGCCGAATATGCCTGCGTTCCGGTCGGAACGCCGGCCGTGCTGCGCGCCCTGCCAAAGCTGCTGTTCGATCCGGATAGCCCGTTTTCCCTGCGCTGGCCGGCGCTGTTCCAGCTGGCGCCGTGGCTGACACGTTTCGTTCGCCAGTCGTTGCCGGCGGCGACCCGCGCCAATGCGACAGCACTTGCCGGCCTGCTCGCCGATGCCCTGCCCGCCTGGGAGGAAATGGCCAGCGAGGCCAACGCCGGCGATCTGCTGCGCCGCAATGGCTGCCTCTACCTCTATCGCCAGCCCGGCGACCTCACTGGCTCGGCTTCGAGCCGGGACCTGCGCGCCAGTTTCGGCGTGCATCAGCAGGTGCTGACGCCCGGCGAGGTCGCAGTGCTGGAGCCGAACCTGCCGCCGGTCATGGGTGGCGGCCTCTATTTCCCGGACTCGATGAACGTCACCGATCCGTCGCTCGTGATGCGGCGGCTGTTCGACGCGGCGACCGCGCGTGGTGTCGCGCTGGCGCGGGCGAAAATCACCAGCCTCGACACGCGCGGCGGCGACGTATGGCTGAGCGGCCAGGGCTTCGCCATCACGGCAAAGAAGGTCGTCATCGCGGCCGGCGCCTACTCGCGGCCGCTCGCCGCGCAGGCCGGCGACGCGATCCCGCTGGAGACCGAGCGCGGCTATCATCTGGAGTTTCAGACGCACACGCCGCTGCTGACGCGGCCGGTCTGCCCGGTCGACCTCGGCTTCTACATGACGCCGATGGCTGGCCGGCTACGGGTTGCAGGCACCGTCGAGCTCGGCGGCTTGATCGCACCACCCAATCCACGCCGGCTGGCGCTGCTCGATCGCGGCGTACGTCAGTTCTTCCCCGATCCCGGACAGCCCGCCTCGCAGTGGCTGGGCTTCCGGCCGTCGCTGCCGGACTCGCGCCCGGTCATCGGCCCCTCGTCCAGGTCGCCGAACGTCCTCTACGCCTTCGGTCACGGCCATCTCGGGCTGACGCTGGCGCCGGTGACGGCCCGCTGGATCGCCGGCTTCATCGCCGGCCGCGACATACCGTCAGCCGATTTCGGCGCCGCGCGTTTCGGCTGAGCCGCTGGCCTGGCACACGACTTTTACGAGACATGCTGGAATGAAGTCCCGAAGCGGGCTGCCCAAGCCTTCAGCTGTCCACTCTGGGCCCATATAATTAAATCAACTTGATTTTCTAAAGTGGTCTTATACAGTCGCCGCGGCTGGTAACTATCTCATGATCCTCAAGAAAGCCATCTCCGGCACCAATCTCGAGCAGGCGAAATCGCACAACAGGCGTGTGGTGATCGAAACGATCCGCACCCACGGCCCGTCGTCGCGCGCCGTGATCGCCAGGCTGACGGCGCTGTCGTCGCAGACCATTTCCAACATCGTCGAAGAGTTGGAAGCGGCCGGGTTGCTGCGGCCGGAAGCGACGCTGAAGGGCGCGCGCGGCCAGCCGGCCGTGCCCTATTCGATCAATCCCGATGGCGGTTATTCGATCGGCCTGCAACTCGACCACCAGCTCGCCGTGGGCGTCGTCACCGACCTCTCCGGCACGATGCGCGCCCGTGTCGAAAAAAGTGTCGACCGGCCGACTCCGGTAGAGGCGATGCCCCTGCTCGCCGCTATCGCAAGCGACCTCATCGCAACCTCCCGCGTCAATCGGACAAGGCTGCTTGGCATCGGTATGGCAATGCCAGGCCCGTTCGGCGTCGAAGGCATGACTTCGGTCGGCCCGACCGCGCTCCCCGGCTGGCAGGATTTTCCGGTGGCCGAAGAGCTGGAACGGCTGACCGGCATTGCCGTCACGGTCGAAAACGATGCCACTGCCGCCGCCATCGGCGAACGGCTCTACGGCGTCGCCCGCAAGCTCAACAGCTTCGTCTATCTCTTCATCGGAACGGGGCTTGGCGCCGGCCTGTTTCTCGACGGCCATCTCTACAAGGGCAGCCGCCACAATGCCGGCGAGATCGGCCACATCATCGTCAGGCCGGGCGGCCTGCCCTGCGACTGCGGCAAGCGCGGCTGCCTGGAACGCTACGTCTCGCTGCGCGCCGCCTATGACAAGCTCGACCTGCCGGATCCCGACCACGCCTCGCCCGACCTGCTGGAGGAGCTGCTGGCCAATGGCGACAGCCGTTTCGAAGCCTGGCTTGCCGAGGCGGTCGACCCGCTGCGCCAGGCAATCGACGTGCTCGAAATGGCGCTCGACCCCGAGACCGTCGTGCTCGGCGGCTTCATGCCGCTGCCGGTGATCGAGGCCTTGGCCAGTAGGCTTGAGCCGCTGCACCTTTCGGTCAGTTCGACCAGCGCCCGCGCCACGCCGCGCGTCCTGGTCGGCGCCGCCGGCAAGGACACCTCGGTGCTCGGCGCCGCCGCCTTGCCGATTTTTTCTGAGACCAACCCGCAATTCGACGTGCTGCAGAAGCCGGTGGGCTGAACTCCTATGGCGGTTCGGTCGATCGTAAGGTTTCCCAATCCCATCCTGCGCGCCGTCGCGGAACCTGTGCGGGTGTTCGACGATGATCTGTCGAGCCTGGCTGGCGACCTGATCGACACCATGCACGCTGCGCCCGGGATCGGCATAACCGGCCCGCATATCGGCGTTTTGAAGCGTGTGGTGGCAATCGAACTGCCTTCGTCCTCTAAGTCTGGGATCTATATAAATCCGTCGATCATCGAGGCCTCGACCGAAATGATCCGCCACACGGAAGGTAGCGTTTCGATGCCTGGTGTCACCGAAGAGGTTGAGCGCCACGCCCGCATTCGCGTTCACTATCAGGATCTCGAAGGCAACGCGCAGTTCGAGGACGCCGAGGGTTTGCTGGCGGTCTGCCACCAACATGAGATCGATCAGCTCGACGGCCTCTTCTGGACGCACAGGCTATCGCGCCTGAAGCGTGACCGCCTGGTCAAACGCTACGGCAAACTGATTCGAGCGTCGTAGAGCAATTCCAGGAAGTGTGAAGCGGTTTTCCGTCCGGAATTGCGTCAAACAAAGATTCTACGGCAAGTCGTAAAGCACCGGCATCAGCGTGGCGAGCACGCTGAAACGCGGCCATGATTTTCGCTCCCGGCTCCCCAGGCCAACGCGCCGGCACACGCTGGAATGCGCGACCTCCGGCAGGAGAAATACTTGGCTCCGCGGAAGCAACCGGCAACTGCATTTTGCAGCAAATGTTAGCTGCTTCACAGTCATCGCCTCTCAGGTAGCACAAATTCCTCGTGTATTGGTTTCATTTGTAAATACTTTTTCGCCTTGCCGCCGCATCGACATCGGAGCTGTTCCCGTTGCCGGCCGCAAGGGCTCCGGGGGCATTGCCGATGAGGGTCTACGAGGCAATCGTGAAGGGCCTGGAAGGCATTGGCGTCGGTGCCGCGTTCGGTGGCGCCGGCGAGAATGCCGCCGGGCTGATGCTCGCGCTGAAGCACTCCAAATCGATCCGGCCGGTGATCACCCGGCATGAGCAGGCGGCGTCCTTCATGGCCTGCGGCTATGCGATGTTCTCGGGGCAGCTCGGCGTCTGCTTCGCCACCGCCGGCCCCGGCGCCTTCAACCTGTTCTCAGGCTTGGCGGTGGCCATGTCGGATTCCTATCCCGTGCTCGCGATATCCGGATTCGCCTCGCGCAAATGGACCGGCAAGGGCGCGCTCAACGAGACTTCGGGCGTCAGCCGCACCCCGAACTCGCAGGCGATGTTTGCCGCGACGACGAAGAAATCCTTCCTGCTCACCGACGCCACGAAAACCTGCGACGTGCTGGAAGAAGCCGTCAACATCGCCTTCGAAGGCAGGCCGGGTCCCGTGCACATCCACGTGCCGGAAGACCTCACCGAGCATGATGTCTCGGTCGACAACTTCCGCCCGATCGACCTTCAGGTGAAACCCGTCCTGCCGGAGCCGGCACGCGTGCAGGGTGTTGCCGAGACGCTCGTGACGGCGATTGCGAAGGGAAAGAAGGTCCTCACCCTTATCGGTTTCGGTGCGGTCAAGAGCGGCGCCGGTCATGAATTGAAACAGCTCATCGAGCGCTATCAGATTCCGTTCGCCACCACGCTCGACGGCAAGGGTATCATAGCCGAGCGTCATCCGTTGTGCGTCGGCGTCTTCTGCGACAGCGGCCACAGCGCCGCGTGGAAAGCTTTTCTCGATGCCGACATCGTGCTTGCCGTCGGCAATTCCTTTGCCCAGCACGCAACCTTCGGCTTTCGCGACGACCTGTTCGCTGAGCGCAAGCTCATCCACATCAACATCGACATCAACGAGATCGACAAGGTCTACAAGGCCGACGGCGCCATCATCGGCGACGCGAAACTCGCGGTCGGCGCGCTGCTTGCGAAGATGTCGGACATGCTCGAGCCGAGCTTGCCGGCGGACCGCGAAGCGACCGATTACAGCGGCGAGCACATCCTTCATCTGACCGGCAAGGTCCATCCCGGACAGATGGCGCAGGCGCTGTCGAAACGCTTGCCCGACAATGCCATCGTACTCGCCGACGCCGGCGCCCATCTCGCCTGGCTCGGCTATTATCTGCAGATCGCGCCCGGCCAGAATTTCCGCAAGCCCGGCGGCTTCGGCCCGATGGCGGGCAGCGTCAACGGCGCGCTCGGCGTCAAGCTCGCCCACCCCGAGCGCCCGGTGATCGTCGGCTGCGGCGACGGCTGCTATCTGCTCTCCGGCTTCGAGCTGCTCACCGCCGTCCAATACGACATCCCGGTGATCTGGATCGTCTTCAACAACAATGAATTCCAGCTGATCAAGCTCTACCAGCTGCAATCCTACCAGGAATACGGCCTGGTCGATTTCGACAACCCCGACTATGTCGGCTTCGCCCAGGCCTGCGGCGCCAAGGGTTATCGCGTCGAGACGCTGGAAGAATTCGAAGCCGCGCTCGAGGAAGCGCTGGCACTCGGCAAGCCGGCCATCATCGACGCCCACATCACCCGGCTGGCACTGCCGCACTACAGCCCCTCGCCCGAGGGCCTCGTCGCGGGCATTGCCGAGATGATCGGAGACCGCATCGGCTCGAACTGAGCAGGGAGGCAGCCTTGTTAACGCAACCTAGCAAGCAGGCAACGACGCGTTGGCGCGAAATACCGCAAGGCTCGGACGAGCAGGAACGCCTGCTGTTCGAACAGCTGGCGCAGGACATGATGCATGTCCAGCTGAAGACGAAGCAGCGCGCCAAGGCGGCCGGCATCCAGCGTGCTTTCCACGCCAAGCCGATCTTCGCCTCGATCGACGCGACGCTGCGTTTCAACGACGATCTTCCGGCCGAATTCCG
>OUNM010459413.1_pt1 | contig 12854 bp, 6 predicted proteins | sample 1769961 | NCBI WGS metagenome assembly OUNM01 (sample SAMEA3914820, study PRJEB12502) | metagenome | biome: forest; material: soil | place: USA | collected 2012-03-12 | depth 0.3 m | reverse complement strand
AGCCTGCGCATTGCCGTCTAGGACGTACTGAACGGCGAGCGGGAACACATCGTCGCTGTCCGTCGAGTACTGGAGATGGCCGAGGCCGATCTGCTTGAGGTTGCTCAGATTGGCCGAAGCCTTGGCGGCCGCCTTCGCCTGGGCAAACACTGGGAACAGAATCGCGGCAAGAATCGCGATGATCGCGATGACGACGAGGAGCTCGATGAGCGTAAAGGCTTTTTTCATTTGAAATCGAAAGCCGCCCACCAAACAGCGAGCGCGCACCTCTCTTGACGTGTCGTACACCTCCGTAAGTTGTCTAAGAATCAAAAATCGAGATAATTTATTCTGAACCGCGCCATAAGGCGCAAGAAGCGATATACACGTCGTCGCTTTCGCTGGGTTTTGGCTTCCCCACGGGACCTATCGTCACCGAGAAGCCGCAACCAAGCAAAAATACCAGTTTAGTTTAAACGCGTACACGAATAAGGGTTCACCAGATATCCTGTCACCCGATGCGATCTCTGCGTCAGAATGTTCTGGAATTTTTGTCCCGCGGTCCGAACCCGTGCCATCCGCCCACAACCCCCAAAACCCGCGCCTGGTACCCCGCCCTTGCCATCATCGGTATGGTCGGGGTCATTCTTGGCGGCACCCAGTCTCACACGGACGCCCCAGGCGGCCAAAGCACCACCGGTAATCTCTATTACGTCACCCTGGATCGCATCGCCGAGTACGCCGGCACCGGGCTTGACGGAGAGAACGGCCACGTCGTTCGCGTGGAATTCCTAGGTGGCTATTCGACCACGGGTTCGACTACCGGCTCCACGACATCGTCGACAACCGGATCGACAACTTCTTCAACTACAGGCTCCACAACGTCGTCGACGACCGGATCCACCGGAACGCCCGCACCAACCACCGGCTCGACGGGAATGCAGCAGATGTCCATCGGAAGCCCGGCCAAGAAGACGTCAACTTCCGCGACCTTCCTCGCCTTGACCAAAGGCATGAAGAACCCCGTACTGCTCCAAAGCCGGCGCTGGATTCTTCGGAAAGGCGAGAAGCCCACCGCCTTGGTCGGCATGCGTGCCATTCCTTTGGTAACCGACTATGTCGCGCGAATCAACGGCACCTCCGTCGCCCCGATGACCGCGCCCGGAGGAGGCGGAACCACGCCTCCCGAAACAACGACTGGATCGACCACCGGCTCGACGACTTCCTCCACCACTGGATCCACGACATCGTCGACAACCGGATCGACCACCTCGTCAACGACGGGATCCACGACCGGATCGACAACCGGCGGAGGCACATCGTCGACGTCCGTGGCGATCGGGGTCGATCAGGCTTACGCGAGTACCTTCACCAAAAACGGAAGCCTCACTGATCAGTACGAGATCTGGCACCCGATCGGGGGAACCCCCGTGTATGGCTACTCCGTGTCCAACGGCACCCGATACGAACTCCGTTTTCCGGGCGCCGCCTCTCGATACTTTTACGTCTATATTTCAACCACGACGTATGACGCGCAGAACGTTGCCCACACCACAACTTCAGTCGGCCGTTCCACCCTCGCCTTGAGCCGGCGAAACGCGGACGTCGTCGCAATCGACTCGCGTAAAGCTTTTGGCCAGCCGAACCTTGACGGAGAACTGCCAGGGGACGCAAACGCAGAGTTGCGGAACGTCAACTTTTCGGGCTGGACGTATAAGGGCGGTCTCTTTGCGGGCAATGCTCCCGCTGGAACAAAGGATCAAAGCGGCACCGCGCGGACGCAAGTCTGGGTTCCTTCCGCGACGTTTGTAAACCCGCTCGCCTCCGCCTACACAACCTTGCCACTCGGGGCGCCGACCTCATTCAATGCCGCCGCGTCGTATCAACTCTACGCCCCTTCGCTTTCCGATCCCAATCTAAGCACCACCACTTCAACCGCAATCTGGTCGAATCGGTGGGACTCTTCGATTGCTTCCACGGTCGGTTCGCCCATCACCCTGAGCACCCCGACCGCACTGGAATACGCCAATTTCCAGACTGGAGCCAACCCAACCAAGCTCTATCTCGCCTTGACGCAAGAGAGCACATACCTGTCGGGAGGCTATGCCGCTTGGCAGTATTTCTCCAACGCCCCTTATGAGGCGCAGTCCACGACCTTCCCTCTCAACGACAGCCGGCCTCGTGTCTGGACGGTCGACCTTGCTGACACGACCTCCGTGTTCTCCGGCTAGCCATGAATAAAGCAACCACTTTCCTAACTATTGGGACCGCCGCCGTCGTGGCTGGAGGACTATTCGTAGTCCTTCGTTCCCCCGTTGCCGGCCCTAAGCCGAAGGGTACGTCCCTCCCCGTTCCAAGCACGAGCAAGCCGAAGGAACTCGAAGCCTTCGTCGCTATGCACGCCGCGGATAAAAGGCCCGAAGTCCAAGACCGCGTCGGCGCCGCCCGCATTCGCCTCGGCTACTCCCTCGCCCGCACGGAAGGCTACGCCAAGGCGCGCACCGCCTTCCTCGCCACCGCCGAAACCCACAAGGGAACCGGCACCCAGTCCGCCGCTTTCGGCGGCGTCGCCGACCAGGCTGCCTACCAAGCCGCCGCCTGCCTCGTGGGCGAGGGCAAGAACGCCGAGGCGACCAAGGAGTTCGAGCGTTTCCTAAAGGAACGTCCTCTCAGCCCCCTGGCCACCGCCTCTTACCGTCGCCTCCAGCGGCTGAACGGTGGAGAGTCGAAGCCGGAATGGGACCTCCTCCTCCAAGCCGACATCTCCAGACAAGAGGCCCACATCCGCTTCGAAACCAGCGTCTGCGGGCCTAAGTGCTTGGAGCATCTCACGGGCAAGGACTACAAGGAAATCGCCAAGCTCTGCGGCACCACCGACAACGGAACCACCGTCGAAGGCATGCGCAAAGGCCTCAAAGCCCTCGGCAAAGAAAGCTGGGCCGTCAAGCTCAATCGCGCCGATCTTGCAAAGGCTGCTCTTCCCGCGGTCCTCCTCGAAGACGACCACTACGTGATCGTCGAAAAGATCGAAGGAGATACCGCAGCCTTGTGGGATCCGCGTTATCGCTCTTCCCGGCCGTGGAAACTCCCCAAGATCGACGACCCCGACTTCTCCGCCACCGTCATCCTGCTCTCCAAGCCGGAGGGCCTCTAAGAATGAAAATCCTAACCCGAATCGCCCGCATTACGGCCTGTGTTGCCCTACTCAACATCGCCGTCCCCGGCACCGCCCTTCTGACCTTCGGAACTCCGGTCAAGGATAAGATCGATGAGACCTTAACTCAGCGTGCTGCTCGGCTCATGGACCTTTCAAAGCGTCGCGCCAGGAGCGCCAGCCGGATCCTAAGTTCGAAGGAAGAGCAAACGCTCCAGGGCAAGTCGGGCGAAAATCCGTATCTCGCCGGCCAGAATAAGTGGGATGTCATCTACAAAGGCATCAACCTGCTCACCGGCAACTATTCGACCAGCGCTACGGATATGAGCTTCGATGGTGGCTATGGTATCCCCGTCAACATCACTCGATCGTACAGTGCAAACTCGATCGATGAGGGCCCTTTCGGCAAGGGCTGGACCTTGAGCGCCGACGTCCGTTCGACCGCTGGCGGCATTTTCAAGAGTGGGAACGCTCCGGTTCGAAGTGTTCCCGTATCGCTAAAAGAACGAGCCAGCACCGAGGACGATCCAAACGTAACCGTTGAGCCTGCAGCCGCCATATCGGTTGTCGATGCGGGCGGGGCGGAAGAAACCATTCAGAAGGACGTCGACGGCGTACTCACGACGCCACCGTGGGATAAGAACACTTATGACTCTGTCTATGAGATGGTTACCCTCAACGGGTCGAAATATCAGGTGCTTTTATCGAACTCGGTGAGGACGCCGGAGGGAACGGTTTACACCTACGCCAAAAAGGGAAGCTATCCGAACGGCACCGTGCCTTGGGACAATTCCACGGCAACTCCAGAGGCCGCCAACGTCCTGAAAGTTACCAGCGCCACTGATCGGCAGGGCAATGTAACGAACTACATTTATGGATCAAATTTCCTGACGTTCCAGAAATCAAACGGAGTCACCAGTGAGAACCCACTAAACATGGTCACCATGCCCGGCGGCCATATCATTTCGTTCACATGGGGCATTTCCGGAGCGGCAACCGGCCGAGTGACATCTGTCTCTGATAACTCAGGCACCCGCACCGTCACCTATAACTACACGGGCACGGCTGGCCACGGCCTTTTGGCGAGCGTAACTAGCCCCGGCGGCAAGACAACTTCATACGGCTATGGAACTGCGGCAACGACGAACCCATGGCTTTTCATGCGACTATATTGGGCTCACCAAGCAGCAGATCAAGAGCCGTTTCCCTACTCTGGTCCAGCTGCGACCAACCTCTTAACGTCAATTACCGACCCCCGCGGACTTACAACGCAAATCAGCTATTTGATGAGGAATGGCCCTGTCGGGCCTTATCGCCAACTAATGTCGCGGGTCTCTGCCCGAAGGATAACGCAACCAAACGGCGTAACCCTAAACTATTTCGCCTATAACTTTCCCTACTACTCCAACACCTCTAGCCCGTCATATATTCCGACCTTTGAGGAAGTCAGGCCCACTCCTACTCCCACACTTATCCACAGCGCAGAACTATTTCCGTATGTCGATACGGGGCTGGGAACGTTTAATGTAACCAGCAACACAAACTTCAACAATGCTCCAGCCGGAAATTTACAAACTGACCCCTGGCCCGCCGCACATCTAAACACAACTTGGTATAAGTCTGAAAAGAGATATAGTCTGATCGACCAGAATCTGGTCTACGAGGCCCAAAAGAGCTTTGCTCCTCGAAGCAAAGAATATCGTGTCGACAGCTTTGAGACCAGCTGGGGCAACGACCTAGTCCCCATGGAACCATGGCTGGTTAACGAGCGTGGTTTCGTTGGAAACTACGCAAACAGCGATTGGCTGTGCCAAATCGGAACCGAGACCACCACAACGTACAACTTCCTCGGCGCGCCGCTCTCGAAATCGAACGACGAAGTTATCCTGAGTCCGAATGCTGGCCCCGATGGCTTCGTTCATCGTTACACAGGAGTTTCTTATGCGTACTGGGGAGCGGACAAGTACTACCAGCAGAAGGCAGTCAAGGATCCTTCAAACCGGTACATATACTCGGACTACTATCCGAATACCGCGCCGGCGGGAAAGAGAGGTCAAACCTATCGACAATATGACCCAAAGACTGCTTCTTTCTACCTTGACACGAGCGTCATTCCCCCGACGAGTACGCCAACCGCTAATTATTGGAAATATCAATTAAAACCCTCAAGCACGGAGGCGTATTCTTCCCAATTTGACTACGACGGGAAAGGAAGGTTGATCGATAGTTGGAAGCTCCAGAAGACGGCATCGCCTTGGTCCTATGTTCAGAGCCATACAATCTATGGAGGTGATGGATCTCCATCCTGGGGGCAGGCAAGCCAAGTAACTGAAGATGTTGGCGGGATCGGTCGTACAACACAAACTCTTGCCTACACGAGTTGGGGACAGGCAAGCGATATCGTTGATGCCGCGGGACACGAATTCTCGACCACTTACGACGGCGATGGCGTAGTACAGAGCGTCACGCGGACGGACGTTTCGCCCAACGTCCCGGTCATCTCATATACTTACGGCAGTAGTGGGGTGTCGAACGGTCAAATTACAAGCCTGACCGATGGATCCTCTGGCGTCGTTCAGAACATCGCTTATGCTTCGTCTGGCGGCGGGATCGCTCAACCCGTGTCCATCACCGAGATTAACGGATCCGACACTTATTCGACCGCCTTCACCTATAACGGTGCGGGGGACCGTGAAACCGCAACCTACACCACGCCTAGCGGAACCTCCCGTTGGGGCTACTACGACTACCTAACGGTTGGTGAAATGAATCCCGGGCGGGTTTTCCAAACCTTCGTAAAACTCGATTCGTCGGGCAACCGAACACCGGAAGAGTTTCACTACGCCTACGACACCTCAGGCCGCATCTGCGAAGCGACCTTTGCCCAGTCCCCGTACATCGATAATACTGGTCAGTCGTACGTTCCCACCGCCGGAAATCCATACTACGATACAGCGCACCCCGCCTCGGTCCGTGGTAGGGCTCACTATGAATACGATGGAGGAGGGCGGGTCACGCTGGTTTCACATTGGTGGGACACCTTCAATCGCTCAAATGGGACGTATTCGAGCGAAGCTATTCTTGCTAATCAGTGCGACTATGAAACTACGGGCCTCAATCGCGGCCTCAAGACCGCTAGCCGCTTCTACGTAAAGAGCCCATCTTCACCGACAACGTTTAGTTTGGAAAGGACCGAAACCTATGGCTACGATCCTACGAACGATACGCTTACCTCGGCTAACTATGGCGACGGACTCCCGAACGCCACTCCTACTTGGAGTTACGACATTGCAGGTAATCGAAATGACTCATCCACGGTAGATAACCTCAACCGAGCAACCGTTATTAACGGAATCCCTGTTACGAACGACATTCTGGGGAATCGCCTCACCAAAGGCGGAGTGACCTATGGATGGGATGCGTTGAATCGCCTCACTTCTCTCTCGGGTAGCGCGAGCGCGAGCTATCAGTATCGTGCGGACGGCCTGCGAGTCATAAAGTCGACCGGAGGCGTAACCACTCGGTATCGGTATGACGGCCAGATGGGCATCGAAGATACCGAAGCACCAGCAACAGGAACTCCCACGGTTACTCGATACGGAATTGGGGCGAGGGGTGTTGATTATATTGAGCGCACTCAGGGATCGAATATCACAGCCGGGTTTCCGATTTTCGACGCTCATGGCAATAATATCGCCACTTTAAGTCGAAACGGAGGGGGTTATACGGTAAGTGACCGCCGATCCTACGATGCGTGGGGCGTTGTCCGAAGTCAACAGTCCGCAGGCGATCCCAAACTGCGATATTGCGGAAACCTTGGACATAAGGCTGACGATGAAAGCGGTCTCATCTATATGAGAGCACGTTACTACGAACCCAACTCTGGACGATTCATTAGCGAGGATTTCGGGCATGATGGTGCAAACTGGTTCACCTATTGCGGCAACAATCCTGTATCCGGTGCAGACCGTTCAGGCAAAGCCTTTACCAACATCTCTTTCTGGATCGCTGCTGTAGGCGGCGGGCTATTTGCGATAGGCTTCGCGCAATTGGCGCTTGCCGTACTTGGCGCGATTACCGCGAAGACTCCTGCGGAGTTGACCGCGGCGATCACCCTGGCTGGCTCGGGTGTTACATTAACTGCCGTAGGCGCTGGCATGATGAGCCCCGCGGCGACTGTTTCCGCAGAGATGGCGCTTGCGGGGACGTTTGCCGGAGCTAGCATGTACTATGCATCTAACTACATCACCGCAATTCTTGCTGGAGCTGCAGCAGGAGGGAAAATGCCAAATGCCGAAATAGCGGTCGGAGCCATTTCGCTCTATTCACTCATCGTTTTAAGCTATATCGTTTCCCTGGACTTCGACTCTGATTCGAACTAGCGCTGGAACATTTGCCAAAAACACAGTAAGCAACGGCGAAAACAAATGATAGCCGGGAACACACTGTTTCCGGCCATCTTTTCAGAGTGGAGAAGTTGCTTGGGTTTTGCTTCTTGACACATAGAGTCACAACATCGTTGACGACCTTCCTGCGGTCGACCACCCCGATGGTCTGACAATTGGCACAGCCCTGTTTCAGCCTGCCGCCGTAACGGCGCTTCCTTCAACAAACCAGCAAGGGACCGAGGCTCGCGTCGGTCCCTTGCTTTTCGGTAGCTCAGCTACTTACTGAACGGATCCCACATGGAATCCCTGTAGGTGGCGGTCGGAGCGTCGTTCACTACGGTGTAGTCCAGCGACTTCGCCGACGTGTCCATCCGGACGATGTTAAGCTTGCCGCTGTAGCGCCTGGACGCCCTTGATCACCTGAGTTCCGTAGGCTGGCCGTCTTTCTGGAAATGCTTCTTAATGCCGTCGATTCTCGATTTCTTAGTGGGTCAAAGAACTTTGTAAGAGCCCTCCCGGAGTTGCCTTTTACCGCATGACCTTGTCGCCGTCAGGACCAGACTTTAAATCTTGTCTAAGGCCTTTGCCTTAGACTCCTCAGGCATTGCCTACATCCCTTAGTGTTCCGTCTACGTTTCTTTACCGCGTTGAGGATCGTAACCCGTCCACGCCAAAACCAACGATGGCCGGAAACCTGTCGTTTCCAGCCATCAATTGAGAAAGGGCGATTGCTTAGTTGCAGCCCTGAGCGTACGGATCCCACATCGAACCCGTGTAGGTCGAAGTCGGCGTATCGTTGACAACTTTCTTGCTGTCAAGCGTCTTGGCGCTGGTATCGCAGCGGACGACGTTCAGCTTGCCGCCGTACCGGGCGTTGATATCGTTCCAGCCCTTCGTGTCGCTTGGCATACCGCCCGTCTTCGGGAAGATGTAGGAGTTACCAAGATTCTTCCAGTAGCTCGGATAGGTGCTCGACGTTGCAATGAACGTGCTGCCCTTGAGAACGCACGGGTTAATTGGGAGAACGTTGTAGTACGAAGCATCGACAAGCATGATCACGTTCGAAACGTTCTCGATGCTCGTCGCCGAAGGCGCTGGGGCCGCCGGAGTGAACAGGTAGGTGTTCGCGCCGTAGGAGTTTTGGCCGCCGTAGCTCTGGAAGGCGGCGGTATCGGTGTTACCGGCAACATCGTAACCAACCCAGGCCGTCGGGTTCGTCGGAGCCTTCCAAATGTCGTCGTTCTTGATGTACGGATCAAGAAGCTGATTAAAGAAGGTCGTCGTGCGAGCGCTCGAACCAAAAACGGAATCAGCGTAAGCCTGTCCCTTGCTGGCGATCAGCTTGGCGTAAGCGGGATTGGTACCGGCCACGCGATACGGGAAGAACGTATCGTCGGAATCGTTGAGGTAGATCTGCGTGCTAGTGCCGATCTGCTTAGCCTGGCTGAGCCCGGCGATCTTCTTGGCCGCAAGCTTCGCCTGGGCGAAAACCGGGAAAAGGATAGCGGCAAGAATCGCGATGATGGCGATCACAACGAGCAACTCAATGAGCGTAAACGCGCGTTTCATGGGGGTGTTTTGGGGGCGAGCGGCCGGCCCCTGGCGGCAGGAAATGTCGTCAGGGAAGCGCACACCCTCGTGAGCCACCATCACCTCTCACTATGCCCTTATGTTAAGAACTATGTCAAGGAACTCTTAAAAACCCGTAATGTTGCTTCTCGAATCGCACGATGTGAAAAACAGAGGCATCCTCTTACATGTGTAGGTCACAGTACACTATTCAAATGCTCGACCATTCCGTCTCAATGCCGCACATAATAAGCCACCCGGCGATGGCCGGAAGTCCTCGCTTCAAGCAATTATTTTCCGATAGAAACTAACCGCCCTTCGTTACGGATCGATTTACGGAACGATCGTAATATTGACCTTTTCGCCAGACCACGCGTCGGTACCGGCGCTGCCCTCCTCGGTACCGCTAATAGTCGCAGTCGCCAAGATATCAGCTTCGATCGTGGGCTTGGGGAAAGTGAGGTACCAGCCAGTGTCGGTTTGTTTACCAGTAATACTACGGCCCTTAAAAATGCAAGAGCCCTCCAGGAAATTCTCCGGGAGGGCTCAGCGCACTATTCCGACTTAACGCCGTCTTTGGACTGACTTGCTGACTGCGCATTCTGTAGCGACTGGATCTTGTTTGTCTGATCCTGCGTCGATACTTCACCCTGCCCGCATCCGGCCACAAAGATGGCCAGAACGAGCAGAAACGTGACAGAGACAAGCCGTCTTATTGTAGTCCCCAGAACGGCCATGGCTTTGCCCAAGTGGGCGCCTGTGCGGCGCCGAACCAAGCTGCCGCAGGGGTGCAGAACGACGAAGCACTTCCAGGGATCGTGTACTCAGCGATGGTCGGGCTGTTTGCAAGCAACTGCCCAGGCGCGATCGCCTTGGTGTGGCCGTCCGTGTAGCTAACCGGAATCACGCCGAACGGAACCGACTTCGGATCGACCGTATCGCTGGCTCCGCAGTCGTAAGTTCCACCCTGCTTGTAGTAAATCGCGCGCCAGTGCTCCTTAAGAGCCATCGGGTAGTAGTTGACCGAGTTCCCACTTCCGTCTTCCCAACCGCCAATTTCCGCGTGGAAAGGCTGTTCCATGACAAGCATCGCTTCCGCAGGGGAAGGCACATTCGTTTGCGAACCGCCAAGCCACGAATTCCGAATGGCGCCCGGGCCAGTATTCGTCGAGCCGTCGGCCTTCCACGTATTGAGCGCGCCGGTGATCGCGATGTTGAGAGCGTAACCACTCTCAAGCTCTCCCTGGTCCTGGACAACTCCGCCGGTCACCGTCGTGCCGTAGAGGGGGGCAATGGTCGGGTGGAAGAACATTTGCTTGTTCTTCACGTACGGCTGAACCCAAGTCTGCCAGGAGTAGTGGTTGTTCCGGAAGGCAAAACCACCAGGATTGGCCGATCCGTTGCACCAAGGCGTCGGCGACGTAGCCGCCGACTGCGTGTTGTACTTTTCGATCATCGAACTGTTCAACACACAATTGTCTTGGCGAGGGTAGAGATCGTCCGAGTCTCCTGCGTAGAGGATAATGCCAAGCCCAATCTGCTTCTGGTTAGAAATCGAAACTGCCTTCTTGGCGGCAAGCTTCGCTTGGGCGAATACGGGGAAAAGGATAGCGGCTAAGATCGCGATAATTGCAATCACGACAAGTAGCTCGATGAGGGTAAAAGCTTTCTTCATGAGGGCCTACTGAAGGGACGCAGACAACTTTGTAAACGCACCTTTAGAGTCGCCCAAAAATGTTAAGAGATGTTTAACGGAGACGAAAGAATCGCAATAATCTCATGACTCTTAACGTTCGATTGTTATAAGTCCTGCGTGATTTTCCGAACCTCTAACGGTTAAACGGATCGGCGTAAATCGCTTAACGACCCACACGGATGTTAAGAAACGTTGGGTTAATCGAGAAACCCGAAATGCGCTGGACTCCGGCGACAGGACCAGCGGCAAAAGGACCTGATCCGCGAGATAAGCGTCCAGACAAGCATCCGTCTCCATGAACGCCATCGCCTCCGAAAAAGCCCCCTGCGCTAACGATTCCACCTGGATCCCGCGCCCGCCCATCGCCGCGCCTCCGCCCATGCCACGCTCGTACTCCGCCCAGACCGTCACGTAAACGCCCGGCTTCGCCGCCGGTACCTCGCGGGACTCTGCATCCATCTGCAGACCCGAATTCTGGGCAAGCCGCTTGAGATGGCCCACCGCCCGCTCCGCCACGTCTCGCGGCAACCCGGAAGTCACAATGCGCGCATGCATCCCAACCGTTTTGCCCCGCTCCGTCCACTTCAGACCCGACAAAGCACTGGGCTCGATGTCGAGCGACACGCTGCCCCGCGCCTCCCTGCCGTATCCCGCCTCCTGCAGATCGGGAAAGGCGTAAAGCCCCATCCGCCGCAAAACCGAGAGGGTGCACTCCGCAAAAGCGTCGTACCCGAGGCTGCCCGCCCCGTAAGTCTCCCCCTCACACTCCAGCGAGCTATAGGCGCCCGCCCGGGCCAAGACCGGCAAAAGGGCGTTCAAAACGATCAGGGCGTTCGGCCCGCGGTTCCCGCTGCTACGAACCGTGGCCAGCCTTCCGTTCAACGGACGTGGCATCCGGGTCGGCATGAAGGCCAGGGTATTCCCGCCCAGTTCGGCCCCGGTGGTTTCGGCGCCGGTCGACTCTGCCAACGCCTGGACGAGGGTCAGATCCTCCGGGTCGAGACCGGGATGGCGCGTCTCGCCGCGCACGTTCTCAATCTTCACCGCCTGCTCGGTCAAGGCGCTCATCGCCAAAGCCGTTCGCAACAGCGTGCCGCCTCCCTCTCCGTAGGTCCCGTCCAGGACGATCATTCAAGAAGCAGTGTGGCACCGAACGGCCATCCACGGTCTACCATCGGGCCGCAAGCCAGTGCGCTATTGAGGCGTCGAGCCCCCCAACCGGAGAAACGCCCGGCGTAGCGCAAATACCGGCGATTCGGCGCGCCTCCGATTGAGATCGCGGGATGTCCAGCATTTCCCGCAAACGATCGCAATCCGCCAGAATGGCGCCCGCCTTCTCCGGCTGTTCCTCCCGAAGAAGGATCGCCAAGCTATCCAACAAACTCAACGATTGCGGCATCGTTCGTTCCGCCGGCTCTCGCATCGCTCGAAAGATCAGATCCTCCGCCTCCCCCCGCCGACCTTTGGCCCAGAGCCAACGGGCTCGGAGCCGCTTAATCCGATCGAGATCGACCGCATTTCCGAGCGTGGCAAAAAGCGCCTCCAACTCGTCCAGCCGTTCCCCCGCGTCGTCCGTTCGCCCTTCGTCAAGGTCTAGCTCCGCCAAAAGCTCGTTCGCCTTCCCGTGGCCTAGTGAAATCTCGCTACTCCGGAAATGCTCCGCCGACTCCGTCAGCGCCCCGCGCGACCGGGTCAGTTCGCCTCGCTCAAAGGTCACCTTTCCGAGGGTCGTCAGCGCCTCCGCCAAGAACGGCCCGTGGTGACTATTCACCCGCCGTCGGACCACCGCTTCCGCATGCTCAAGCGCCTTATCGAGTTCGCCCAGGGCCGCAAGCGAGAGCGCCAGTTCGTTCGAGACGAAGGAAAGGTGATACGACTGGCTCTCGGGATCGAAATAGTCAAAGCATTGCCGGCAGAGCGCCACCGACTCCCGGTATCGCCCCTCCAACCTCTCGACCTCCGCCAGCCGGCCGAGCACGATGTGGCGATGGAACAGATCGTCCAAAGCAAACGATATCTCGACCGCGCCCTCCAGATACTTCCGAGCCTCCCCCACCAACCCCTGATT
>OUNM010047550.1_pt1 | contig 12862 bp, 11 predicted proteins | sample 1769961 | NCBI WGS metagenome assembly OUNM01 (sample SAMEA3914820, study PRJEB12502) | metagenome | biome: forest; material: soil | place: USA | collected 2012-03-12 | depth 0.3 m | reverse complement strand
GGTCTGGGCGTTGCGGATGTTGACCAGCGGGTTCATGTCGCCGATCGGCGGCCGGATCATGTCGGCGAAGCACGACAGCTGGCCGGCCTTCTCCTCGATGGTCATCTGGGCCAGCAGGGCCTCGACACGGCCGGAGCCCCGCGCGGCGGGCTCACGCGCCCAGGCCGGCGCCGTCACGACCCAGCCGGTCACGGCCGCCGCGCCAGACAGGAATCCGCGCCGGCTCGGCCCCGTGGGGCCGCCGTTCATCGTCTTCTGAGCCATGGAGAATCCCCCGACGCTTACGAGGCGCGCAAACTCGCCGCTAAAGCGCCCGGAGGCAACCGGCCTCGCCTATTCGGCCGCGTGCGGCGCCGCGACCTCGTGAAAACCGACGCTACGCCTGGAGGCGCGGCAGCCACATTCCCATGATGGCGAAGAAACCGCCCGCCGCCGTGGCCAGGGTCGCGACCGCCATGCCGCCGGCCATGGCCAGCTTGGCCCCTGCCCCGCCCCGGTCTCGCGCCAGCATGTAGAGCTCCAGGATCGCCAGCGGCAGCAGGAAGTGCGTGAACGCCAGAAACAGATCGAACGGTCCGTCGAAAGCGTCGGTATGGCCGACCGGCCCTCCGTTGACGGCGAACCACAGGATAAAGCCCAGGCGATAGAAGAAGACGCCCAGCATCAGCACGAAGGTCCGCAGCGCCCAGCGCCGATGAAGGTTGAACCGACGCTGAAGGGCGAAGCACAGAGCCAAGGTGGCGCAGACCAGCAGCAGCACGGCGTTCAACGTGTTGCCGATCGTCATGTAGGTTCCCGCCACCACGCCGCGCTTCAAGGCGATGAACACGCCCGAGCCGGCGATGGCGAAGGCCACGGCGATGAAGATCCGTCCGTTCCAGCGATGGAAGCCCGGCGCCCTCGCCCGGATCGCCGGGACCAGTTGCGTCGCCCCCAGAAAGGTCACGAACACCGCCAGCAGCAGGTGAACACCCAAGGCGAGGTTCCCGGCCGTGTCGCCGGGCGCATAACCGTGCCCCGTCGGCAGCACGGTATTCCAGCGCTCCCAGTTTCCGGTCGCGGCGCCGACGCCGTAGAGGCCGACGATATAGATCCCGAAGGCCCACAGCGACGCCACCAGAGCGACGAACCAGGCGGCGGCCGAGAGGCTCAGCGCCCGAACAGCGAACGTCTTCATGCGTAGATCCCGACAAACATCCCTCGGAATGCAGGCTTACGGATCGCCGTCGACCGGAGCCATGACGCGCGGCGCCACGAACTTGACCCTGGCGATCACCCTGCTACCGCTCGGCCATGGTCAGCGTGACGCAAGCGACGGTCTCGGGCGGTTTCTTCAAGGCCCTGCTGGATTTCACGGAGTCGCTGGGCGCGAACCGCGCCGCGCTGCTAGCCCGCACCGGCGTCGCCGAGGCCGACTTCGCCGACCAGGACGCCCGCCTTCCCCTGCCGGCCTACAAGATCCTCTATCGCGCCGGCCAGGCGATGACCGGCGAGCCGGCGCTGGCCCTGAAGTTCCCCGAGGCCACCCGCTTCGAGCAGATCTCGATCGTCGGCCTGATCTGCCAGGCGGCCGAGACCATGGGCGGGGCGCTGAAACAGCTGAACCGCTATTCGCGCCTCGTCGTCGAGGTCGAGGGCGTCGCGGACGGCCCGCGCTTTCAACTGACCCCACGCGAGGACGGTCTCTGGATCGAGGATCGCTGCGCGGTCGAGGACTTCCCGGAACTGATCGAGGCCGGTCTGGCCCGTTTCACTTGCGAGGTCGCGCGGCACTATCCGGATTTCGTGTTCGTGCTGGCGGCGCATCTTAAGCGCCCGCGTCCGGCCCACGCGGCCGCGTACGAACCGATCCTGCGTGCGCCGGTCACCTTTGGCGCGGCCTGGAACGCCCTGAAGATCGAGCCGGCCTGGCTGAACCTCGAGATTCACCGGCCCAACCGCTACGCCTTCGGCATGTTCAACGGCCACGCCGACGCGCTGCTGAAGAGCCTGGTCGATTCCAAAACCGCACGCGGCCAAGTCGAGGCCCTGCTGATCCCCGAACTCCACACCGGCGAGCTGAGCATGGACGCTATCGCACGGACGATGGGCCTGTCGCGCCAGACCCTCTATCGCCGCCTCAAGGCCGAGGGCGTCAGCTTCGACCAGGTGCTGGACGCCCTGCGCCATCGGATGGCGCTGGACTATCTGGAGCGCCTTTCGGTCAACGAGACCGCCTATCTGGTCGGCTTCTCCGAAACCAGCGCCTTCTCCCGCGCCTTCAAGCGCTGGACCGGCGCCAGCCCGCGAAGCCGCAAGACGGGCTAGCCGTCGTAGAGCACCACGTCCCAATGGCAGAGCAGCGCGCCCTTCTCGACGGTCGCACCGCCGGGCGTCAGCTTGCCGAACAGAGCGTTGGCCGTATCGGGCCCATAGGGCTCAAGGTCGGCCTTGAAGATCTTGTCCTGGCTCAGCAGCGGATCGCCGGGGAAGTACATCTGGGTCACCAGACGGTCGTCCCGCCCCGTCACGTCGAAATGGATGTGCGCGGCGCGCATGTAACCGTCCGCCGGATAGGCGCCCGGCTTGACGGTCAGGAAGCTGTAGCGCCCGTGAGCGTCGGCGGCGATCCGGGCATAGCCTTGGAAATTCGGATCCAGCTCACCGTGACTGTCGCCCGGATGGGCGTAGCGACCGCCGGCGTTGGCCTGCCAGATTTCCAGCTTCGCGCCGGACACCGGCTTGCCGTGGCGGTCGAGAACCCGGCCCGAGACCTCCATGATCTCACCCTTGGCGCGGACCTTGTGACCGGTCAGGCGAGTCAGGTCTGCGTCGACCTCCTTGGGCTTCTGGACGGGGTAGAACGGCCCCAGGTCCATCAGCGGCGTATAGGGCAGATCGCCCGCCCGCGCTGGCCCGACGCCCAAGGCGCCGGCCAGTCCCGCCAGCGCCGCTTTCTCCAGAAATCCCCGCTTCGTGTCCGACATCGCCCGTCCCCGTAACGTCGTTCACCCGACATTATGCCCAGGGAGGAAAACCGGGAAGTCGTGACGCTTTTCGAGTTGAGGAGATCATCCCCACACAACTTCTCGTGAGCCTATCGACAGTCGCTCGCGGGCGGCCGCAACTCGCGTTCGGCAGGGGCCTGGGGGACGATCATGCGGGTGGCGGACTATGCGAGCGCGGCGACGGCGATCGAGCCCACCGTGACGGGAAAGACGCGCGCCGTCGGCCCCGATCTCTTCCGCGCCCTGGCGATCCTGATGGTCATGCTGTGGCACCTGCCGACGGCCGCGAGAGCCGGCGCGCTGGCTGACCTGCACACGTGGGGATGGCTGGGCGTCGACATGTTCTTCGTGCTCAGCGGCTACCTGATCGGCAGCCAGTTGATGACGCGCATGGCCCGGGGCCAAGGCATCGACTTCGCCGACTTCTACCTGCGCCGCGCCTTCCGCATCCTGCCGGCCTATCTGGCGGTGCTGGCGCTGTACCTGCTGATCCCGACCATGCACGAGCACGCCGGAATGCAGCCGGCCTGGCGGTTCCTGACCTTCACGATGAACCTCGATCTCAACCCCAGCGTCACGGGCACGTTCAGCTCGGCCTGGTCGCTCTGTGTCGAGGAGCACTTCTACCTCGTGACGCCGCTGATCCTGCTGGCGCTGCGCGGGCGGGCGCGCTGGCTGGGTCCGTTGATCGTCGTCGGCGTGCTGGCCTTCGGCATGGCGCTGCGCTGGACGCAATGGTCCCGCTACGCCGCCCTGCCCGAGCCGAACTGGCAGCTCTTCATGCAGTGGATCTACTATCCCACCTGGTGCCGGATGGACGGTCTCTTGCTGGGCGTCTGCCTGGCGGCCGCGCGGACCTTCCGTCCGCAACTGGTCGGCCGCTGGCTGCCGGGCTGGGCGGCGCTGGTCGCCGGCCTCGGGGTGCTGGCCGTCTCGGTGCTAGTGCTGGGCGATCAGGGCGTCCAGCTGGACCACGTGGGCGCGACATTCGGCTATCCGCTGTTCTGCCTGGCCTGCGCGCTGCTGCTGTCGGCCTCGATCGACGCCGATCCCTGGCTGGCGCGCATTCCGCTGCCAGGCCTCGCGGGTTTGGCGACGCTGTCCTACAGCCTCTACCTCGTCCACAAGGCCGTCTATAAGCTCGACGACAACTGGCTGGCCGCTAAGGCGCTGTCCGGCTGGCCGGCCTTTGCGCTCTATGCCTGCACCGTGCTGGTCGCGGCTCTGGCGCTGCACTTCGTCGTCGAGCGGCCTTTCTTGAAGTTGCGCGACCGGGTGCTAGCTAGACGCTCCGCCGCCTAGCCCTTCAGCCTCACCTTGACCGTCGTCGACAGGCCCGGCCGCAGCCGCGCGACGTCGGCCTGGCCGGGGTCGAAGCGGATGCGCACCGGCACGCGCTGGACGATCTTGGTGAAGTTGCCTGTGCCCGGCTCGAACGGCAGCAGCGAGAACTGCGAGCCCGAGCCCGGCGCGAAGCTTTCAACGTGACCCTTCAGGCCCTTGCCGCCCAGGGCGTCGACCTTGATCGTCGCTTCCTGACCCGGAAGCATGCGCTCGACCTGGGTCTCCTTGAAGTTGGCGGTCACGTAGAGCGCCCGCATCGGCACGATGGTCATCAGGCGCGAGCCGGGCTGGACGTAGTCGCCGGGCTCGGCCTGGCGGTCGCCGACCACGCCGTCGATCGGCGAGCGGATCACCGCGTTGGTCTGATCCTGGCGGGCCAGGATCAGGGCGGCCTGGGCGCGGGCCACGGCGGCCTCGGCCTGGGCGAGGTTGGCGGTCAGGGTTGCGCGCTTGGCGGCGGTGACGGCGGCCTGGTCCTGGCTGACGGCCAACTGGGCGCGGCTGCGGTCGGCGGCCGACTGGGCCCCGATGGCGGCGGAGCGGAACCGCTCGACGTCGCGCTTGGCCACCGCGCCGCTGTCGGCGAGATCCTCGTAGCGCTTGCGGTCGGCCTGGGCGCGGACGTTCTCGGCGTCGGCGGCGGCGATGGCGGTCTGGGAGGCGCGGATGTTGGAGCCGGCCAGGCGCTGCTCGGCGTCCAGCGAGACCAGGGCCGCGCGGGCGCTGGCGGCGGCGGCCTCGGCGTTGCCGACATCGGCCTGGGCCGAGGCGACGCGGGCGTCGAACTCCTCGGGATCGATGCGGACCAGCGGGTCGCCCTTGTGGACGGTCTGGTCGTGATCGACCAGCACCTGGGCCACCAGGCCCTTGACCTTGGGCGCCACGCTGGAGCTGTCGGCCTGGATGTAGGCCGCGTCGGTCGAGACCGAGCCCTTGGGCATGGCGATCACCGCCGCGCCGGCCGCCGCCACGACCACCGCACCGCCCACGGCCAGCACGGTCTTGCGCGAGAACGGGGCCTTGCGGACCTTGGCGGCCGGCTTGGTGTCGACGCCCGGAGCGCCTTCAAAGGTAGCGTCGGTCATTGGTCGGCCTCCAGGCCTAGGCGGCGCTTCAGGTGCGTCCGCGAGCGTTCGAGAATGGCGTCGGAGCGAGCGGGATCGGCCTCGGCGCGGGCCAGAGTCACGGCCCCGACCAGTTCGGACAGCATCGAGCTGGCCTCGTCCTCCGCATGGGGACGTTCCAGCTCGGTCAGGCGGTCGGCGATCACCCTGGTCAGGTTCGCCGTCCCCTGGGCGTAGCGTTCGCGCGAGGCGTTGGTCAGACGCGGTACGTCACCGGCCAGATAGGGCAACGGGCAGCCGCCGTTGCGGCTGTCGCGGTGACGCTGCGACAGATAGAAGTCGATGAACGCCGTCAGCGCCTGGCGCGCCGGCAGGTCTCTGACCTTCTGCAGCGTCACGATCGGCCCGCCCTCGAACATGTGGGCGATGGCCTCGGCCAGGAACGCCTCCTTCGACGGGAAGTGGGCGTAGAAGCCGCCGTGCGTCAGGCCCGCGCGGGCCATGACTCCGGCCACGCCCAGGCGGTGCGGCCCCTCCTCGCGGATGGCCTTGGCGGCCTCGTCCAGCACCTGCAGGCGGGTGCGCGCCTTGTGTTCGGTGTCGTAGCGCATCTTGCGGCCTCGATTACATGATGCATATAATATTATGACCATCATACTTTCAAGGGCCAGCTCATGAGCGGCGCGAACCAGCCTCCGATCGATCCGGGCGCCCTGCCCACCCGGATGAAGTTCCTGATCTTCGCGGTGATGGCCTTCGGGCAGTTCATGGCCCTGATCGACATCCAGATCGTCGCCGCGTCGCTGAACGACGTGCAGGCGGGCCTGTCCGCGGGGCCGGACGAGATCAGCTGGGTGCAGACCGGCTACCTGATGGCCGAGCTGGTCATGATCCCGTTCTCGGCCTTCCTGACCCAGGCGCTGTCGACGCGGTACCTGTTCGCCCTCTCGGCCGCGCTGTTCACCCTGTCATCGGCGCTGTGCGGCATGGCCTGGGACATCAATTCGATGATCCTGTTCCGCGTCATCCAGGGTTTTGTCGGCGGCGCGATGGTGCCGACGGTGTTCGCTACTGGCTTCACGATGTTCTCGGGTCCGCAGCGGGCCTTGATCCCGGCGATCCTGGGGATGGTCTCGGTGCTGGCCCCGACCCTGGGTCCGACGGTGGGAGGGTGGCTGACCGACGTGGCCGGCTGGCGCTGGATCTTCTACGTCAACATCCTGCCGGGCCTGGCCGTGACGTTGTTGTCGCTGCGCCTGATCCGGGTCGATCGACCCAATCTCTCGATGCTCAAGAAGATCGACTATTCGCACCTGGTGGCGATGGCGGTCTTCCTGGGCGGGCTGGAATATGTGCTGGAGGAAGGCCCGCGCCACGACTGGTTCGGCGATCCGGCCATCGCCACCGGCGCCTGGCTGTCAGCCGTGGGCTTCGCCCTCTTCCTGGAGCGCTCGTTCCGCTCGGGCGGGCCGGTCGTGCGCCTCTCGCCGTTCCGCAAGCCGACCTTCGTCTTCGCCTGCCTGTTCAACCTGGTGATCGGCTTCGGCATCTACGCCTCGACCTATCTGCTGCCGGTTTATCTGGGCCGGGTGCGCGGCTATAACAGCCTGGAGATCGGCACGACCGTCTTCGTGACCGGCATCGCCCAGGTGTTCTCAACCGTCGTCGCGGCGCGGCTGTCGCAGCGGGTGGATCCGCGCATCGTCATCGCCTTTGGCCTGCCGCTGTTCGCCGCCAGCCTGTTCTGGACCTCGCACCTGACGTCGCAGTGGGGCTTCTTCGACCTGCTGGGTCCGCAAGCCCTACGCGGCTTTTCGGTCATGCTGTGCATCGTGCCCAGCGTGAACCTGGCGCTGGGCGGCTTCGCCATGGCCGAGCTGCGCTATGCGTCTGGCCTCTTCAATCTGATGCGCAATCTGGGCGGGGCGATCGGTATTGCGGTCGTCAACACGTGGCTGAGCGACAATACCCGCATCGCCGTCGCCCGGCTGGGCGAGAGCCTGGGCCAGGCCGGCAATTCGGCGACCGACGCTCTGGGTGTCGTGGCCGCCCGCATTGCCGAGCGAACGCCGGACGCCGCCCACGCCGCGCTGGTGCTGCAAGGCGAGCTGGCGCGGGTGGTCGGTCGCGAGGCGCTGACCTTGGCGTTCAACGACGTCTTCCGGGTGATGGCGGCCATGTTCCTGCTGGCCGTGATCATGGCTCCATTCTGCAAACCGCCGCCGATGGGCGCCGCGCCGCCGCCGGACGCGCACTGAGGCCAAAAAATACCCTGGCCAAAAAATACCCCGGGAAGACGAGCTTCCCGGGGTGCGCTTGCAGGTAGTTTCTGTTGAGGCGTCAGTGGCCGCCGGCCACCGCGTCGTCCTCGATCTCGTGGGTCGGGGCGCCCTTGGCCGCCAGCGAGAACCACAGCACGTAGGCGTAGCAGAGCAGCGGGGCGATGAAGCCCATCGACTTCGAGCCGGTCAGCTCTTCGATCTTGGCGAACAGCAGCGGCAGGAAGGCGCCGCCGACGATGGCCATGCACAGCAGGCCCGAGGTCGCCGAGGCCGGAGCCGACGAGCGCTGCAGGGTCACGGTGAAGATCGTCGGGAACATGATCGAGTTGAAGAGACCGATCAGCAGCGCCGCGAAGGCCGGGATCAGGCCGGTGGTCACCGGAACGGTGGCCAGCAGCAGGTTCAGCTCGCCCGTGTGAGCGCTGGGGACCATGTCCTTGGTCAGGATGACGACGAGGCTCAGCGCGATCGCGCCCACCGCGACGATGGTCAGCAGCAGATAATCCTTGAACGACTTCAGCAGGGCCGAGCCGGCGAAGCGGCCGATCATGGCGAAGACCATGTAGAAGGTCGTCATCTTGCCGGCCTGCTCGGCCGGGATGTTCAGGATGTGGGCCTGCTCGATGAACAGCAGCAGGTTCAGCGAGATCGCCACTTCCGCGCCGACATAGACGAAGATGCCGAAGGCGCCGAGATTGGCCCACTTCGACGACAGGGCCGTCAGCGGGTTGACGAAGTGGCCGGTCTTCGGCGCGGCTTCGGTGATCTGGTTGCGCACGAAGAAGATGGCCAGGATGAACAGGGCCAGGCCCACGCCGATGGCGAAATAGACGTTCGAGACGAAGCCCAGGGCTTGCTCGCGCAGGGCTTCGGTGACCGTGATCCCCTTCTCGAAGATCTTGCCCTTCAGCAGGAAGTTGGCGCCGAACCACAGGCCGCAGGCCGCGCCCAGCGAGTTGAAGGCCTGCGAGAGATTGAGCCGGAACGAGCTGTCTTCCGGACGGCCCATCGAAGCGATCAGCGGGTTGGCGGCCACCTGCAGCAGGGTGATGCCCGAGGCCATGACGAACAGCGCCGTCAGCACCAGGGCGAAGGTGTGCAGCTTGGCCGCGGCGATGGCGATGAAGCAGCCCACGACGATGCCGCCCAGGCCGACCATCACCGACTTGGCGTAGCCGAACTTCGACAGGAAGGCCGCCGAGGGCATCGACATGATCCCGTAGGCGATGAAGAAGGCGAAGCCCGTCAGGCTGGCCTCGACCGGCGTCAGGGTGAAGACCGTCTTCATGGTCTTCAGCAGCGGATCCAGCAGGTTGGTGACGAGGGCCCAGATGAAGAACAGGCAGGTCACGTAGACCACGGCCAGCTTCAGGCCGCCCTTGGCGGGAGCCGACTTGGCGATCACGGCGTCGGTCATTGGGCGACGCCTCCGAGGCAGAACTGTTTAAGCGTGATCACTGGGCCATTCCCCCTGATGCTTCGTTGTGAATCCGTCTTGGCGCGGACGCCGCATTCACCGGAAGCGTGACAACGTTGTCAACAATATCTTGCTTTTTCGGGGCCTCAGAAGCGCCACCACAGGAACCGAACCTCCCCTTCTCCGCTTGATCAGGCGAACAGGAGACCACCATGTCGGTTCTGGCGATCCTCATGATCTCGGGCTTTTTCGTGCTGGCGGCGATGGTCGGTCTGGCCGACGCCTTCCTGCACCTGGTCATGTGGGCGGTGAGCCGCCTGACGACGCCGAGAACGGCCGCCGGCCAGCGGGCTCAGGCTCCGGCGCATGGGATCACGGCGTAGCGATCGGCCGTCAGCCAGCTGTTGCTGACGCCGCCGATCAGCTCGAGGGCGTAGGGCGCTTTCGGCGTCCAGTCGCGCGCCTTGAGACCCGCGTCCAGCACCGCATCGTTCCATCGTGGCCAGACGATCCAGGCCGGCGCGTCGGCGGCGGCGCAGAAGTTTTTCACCTGATCCAGGCGCGGCGCCGGCGGGCGTGACGGGTCGACGCTGAGCGGCCGCATCCAGTCCGCGCCGACGAGACCGGCCGCGCCGAGGCGCTGCACCCGGTCACGCAACTGCATCGACAGCGGCCGCGAGAAGACCACCCCGGCGCTCTGCACCTTGCTGGCCCAGCTGGGACGGCCGATCAGCTCCCAGGGCTCCATGTCACCGACCAGCCACAGCACTTCGCCGGGCCTCGACGCGGTCATGGCGACCAGCGTGGCGTCCCTGCCCCCGTCGCGATGACGGACGTAGTTGGAGCGATCGTCCCAGGCCAGGACGACCAGCACGGCGATAAAGCCCACGGCCAGCACCCGCACCGCCGTCGTCGGCGCGCTCCAGCCCTTGGCGACCCACAGGCCGACGACCGTGGCGATGACCAGACCCGGCAGAGCGCTGTTCCAGACCAGGCCCTGGCTGAACGGCCAGGCGGCCGGCATGTGCGACAGCGCGTTCGCCAGGCCCATCGCCCGCATCGCGCCGTACAGCGCGATCGACAGCGCCATCAGGCCGATGGCGGCGCCGGAGATCAGCTTGTGCCGGCTGAACGGCAGCTTTTCGCCCAGCGCCACGAACAGCAGCCCCACCGGCGCGAACATCAGGCCAAGGCTCCCCAGATCGCGGCACAGCCAGGCCAGGACCAGGAACGTCAGGCCCAGCCAGCCGCTCGGCCCTCGCCGGGGCAGCTCAACGCTGAGCAGCGCCAGGCAGATCGTCGACAGCACGGCCATCGGCTGCAGCATCCGCCAGGTCTGGACCTGCAGGAACAACAGCAGCGACAGGCGGTCGGCCAGGATCTCGACGGCGACCACGCCGACCAGGCCGGCGATCAGCGCGCCCAGGGCCAGGCGACGCGGCGCGTCCTTCAGCAGGAAGGCGCCGGCGGCGACCGTGCAGGCCTGGGCGGCCATCCGGCTCCAGGCCTCGATCTTCCACAGCGAGGGAAACAGCACAGGGCTGCGGGCGTGGACCACCGCCCGCCATTCGGGATCGATGACCGTGACGATCCGCTCGGCCAACGGCAGATGCAGCAGGCCCGCGATCGTGACGACGGCGAGGCCAGCGAGCCCCGCCCACAGCCAGCGGCGATCTTCCAGGCACATGGCCATGGCGATGGCCGCGGCCGAGCACAGGCCCATGATCGGATGGAACAGCATGCCGATCGCGCAGACCGCCAGGGCGGCGAACCGGCGACCAGAGAGATAGGTGGCCATGCCGGCCAGGCCGGCCGCCTCGGCCAGACCGCGCGGCGTGGCCAGAGGCTCGCCGAAGCTGATGACGTCCATGGGGCCGTACAGCGGGGGCAGAACGACGAGGAAAACCAGCGCCGCCCAGCGCACGGCCGGCGGACGATCGGCCAGCAGCTTCTGGACCAGGAAGGTCGCGGCCGTGAACCAGAGCAGCAGGGTGACGACGACGATGGCCAGGGTCCCGGCCTGCAGGCCCAGGCCGTGGATCAGCTTGCTCAGCATCGGCGTGTAGAGACTGAAGCCGAACTGTCCGTCGTTGACGAACATCAGGTCCTTGCCGATGTCGCCCCAGCCCGACTTGGCCATGGCGTCGGCGACGTACAGCCGCGCGTCGTGGCGCACGCCCTGATAGGGCCGGCTGAGCAGGAAGAGGCCGAACGCGGCCAGCAGGCCCAGCCCGGGCCGCAACCAAGGCCCTTGGGCCAGGCTGTCCAGACGCTGGCGCAGCGCGCTCACGACTGGACGGGCGAAGCGTTCGCGGCGCGGAACAGCAGCGCCTTGCGGACGGCGAAGTTGAAGATGAAGACGATCCCGGCGGTCGGGATCTTGGCTAGGCCCGGCGGCATGTGCAGCGCCTCGACCCACAGCGCCATCAGGCCCTGGGTCAGGACGAGGCCGGCCAGACCGACGCCGATGAATCCCACGAACTCGCGCTTGCGATCGGTGATCACGCGATGGCGGAAGACCACCGAGACCGACAAGGCGTAGGTAATCGCCATGCCGCTCAGGAAACCCGTCGCCGAGGCGACCAGATAGTTCACGCCCAGCTTGGTCAGGAGCAGCAGCAGGCCCCAGTCCAGGCCCAGCGCCAGGGCGCTGGCCAGGCCGTAGAGGAAGAGCTCGCGCAGCCCCTCAGGCAGACGCCTCCAGAGCTGCGCGACGATGCTCATGATCAGGCGGCGACCTTCTTGGGCACCGCGCGCTCGCTGCGCAGGGCCTCGCGGGCGCCGGACGTGCCGGCTTCGCCGTATTCGGCGTCCTCGTTGACGTCCCAGACGTCGTGGATCAGTTCGCCGGCGATGATGTTCTCGGCGGTCAGGACGCCGGTCATCATGGCGTGGTCCTGGTTGTTGTACTTGTGCATGCCGTTGCGGCCGACCAGGTGCAGGCCCGGGAAGTGCATCTTCAGATCCAGGCGGATCATCTTGATGTGCTCCGAATAGGCGTCGTCATAGACCGGATAGGCCTTGTGCTGGCGCACCACGCAGGCGTCATAGACGTCCGAGGGCTCCATCAGGCCGATCTTGCCGATCTCGCGCTTGGCCTGGGCGACCAGGTCCTCGTCCGACGAGGTCCACAGGCCGTCGCCTTCGAAGCAGAAGTACTCGAGGCCAAGACACGTTGAGACCCCGTCCGGGATCATTTCCGGCGACCACGAGCGGAAGTTCTGGACGCGGCCGACCTTCACCGACGGATCGTGGATGTAGATCCAGTTGTCCGGCAGTTCCTTCTGCGGCTTGCCGATCAGCACCACGGTCAGGAAGTCGCGGTACATCAGCTCGCCGGCGTGGAACAGGCTGATCGGGGTGGGGCTGATCGCGCCCATCAGCTCGCGGATCGGGGCCGAGGAGACGACGTCGTCGGCCGTGTAGATCTCTTTCCTGCCGTCCTGGCAGGTGACCGAGACGGTCCAGATCTTGGCCAGCTTGTCGTAGTGCAGGCCATCGACCTTGCGGCCCATATGGACCACGCCGCCCAGGCCGGTGATCTTCTCGGCGCAGGCCTCCCACATCATGCCGGGGCCCTTGCGGGGATAGCGGAAGCTCTCGATCAGGGTCTTGGGCGCGTCTTCACCCGCCTTGACCTTGGCCTTGACGCCCAGCGAGCGCTTGAGGCCGTCGATGATGGCGGCGGCCAGGTCCAGGCCCTTGATGCGCTGGCTGGCCCAGTCGGCCGAGATCTCGTCGCAGCTCATGCCCCACACCTTCTCGGTG
>OUNM010187049.1_pt1 | contig 12863 bp, 10 predicted proteins | sample 1769961 | NCBI WGS metagenome assembly OUNM01 (sample SAMEA3914820, study PRJEB12502) | metagenome | biome: forest; material: soil | place: USA | collected 2012-03-12 | depth 0.3 m | reverse complement strand
GGCGCCGCCTTCGACTTCACGGGCTTGCCCTTCTTCTTCTCCTCGATCAGCGCGCGCAGGGCGTCCTCGTAGCGGTCGACGAATTCGGAGGGATCGAAGTCGCCGGACTGCTGGTCGACGATCTTCTCGGCGATCGCCAGCATCTGCGGGTCGGGCCTGGGCAGGTCGAGGCCGGGCAGCTCGTCGATGCCGCGCACCTCCTCGGCGGTGCGCAAGGTCGTGAGAATGAGTCCGCCCTCCTCGATCTCGATGGCGCAGATGCGCTCGCGCGTGCTCATCACCAGGCGGCCCAGCGCCACCATGTGCTTTCGGTCCATGGCGCTGCGGATCACGGCGAAGGCCTCGATACCGGTCTTTCCCGCGGGCACAAGATGATAGGGCGTGTCCCAGTAGAGCCGGTCGATCGACGGACGCGGCACGAACTTCTCGATGTCGATGATGCGCGTGGACTCGAGCTTCACCGCCTCGAAGTCCTCCTTGTCGAGCAGCACATACTGGTCCTTGGCGACGGCGAAGCCCTTCACCAGGTCGCCGCGCGAGACCTCCTCGCCGGTGCCGGCGTCGACGGTTTTCATCTTGATGCGGTTGTTGGTCTCGGGATTGATCAGGTTGAAGCGGACGGTTTCCGCTTCCGTCGTCGCCGGATAGAGCGCCACCGGACAGGTGACGAGCGACAGACGCAGATGTCCTTCCCACGATGGACGTGCAGCCATGATCCAGGTCCCCTCTTGCAGGGACTCAACACGGCTAAAACGCAGTCGTTGCGCGCTTATTTTCGTGCCCTACATGTCGTGCGGTTCTCGTTTCGGCCTCGCAACGAATGGCGGCCACAGCGAGGTCACGAGCGCTGACACCGTTATAGGCGGAAGCTTTCCGGCGGTCTCGATTTTGGGGAGACGGTCGATGGGGCACCTCGCTTCGCTTTTCGCCACCGTGACCGCGGCGACCGTCCTCGTCGCGACGCTTCCCGCCCAGGCGCGCGTGGGCGTGACCTCCCAGACCGACGGCGATCCGCTGGGCAAGCCGCCGGTCGACGCCGAGCGCATCCTGCGGGTCGGCATCGAGATCCAGACCGACGAGCTGATCACCACGCGACAGGACGACCGTGCGCACGTCGTCTTCCTCGATGGAACCTCGGTGACCCTGGGACCGAACGCGCGGCTCAAGATCGACAAGTTCGTCTACGACCCCGACAAGAAGCTCGGCGAGATCGCCCTGTCGGCCACCACCGGCGCCTTTCGCGTGGTCGGCGGCAAGATCAGCAAGGCGCGGGCGATCACCGTCACGACGCCCTCGGCGATAATCGGGCTGCGCGGCGGCATCGCCCTGTTCGACGTCGCCGCCGGCGAAACCACGGCCCAGTTCCTGTTCGGCAGCTCGATGGTCGTCTCGGCGCAGGGCCGGTCCGAAACCGCGAGCCGCGCCGGATCGGAGATCCTCACGCGCGCCGGCGGCTTCCCGGGCAATCCCGTGCTCATCCCGGCCGGAAGTCTCACCCCTGCGCTGGCCCGTCTCGAAGGCCGCCCGAGCGCTACCGGCAGAAGGGATGGAACGCCGGACGATCGCGCCCGCCAATCGGGCTTCTCGGCCCAGAATTCAGGCCAGGGCTTTGCGTCCTCATCGCCGATTGCAGTCGCGAACCGCGAGCCCTCTGCTGCCCTGGATGCGGTGAGCAATACGGGCGTGCTGAGAGGCCAGCCGTCCGTCGCCTCCCCGCCCCCCGTCGTGGCGCCCGCGTTGCCGCCGCCGCCTCCACCGCCGCCGCCCGTCGTTGCCCACGATCCATGGTGCGGCAACGACGTCTTCCGTCATCGACACCACCGCCGCTGACGGCCGCAACCCTCTCCCACACGAAAAGTTTGCGGCGCCTACTTCTTCTTGCTCATGTTCCAGAACACCGCCGCGGGCGCCACCATCATGCCGTCGATCTCCTTGCGGAGCGCGATCGGCTGATACCACTGGCCGAGATGGGCGTAGGTCGGATGGTCGACCCAGTATTTCTGGAGGTCGAGCGCGAGCTGCTTCTGCTTGGCGGGATCGGATTCCTTGGAGAACTGGTCGCGCAGCTTCTCGATCGTCTCGTCGCACGGCCAGCCGAACAGCGCCTTGTCGCACGAGGCGTTGAGGAAGGCGGTGCTCACCGGGTTCAGGATGTCGGCTGCCCCCCACGAGGTGATCATGGCGTTCCAGCCGCCCTGGGCCGGCGGCTCCTTCTTGGTGCGGCGCGCGACCACGGTCTGCCAGTCCGACGACTGGATATCGACCTTGAAGCCCGCCGCCTCGAGCTGCTGCTTGGCGACCGGGGCGATGTTGGTCAGCACGCCGAGGTCCGTCGACTGCAGCAGCACCACGGGCGTGCCGTCGTAGCCCGCTTCCTTGAGCAGCTCCCTCGCCTTGGCGGCATTGCCGTTCAGCACGTCGGCCATGCCGGCGTCGCTGCCGAGCGGCGTGCCGCAGACGAACAGCGCCTTGCAGACCTTGTAGTACTTGGGATCGCCGATCGCGGCCTTGAGGAATTCCTCCTGGCTGAAGGCGACCAGGGCGGCATGGCGGATCTTCGGATCGTTGAACGGCTTGTGCAGCGTATTGAAGCGCAGCGAATACTGGTTGCCGAGCGGATTGCCGTCGAACAGCTTGATGTTCTTGTCTGCGGCCAGGATCGGATAGAGATCGGGCGCGGGCGATTCGATCATGTCGATCTCGCCGCTCTGCAGGGCCGCGACCTGGGTCTGCGCGTCGGGGATCCAGATCCATTCGACGCGGTCGACCTTGGCGAGCTTGGCGCCGGCCAGGCCCGAGGGCGGCTCGGACCGCGGCTTGTAGGTCGGGTTCTTGACGAACACGACCTTCTCGCCGGGCTTCCATTCCTTCGGCAGGAAGATGAACGGGCCGGAGCCGATGACGTCGTCGGCCTTGATTTGGATGAAGGGGTCGGTGTCGGCGACCCGCTTGGGCATCATGAAGGGCACGTTCGCCGACGGCTTGCCGAGCGACTCGAGCACCAGGCCGTACGGCTCCTTCATCTTCATCCTGAACGTCCTGGCGTCGACCGCCTCGAAGCCCGCGACCGAAGCCATCATCTTCTGGCCCATCGAATCGCGCGCGCCCCAGCGCTTGATCGACTGGATGCAGTCCTCCGCCGTGACCGGCTTGCCGTCGCTCCACAACAGGCCGTTGCGCAGGGTGAAGGTCCAGGTGAGCTTGTCGGCCGAGACGTCGTACTTGTCGACCATCTCGGGCTGGACCTGCAGCTTGTCGTCCATGGCGAACAGGGTGTCCCAGACCAGGTAGCCGAAGCCGCGCTGGACGTAGGCGGTGGTCCAGATCGGATCGACAATCTTGAGGTCGGAGTTCATCACCGCCTTGATCGTCTCGGCCTGTGCGGTCATCGAACCCAGCAGTCCGGTAAAGCTCGCGGCGGCGATCAGCAATGCGGCCGGCTTCCTGAAATCGATCATGAGCGATCCCCTTCCCTTGCGGTAAACCAAGGAGCAAGAATCAAGCCACGCGGAGGAACAGCATCATGGATCTGGACCTGAAGAACAAGCGCGCGCTGGTCAGCGGCAGCACGGCGGGCATCGGCCTGGCCATCGCGACCGCGCTGGCCGAGGAGGGCGCGCACGTGATCGTCAATGGCCGCACCCAGGCAGCCGTCGACAAGGCGGTCCAGGCGCTGCAAAGGACCGCGACCGGCGAGGTCCAGGGATTCGCGGGCGATCTCGGCACGGCGGCCGCGGCGGAGGATCTCGCGCGGCGCCATCCGGACGTCGACATCCTCGTCAACAACCTGGGCATCTTCGAGCCCAAGCCGTTCGAGGAGATTCCCGACGCCGACTGGATGCGGTTCTTTGACGTGAACGTGCTGAGCGGGATTCGTCTCGCGCGGCTGTTCCTGCCGGCGATGAAGCGCGCCAACTGGGGCCGCATCATCTTCATCTCCAGCGAAAGCGCCGTGCAGATCCCGGCCGAGATGATCCACTACGGCATGACCAAGACCGCGCAGCTGGCCGTCGCGCGCGGCCTGGCGGAAGCGGTCGCCGGCACCGGCATCACCGTGAACAGCGTGCTGCCGGGGCCGACCCGGTCGCGCGGCGTGGGCGACTTTGTCGACGCGCTCGCCAGGACCGAGAACAAGAGCTTCGAGGAATTCGAGAAGGAGTTCTTCGTCAAGGTGCGCCCGACGTCGCTGATCAAGCGCTTTGCGGAGCCGCGCGAGATCGCGTCGCTGGTGGCCTATCTTGCAAGTCCGCTGGCGTCGGCCACCACCGGAGCGGCGCTGCGCGCCGACGGCGGCGTCATCAAGAGCGCGTTCTGATGCTCCCCACGGTGCGCCTCGAAGACCGAGGAGTCGTCCTCAGGCCGCATTGACGGCGGCCACGGCCCCTTCGGTCGGCTGGGCGCGCAGGCCGATCTGCAGCCGATTCCAGAGGTTGACGGCGCCGATCGCCAGGGTGAGGTTCACGATCTCGGCGTCGGTGAATTCACTGCGCACGAGCGCGTAGTCGGCATCGGGCGCGCCGGTCTGCTCGACGCGGGTCAGGCTCTCGGCCCAGGCAAGGCCCGCGCGCTCGCGCCTGCTGTAGAGCCCGCTCCCGCGCCAGGCATTCAGCATGTAGAGCCGCATCTCGCTCTCGCCGTATTTGCGCAGATCCGTGGCGTGCATCTGCAGGCAGACGGCGCAGCCGTTGATCTGCGAGACGCGCAGCTTCACCAGGTCGAGCAGGCCGTGCTCGAGGCTGCCTTTGCGCAAGGTGGCATCCACCGCCATCATTGCCTTGATGCCTTCGGGCGCCAGCTTGAAGGGGTTTTCCAGTCGGGCGGTCATGCTGTCCTCCGTGGGAATGATGCTCTCTTCCCCCAATGACGAGACAGCCCGGCCGAATGTGACATGCCGGACGCCGGCTAGTTCGACAGCGACTGGAACCAGCGGCTGAGCCGCGCATCGGCGTCACGCACGAAGTCGAGCCCGTCGGAGCGGCGCTGCGGCCCCGTGGTCGTGGCGCGCGACGGCGGTTGCGCGGCGGGCTGAGTTCTCGGCGCGGGCTGGGGCGCGGGTTGGGTAGCGGCCGTCTTGGGCGCGGGATCGTCGCGCAGCTGGTCGAGCAGCGCGCGGTCGGGCTTGCCGGTCTGCGGCAGGCCGCGTTGCTGCTGATAGTTCATGATCGCGCCTGAGGTCACGCGACCGGCATTGCCGTCGGCCGGTCCCGCATTGAAGCCCAGGGACACGAGCCGTGCCTGGATCTCCCGGATATCGTCGCGCGCGAGCGGCGCCGCCGACGGCGCGGGCGGTGGCGACACGGGTGCCGATACCGGTGCCGACACTGGCGGTGACGGCGCAGGCGCCGGTTCGGGCTTGGCGACGATTGCCGTCTGCACCGGCGGGGGCGGCGCCAGCTGAGATGGCGATGACGGCGACGCGGGGGGTGGCGTTACCGCCGCCGTTTGCGCGGGCGACGGCGGCGGTGCGGCCATGAGCGGTTGCGCCTTCGCCTCGACGGCGGGCACGCCGGCGCGCGGCCCGAAGGTAAAGAAAACGATGGCAGCGGCGGCGCACACGGCCGCGACGGCCCCGCCGGCAATGCCCAGCACCAGCTTCAGACGCTGGTCCTCGGCGCGAATTTGCGCGAGCACAGCGGTGCGGCGCGCGGCGGCTTCGGCCACGGGATCGGGATGAAGCGCGGCACGTTCCCCCAGCGACTGCGACAGGCCGGCAAGCGACTGCTTGAAGCGCTGCTCGCTGGGCTTCGGCGCCGCAGCCGGTTGGGAGGCTTGGGCGCGACTTGGTGGAGCGGGACTTGGCGGGACGGGACTTGGCGGGACCGGACTTGGCGGGACCGGACTCGGGGCGACCGAACTTGACGCGACCGGACTGGGCGAGACCGGACTGGGCGAGACCGGGCTTGGCGCCACCGGGCTTGGCGCCACCGGACTTGGCGCCACCGGACTTGGCGAGGCCTGCCTTGGCGCGACCGGACTTGGGGCGGGTTTCGCGGCCGGCCGGGCGGCCTCGAAGCGCGGCTCGACCCGAAACTGCGGCGGCGTGACGCCGGGCCGCGCGCCAACAGGCCGCTCGCCGACGAGGCGCCCATCAACAGGTCGCCCGTCAACAGGTCGATCGCCGACAGATCGCTCGCTGAAAGGTTGCGCGCCAACAGGTCGCTTGCCGACGGGGCGCTCGCCGACATGCGGCACCTTGCTTACATCGGGACCTTTGGGCGGACCTTGATCGGACGTCATGCTCCCACCTTGTCAATCATCGCAGGAATCTTCGCTGTGATCATTGCAAGAGGAAGGCGCCCGCCGTGACCAATCTGCGACCAAAGCCCTTAGACGATGCGCGCCACGCCGGGCAGTCGCCGCATCAAGCTGGCCACCAGCCAGCTGAGGCCAAAGCCCGTGGTCAGCACCAGCAGTCCCTTGGAGACGGGATCGAGCGACTGGCGCAGCAGGGCATACTGGATCCACAACACGATCGGATAGTGTGCGAGATAGATGCCGTAGGCGTTGGCGCCCAGGCTCTTGCCCGCGGCGCTGCTTTTGCGGCCAAAGCGCAGCGCAAGCGCCAACAGGCCGGCAGCCATCGCGGCGGAGAACAAAATCATGAGCGTGCCGCTCGCGACTGCGGGAAGCGACAGGCCGTGCAGCAGGAAGAACAACGCTGTGACCAGCGCGGCAAGCACCGCCCAGCGCAGCCAGCGTCCATCGAAGCAGGCGGCCAGCCGGTCGGCGCCCACGATCGCGCCGGCCGCGAAATAGAAGGCGTAGAGGCCGATGCGGCTCGCCTGCACGCCGAACGGGCCGGCGGTCAGCCAGAGCGACGGGCCGAGGATGAGCAACGCCGGCAGATAGGCGAGCGCCGAGAAGGCAAGGAAGCCCACGAACCAGCCGGCCGGCGACAGGCGATCGAGCGCGGCCCCCAGGCGCTGCACGCCGGTCTGCACGCCTTCGTGCGAGAGCAGCAATGCCGCTGCACCGTCGATCACCAGCAGCGCGCCCACGAACCAGATCGGCCCGCTCGGCCACGGCCCCGCCGTCACCATGCGGAGCCAGAACGCGGCGAAGCCCTCGGTGCCGCCGCTCTGCAGGTACGACGCATAATAAGACAGCGGCACGACCGCGAGGATACCCGCGACGAGCGGAAGGCCAAGACGCACCAGCCGGTCGCCGAGGTAACGGCGCAGACCCTTGCGCGCGAGGCTCGCCTGCACGAACAGACCCGAGAGCAGGAACATCAGCGGCATGAAGAAGCTGTCGTTCAGCGTCACCATCCAGTTGAAGCCCTCCCACTGCGCCCCATCGACGATCGGCGCGGAGGCCTGCGTGTAGCGGCCGCCGTGCGCCACATGGCCGTCGGCGCAATAGGCCATCACCGCGTGATGCAGCACGACGAGGCCGATCACGAAGGCGCGCAGGTAATCGAAGGCGGGAGTGCGCTGCGCGGCGGCGGCGCGGGCGCGCGGCCGATACGGTGCGATGCGAATCGATTCGAGGACGAGGACAGCAGATTTCACGAGCAAGAGAACGCCCGCTTCGTCGGCGACGTTGCCTCACCTCGAAATGGTCATCTTTCGCGGAGCAGAGCGCTCACGCCGTCTTCTGCGCCTTCAGTCCGAGCTTGCCGATGGTTTGCTCACGCATCACGAATTTCTGGATCTTGCCGGTGATGGTCATCGGGAAGTCGGGCACGAACTCGACGTAGCGCGGGATCTTGTAGTGGGCGATCTGGCCCTTGCAGAACTCGCGGATCTCCTCGGGCGTCGCGCTCTGGCCCGGACGCAGCTTGATCCAGGCGCAGATCTCCTCGCCGTACTTCTGGTCGGGCACGCCGATCACCTGCACGTCCTGCACCTTCGGGTGGCTGTAGAGGAACTCCTCGATCTCGCGCGGATAGACGTTCTCGCCGCCGCGGATCACCATGTCCTTCAGGCGTCCGACGATGTTGACGTAGCCCTGCTCGTCCATGGTCGCGAGGTCGCCGGTGTGCATCCAGCCACCCGAATCGACGGCCTCCGACGTTTTTTCCGGATCGTTCCAGTAGCCCTTCATCACCGAATAGCCGCGCGTGCAGAACTCGCCGGTCGTGCCGCGGGGCACGGCCATGCCGTCGGTGTCGACGATCTTGATCTCGATGTGCGGCAGCACCTGGCCTACGGTCGAAACGCGGCGCTCGACCGGATCGTCGGTCGCGCACTGCGTCGACACCGGCGACGTCTCGGTCATGCCGTAGGCGATGGTGACCTCGTGCATGTTCATCTTGCTCTGCACGCGCTTCATCACCTCGATCGGACAGGGCGAGCCCGCCATGATGCCGGTGCGCAGGCTTTTCAGGTCAAACGTGTCAAACTGTGGATGGTCGAGCTGCGCGATGAACATGGTCGGCACGCCGTAGAGCGCGGTGCAGCGTTCTTCCGCCACGGTCTGGAGCGTCGCCAGCGGATCGAACGCCTCGGCGGGATAGATCATGGTCGAGCCGTGCGTCAGGCAACCCAGGTTGCCCATCACCATGCCGAAGCAGTGATAGAGCGGCACGGGAATGCACAGCCGGTCGTTCTCGGTGAGCTTCAGCCCCTCGGCCACGAAGTAGCCGTTGTTCAGGATGTTGTGGTGGCTGAGCGTGGCGCCCTTCGGATAGCCCGTGGTGCCCGAGGTGAACTGGATGTTGATCGCGTCGTCGAACTGAAGTCTTGGCGCGAGCTCCGCGAGCTTCACCTTCTCCGCGTTGCCGCCCGCCTTGGCCACATCGTCGAAGTTCAGCATGCCCGGCGTCTTGTCCGCGCCGAGCCGGATGACGTGCCGCAGGTGCGGCAGCTTCCCGTCCTTCACCAGGTCGGCCACGATCTCGAGATAGTTCGAGGTCTTGAGCGCGGGCGCCAGGATCAGCGCCTTGCACTCGACCTTATTCATCGCGTACTCGAGCTCGGAACGGCGATAGGCCGGGTTGACGTTGACCAGCACGAGGCCCGCCTTTGCCGTGGCGAACTGCGCCAGGGTCCACTCGGACGTATTCGGCGACCAGATGCCGACCCGGTCGCCTCGCTCCAGCCCGAGCGTCATCAGCCCGGCGGCGAGATCGTCGACCCGGCGGCCCAGTTCAGCCCAGCTCCAGCGCACGTTCTGGTGGCGCACGACCAGCGCCTCGCGGTCCCTGTAGCGCTCGACCTGGCGGTCGAAGAACATGCCGATCGTCTCGCCGATCAGTTTCCTGTCGGAGACGCCGTGGTCGTAAGAGATTTTTGGGGCAATCTGAGGATTGGTCATGCCGGAAGATTAGCGCGGCGTGGCAGGTTTGAAATCATGAAACGCAGATACGTCACCGTCGATGTCTTCACCGACCGCCCGTTCGGCGGCAACCCCCTGGCCGTCGTGCTGGACGCGGACGGCCTGTCCACGTCGCAGATGCAATCCATCGCCGCGGAGTTCAACTACGCCGAGACGACCTTCGTGCTGGCGGCCCGCGATCCCGCCCATACCGCCCGCGTCCGCATCTTTACGCCCCGGGGCCGAAATGCCGTTTGCCGGCCATCCCAACGTCGGCACGGCGTTCGTGCTGGCGCATCAGGGCACGGTGAGCGGCGACAAGATCGTGTTCGAGGAGATCGCGGGCCTCGTGCCGATGGACATCGTGCGCGAGCGCGGTGAAGTCATCGCGACCCGGCTTGCTGCACCGCAGCAACTGACGTTCGGCGAAGAGATCTCGCCCGAGCTGGTCGCGGCCGCCTGCTCGCTGCAGCCGGGCGACATCAAGACCGGCGTGCACCGGCCGGTCGTTGCCTCCTGCGGCGGCGCTGCTGTTCGTCGAGCTCGGCGCGCGCGCAGTCCTGAAATCCGCCGCGCCGCGCGCCGACGTGTTCGCACGCGAATTCCCGCGCGAGCGCTTCGTCGGCATTCATCTTTATGTCCAGGGCAAGGAAGACGGGCTCGACATCCAGAGCCGCATGTTCGCGCCCGAGCACGGCATTCCCGAGGATCCCGCGACGGGCGCCGCCAATGTGGCGCTGATCGGCGTGCTGGCGCATTTCGACAAGGCGCGCGATCTCACGCTGACACGCCGCATCGGCCAGGGCTTCGACATGGGCCGCCCCAGCGTGCTCGAAGCCTGCGCGGAGAAGAAGGCGGGCAAGGTCACGGCGACCTATATCGGCGGCCGCTGCGTGCCGATGATGGATGGAACGATCGAGGTCGACTGATTGTCGCTTACCGTCGCAACTGCGACAGCGTCCTGGCGAAGGTCTCCATGCGCTGCGAATCCGAGACGGCGCGCACGCGCTCGGCCAGCAGGCCGAGCGAACCGTCGAGGTTGCAGCCGTCCCTCACCAGCCACTCGATGTTGGGCAGCTGCTGCTCGAGGTCGATGGCGATGGTGAGATAGTCCGAACGCGCCTTGGTCACCTGGCTGGCCGCGTTGGCGAGCGCATTGTCGTAGGCCTGGCAAAGCTCGGCCGTCGCCTGCAGGTCGAGGCGGAACAGGTCGGTCAGCGCCTCCAGCCGTCCCGCATTCAACAGCGCCACCGCGTCGGCCTGGCGGCTCTTGACCAGGCGCGCGCCGGCCAGCGCGTCGCGCGAGCGCGAATCGCCGCCGGGGAGATAGAGCAGATAGTCGCGCAGGGAGGAATCCGGGCCGAGCTTGGCGAAGGCCTCGGCCTCGCGCTTCAGGGCCGCCTCCTCTTCCTGGCGCATCGCCTGCGCGCGCGCCGTCTCGATCGCCGCCTGCTCCTCGGGCGACGGCGTCGCCGCAGCGGCGAGCTTCATGCCGGCGATCGGCACCAGGCAGAGCAGCACGAGCGTGCCGCCCAGGATCGCGGTGATCTGCAGCGGCGGCAGGCTCGCGTGCAGCGCAGGCAGGCGCGCCCATAACGCATAGATCGCGATCAGCAGCGGCAAGGCCAGCACGATCGCGAACGCCCAGTCGGCGCGGTGGCTGTAGAGATCGACTGCGACGGAGGCGGCGACCGCCGAGGCCGGCAACAGCACGGCCGCGCCGATCTTGCCCGCGACAGGCATCGCCCCGTTGATCGCCGCGATCAGCAACAGGAGCGCCAGCACCAGCCAGAGGGCGGCGCCAAAGATCATGCCGAAGCCCATCGCCATACCGCGGCCGGCCGCGTCCGATCCGCTGAGATCGGCAAGACTGCCCGCCATGGCGAGATACAAGAAGCCCGCCACGATCAGCAGGATGATCGAGCCGACCGGCGCCTTCGCCGGCTTGTCTTTGGTCATCGCGCTGTTTCCCCTCCAGCGTCGACAAGTCTATCAGACAATCAGCGAACCGGCAGCGCCGTCCCCTGCTTCACTGCACGCAGTGCGAATGAACTGCGGATCTGCGCGATGCCCACGATCTTGGTGAAGTCCATCACGAAGCGCTCGTAGGCTTCGAGGTCGGGCACGACGACCCGCAACAGATAGTCGCTGTCGCCGGTCATCAGGTAGCACTCCATGACCTCGGGCCGTTCGCCGGCGGCGCGCTCGAAATCCTTCAGCGACTTCTCGTTCTGCGTCGACAGCGACACGCTCACGAAGACGTTGACCGAAAGGCCGACCGACTTGGCATCGAGCAACGCTGCATAGCCCGTGATGACCTTCGCTTCCTCCAGCGCTTTCACGCGGCGCCAGCACGGTGAGGAGGACAATCCGACCTTCTCGGCCAGGTCGGCGTTGGACAGGCGGCCGTCCTGCTGAAGGCGCTCCAGGATGCGGCGATCGATGGCGTCGAGGGAGATCATTCCCATAAACCCCTTATTGTAGGATAATCCTGCCCTATACAGGCTCTGCTGAGGTCCGAACGCAAGGATTTTCCCCGGGACAGGGCGTATCCCATGCAGATGACCACGTTCGCTCCCGTCCAGCGTCTGAAGCTTTTGCGCGAGCTGGAGCGCAAGGTCCTGTGGCTCTCGGCCTGGACGATCCATCACGCCAACCACCTGCGCCCCAACCGCGACGGGCTGAAGGTCGGCGGCCACCAGGCCTCCTGCGCCTCGCTCGCGACGGTGATGACCGCGCTCTACTTCTCGGTGCTGAAGCCCGAGGATCGCGTGGCCGTGAAGCCGCACGCCTCGCCAGTCTTCCACGCCATCCAGTATCTGTTCGGCCACCAGACGCGCGAGAAGCTCGAACGCTTCCGCGGGCTGGGCGGCGCGCAGTCCTATCCGTCGCGCACCAAGGACATCGACGACGTCGATTTCTCGACCGGCTCCGTGGGCCTCGGCGTCGCCATGACGCTCTTCTCCTCGATCGTGCAGGACTATGTGCGGCTGAAGCAGCTCGCGCCGACGGAGCTGAAGACCGGCCGCATGGTGGCGCTGGTCGGCGACGCCGAGCTCGACGAAGGCAATATCTTCGAGGCGCTGCTCGAAGGCTGGAAGCACGACGTGCGAAATCTCTGGTGGGTGATCGACTACAATCGCCAGAGCCTCGACGGCGTGGTCAACGACCGCCTGTTCGGCCGCATCGGCGAGATGTTCGAACTGGTCGGCTGGAGGGTGGTCACGCTGAAGTACGGCAAGCTGCTCGAGACGGCGTTCGCCCAGCCCGATGGCGGCCATCTGCGCGACTGGATAGACGCCTGCCCGAACTCGCTCTACTCCGCGCTGGTCTTCAAGGGCGGCGCGGGCTGGCGCGAGGCGCTGAACCGCGACCTCAACCAGTATCCCGGCATCCGCCGCATCCTCGAGCAGCACGACGACGAGGCGCTGCATCGGCTGATGACCAACCTCGCCGGCAACGACATGCAGGCCGTGCTCGACGCCTTCGAAGGAATCGACGACGATACGCCGACCTGCTTCATCGCCTACACGATCAAGGGCCAGGGCCTGCCGTTCGCCGGCCACAAGGACAACCACTCCGGCCTGATGACGCTCGACCAGATG
>OUNM010800560.1_pt1 | contig 12873 bp, 12 predicted proteins | sample 1769961 | NCBI WGS metagenome assembly OUNM01 (sample SAMEA3914820, study PRJEB12502) | metagenome | biome: forest; material: soil | place: USA | collected 2012-03-12 | depth 0.3 m | reverse complement strand
GCTATGTTCCGTCCCGCAGTGAAAAGACCTCGTTCTCGCTGAATTCAGCACCCCTTCTGGCGAACCGGGCCGCAACACGATGGTTGCCAAACCTTCTGAATGGGTAGCCAACAATGATGTTGTTGACCGGTTTCGCCAGTATGTTCCTGATTTTTGTTCGTCGTTCTATCCACAATTACTCCTTTGGCGGAATAATAGGAGCATCCTGCACTCGCACAGCAACAAGCTCGGGTGACTTCTTGGCAGAGTCAGCACGAACGTTCTGCGCCTGCGGCGGCGTCGCGGGGACCGTCGCCTGAAGCGCCACGACCGCGGCCTGCAGCGCAGCAATCGCGGCTTTCGTCTGCTCGGCGTTCGTGGCCGATGGTTCGGCCGATGCTGACGGAGCCCCAGAAACGCGGGACGACGCAAGCGTCGTAGCCCCCTGGCTGACGACAGGCAAAGCATCTCCCGCCGGCTGTGGATCGCTCGCTGCGGTCAATGCAGCGGCAGGTGGCGCCGATTGTGCAATGTTATTGCCGTCAGTCTCCGTTGGAGGGGAAGACTGCGCAACAATCGCCGGCTTGGTCGATGCATCAGCTGGAGCAGAGCCGTCCCTCAACAGGCAGAAATTGTCGAACTGCCTTTGATCGATCGTCTGCGCAAGCACCAGAAGGTCAGACGTGCTACCCGCGGCGGCCATTTTCGCGAGTAAGTCCATCCGCGCACAACTGTCTGGATCGGCTACAAACTTAGATTCATTCATGTTCGCAGTCGTCGTCGAATAACGGTCATAAGCGTAGTCAGCGTTATCCGCCCCACCTTCTCGTGCAAAATGAAGTTTAAGCAAACTAGCATTATCGTTCAGGAGAGAACGACGTTGGGTAACAAACGCATTGTAATCTTTCACAGCCGCTGGATTGGAATACTGGCAGTGTAATGCTCCGACCATCAACATAAGGTGGAGATCCCGTACTTGGGCGGCCTGCGCCTCTTCCGGATACCAGCAAGCGGATGCCTGAGCTGTTGATGTAAACAAGGCAAGCGAAGCTACCGCGGCGAGCGCCGCTGTTTGCGCTGTATAACGCATTATTAGCCTCCTGCCGCCAAAGCGGCATCATTTTATGTAAAGGGAAGGCAGCTGCTCCCGAATGTACTTGGCACGCACTTTGAGCTGCATTGTGCAGAATGCGACAATTCAGCAACACAATCAAGAATAATTTGGCTGCAGCGCCAAAGCGTTTGATTTTTTCGACATTGCGCATGCGCAACCATTGACGTCGATCAACCTCGCCCGCGGACTTCCATGAAGACTGGTTTTCAACAGAAAGAAAGTAGCGTCTTGAGTGTCGCTCTCACGCCACAATCGCGATCGCCGGTACGCTGCCCAAGACCGCTAACGCCAACCCGTCCCAGCCCGGTCGGCGCCCGCCAGGAGTGGATCCGAGGGAGGCACGCGTGCCCAACAGCTGATCAGACTTATCAGACAGTGCTGCACAAGTACATTTCGCGTACCTGAATTACCTGGATGTCTATTGCCAACTAACTTTCTTGATATCGCCAACATTTGCTCAACACCGTCCAGCGATCGGAGGGCGTGCCGGCGCTTCTCGTGGGAGCCGCTGAGCTGCAGCTGGCGACAGTGGCAACAGCCGCCTGCATATTCCGGCGTGCTGAACCGGTCCGCCGCCCAACGCGCGGGCCGACTCAGCAATGTTAACGTGCCAGCGTGGCCATGGGATGGCTCCTAACTCGATCAAGCTCATACTGGACCTAAGTTCAATCTTATGGGAGCAGGCCCGCGGCTGGTGCGGCAATAGGCCGTCGCTCGGCCTGGAACACTCCAGCTTCCGCTCATCGATCCCCTCGACATGGTCCGAGTACGCCACAAGTCGGACAGCAGCCAGCCAAAGCGCATATTATCTCGGGCGTCCCGCCAGCAGGCCGGCAGGCACCTGGTGTGCACCAAAGGCTACTGTTCCCGGGCGGGCGTGCTGCTCCGGCAAGCAGATACTGTGGACCGCTAAGGTCCATACGAGTCGGATCGAAGGATGTAGTTGTCCAGGCGCCGCCAGATCCGGTTCGAGTTTGGCAGGCGGCGCTGGCGCGGATTTGCGAGTGACTGTGGGGACGTAGTTTGCGGCTACGGTGCGACAGGCGGCTGCCCCGTCAGATCGAGGGCTGCCAACCGCCGTGGAGCAGATAGTTCGACGGCAAGCCCAGCCGGCGGCACGCCCTGGCAGCCGGGCTTGTCGGCAGGACCACGCGGTCCGCCAGTAAGGCAAGCCCCTTCAGCGTCATCCTCTCACCGTGAGAAAGGCCGCCCTCTTGCGTGATGCCCAGCTGTTTGCGCAGCGGATGTGGAAGCAGGTCCACTGCCCCGCGGACAAGGAAGTGCTGAAGATGGCGCAACGGCCTGGGTAGCAGCGCCGCGGTTCGCACGCGCTCGATCACCTCGAGAATGGCCGGGGATGGGGTGAGCGTCGGACAAATCTCTGTCAGAAATGTGTTGAAGGCCGCCTCCGACGAGACCGCATCGGTGACGCCGAACAATGCGGCACCCGTTCTGCCCTCCACAAAATAGCGATCGCGGTCGGCTGGGGACATCTCGCGAGCATAGGCACGGTACGCTATAAGAAATCCGTGGGCGGCGGTCGCGTGCACCCAGCGCAGCAACAGTGGATCGGTGGCGGTGTAGGATTGGCCGCACGGCGTCGTCCCCGAAATCCGGCCGTGGATGTCGCGGACCCGCGTCGCCATTGCGAACGCCGTGCTGCGCCCAGCATAAACCATCACCATGGCCGCCACGCCGGTGCTGCGCAGACGACCTTCGGGATCGATTCGGAAGCGGCTGTGCTCCCATATGGCGGCGCGCACCCTTGGCTCGCCCAGTTCAAGCAGCACCGCCGCCACGCCACCCATGAACATGGTCAGGGGGTTTCGGAAAACCTGCCACGAGATTGCGTCCGGCGGCAGGAGCGATGGCTCGCCGGCCGGCCGATCGAAGAGGGCGGTGATGTCGGTCGCCATGACTGCGTGTAAAGGTGCCATGGACCTAGAACGCGTTGGCGGCTCCACGGGACTGGTCCCCGCCTCAGTCCATCCATTCACCGTGCCACGAGTTGCGGGCCGCTTTGCCGCTGAAAGCCCGCCCGCCGAAGGGCCGACGGGCTTCAGGCAATCAGGCGACGTTGCTCCCATGCTCCGGTCCCTGGATCTGGTCGTTCGCCGGCGGCATGCCCTCGATCTCAATCCGTCGAGGCTTCATCGCCTCGGGCACCTCGCGTTTGAGGTCGATCTTCAGTAGACCGTTCACGAACGAGGCACCCTGGACCTGGATGAAGTCTGCAAGCTGGAAGCGGCGTTCGAACGACCGCGTCGCGATGCCGCGATACAGGTAACGGCCCTCCTCCATCTCTTCATCCTTCTTGCCGGTGACGAGAAGCTGGTTTTCATGAGCCACGATCTCGATTTCATCCGGCGTGAAGCCCGCGACCGCGAGGGTTATGCTGTAGCGGTCCTCTCCATCCTTGACGATGTCGAAGGGCGGGAAGCCGTCAACGGCGTCCCCACGCAACCCGGTTTCGAGTAGATCGAAGATGCGGTCGAAACCGATCGTAGACCGACGGTAGGGCGAAAAATCGAAGCTGGTCCTCATATCCAAATCCTCCGATGAGCAATTTGAGCACGAGGAGCGCCGGAGAGAGCCGGCGCCCTCTGGTCTCACCGGACCCCGGAAGCGTCCGGCATGGCAAAAACGCGCTACGTCACACAGGGTTTCACGGCCCAATTCTCGGCCGGCGGGACGCGTTGGCACCCCTTGGACATCGTTCGCGCCTGGGAGGTGCGATGCGGGCTCCTGCCTAGCTCTCCCCCGCAGGCGGTAGGCCGGGCTTGGGTATGTATGATTTTGATACAGGCTCGAGGCAGGAAGGTGGCAGGCGGTGCGGCATTCTTGGCATTCGCTCACGATCAGGGCAATTGCCCAGAAACCAGTCGAGCTCTCCCTCGTTGGATAGATCCTAGCGAAGGAGAATTGCGATGAGGACGAAGCTCGCAATCGCCGTCCTCGCGGCGGTGATGTCAGTGCCAACCATGATGTCTGCGGCGGCGGCGCAGAGTTCCGACGATCGCGCTGACAATCATGTCTATCGCGGACAAAACGGACGCTACGAGTATCACTGCAAACGCAGCAGCGGCACAACCGGGACCATAGCCGGCGGCGTCGGTGGTGCGCTGGTCGGCAACGCGCTCGGAGGCGGCACGATCGGCACATTAGCCGGTGCGGGCGGCGGTGCACTGCTCGGCAGACACCTGGACAAGAAGCATGACGAGGCCGAGAATCGCCGCCACGGCTGCTGATGGCTGCGTCTGAAGTGTTGAGGTGAAGTTCAGGCTTGCCCGTTGCGAGGCCACAGGGGGGCTGCTGCTCAGTGCCCGGCGCTGGGCTGATATTCGCTCCTGTCGATGATCCAGCTGTGATTTTCGACGACTGTGGATCGCACCGGGCTGCCGTCCTGTCGGCGTGATGGTTGGAAACGGAAGCGTTGCTCGATCAGCCGACATGTAAGGTCGTCGAGCTGCGAACTTCCGCTCGATACCGTCACGACGCAACCGCTCACGCGGCCATCAATCTCGACGTGGTAACGCACCCCGACCGTTCTGCCTTCCCCCTCACGAAGATCCTCGGGCAGATCGGAGAATTTCAGACGCCCCTTGACCCAGCGGGGCGGCACGTCATCTCCGCCTTCCCCTGCCCCGGAACCGCCGCTCCCTGTGCCGTTACCCTCGCCTCCTGCCCCCTCGCCCGGGCCCGGTCGATCCGACGCGCCGGTGGACGATGCCATTCCGGGGCCCGCATGAGCGGCTGTGACAACTGGTGAGGGCACCGGCGGCGGTACGAGTGGTAACGGTGCGACGATTTCGGTCGCCTTGTTTTTCAGGTTGCGCGGCGAGGACGGCCCCGATTTATGTCTCGCTTTTGGCCGTTCAGCCGCTGATTTACGGTGCGATGGTCTGGGCGGCGCTTGAAGATTGAGGAGCGCCATCGGCCGCTCGCTGCTGACTGGCATCTCGACCGTCAGCCCGAGAAGAAGCAGGTAGCCGAACAACGTCATGACCACGACCGATCCCAAGCCGGCTACCAGGCGATCTTGAAGGGGTGTGCTCAATGTGTGTCGCTTCATCCTGCCATGTCTCGACAAACGCATGGAGGACGTTACCGGGCCGCGGCGACCGTGCGCCCGATCGACATTGTTTGCGACAATGCCGATATCGCTATCCGGTGTGCCGATCTGTTCCAGCTCCTCGACGGCCTTGGCATCCTCAAAGCGATGCCATGCGCACTTGGTAATGGCCGGGCTCTCTATGGGAAGGGATGCTCACATCTTGCGCGAGCGCCGCGGATGATGCCTGTTCTGCTTTTCTGGCGTCGGAAAATGGCAGCCCCAGAAAGGAACAGACGTGCAGCCATTCCATTTTCATTACGGTCCCCGCATTACGTGCGGCGAAGGTTCCGCAGCGCGGCTGGCGGACCGGCTTCCGCCTGGGCCTGTGCTGTTCATCACCGATACGCAAGTACTCAAGCTCGGTCTTGCGGATACTGCGCTTGATGGGCTGCGTGCGTCCGGATGCCCGGTCATGCTGTTCAGTGCAGTCGAGCCGGATCCGTCACGGGCAACTCTTGAAGCCGCGATCGAGTTGGGCCGATCCGCGACCGTGGCCTCGGTCGTCGGCTTTGGCGGGGGCAGTCCGATGGATGTCGCCAAGCTGGCCGCCTATCTGCTGGGCTCGGGCGACGATCTTGATGCAATCTGGGGCGTGGGACAGGCGGTCGGCTCCGGCCTTCCCCTGGTGCTCGTCCCAACAACCGCCGGAACGGGATCGGAAGCAACGCCGGTTGCGATCATCACCCTGCCGAATGACGAGAAGCGCGGTGTGTCGTCGGAGGCGTTGATCGCCGGCCATGCCATTCTCGACCCCAGCCTGACTACACGCCTTCCACCTGCCATCACGGCCGCGACCGGAATGGACGCGATGGTGCATGCGATCGAAGCCTATTGTTCGCTCCATCTCAAAAATCCGATTTCCGACATGCTCGCTCGCAGGGCCCTCGAGTTGCTCGCCGTCCATTTCCTCAAGGCATGCGAGGAACCAACCAACATCGCGGCGCGCGCAGCCATGCTACTGGGCGCCCATCTGGCCGGCGTTGCCTTCGCGAATGCGCCCGTCGCTGGCGTTCACGCTCTTGCCTATCCTCTTGGCAGCCGCTTCCACGTGCCACACGGCCTTTCCAATATGCTGATGCTTCCGCACGTACTCGCCCATAATATGGAGGCGGCGATGCCGCTCTATGCGGAGCTCGGCCCGATCGTCGATCCCTCGCTGACCGGGGTTGGGCGCCAGGCACAGGCTTCCGGCCTGATCGACGCGCTGCGTCGCATGTCGATTGCGGCGGGCATGCCGCAACGGCTGCGAGACGTGGGCGTCGGCGAGCATGATCTCGACCAGCTTGCCACCGACGCCATGCTTCAGGAACGGCTTTTACGGAACAACCCGGCGCCGATCCTGTGGGAGGATGCGCACCGTCTGTACGAGGCCGCTCTATGAGAGACCCGCTCCGTTTCCGCTCATGCTACCGCTTCTGGACACCTGTCACGACCCGGTGGCACGACAACGACGTCTATGGGCACGTCAATAACACGATCTACTACAGCTGGTTCGATACGGCGGTGAACCGCTGGCTGATCGAAGCCGGTCTTCTCGATATCGCATCGGGCGATCCGATCGGTCTCGTTGTCGAAACGGGGTGCACCTACGTGGCGCCCCTTGTCTTTCCGCAGGCCGTGGAGGTCGGCCTGGCCCTTGCGCGCCTTGGCACATCGAGCGTGACCTATCATCTGGGCGTCTTTCCCGACGGCCGGGATGAGCCTGCAGCGCAAGGCCGCTTCACCCACGTCTATGTCGGTCGCGAAAGCCGCCGACCGGCGCCCCTCCCGGACTCCTGGCGTCAGCGATTTGCAGAGCTCTCGCCCGAAGGGAGCTGAACCTCGGGGTGGGCAGATGTACGGGCGCTGCTCGAGCGGCGCAAACGGTAGGTTCCGGGAACAAGTGCGGCGACCTTGAATGGCGGCAACGGCGCCGAGCAGAATGTGCAGGAATGGCAGCATGGAGACCAATCGCTCTGGAGCGACCAAGCGAGGGTGAAGGTCATTTGGTCGGATCCCAGCGTGCCGGCGGGCGTCGACCCAAGTCGGCCGCTGCAGCGGCAGATGGTGGTTCCTCAAAGCGGTTGGTGGAAGAAGTGCAATTTCCAGGCTGTAGCGCGAGGTTATCGAACATCGGTCGCAGCATAGAGGCTGTCGATCAGTGGACATCCGCCGTCGTCGCCAGCCTCGCATGCGCGCACGGCCTCGACCAACGCGCGCTCCAGCTGCCGTATCGGTCTTTTGTGACGTTCGCGGATCCGGACGGGAATAGCTGGCGGCTGCAGGAGATCATCACGCGCTAGGAAGTTCGTCTCGACCCGACCGCACTGACATTCGCATCCGCCTCTGATCTCGCCGCTGGCCTACTTCGCGCCTCTGCGGCACATGGCGAGCATGAAAAGCATACTGGCGAACGCGATGCGAATTGGGCCACTGGTATGCCGGCTATCTGGCGGCTGAGCAGTCTGGTGCGCCGCTGCCAAAGTTGGTGATCGCGCTCGCGACCGGGAATGGCGTCGAATAGCGCTGATCCGCCGAGCGGCAGGATGCACCGCCGGCGGATCTGTCATGGGCATTGATAAGGGACGAGACGCCGCTGAACAGCACCGCGCCCCCCCGCTATCCTACATCGCTAGAAGCGCTCGCCCACCAACTTCTCACTCTCGGCCCATAGCGCCTTCGCCCGCTCGGCGTTTAGCGCATAGGGCCGCACACCGCCCCGTATTCCTTCACCTTCCTGGGCCTCTGCCACGTGGCAGTCCTCGCAGTAACAGCCCCCAATCTGCTCGGCATCGGCGACTATAGCCGCCCAAACAGAAGTGGCGGCGCCTTGGGGAATGCTCTTGTACTGGAACGGTGGCAGACCCGCCGCAGACTGAGCCTCGTTGATCGACGCGATCAGCGCCTCCTGGTCCGCCGCGGTCATGTGACGGCCAAGTTCGGTCCTGATCCCGCCGGGGTGAACCGCCGTTGCACGGACGCCGCGCCCGCGGTGACGCCGGTCGAACTCGACCGCAAAGAGAATGTTGGCCGTTTTTGATCGGCCATAACCGATCCACGGATCGTAAGGCGTTCGCTCGAAATTGGGGTCCTCGAGATCGACGTCAGCAAAGCGATGGCCAGCGGACGATAGGTTGACGAGTCTTCCCCCGGCACGGATCAGCGAGGCAATCCGACTGACCAGTAGGAAATGGCCCAGATGATTGGTGCCGAACTGGGTCTCGAAACCGTCAGCAGTGTGGCCGAAGGGCGGTGCCATTACTCCCGCATTGGCGATGACGACGTCGAATGGGCGGCCGTCGGCAAGAAGCGCATCGGCACAGGCCCGTACGCTTGCAAGCGAAGCGAGATCGAGCGCGACGATCTCGAAGCTGCCCCCACCCGCTTCGGCCGCGTCGCGCACGGCGGCCGTGGCCGCATAAGCCTTGTCGAGGTCACGTGCGGCGCCAACCACATCCGCGCCATGGGCAGCGAGCGCCCGCGCGGTCTCGACGCCAAGCCCGGCAGAGACGCCTGTCACAAAAACACGCCTTCCCGTCAGCCTCGTTCCATCAAGCACCTCATCCGTGGTCGTTTCCGCGCCGAAGTTGCTGGTCATGCTTCATCCTCGCTGGTGTTACAGCGGCGGCGGATCGCGCCATCGCTCGGCACTCGATCTAAGAAGGCAACCGCCGAGACGGACGCCCGATCGTATCGATCGTTTGCCTAATCCTATCAGCTGCGCTCACTTGAACCGAGAGGACCTTGTACTCGCAGGCGGGTGCGTCGATCTTCACGGCTATGCAGGATCAACTCGAGACCATGTGCCGGCGTGTCATCCGGCACACTGATGGCATATCCCGTACCACCGTCGTGCCCCGCGTCGGCATCGGCCTATCGCGCCACCCCAGCACGCCGATGGCCTCGGTATATGAACCCATGATCTGCCTGGTGCTTCAGGGCGCGAAGCAGGTGATGATCGGCGATCATCTGCTGCGCTACGATCCAGCCTGCGCATTCATCGCGTCCTTGGAACTGCCGGTGTCCGGCCGGATCGTCGAGGCGTCAGCCCAAAAGCCTTATGTCGCCGTCAGTCTGACGCTCGACCGTGATGCACTGGCCGAGCTCTTGTCCTGCATGCCGGCCGTGGCACCTCGTGCCACGGCCGGCTTCGCAGTCACGCCGGTCACGCCTGACCTGCTGGCCGCCTGGGGCCAGCTTCTCGCCTTGCTTGACGCACCCGAGGACGTGCCCGTGCTCGCCCCACTGCGCGAACGAGAGGTGCTGTATCGTGTGCTACAGAGCCCGCAAGGTGAAATGCTTCGACAGATCGGCCGCGATGACAGCAGGCTGTCGCACGTGCGTCGCGTGATCCACTGGATCCAGTCGCACTTTGACGAGCCCATGCGGATCGAGGCGTTGGCAGACATCGCTGGCATGAGCGTTCCTTCCTTCCATCGGCACTTCAAGGCGGCGACCGCCATGAGTCCGCTCCAGTTTCAGAAGAAGCTGCGGCTCCAGGCGGCGCGGCGCCTGCTTGCCATCAACACGGAAGCGAGCCGCGCAGCGTATTCGGTAGGCTATGAAAGCGCCTCCCAGTTCAGCCGCGAATACACGCGCATGTTCGGAGCGGCGCCATCGCGCGATGCGGAGCGGCTCCGCGCTGGCCAAGGGGTCGAAGTGACCACGGCCTGATATCCGTACCCTGCCATCCCAAGCAGGCAGACTTTTCATGCTGGATTGTACCGGTCTGGCAGCTTCTGGAAACGGGCTCGCAAAAGCCGCCGCTCGCACCATGTGCAGAACGTGGCCCAAAGTCGATCGACAGGCATAAGGCGATCGCAGCCAGCCCCCTCCCCCGCGGGGTCCGATCGGGGCAAAGTTGCTCTAGTCACGCAATTGGGCGGCACAGGCGGCGGCACGCAAGAGCAAGAACGAACGCTCGGTGACATTACGTGTCAGAACGGCGGCTGCCTCGAACTGCACCTTCGCTTCGGACAGCCGTCCGGCTCGGAACAGAAAGTCACCCTTTGCGGCGGGTAACGGTGCATAGTTGCGTAGTCTCGCTGCCTCGGAGATCTCGTCGATCATCGCTAGGCCGGCCTCTGGACCAAAAGCCATGCTGTGAGCGATCGCCCGATTTAGATCGACCACCGGCGACGGCATCACCACGCTCAGCCGATCATAGAGCGCCGCAATGCGCGGCCAGTCGGTGTCCTCGGCTCGGAGGGCACGCGCATGGCAGGCCGCAATTGCGGCCTGCAGCGCGTATGCGCCATTAGCGCCGCCCAGCACTTCCGCACGTCTGAGTGCGTCGAGGCCGCGGTGGATCAAGAGTCGGTCCCAGCGGGCGCGATTCTGTTCGGTCAGAGGTATGAGCGCGCCGTCCGACCCAACCCGCGCGGACAGCCGCGATGCCTGAATCTCCATTAGCGCGAGCAGGCCGAGGACCTCCGGCTCCGCCGACATCAAACCAGCAAGAATTCGGCCCAGCCGCTGGGCTTCGGCGCATAGTGACGGCCGGATCAGGTCCTCGCCCGCCGTGGAGGCATAGCCTTCGTTGAAGATCAGGTAGATGACCTCGAGGACCGAGGAGAGGCGGGCCGCGCGCTCTCCCTCTCGCGGCACTTCGAAGGCAAGGCCGGCATTGCCTATCGTCCGCTTCGCCCGGACGATGCGCTGGGCGATGGTCGCCTCGCTGGAGAGGAAGGCGCGGGCTATTTCGTCGACGGTTAGCCCACCGATCAGACGGAGAGTGAGCGCCGCGCGCCCTTCCGGAGACAGAACGGGATGGCAGGCGGTGAAGATCAGGCCCAACAGCTCATCGCCAAGATCATCGTCCATGGCCGCCTCGATCTGCTCGAGGGTGGTGTCGCGCTGGTCATCGAAATCCCGAGCGATCTCCGCATGCTTGCGATCGCGCATCTTATCGCGTCGGAAGCCGTCGATCGCCCGCCGTTTGGCTGTCGCCATCAACCAAGCGCCGGGATTGTGCGGGATGCCGCTCTTCGACCAATCGGACAGCGCGATGAGGGACGCCTCCTGCGCCAGCTCCTCGGCCCGATCGACATCGCGCAGCATGCGGGCCAGACTAGCAATGAGCCTGGCCCGTTCGATCCGGAACACCGCTTCGATCGTCCTGCGCGTTTCGTCAGCCGCCATGGGCGCACTGTCGGCGCCGCGCAGTGACGAAACAAGCAGAACGTTCGCCCCCTCGGACAGGGCGGCCTAGTTGCCGGCCAGCTTGTTCCGCGTGCGATCGTGAAGCTCTGTGACCTCGGGCGTCAGGTTCTCCGCGAAGTCTTCCATTCCGTAGACCGGGCGGATTTCGAGCTCGCTCGGGCCGGGCATCGGATTGGGGCAGCGCTTTGCCCACGCGAGAGCCTCGTCCATGTCCTTCACTTCCCAGATCCAATAGCCGGCAACCAGCTCGCGAGTTTCAGCGAAGGGGCCATCGATAATGGTGCGGCTGGGGCCGTCGAAGGCGATCCGCTTGCCCTGCGAAGACGGTTTCAGACCATCGGCGCCGACCATGACGCCAGCGCTGACCAGCTCCTCATTATATTTGCCCATCGCCTCGAGCATCTCGGTTGAAGGCAAACGCCCCTGTTCGCTGTCCTCCGTCGCTTTCACGAAAACCACGACACGCATAATCAGTCTCCTAGCCGATGGAGGCCACGAGCAGCCTCCAAATCCCGCGACGATGGAGATGCATCGGAATCGACACCACGCAGAAAAAAAACATGCTCGCCGTCGTTCCGATGCTCTCGCCAAATGACTGCTTCGGGGTGCCACGTTCCAAGATCGAGACGACTACAACTGGTCTCGACAGGACTCGGTAGCGCGAAATGCGCAGCCTTGGTGCCATGTCAGTCGCCTGCCGCCCAGCGGCGAACGTCGATCCGACCAGAAACACCTCATGGTGGCCGGCTTCAAGAAGGCTGGACAATCCACTTTGCAGATTTATCATATATATATGAACGTTGTCACTCGGATCAGGTTGAGCGCCTTTCGCGGCGGCGTGACGCGCCGACAGCGGCGATGGCCGGTGCAACCTTCGCCATGGACACCTGATTGAGGATGCTCCGATGAGCCTGACTTTCTCTGCCACGCGTCGGACTTTCCTGCTGACGAGTACGGCCGCTGCCGCCCTCCCCGCGCGTGCGGTCTTGCCGTCCGGGCCGAGCGAGGCGCCCTTCTGGCTCGCCAAACCGGCGGAAAGATGGCTGCAAGCCTTTCCGGTCGGGAACGGTCGTATTGGGGTGATGCAGTTTGGCGATCCGTCTCGCGAACGGTTGCATCTGAGCGAAAGCACTTTGTGGTCGGGAGCGCCAAGTCAGAACAACCTCCATCCAGGCGCCCGAACGCACCTCGACGCCATTCGCGAACTGTTTTTCCAGGGTCGCTATGACGAGGCGGACACGTTCTGCGAGAAGGTCGTGACGGGCAAGGCAGACCAGTTCGGAACGTCGCTTCCGCTCGCCTATCTCGACCTGGATCTGGGGACGGGAGGACGGATCAGCGAATATCGGCGCACTCTCGATCTGGAGAATGGCATCGCGCGCGTACGCTATCGGGAAGACGGCATGCTGTTCGAGCGGACCTTGTTCGTGTCGAACCCCGATCAGGTCGCAGTTCTGCGGCTGCGGGCCGACCGCCCCGGCACCCTGCATGGCCGCATCGGCTTCGGGTCTCCGAAGCTCCCGGG
>OUNM010145089.1_pt1 | contig 12879 bp, 16 predicted proteins | sample 1769961 | NCBI WGS metagenome assembly OUNM01 (sample SAMEA3914820, study PRJEB12502) | metagenome | biome: forest; material: soil | place: USA | collected 2012-03-12 | depth 0.3 m | reverse complement strand
GCCCAATAGGACAGGTCGGCAGCGGCTTCGGGTTGCATCGGCAAGGCCTCCGGACTTCTCGGGAACTGGTGCGGACCGCAACCAGCCTATCGTGCGAAATCCGTGTTCAGGCGGGACATGCCGCCACGGATGTGCATTTCACAATTGAATCTGACCAAACTTGGGCGCAAATCGCGCATAGCCGAGATTGCCGGTATGCATTCATTGCAGCATACCAGTTAATCGTCTGTCAGCGTTAATACTCGGTTACCGTGTTGCGGCGCAGCGAGCAAGAAGCTCACACCGCTTCTTTCGCGGCTCCTTCGAAAGCCGCGTGCATCGCCGGCGACATCCTGACGGGTTTTCCTGAGGCAAGGTGGACGATATCGACCGAGGCGGTCAGGAGCACTTCGTCGTCGCGCAGGATAATCTGTTCAAGCGTAACGGACGCGCCGCGCAGCTTACCGAGCCGCGTCTCGACGATCATCAAGTCATCCATCAGCGCCGGCTTCTTCCAGTAAATGCGCATGCCGCCAATGGCGAAATGCGTCGCGCCACCTTCCGCATTGAACATGGCGCGCTGGTCCATGCCAAGCTCGCGGATCAGTTCGGTGCGGGCACGCTCGAGGAATTTCAAATAATTGGCGTGATAAACCACGCCGGAAAAATCGGTGTCCTCGTAATAGACGCGCACCGAAAAGCAGTGAACACCGCCGGCGAACGAAACCTGGTTCATGCAAGGATCCTTAGATGGCTCGCGCGGGGTAGCGAACCGCAGCGCTCCCCTGTCTATCGCTTGCAAGGCTTTTTCATGAACGAGCCGCATTCGTAGGGCTGCGACAAGAGATCGCCAATCTTGAAAGGCTTGCCTTCCATCGTGTTGGTGATGTCGTCGATCACCCAGCGCCCGTTTTCCCTGATCATCGAGAACTCGACACGCGTCTGTTCACCGAGACTGACGAAGTCAGCGAACACGGTCGCCTTATCGCCTTCTTGCGAACCAACGGTGACTTTCAGCTTCTCGACACCACCGTCCTGCCCGCTGATGAAGGGGTCCGAGCCGAGATTTCCCTCGTCGCCGCTCTCCTTCATGAACTGTTCGTCACGTGCGAAAAGCCTGTTGAGCCGTTTGCTCATCAGCTTCTGCCGGTGCGGCGGCCGGAAAGGCGGCTCGGTGCGATGTTTGACATCACTTTCGGTAGCAAGCTGCTTGATCGTCACGGCATAGGCATCGCGCACCGTAGCGTCCGGGCCACGTTCGGCAGTCTGAGCCGCCGCGAAGCCAAGAAGCGATAGCATTGTCAGAACGGCTAAGCCGAATCTTGTCCTGCTCATGATCCCGTCTCCCCCGGGTCGTCGCCGAACAGCCCGAACTGCGCGATATCGCGCCGTGGCTCCGGCAAGCCAAGATGCTTGAAAGCGTGGCTCGTGAGAATGCGACCTCGTGGCGTGCGCTGAATAAAGCCCTGCTGCAGCAGGAAAGGCTCGATGATCTCCTCAATCGCGTCGCGCGGCTCGGAGAGCGCCGCCGCGATCGTCTCGATGCCGACCGGCCCACCGCCGAATTTCTCGGCGACCGTGGTCAGGTAGCGCCGGTCCATCACGTCGAGGCCGATCGCATCGACATCGAGCAGCAGCAGCGCACGGTCTGCGACCTTGCGTGTCACCTGGTCCGCACCATCGACGATCGCGAAATCCCTGACACGCCGCAGCAGTCTGCCGGCGATGCGCGGCGTGCCCCGCGAACGTCGCGCGATCTCGTTGGCGCCGTCCTCGCTCATGCCGACGCCCATCACGCGCGCGCCACGCTTCACGATGAGTTCCAGCTCGTCCACCGTGTAGAAATTCAGCCGGATCGGGATGCCGAAACGATCGCGCAAAGGCGTTGTCAGCAGGCCCTGCCGGGTGGTTGCACCGACCAGCGTGAACTTCGGCAGGTCGATCTTGACCGAACGCGCCGCCGGCCCCTCGCCGATAATCAGATCGAGCTGATAATCCTCCATGGCGGGATAAAGGATTTCCTCGACCGCCGGATTGAGCCGATGGATCTCGTCGATGAAGAGCACATCGCGCTCTTCAAGATTGGTGAGCTGCGCTGCGAGATCGCCCGCCTTGGCGATGACAGGCCCGGAAGTCGAACGAAAATTGACGCCAAGCTCGCGCGCCACGATCTGCGCCAGCGTCGTCTTGCCGAGGCCTGGCGGCCCGACAAACAGCACATGGTCGAGCGCCTCGCCACGCGTCTTGGCCGCCTGGATGAAGACGCGCAGATTGGCCTGCGCCTGCGCCTGCCCGATGAATTCGCCAAGCGCCAGCGGGCGGATGGTCTGGTCGACATCGTCCTCGCGCCTTTCGCTGGATATCAGGCGAGGATTACTCAAAGCTCCATCTCCATTTCGAGCGTGTCGCGCACAGGGAGGCCATAGAAGCCGATGCGTCGGAAATTCGGATCGCTGCGGCCACGATAGGCGTCGACCGCACCGACAAACAGCGCATCAAGCCTGAAACCCTGCACCTGGTAATAGCGCAATGCATCGAGATTGTCGTTGGTGGTGACGGCGCGCAGGCTGCGTGCGCCCTGCCGTCGGGCCTGATCGGCGACGAAGGCGATGATCTGCGAGGCGGCGCCCGAGCGCGGCACGATACTGTCCACCGCGCCGAGCAGCGCGACCTTGCCGCGCATCATCCACATGGCGATGGCGAGTAGATTGCCGTCTGCATCGAAAGCGCCATGCGTGTCGAAATCGCGGGATGTATAGGCGCGGCCGCCGAAGATGATGCAGTCGTCGTTCCAGCGCTTGAACAGCAATTCATGCACCGCGTCTTTGTCTGCCATCGGCCGGATGAAGACGCGCGCCTTCTCACGACTCATCGCGCGAGTTCCTTCAACCCCTGCCGGATCAGAGCCCCCGTCTCGGCGCCTTCCCCGAGCGCACGCAGGGCGGCGGCCACCGCCGCGCTCGCCTGTGGCTGCGCATAGCCGAGATTGGTCAAGGCGGAAATCGCGTCCGCGACCGGCTGCGGCGCGCGTCGATCCTCCAGAGCATCGGAAAGCTGTACGACCGCAGGATCAACGGTCCCGAAGCTCGGCCCCTTGCCCTTAAGTTCATTGACAATGCGCTCCGCGAGCTTCGGCCCGACGCCAGGCGTGCGCGCGACCGCGCCCTTGTCCTTGAGCGCAATGGCGTTGGCGAGATCGGCGGGCCTCAGCGTCGAAAGGATCGCCAGCGCGACCTTGGTGCCAACCCCTTGTACGGTCAGCAAAACTTTGAACCACTCACGCTCCATATCGGAGATGAAGCCGAACAGCCGGATCGCATCCTCGCGGACATGCGTTTCGATGGAGAGCGCCGCCGCCGTACCGGGCGACGGCAGGCTCTGCAAGGTGCGCGAGGAACATTGCACGACGTAGCCGACGCCCTGCACATCGATGATGACGAAATCCTCGCCGTAGCTGTCGATGATGCCCTTGAGCTTTCCGATCATGGATCAAGGCCTATCGGATTCGCCGCCACCGCCGATAGGGCTTTCCAGCGCAGGCAACAGATTTATCCGTAGCGTAGCGCGGATCAGGTCGCGAAGGGCTTTGCCTGTTGCAGCGCCTCGGCCAGCGCGTCGCGAAACAAGGCGAGCGGCCGGGCCAGCCGGCCAGCGGGTGGCCTGTGCAGCACCCAGCAGCGCACGCGCGGCGAAAAATCCTCGCAATCGATCACCTTGATCTGCTCGCGCCACGGGCTGTCAGCGAGACCGGCCGGTGTGACAATGCCGATGCCAAGGCCGCGCGCGACCAGTGACAAGCGGAGGTCGACACTGATTGCCTCGACACTCACATTGAAGGGCAACCGCTCCAATTCGAGGCGGCGGCGGATGAAGTGACGAAAACCACAGCCGCTCTCGTTCATGACCCAGGAAAAGCGGGCGAGATCGGCGAGTCGAGCCGGGTTCGGCAGATCAAGATTACGCGGCGCGACAAGCACCACGTTTTGCGTGCCGAGATCGTCGCCAACCAGTTCGTCTGGCGGATCAACGCCGTCGGCAAGGCATACGGCCACCGCATCCACCTCGCTGCGCGAGACCTCTTCAAGCAGGCGCGGCGACCAGCCGGAGGTCACGCGCAGTGAAAGCTGCGGGAAACCGGCGCGCAGCCGGTCGATCGGCACAGCGAGCACAGCGTCAGACAAATAGGGCATGACACCGATCCGGAACTCGCCCGTCACCTCGCCATTCGGCGACAGCGAGACCTTGAGGTCTTCCAGCGAGCGCAGCACCCGCCGGCCATGCTCATAGGCCTCCCGTCCAGATGGTGTCGGTCGCAGCGGTTTCGACTGTCGGTCCAGAAGCGCGGTTCCGAGCCGATCCTCCAGATTCTGGATACGCCGCGTCACACCGGGCTGCGTCAGGTTGAGCCGCGCCGAAGCGCCGACGATCGAACCAGTCTCGACGACCGAGATGAATGCTTCGAGGTCATGGATGTTCATGCGGATCACGTATAATCATTATATTTACAATTAAATTGTCTCATATAACGGCCGAGCCGTAAACCCTTCTGGACTTTTCACCGGACGGGAATTCCAGATGACCATCGCCCAGAACACGGATCATGCGGCCTGCCCACGGAGCGAGGCAGGCCCGCGGCGACCGCCCATCGTGCTTTTCGCGATCGCCGTCGGCACGATCGTGATCAATCTCTTCGCGTCGCAGACTCTCGCCGGCATCATCTGCCCCTCGCTCGGCATGAATGAAAAGCTCAGCGGCCTCGTTTCCACCGCGACCCTACTCGGCTACGCGGCCGGACTATTCCTGCTCGTGCCGCTTGCCGACATCGCCGAAAACCGGGCACTCGTGCTGCGCATGCTGTGCTGTGCGGCGCTTGCCGCCGTAGCCTCGGCACTCGCACCGACAGCGTGGGCGCTGCTGATCGCGCTCTTCCTGCTGGGCGCAACCTGCTCGGCCATCCAGATTCTCGTGCCGCTGGTGGCGGCGATGACGCCGCCGGAAGAGCGCGGCAGGGTGATCGGCGATGTGATGGGCGGACTGATGTTCGGCATCGTGCTGTCACGGCCAATCGCAAGCCTGATCGCCGGTCAGTTCGGCTGGCGCGCCTTCTTCGGGATCAGCGGCGTCACCTTGCTTGTCCTCGTAGGCATCCTCGCGGCGCAATTGCCGCAGCGGCGGCCGACAAGCCAGGCCGGTTATATCTCGCTGATCGCATCGCTCGGCTCACTGCTGCTGCAGGAGCGCGCCTTACGCCAGCGCGCATTGACGGCCGGCCTGGTAATGGGCGCTTTCAGCCTGTTCTGGACCACTGTTGCCCTGCGGCTCACCATCTCGCCGTTCGGGCTCAGCCAGCAAGGTATCGCGATTTTCGCATTGATCGGCGCCGCCGGTGCCGCAGTCACCCCATTCTTCGGCAGGGCGGGAGACCGTGGCAGGACCAGGCCCGCGACCATCGCGGCGCATCTCATCCTACTCGCGGGGCTTGCCATCGCCGCCTGGGCCGGTTCGGCCGGCGCGGGATCAGGCGTGCTGCCTCTGGCCGGAATGGCGCTGAGCGCCGTGATGCTCGATATCGGCGTGACAGGCGATCAGACGCTCGGACGACGGATCATCAACCTGCTGCAGCCGGAGGCGCGCGGCCGGCTCAATGCATTGTTTGTCGGCCTGTTCTTCATCGGCGGTGCGGTTGGCTCGGCTATGGCTGGCTATGCCTGGTCGGCAGGCGGCTGGACCGGCGTATGCCTCGCGGCAGCCGGGTTCGGACTTGCCGCGTTCCTCAGCCATCTTTTCTCACGGCGAACCTATGTCTTCTAGCTCCGACCCCGGCCATGCGCGTGGGCAATCGCCACAGCCAGCGCATCCGCCATATCATCGGTCCTGAAATTTGACTTGGGCAGCAGCACCTTCACCATCATGCGGATCTGCGCCTTTTCCGCATGCCCCGCCCCGACAACCGATTTCTTGACGTGGTTCGGCGCATATTCCGAGACCGGCAGGCCGGCGAGCGCCGGCACCAGCATGGCTATGCCGCGCGCCTGGCCGAGCTTCAGCGTGGCACGCGCATCCTTGTTGACGAAGGTTTCTTCCACCGCCGTCTCGTCAGGCCGATACTCCTCGATGATCTGCGTCAGCCCGCCATAGATGCGCGCCAGCCGCTCGGCCATCGGCAGCTTGTCGTTCGGCTCCACAGAACCGCAGGCGATGAAGCCAAGCTTCGACCCCTCGATCTCGATCACGCCCCAGCCAGTGCGGCGCAGGCCCGGATCGATGCCGAGGATGCGGATAACGGCCAATCAGCCCGCCATCTTGGCGAGCAGTGCGTCCGACACTTCGAAATTCGCATAGACGTTCTGCACGTCGTCATGCTCGTCGAGCACGTTCATCAGGCGCAGCAGCTTTTCACCGGTCTCGTCGTCGACTGCGATGGTGTTCTGCGGCTTCCATGTGAGCTTTGAAGCACGCGGCGCGCCGAACTTGGCTTCCAGAGCGGTGGAGACTTCACCCAGCGAGCCTTGATCGCAGATGATCTCGTGGCCGTTCTCACTGGAGCTAACATCGTCGGCGCCAGCCTCGATGGCAGCTTCCAGCATCGTGTCGTCATCGGCGACTTTCGCATCGAATTCGATCAGGCCAACGCGGTCGAACATGAAGGCGACCGAACCGGTTTCGCCGAGATTGCCGCCGGCCTTGGTGAAGTAGGAGCGCACATCGGACGCCGTGCGGTTGCGGTTATCGGTCAGCGCCTCCGCGATGACAGCAATGCCGCCGGGGCCATAACCCTCGTAGCGAACCTCATCGTAGTTCTCGCTATCGCCGCCGGAAGCTTTCGTGATGGCGCGCTCGATATTGTCCTTCGGCATGTTTTCGGCGCGGGCGGCGATCACGGCGGCACGCAGGCGCGGGTTCATCGCCGGATCGGGCATGCCGAGCTTGGCCGCAACCGTGATTTCGCGGGCAAGCTTGGAGAAGACCTTGGAGCGGATCGCGTCCTGCTTCCCCTTCTTGTGCATGATGTTCTTGAATTGTGAATGACCGGCCAAGCGAGCCTCCTCGTGCATTGCGCGCGCTCGCCCTTTCGGAATCGAAGCGTCCGGCGCTAAATTCGTGAGCGCGGCTTATAGGCTGCGAAATCACGAAAATAAAGATTTGTCGCTCAAGCGCCGAGCAGATCGCGCGCGCTTTCCACGATTGTCGTCAATTCATCCGCCAGAGCCCGGACACGCGGCAGCCGCGCCGTCTCTCTGCGCATCAGCAGCCAGAGTTCGCGTGGCGGCGGCAACGCGCCATGGTCGATGCGGATGAGCGCCGGATCGGGCTCGCCGAGAAAGCGCGGCAGCAAGCCGATGCCAAAGCCAGCGCGAACCGCGAGCAGTTGTGAAATCTGGCTGTTGCCGCGAAAGGCAAAGCGCCGATCCGCGAAATGCCTGATGAGCCAGGCGGCCTCCGGCACGAAATCGCTGTCGGCGTCGAAACCGACCAGCGGCATGTCATCCGATTTCGGGCGATCCTTAGCAACGTAGAAGCCAAAGGCGATTCCCGCGAGCTTGCGACCAACCAGCTCGCTGTCCTTCGGATTGCCGAAGCGCAGCGCGATATCCGCCTCATGGCGCGCAAGGCTGGCAACGCGCGAATCGACGATGATATCCAGATCGATATCCGGCAACCGTTGGCGCAGGCTGGAAAGCCGCTCGATGAGAAAACCATCGGCAAAAACGCGGGCCATCGTCAGGCGGACCCGGCCGGCCATTGCTTCGCCCTGCCCCGCTGCGTCCTTCACGCGCAGGGACGCAACCCTCATCGCATCCGCCGCTGCAAGGACGTCGCGGCCCTGCGCGGTCAGCCCGTAGCCATCAGGCTGGCGTTCGAACAAAGGCTGGCCAAGCGCGGCCTCAAGACTTCCGACCCGGCGCGAAACCGTCGCGTGATTGACTTTCAGAGCCCGCGCGGCTGCGGACAGCGTTCCATGCTCCGCCAGTGCGGCAAAGAAGCGGATATCCTCCCAATCGAGCTCTGTGCGATTTTTATCAGGCATTGATTGAAAATAGCGAATTTTCGCACAGAACGAAATCGCCCAAATTGAGCATCATCGGAAACCAAGGAATGCTCCAATGACCTCCTCACCCAAAACCCTGTTGCAGTTCGCCGGCGCGCCGCTGCATGCGAGCCCGCTCGAGAAATCCGCGATCGTCATCATCGATGCGCAGATGGAGTACGTCACCGGCAAGCTGCCGCTTGATGGCATCGATGCCGCGATGGCCGAGACCGAACGGCTGCTGGCGCTCGGCCGCAAACACGGTCTGCCGATCTTCCACATCGTGCAGCATTCCGCTCCAGGACGACCGCTCTTCGATCCGGAAGGCCCCTATGCCGCCATTCCTGACAATCTCACGCCGATTGTTGGCGAAAAGGTTGTCATCAAGAAACTACCTAATTCCTTCGCCGGCACCGAGCTTCATTCACTGGTCCAGGAGACGGGTCGCACGGAACTGATCGTCGCCGGCTTCATGACGCATATGTGCGTCAGCGCCACGGTCCGCGCAGCGCTCGATCTCGGCTATCGCACAACGGTGGTTGCCTCGGCGGTCACCACACGCGATTTGCCGGATGCGCTTGGCGATGGCGTCATTCCCGCCGCCACGATCCATCGGGCGACGCTTGCCGCACTCGCCGATCGCTTCGCGGTTATCGTGCCGGATGTTACTGCACTTGAGGCCAATACTTCGCAGCACGCGGCCTGAATGCGGAATAAGGCGGCGGGCTCAGCCTGCCGCCGCAGCCGCCTTCTCATGCTCTGCCGCCCACTCCGCATCATATGCATTCGCCTTGGCGACGGATGGGCGCGACATGACGCGCTTGATGTAAGCCATATATTCCGGCCGCTCCGGCACGACCTTGAACATGGTCGTCCAGCCGAGCGCCGTGCCCCAGAGAATATCGAGGGCGGAAAAGCGCTCGCCGAGCATGTAAGGCCCGCGCTTCAACTGATCGGAGAGCGTGTCCAGCACGATGTCGCAAGTGCCATAAGGGCTCATGGCGAGTGGTCCTTGTTCGCGCTTCAGCGCACGATCTACGATCGCGGGTTCAAAACTTGACCCGTAAAACACCATCCAGCGCAGATAGGGGCCACGATCCGCATCATCGAGCGCCGGTGCAAGCCCGGCCTTGGCGAAGCGATCGGCGAGATAGATGAAGACGGCCGGCTGCTCGGTCACCAGCGCATCGCCGTATCTGATCGCTGGTACTTTGCCCATCGGGTTGACCGCCATGTATTCGGCCTTCCGTTGGTCGCCAGCCTTCATATTGACGAGATGGAGATCGTAATCAGCGCCAAGCTCTTCGAGCAGGATCAGCGTTCCCGTGGAGCGGGTGCGCGGCGAATGGAAGAACGTGACGCGATCATTGGCCATGGCTGTCTCCTCTTTGCTGTTGAATTTTTATACGAACAAAACAGGAACATATCAACCGGTTCAATCCCAGAAATCGGGTCGCGCCTCCGGCAATGTCGGCCCCAACTGCACCCGCGCCACGCGTTTTGCGAGACCCGTCCTGTCGTCGGTCTCGACCGCAACGCCGGAAAGCGAGCCCTGCCCGCTGGCAGCCTCCCATCGCGCCAGCGGCGTCTTCTGGATCATGCGACGGATGGGCTCGTGCCGGTCGAAGCCGATGACGGAGACATAGTCGCCGCACATGCCGGCATCGGTCTGATAAGCCGTACCGGCGGGCAGGATGCGCGTATCGGCCGTCGGCACATGCGTATGGGTGCCAACCGCGAGGCTGACGCGACCGTCGAAATGCCAGCCGATCGCTTGTTTCTCGCTGGTTGCCTCGGCATGGATGTCAAGCACGATGGCGTCGCACGCCTGCCCCAGAGGGCAAGACTCTATCTCATGCTCGGCAGTCCGGAACGGATCGTCGAGCGGCTCCATCTCGATGCGGCCCATCGTATTGACGACGAGCACCTGCTTGCCGCTCTGCGTCTCGACCAGCGTCGCTCCACGACCGGGCGTACCCGGTGGAAAATTCACCGGGCGCACCAGGCGCGGCTGGCGCTGGATGAAGACCAGCGTCTCGCGCTGATCCCAGGAATGATTGCCGAGCGTGATAGCGTCCGCGCCAGCATCGATCAGTTCCTGGCAAATCTGCTCGGTGATGCCGAAGCCGCCCGCCGCGTTCTCGCCGTTGATGACGACGCAATCGAGCTTCCAACGTTCGCGCAAGCGCGGGAGTTCTGATGTGATCGCGAGCCGGCCGGCACGGCCGACGACATCGCCGAGAAAAAGAAGACGCATGCTTCCTAGTCGCGCGAACCTGCGTGGCAGTCAATCAATCCTGCTTCGGTGAGGATGTGATGAAGGCGCTGGTCATGCGGCTCCATCGGTATTGCCTCGACCTCCTGGCATCCAAAGGCCAGGCCGATCGTCTCGCGCGGCCGGAAGCGGGCGATCGCGCCATCGTAATAGCCTTTGCCATAGCCGATGCGGCCGCCAGCCCGATCGAAACCAAGCAGTGGCACGAGCATCACGGCGGGAGCCACGACTTCCGCTGTGTCCTCCGGCTGCATCAGGCCGAAACCGGCGCGCGCGAGCGTTGCGCCGAACTGCCAGCGCCGAAAGACCAGCCCCTCCTTGGTAACAACCGGCAGGGCCAGCGCAACGCCAAGCACATGCAGCGCCTTCATCAGCGGACGCGGATCGATTTCTTCGCGGATCGGCCAGAAGCTTGAAACGACATCGCCCTGGCCAAGTTCAGCGATCATCGGAGCATGGAGCGCGAGACCCGAGGAAATCCCGGCACGCGTCTCCGCGGGCAGCTCGGCGCGGCGCGCCATCAGCTCGGCGCGAAGATGAGGCTTGTCGAAGGTCACGGAGCGATTCGGAGAATTAGGAAAAGTGCGGGGCCGCAAGACCGTTGGACTGTCGATCCCGGGAACCTACAAGTGTAGGTGGGCGCCGTGTGTCCGAGGCCAGGGCCCCGGTCAGGGACAGCTCCCTAAGGATCGTTAAGGCCCCGGGGAATAGTATGTCCTGACGTATCCCGCAGCTCCGCTTTGCGAATGTAGGTGCTTTGCCGCCGAAGCGCCAGTGGCTTGCACGAGGCAAAGTCAGTCGCCCTCGCCGACGCGCCCTTCGACGATATCGGTGATGCGCTCGACCCGCGTTGCAAGCTGGACAATCGTGCCGGCCAGCGCCTGCTGGCTGGCGGCGTTTTCCTGCTGTGCCTCGCTGCGCGCTCGCTTCAAGGCCTCGATCTCGCTTTCGATATCCGTCAGCCGCCGCAATTGTTCGCTCGCCTCATCCGCAATGGCGATCGCCGCCATGACGGTCAGCCGCTGGTCGCCGATTTCGCCGAATGCGGCACGCAAATCGTTGATCTTGTTGTCGACGGAAGCCGCAAGCTTTTCCAGATGCGATTCCTGGCCATCGTCGCAGGCCATGCGGAACACCTTGCCGGCGATGGTGACGGTTACCTGACCCATGATCCACGGTCCACGCTACGAACTTCACTCAATTCCATTCGAGTCCGGCCCTTTTCCTCGCCTCTGTCAGGGGCGTGACCATTTTCAATGCGTCTCCCGGCCCGAGCGCTGCAACACGCCCCTGACCGATTGGATGGCGTGATCGACACGACGGCTCGCCGCCGCGCAAGCCTCTTCGAGATGAGCGGCGCGGGCGAGCGCCTGATCGAGATCGCTGGCAAGCTGCGCTCGGTCTTGCCTCAGCAGCGTCATCGCTTCCTCGGAAAGCGCCGCCGCTCGAGCACCATCCGCACGACGCAAGGCTGCCGCTTCAAGCCGGTCCAATGACCGGCCAAGCCGCTGCATGGCATCGTTCAGGGTGATATGATCATTGTCAGCCACGGCTGTGATCCTGCTTCAAACTCGGCCTGAGCGTTTGAAGCGCTTTGACAACAACATCTTGCACGATTGAGCTTAAGCTTTCCGCGAAGCTTCCGTCAATTGGTGGCAAATCAGAACGCTGTGGACGAAATAACAAGGCAGGCCGGCTTGAATATCACGCCGGGAAACGATCATTTGCGCGTCTGACATTCGAGATCCGAAAGCGGACAAGCATCAGGGAGGTCATCTATGCACCAGCCGGTCACGAGCCGCTACCACGAGGTCTACGCGCATTGGCGCAAGAATCCGGAACTGTTCTGGGCCGAGGCGGCGAAGGCCGTCGATTGGGTCGAGCCGCCGAACGTAATTTTCGATCCGCAGGCAGGCGCCTATGGCCGCTGGTTCCCGGACGCGACCTGTAACACCTGCCATAACGCCGTCGACCGTCATGTCATGGCCGGACGGGGCGAGCAGGCGGCGATCATCTACGATTCGCCGCTCGCGGGCGCAAAGGCAACGATCACCTATTCAAAATTGCTGGAGGAAGTTTCGACACTCGCCGCCCTTCTGCAGGATTTCGACGTCGGCAAGGGTGATCGCGTCATCATCTACATGCCGATGGTTCCGGAGGCGATTTACGCGATGCTTGCCTGCGCCAGGCTCGGCGCGATCCACTCTGTCGTGTTCGGCGGCTTTGCCGCCAAGGAACTCGCAACCAGGTTCGACGATGCCAAGCCGAAGCTGGTGCTGACCGCCTCCTGTGGCATCGAGCCGAACCGGCTGGTGCACTACAAGCCATTGCTCGATGCGGCGATCGACATGGCCGCGCACAAGCCCGAGGCCTGCATCCTGCTCCAGCGCCCGCAACTCGCTGCCACGCTCACCGATGGACGCGACCATGACTGGGCGACGTTGCGCGACGAAGCCGTGAAGCATGGCGCGAAGGCCCCCTGCATCCCGGTCAAGGCGACCGACCCGCTCTATGTCCTCTACACATCAGGCACGACCGGTATCCCAAAAGGTGTGGTGCGCGACAATGGCGGGCACATGGTCTCGCTGCTCTGGTC
>OUNM010998689.1_pt1 | contig 12881 bp, 13 predicted proteins | sample 1769961 | NCBI WGS metagenome assembly OUNM01 (sample SAMEA3914820, study PRJEB12502) | metagenome | biome: forest; material: soil | place: USA | collected 2012-03-12 | depth 0.3 m | reverse complement strand
GCTGATGGATGGCGAGCTTCGCTCGGCCTTCCTGATGACCGAGCCCCAGGTTGCCTCGTCTGACGCCCGCAACATCGAGATGAAGATCGAGCGCGACGGCGACCACTACGTTCTGAACGGCCAGGTATGTGGAGCCGGCTGGGCCCTCCCCCGACTCCTTGCCACACACCCGGCGAGACTGACTTTGATGGACAGAAATGGTGGTCAAGCGGTGCCGGCGACCCGCGCTGCAAGATCTACATTGTCATGGGCAAGAACGACGCGGCCAACAAGGACCCCTACAGGCAACAGTCGGTCATCGTCGTGCCGGCCGAGACCCCGGGCATCACCATCCACCGCATGCTCTCAGTCTACGGGTACGACGACGCGCCGCACGGCCACGGCCACATCACCTTCGAGAACGTCCGCGTGCCCGCGTTCAACATGGTGCTCGGCGAGGGTCGCGGCTTCGAGATCATCCAGGGCCGCCTCGGCCCCGGCCGCATCCACCACGCGATGCGCACGATTGGCGCGTCCGAGCGGGCGCTGGAGTGGATGCTCATGCGCATCAACGACCCCAAGAAGACGCCGTTTGGCAAGCAGCTGCGCGAGCACGGCGTGATCCTCGAGTGGGTGGCCAAGTCCCGCATCGAGATCGACGCCGCACGCCTCGTCGTGCTCAACGCCGCCATCAAGATGGACGAGCAAGGCCCCAAGGCCGCGCTCAAGGAGATTGCTCAGGCCAAGGTCCTCATCCCGCAGACGGCGCTAACCGTCATTGACCGGGCGGTCCAGTCCTTTGGCGGCGCGGGCGTCAGCCAGGACACCCCGCTGGCGAACATGTGGGCGCAAATCCGGACGCTGAGGCTGGCGGACGGGCCCGACGAGGTGCATCTGCAGCAGATGGGCAGGAACGAGAACAAGCGCGGCAAGGAGGTGACCGAGAAGATTTTGGGACAGAAGGCGAAGACGGAGCAGCTGATGAAGCAGTACGGCGTCACGCCCAAGCAGATCGGCTCCAACATCAAGCGGACCGCCTAATTGGGCACGTCCATAGGACACCATAATACCTGGTACTGCTCGCTATAGCATGAACGAAATAAGATGAATGCAAAATTCTCTGTCCCGTTTGTTGACATTGATGTTTTTTGGTGTTTTTTCGATCCCGTCCTGTCAGCTACAAGGTTCGGTTGTTACGGCGGTTCGTTGCTGGAGCCATGACGTCCCATTCCTGGGGATCCTGGGCCAGCAAGGTGGCGGCGTGTGGGGCCCAAATTCATGCCGTTGCCCGGCCGATGCCGCCTAAACCGGAAATGTGTTTTTTCTCCCAATTTTCTGCACCGGACCACAGCCCCGGAAACGAATTCCTGGAGTCAATTTAAGGTCGGACACTCACCACTCCCGTGTTTCGTTTGTTCTTCCCACACGCAACGACCCGCAGCGAGCCATCCCCAACGTCTCCGTCGATCTTCGCTCTCATCGCGCCCCATCGCACTCCGAGTCGCTGCCTCCCCAACGAGCCCATTCTCGGCAAACAAAAATCACCCCGACAAATACACAAGACAACACAGCATGTCTTTCTCCAACGTCCTCGCCACCAGGGACGTCAATGCCTCCATGGCCGCGCAAAGCCAGGCTGGCGCCGAGACGGACGCGAAGCCCGACGTCATGAGCATGGAACACCACCGCCAGGTCCTCCAGTCCAAGATGGAGCAGGGCGAGTACGTGACTCTTCTTTTCCCCGATCAATCTCTGCATTCACTGTTGGCAAGCCCAATGCTAACACCCACCCTCCAGGAACAAGACCTTCATCTCCCCGTCGGACAATATCATGAGCCCATGCACGGCCAAGCTCAGCGCCTTCCGCAGCAAGCAGGTCGGCAAGTACGTCAACCACCCAGCCTTTCTCCCTATCGAATAAAAATAGTGCTAACAAAGCTCGTTTTTCCAGAGGCAAGCCCAAGTCGCTCTTCGCCCAGGCATCAGCTAAGAAACTCGGGACCGAGGGCGCGAGCGTCGGCGGCGCGCTGTTCGGCAGCAAACCTGTCCAGCAAAGCAATCCCTTTGGCATCTAAGGCCCGGTCTCGAAGGCCATCCTTTTTCCTGACTCCCATTCATTCGCACACAAGTCCTTGACGGTACATAACCGCTAGGGCCATTTTCCTGGCTGACGCCTCCCATTGCTTTCTCTTTTGTCTTTGCTTTCGCATAGAAGGGCTATTTTTGTTGTCTGAGTTGAGGGAAGGAAGAGCTGGTTGTTGGTTGGCTTGTTGGTCTGTTTGTTGGTCTACACTATCATGGGCGTTCCGGGAGGAGTGATTTAGCTTCCTTCGCAGTTTGGGTCTCTTAGGTTTGGGAATCTGTATCATCCGGTAGAGGGCAAACGCTGTTATTACGACTGGGTATGACAAGACAAAACATACAATCACACACACACACACGCAGCCAAAATTTGGGGGCATCAGTGGTATGGATTTCCTTCCACACAAAAAGCCAGCCTCGCTGTATGACACTTCGCTTTGCTGCTCTCCACGGAACCTACGCCTTCCACCCGCTCACAATGTACACCACATCCTCGTCCGCCACGGGATGGCTCAACCCTACCCTCTGCGGGATGTGCCGCGCACTTGCGCCCCAGACCAGCGCATACTTGAAGGTCTCCTTGAGGGTCCTGTGAATGCGGTCGCAAACGTCCTCGATGGTGCTGTTGCTGCGTACGATGAGAGCCTCACTAAAGTCCGGGTCGACACCTTTGCGCTTGGTGTAGATCCGAATCAGGTTGAGCTCCTTCCAGCACCGGTCGACAACGTCCTGGATGCCCAGGTCCAGCTCGCAGCTCATGACCACCGTATGCGGCTCCCGCGCGAGCTTGTCGAGGAAGTCGAGCGACACGCTGTCGATCTTGTTGTACACGTACAGACACTTGATGTACTTGCGGTGGTCCTTCATGATGACGTCGATCAGGTCGTCAACGGTGCAGTTCTCGTCGCGCACCAGCACCTCGCAGTTGAGCAGCTTGTAGTCGCGCAGGATGTTCATAATCATCTTCTCGTCGAGGCCCTTGGGCGGGGATTGGAACGTGACCTTCATGCCGCCCGCCTTTTTTGCTTTGAGGTAGATGTTTCTGCTAGTGTGTCAGACAGAGAGTACTTATTCGTGGTGGGGGGGATCACGGGTGAGTTGGTGAGACCTACGGTGCTTCCCGATTCAGGCGAATCCCGACGGCTTCTAATTCGGCTTCCAATAAGGCCCTCTGTTCGGCTCGCTTCGTCGCGTCGAGGACCATCAGAATCAAATCGCTCGTCTTGGCCGCAGAGATGACCTGCCGCCCTCTGCCTTTGCCTTCGGCTGCCCCTTCGATAATACCAGGCAAGTCGAGTAGCTGAATCTCGGCACCGCCATATTCGAGGACTCCAGGGATAGCGGTAAGTGTTGTGAAAGCGTATGAGGCGACTTCGGATTTTGTCTTTGTGACTTTGGACAGGAACGTCGACTTGCCCACTGATGGGAAACCGACTAGTGCTATCCGTGCATCACCACTCTTGCTGACATCGAATCCAGCACCTCCGCCACCGCCTGCGCCCGGCCCTGGCTCCAGCAGCTGGGCACGGAGGCGTGCAAGCTTTCTATGAACAGATGGTCAGGGACTGGGGTTAGAACAGGGGCGCGGACACTTACTCACCCCTTCAAAAGACCCAGATGGTATTCTGGCGAGAGAGGGTCAGCATAACGATTCGGGCCGTGTTGTGTTCTCGAAAAGAAGCAACAAGGTCAGAGCATACCGGTTGCTTTATTTTCTGCAATAGAAGTCAGTCAAACAATCATCGGCCGTTGTTGGTTTCGTTGAGACGAACTCTGGGTCTTTCTCATCTCATCCTCAATCCTGCACCATCGTCAGTTCAGGCTTTCCGGAACCCGCCAATCTGTCGCCACCGGAATCGATTTCCTTACTCCTTGATCTTCTCTGTGATGTTCACCATCTTGACGGATTTGGGCTAATACGCCCTTGACAGTCTCCTTACTGATGCCGACTGTTGAGGAAGCGAAGGAAATGGTAAATACAAGAAATCCCGGCCTCAGGTTGAATTCGAAGCTCAATGAATCCTGGCTGGAAACACCAAACCCCACGTTTTGAAGTGGCAGAATTCGAGGGGCACTTTCACCGCTCTCGGGCCCGCCAAGATTTCCAGGTCTCTGTCAGCCCAGTGGACCCACTGAGTATGGGTCATCGCATCGGAAGCTCCCGTCAAGCCTTGGAAATTTCCCCAACCACCAATAGACAACAAAGTCCCGTCTCCACGCGCATCTCATCATCGACCCGACACACGCTCAACAACAACATCAACACCAACGCCATTCGCACCACGTCGCTCTACATCTTGCCAACTTGCGGACCGTTAGCAAATAGAGTGGCACGGCCACCTATCTGGCATCTCATTGAGCGCGAAGACCGTTTATCGAGCATGGCCGATGTCGACACGAGGCCCGATGTGGCCATCGCAGCTGCCGACGACGCGCAAGACCTGGCGCTTGCCACCACCAGCAGCGAGGTGGCGGCCCCGACAGAGAAGAAGGTGAAGAAGATTCTTCGGCGCAAGAAGAGGCCAGCAAGACCGCAGATTGATCCGGCCCTGATCACATCGGAGCCGCCGCCGCAGACGGGCACCATCTTCAACATCTGGTACAACAAGTGGTCGGGTGGTGACCGGGAGGACAAATACCTGTCGCAGACGCACGCAAAGGGAAGGTGCAATATTGCCCTGGACACGGGGTACACGCGCGCCGATTCTCGGCCTGGGTCGTACTTCTGCTTGTTTTTCGCGAGGGGGATATGGTACGTTCGGTTTCTTGCTGCCAGGCTGTGACCTAGGAGGAGATTTGGTCGCTGACAGATCGTAGTCCCAAAGGCCAGGACTGCGACTACCTCCATCGGCTCCCCGGCATCCATGACATCTTTAACCCGAACGTAGACTGCTTCGGCCGCGACAAGTTCAGCGACTACCGCGACGACATGGGCGGCGTTGGCAGCTTCACCCGCCAGAATCGCACCATTTACATCGGCCGGATTCATGTGACGGATGATATCGAGGAGATTGTCGCGCGGCACTTCGCAGAGTGGGGGCAGATTGAGCGCACTCGCGTTCTCAACACTAGAGGTGTGGCGTTTGTCACCTACTCGAACGAGGCGAATGCTCAGTTTGCCAAGGAGTCGATGGCGCACCAGTACGTCTCATACTTGAAGAAGAACCCAAGTCGTCCTAGGCTAATCTGTGCTCAGGTCCCTCGACCACAACGAAATCTTGAACGTCCGGTGGGCGACAGCCGATCCAAACCCGATGGCGCAGAAGCGCGAGGCGAGAAGGATTGAGGAACAAGCAGCCGAAGCCATTCGGAGGGCACTGCCGGCCGAGTTTGTCGCAGAAATCGAAGGCAAGGATCCGGAGGCGCGGAAACGACGGAAACTTGAGAGTAGTTACGGCCTCGAGGGTTACGAAGCTCCGGATGAGGTGCACTTTGCGAGGGGACCGAATGCCGTGAACCCGAGGGGCCGGGAAGGATACGAGCTTGAGCACGAGCAGCGGCTGATGCTCGAAGCCGCGGAGGCTGAGCTCACGGAGGAGGTACAAGAACAGAGTGAACCACAACCAGGGGGTATCTTGTCAAGCAGCACATTGGCCGCCTTACAAGCGGCCAGGGTAACGGTCGCATCAAAACCGAAGGCCGCAGCCCCGTCGGGGCCCTTGGTTGCTTACGACAGCGACGACAGCGACTAGAGGCTTCTTGCCATCCATACCCTCGCCGTGCTATACAAGTTATGATACCACCAAAACAGCCATTCGGCTGCAACTTGTACATACCGACTGCTCTGTGCCGTTTTCATTTCAACTATTGAATATCCTCGAGTACAAAACTTCATGCCTCCCCACCCACAAGTCCATGACCGGCACACTTTGCCCGGCCTCCTCCACCCGCGTCTCCCACTCCCTCTCGATCATGGCCGTGATCAGCCCCTGCACCGCCCCGCTCGCCAGCGTCTTCTGCGCCTGGTATGGCCCAAACACCCCCGCCCGCACCGCCGCCGACACCAGCGCCTTGACGTGGCCCAGCATGAACACATACGCCGTCTGCGCGAGGTCCAGCCCGACCAGCGCGCAGATGGCGCCGAACAGTGGCGCAAGGTGTGCCGCCACCGCCGGCGGCTCGTCTCCTCCTCCGGATGATGACGACGACGCTTTCCTCAACAGGCTAGAGAAGCCTCTCAGCGCCTCCGCCCCTCCTCTTGCCGCATTGCTGCCGCCAGCGGCCGCGGTGGGGGCAAACGACCGCTCCCAGATCCCCAGCAGCGCCCTGCCCTGCGCGACCGACGCGCGCCGGCCGACGGTGCACACGACCGCCGCGTCCAGGGTGTCGTCGAGGAAGGCCAGCGTAGGCAGCGAGGGATCGCGGTGGGCGGCGAGCACGAAAGGAAGGGTGGTGGACGCGTAAGAGGAGATGGAGAGCGGGAGGAAAGAGGTGAAGGATGCCGGGGTGTTGTTGGCGGAGGTTTGGGCACTGTGCTGGTGGTGGGCGAGGTAGCTTTCGAGGCCCGAGGAGAAGGCGAAACTCCCTAGGGGGAGGGCGGAGTCGGAGAGGAGGAGAAGGAAGTGTGTTGCTGGGGGTGGTGAGGTTATTGCGGGGGGTAGAACGGCTGTTGGGAGCTGGTTAACTGCTGGATTGGGCTTTTGGGGAATAGGGATGAGGTACTTGAGAGTTGGTGTGAGCGTTTAGCCCTGGCCTGGGCCAGGCGCTGCTCGAGGTCGGCGATTTCATTCTCTAGGTCGTTGACTTTCGAGCAGGGCTCAACAGAGGCGGTCATCTTGGCTTGTGTCTCATTACTTTCCTTCACATTTCTTGTTCCCGAGTGAAGATGCCGGCTTGTGAAGACGCTCAACATGATCGCCGATAAGCTTATCTCCCTGAGCTGCTTACCCCTAATTATGACAGTCAATTACAACGCTGCTCCTCCCTCAACCTCCACCTCGACCACGACCACGAAACTACCCCATCCTAGATCAACCCAACGAGGCAGTAAAAGGTATCCCAAACACCGCGCGCGACCCAGCTGCCGTAATGATAGCCCAACACCCCAGTGGGGCAGACAAAAAAGGGGGTACTGATGCAACAATCCCAAACCCAACCCAAGGCCAACCCCAGAAACGCCAGACAACAGCAATCACGACATAAAAACCAAAAAGACCAGCATATCACGGCCGAGCGTTCTCCTTATCACGCCCAAGCTGCTGCTGCAGCATCTTGCGCTCCGCGATGCGGCGCTGAACCCGCGCGAGCGCAGCCGCTTTTCGATGTGCGGGTAGCGCCGCCCGCGATGCACTCACGGCGTTCGAGACGGCACTGCTCTGCGCGCTTGTGCTAGCAGCCTCGGGTACTGTATCGCTCCCCGCAGACAGTGGACGGGCCGGCGGCCTTCTCGTCAGCTGTTCGAGAGACGCTTTCCGGGTCCCTTTGTCACGAGTCTCGGCGAGGAGGTCATTGAGAGCGGCTTTCTCTGTCGATGTCGCTGCCCAGGTAGACCGGGACAGGCGGTCGGAGCGGCTGGGATGCGGTTCCTCCTCTCGGGAGTGGGCGGAGCGGCCGCTGGACGCGGAACTGCGGCTATCCTGTAGGTTTCCGCGATCGCCAAAGACGGCCGAGGCAGGGAGCCCTTTTGTGCCGAACTCGGCTTCGAGCTTCTCTCTAAGAGCCCGGGCCTGCGCAAGAGTAGCATCATCGTGAGCGGGGCGTTTGGTAGTTTCCGTGCTGTGTTTCTCCGTTTGCCCCGCCTCGGTAGATGCTGCCGCGGCGGCCTTTTGGCTGTTCCTCCGCGTAAGCCCCCTGAGCCCGTTGAGCAACCGGGTCCTCCCCTCTCCTGTCGGTTCCAGGGAACCAAGGTTCGTCGCCTTTTCGTCGGCCCTCTTGTTCCGGGCGGATCGGCCTGGCTGTTTTGCCTCGGCCCCAGTCTTTTTGGCCGATTCGACCTCCTCTTGGAGCTCCAAGATCTTCTCGTTCCTTTTCTTCAGAACTTGTTGTGCCTCGAGATACCGAGCCTTGGCGTCGTCTTTCAGCTTCTCGTATGATCCCCTGGAGTCTTCCAAACTCTTCTCCAGGCCTTGGATCCTAGTTGCGCTTTGAGACAGCTCCCCTGTCAGCTTGCGGTTCTCCTCGACAAGCTTGCTGGCCCGTTGCTCGGCGAACTTCAGGTCTGATCTCAGCCGGTCTCGCTCCTCTTGGAGTTTGTCGAGTTCGCGAACTTGCGCCCTCGCCCGTCTCAACTCGCGCTGGGTCTCCATCAGTGTTCGCTGCGTCCGGGGTGACGCATTTCGCGGTTGCCACTGACGCCCATCGCCCCCCACATCGATGTTGTCCTGGAGCAGAGACTCCAGCTCCTCGACTTGCAACTTGTACTCCGTCGCGAGCGCAGTCTGTTTCTTGAGCTCCTCAATTAACACCGACTCGCTGTCACTGCCCCTCCTCCTACCAATGCCTGTTAATGGCGCTTGACGGGCCACCTCGGCGACCTTCTCCTCCAACGCCTTGACCTTGTCCTGCTCCTCCTTGAGCTTCTGGTTGAGCTCCAGTGCCTCGGCATCCTTCATCTTCGCATAAGACTTGGCAAGATGCTTGTACTTGACAAGCTTCTCCATCTCGGTCTTTGCGTCGGAGTGGTAGGTCTCAAAGTACGACTTCCAATATTTGCCGGAGCGAGAATGCGGCTCGTTCAAGTCCATCGTGACGTCAGCCTCAAAGTCAGACTCGTCGTCGACTTCCTCCCATACATCGTCTGGCTCCTTTTCCTGATGCGCAAAGCCCTTCTCGTCGGTCCCGTTCTCCTTGGTGTTGCGGCTCCGGGAGCTCTCCATGGTCTGTTGCAATTTCGTCTTTGGCCGCGGCTGAAAATCTTCCTCAACCCGCCCAAGCCGCTCTGTCCACGGGCTGGGAAACGTTTCGGGGCACTCGTCCGGCAATCCGGTGGTGCTGGCCCGTGCTGTGCCGCCCGAGCCTTGCTTCACATCGTGCCCAAAGGAGACGCGTTTCCGACGCGTCGTACCGGTGCCGGGGGTGAGCAGTATCCCCGCGGGCTTCACGGGCGAGGTTTCTGTCGGAGTGTCCGGTTTGGCGCTCTGTTGTGCTGTCTTCTCCTTTGTCGTCGTCGTCTTGGACGCGGCTCGACGGTCGCGAGGTGCGGGGGTGCCGAAGAGGGCGGTCTTGAGTGCGCGCACGGCAAAGACGGGCGCCGGAGTGTCGGGAAGGTCAATTTGGGTGGTGTCATCTGGAGAGCCCGTCCGTCAGCTTCTATTCCTCTCTCCAAAGAAACGTGGATCCGTCGCACCAGAGACTGGCGCGTCGCGCGCGCTGTCCGAGTTGCGCTTCAACGCCCAGCTGATCATGGTGACTGCCAGCCCGTTGCCAAACCCAGGACAAAGGCAACTTTGGCTTGACAGAGTCGTGGTCGGTCGGCCAAAACTCGCGCGTTTGTGTGTCGTTGTGGTGGTCGTGTTTATTGATTGCCAGATGCAGCCAATTCAACACGAGGTGGGGGCTGACTTACCGCAGCGCGTCTGGCAGCAGCCGCCTGTGGCCGAGAGTGGGGCTGCCGCGCGAGCCCGTCACATTGGCAAGGGTTGGGTCCTACTGCAGCTGAACTCAATTCGGAGTCAGCCGGGCATTAGATGGATCCCCTGCCGCAGCCTGGGACGACTGGGGGACGACCTGAACCTCAAAACGGCACACGACCTCCACTGATGATTCCAGCGATAGCCCCGCCATCTCGAGTCACACTCTAATTACTGTGGCTCTTCATCCCACAACCATCAAAGCCACTCCGTTTAGCTCTCTAGAAAATGATGGTCTCAACTCGGTAAAGTCACACAGCCAATCTTGGCTGTGGATTGTTGACTGGCATTACCTTTCGAGTTGTTTCCCGAGTTCCACGCTTGCTTGGGTACCAATGCGCTGCCACAGCGTTCAGTCCGAGTCTGAGCTGTCTCAACCCTCAAGGTCCTTGAGTCCTCGAGACCCGCCCCGGCCACCCACCGGGCATCAATCAACGCCACGCCATGGCACCCAAGAAAAAGCAAGTCCAACCATCCAAGCAGAATGGGAAAATTGACAGTTTCCCGGGACTCAAGACCCCGGGGAATCCAACGGCCAAGACGCACTACCAGGAGCTGCAGGAAAACGAGCTGATTGCTCTTGAGGCCATCTACGGAGATGACTTTACAAAACACAGCGCTGCACATAGTGCATGGCAGGTACTGTTCGAGCTCTCATTCATGGCTTCGCCCCTTGTCACATCTGCATCATCTGCAGCTTACAGCTGACCTCGCTGCAAGAAATCCGAGCCCTCCTTCGACATCAGGATCAAGGCCTGGTCAGACCAAACCATGGCTTTGACATTGGGTGTTGTTCTGGTTGCAACATATCCGAAGTCACCCCCTCTCTTGGCTATAAAGGACGATGGCGAGTTACGTGAATCGACCAAGTTCAAAATCCAAAAGTTCGTCGAGACGCAGCCAAAGGCCTGGGCCGACGAGGAGCAGGAAATGATTGATCGCATCGTCGAGGGCATCCGCGAGATCCTGGACGCCGCTGCCTTGAAGAAGGCTCAGGGATTAGAGCTGCCCTCTTTGGAGGAAGAGCGCGTAGCCCACGAGGCTGAGCTGGCCAGGCAAGCTCAGACCGAAAAGGAGAAGGAAGAGCGCAAGAAGCTCGAGGAGAGCAAGGAGGAGGAACGTGTTCTGGGCGACATGGTCCAGGAGGAGCTCAAGCGGCAGCGTACCAAGGCGAAAGAGTCAAGGAAGAAGAACAGGAGCCAGCAGTTGTCACCCGACCGGGCCGCAGAAGACCCCGCCGATACCGATGTCGCCCTCGTCTTTGACCAGCCGTGCAGGTTGAACGATGAATCCGGCAACGCCCTGTACTTTCAGACTGTCATCGGGCGTACCATCTATCGTGAGGGCCCGATTACCACGGTGTATAAGGTCAAGCCCGTCCTGTCTGCGAGGGCCCTGCGCCCAAGCCTGGTTCTCAAGCAGGTCGAGCTAAAATCCCACGGGAAAGACTCGGCCCAGTTCAAAAAGCAGTTGCAGTCGCTGGAGATGCAACTGGAGTCTCTCAAGAAGCTCCGCCACCAGAATCTCCTCGAACTCATTGATTTCAAGATCGATCGCTCCATCAGCGAGACCGACTCATCCTCGCCAGCGGTTTGGAGTATCAGTGTTTTGACCCCCCTCAGCGACAAAGGCCCTCTTGACGAGCTTCTGGATCTCGCTAGCCAGGTTGACATCAGCAAAGCCAAGATCTGGACGACCGATCTCCTGGACGCCCTGGCGTTTCTCCATAACAACGGTATTATCCACCAAGACATCCACCCCGGGAATATCCTCCTCTGTCGAGAGCCTGCCGGGGACGTTGTTCCCAAGCTTGCCGATGCTGGTTATCAGAGAGAACTGCACAACATCTGCACCAAGGTGGCCACTCTGACGAGCACGAGAGCGGCAAAGTCGGCCTATTGGTTCCCGCCCGAAATTGCGGGCGTCTCAAAGCCGCAATACACACAAAAGACAGACGTGTGGGACTTTGGAATAGTCTTGTTGCAGATGCTGTTTGGTCTAGACGTCGCGGAAAAGTACCACTCGCCATCAGCGCTGATGGAATCGCTCTCGCTCTCCGACCCCCTCCAGGAGCTGGTTGCCAAATTCTTCAAGTCGGACGCCAAAAAGCGGCCAAGGGCATTCGAGCTCTGCTCGAGCGAGTTTTTTGCAACCAACGCCCCTATTCTGACCGAAGATGATTCTGCTGCTGTCGGCGGCTCCATGATCTCCCTTGCCCAGGGCTTTCCTCGGAGGCTACGACACGACTCCATGAATCGCAGTGTCACTTCGAGATATCTACAAGACTACGTGGAGGAGGCTCGCCTGGGGAAAGGTGGTTTTGGTGAGGTTGTCCGAGCACGCAAGATGATCGATGGTCGCCTCTACGCCATCAAAAAGATCACCCAGAGGTCCCAGGAGACATTGTCCGAGATGCTCAAGGAAGTCAGGTTGCTGTCGCAGATGAACCATCCCGCAGTGGTCCGGTATTACAACACTTGGCTCGAAGAGATCCCCGACTTCTCTGACACCGAGGGGGATACTTCAACGGAAGGGGGCGACACCCTTTCTCGCAGTATCAACATCGAATTTACTGAAAGCAAGAGCCGAGGCCTGGATTTCATGTCGTCCAGCGGCCATCCATACATCGAGTTTGGCGACGAGTCTGCCATTGAAGATGACGACGAGGAAGACGACGAAGACGAGGACGATGATGAGACCTCATCAGATGAGGACACTTCGACCTTGAACAGCAAGGTCCCAACAGCCCAACTCGTCGTTCCCGGTCAGCGCGTGAGAAGGGGAAGCAGCCGCCCGTTTCGGACCATCATGTATATTTCCATGGAATACTGCGAAAAACGAGTAAGTTTATGCTTTCCCCAAAAGCTTCCTTCTCCCCAAGCTCACAATGCCCAGACCTTGCGCGACCTTATATCCCGGAACCTGTCCAAAGAGACACAGGAAGTCTGGCGTCTGTTCCGCCAGGTCCTCGAGGGCCTTGCCCACATCCACAGCCTCAACATTGTCCATCGAGATCTCAAGCCCGAGAATGTGTTTATCAGCGCCGGCCCAGATGGCGTTGAGAATGTGAAAATTGGAGACTTTGGGCTCGCAACCAGTGGCCAACTTGCTACCGACAAGACGCCCTCAAACGTGGATGCGAGCGACATGACCCGGAGCATCGGCACCGCTGTCTACGTCGCTCCCGAAGTTCGGACAGGAGGCAGCGGCTCATACACCGCTAAAGTGGATGTGAGTGCCTAATTCCCCCCT
>OUNM010422107.1_pt1 | contig 12881 bp, 7 predicted proteins | sample 1769961 | NCBI WGS metagenome assembly OUNM01 (sample SAMEA3914820, study PRJEB12502) | metagenome | biome: forest; material: soil | place: USA | collected 2012-03-12 | depth 0.3 m | reverse complement strand
GAAACCCCGCGATGCCCCCGGGGAAAAAAAAAACCCCCCCCCCCCCCCCGAGTCCAGCCGGCTCCACCCGGCAACTACTGCTGCATTCCCCGGAAACCTTGCCTGCCGGAGAACCGAAGCGGTTGCCCAAAAGAGGCTAGCCGAGCAACTGTTTGTTCGCGGCTGGGGTGTGGTGTGTGGGGCGTGTTTGAGCTGGCGGGCTCCCTCGAAAGGGGAAGTTGATCGCCGATCACATCCGACCCTCTGGGTCGCCTCTCGTTCAAAGCAGCTCCAGCCACGAGGAGCCGGCTTTACGACAGGGCTCGGCCACGAGAGAAGGGCGAAGAAGAAGAAGAAGAAGGAATCGCGCAAGGCGAAGGCATCCATGCAACCTGTGGATGGAAACACCGATGTCACTGGTTGCGCCTGGAGGAGAGTGAGACATCAAACATACGATTCGGCGACCTGGCGGCCGGTCTCCTCCACGAATCAGCAGGAAGATGAACGTTCTGTGTGGGCCGAGAGAACCGGAATGCGGCCGCCTCGCCTCACCTCGATATCTCCTTTGTTCAGCAACCTGTCCGTCTTCAGAGCTAGCGCGATGTTCTTTTTGTCATGGGAGATGGACCGAGTCACCAATCAGTCGCCGATGAGTGGTATCTGGGGCTGCCAGCCATGTTCCTCCCGCGCCTTCGTCGCTGGATAGCGCAGCTCACGATTTAAGCAACGCCTAGACGGCATTGCTCGTGTCGAGACACAGGAACACTCCCTCACAGCTATCAACAAGACCGCTGGCGTCATTCAACTCTATTTGTCGGGGCGGATCTCTCACCTTCTAACATCCAACCAAAGTAAGTCGTTCCCAAATACTGAATGAATCTCACTGCCGTCTGGCTAGGAATCCGCTGGGTACAAATCACCCCCTCAAGCCACACCGCAAGAAAAGGCAACCCGGTTCATCAACAATGCAGCGGCATGGCCGAAGATAGCGCAAGGCACGCCATCGGTCTCGCTTCACCCTGAACACGTCATCATACAAAGCTCGCACTCCCCCAAACCCCTGGTCTTTGATTCTTCGACGTGATGCCGTTCTCGGAGCTTCCTCGGAACTTGCCACGTTGAACCCACATCTTCTAGACTGTGTGTCCTGCACCATTTTCCCGAGCAAACACCGTCGAAGCCCAGCCGATCCGAGTAGAGATGGCATGAATAAAGAAAAAGTGGTATTCTTCTCTCGACATGGCAGACCGAGAGCGCGGCCCTGCTATGCAAGTTGGAGACTCGACTCCCATCCTGTATGCACCGTATCGCAGGAGTTGACAGGGAAACTCTCTGTTCAAGTATCCCACTGCCTGTAGAAAGAAAGAAAAACAAGCCCGACAAGAAACCCAAGACCCGAAAATACCAGCCCCTTTGATACACCTCCTGTAAACCAAACACACAGCTCATCACCATCTGCAACCTCAAGCTTGCCCAAACCAAAACCACAGCGTACTCCAACACGGCCAGCAGCAGCAGCCCAAACTAAAACCCTAACCGAACCACGGCTAATGATACCAACATAAATCAGACAAAAACGCCAACCTCCTTCGTAAAACAGACCCACACCTTTTCTGTTTCCTCCTTCACTCAAACCCATTCCATTCTCCCCCAACCACCTCCCCAGTGCCACTCACACTCCCGTCCCCGCCACCACCACCCAACAACCCACTCAAAACAGTAACATCCACCATCTCCCCCCGTTCCATCAACTGCCCGGCCTCCTTCTGCCCCTCAAGCACATCATGCAGCCGATACAAGTGCCCGCTCTTGGCCTCCACCTCGGCCTGCAGCCGCTTGATCTCGCCCATGACCCGCCTGCGCTCGCGCGCGCCGAGCGCCTTGTCCAGCGCGAAATAGGCCTCGTTGAGCGCGCGCAGCTCCATCTGCAGGTGGTCGATCTCGTCGCGGGTTTCTTTGATGAGGATTGCGAGGGCCTCGCCTGGTGGGAGGGAGGGGCGGAGGGTGGGGTCTGAGAGGGACTGCGGGGGGGGTTTGGGTTGGGAGAGGGGGCGGGAGGACACCGGGACGGGCGCGGAGGCGGAGATGGTCTTTTTGCCGAGGCGGAGGTCGAGTGGGGTGATGGGATGGTTTTTGGTGGCGGTGGTGGAGGCGCCGTGGGCGGCGATGCGCACGCAGATGTTGCAGTTGACCGAGTTGTGCTTGCAGATGCCGTCGAGCACGCGGCGGGCCTCCTTGCTGAGGGCGGGGAGGGGTGGCTGCTGCTGCTGCTGCTGCGGCAGATCCTTGGCGGTGCCTTGCTTGTGGCCCTCGAGGGTGATGTCGGGCATGAAGAAGGCCGAGGTCATGTTGGGCTCCGTGACGTCGTCGTGGTCGGCCTCGGAGTTGCGGCAGAGCCGGGAGTCGGCGCGGGGGAGGTCCTGGGTGTGGTTGCCCATGGAGGACCTGCGGCCCTGGGCAGTGTGGAGGAACTCGTCCTCGGTCTGCTGGCTGACAACGCTCAGCGCAGATTTGACGCTGAAGCGGCCAGTGTCCTCAAACTGACTAGACTTCTTGAGGATACTGGGCAGTTGACCTTTGGACTGGGCCGTCCTGGCCGGGACGCCGCTGTCGGATTTGCTTCGCCGGAGCGTGGTCGGAGGAAGTGAAGGCAGTGAATAATCGGTCACATCGAGGTCCTGCTGCACCCTGCTCTGAAGCTCCCGATAGGTATCCCTCAGCTTGACAATTTCACCCTCCATGACGCTTGCAAAGTCCGAGTCGTCGTTAAAAGGCAGCTCCCTTGTCGGGTCGTCATCAACATTGACGGCGCTGCCGTCAGTGGTTGTCGGAGCATCCCTCGGCTCGACGATGCGGGTGACTTTGGGCGTCTTTTTGAGAAGCTCCTTCTCGGCAATTTCGCTGATCTTGCTCGACAGCTGCTTGACCTTCTTGACGGCGGCCTCGCGGCGCTCCAGCTTCTGCCGGAGGGCGGCCTCCCTCATCTTAAGATCGTCGTCCAGACGAATGCAATCGTCGGCATGATCGTCGACGGCGTGCTTGGGGAGGAGCTGGTTCAGGCGGACTACCTTATGCCTCTCCTCAACCCACTGGCTCCTTGCTTCTTCGTGTTCTGTGCGGAGGCGCTGGTTCTCATCCCGTAGGCGCTCGTTGTCGATGGAGAGGTCGAGATTTTGCTCCTTGAGGGAGCGAATCCGCCCTTCCTTGGCACTGATCTCGCCGTCCTTCTGGTCCAGCTCGGCCGCCTGCTGCTCAAGCCTGGTCTGCATGATTTCGACTTCAGCATTCAGGTTTTCATTCAGCTCGAGCATGGCCGTGTCTGTTGTCAGACCTTGGATTTTGTCAAGCATCTTGTCCCGGGAGCTGATGCCCTTCTTGAGGTCGGCAATGTGGTGGTCCCGGGCGGCCACTTGTGCCTGCAGCTTCTTGTTCTCCTCGAAGTAGTTGTCGTTGTTGCGCTCCATGCTGGCGTGGTCCTGGGCAAAATGATGCTTCTCCTGCTGGAGGGCCTCGTACTGCTGGCGAACCGACGCGAGCTCTTCACGAGTCATGCGGAGGTCCTTCTGGACCCCACTCAGCTCGCGTCGGAGCTTCTCGTTCTCTGCGCTCAGTTTCTTGTTGTTTTGGATAGCGGCATCGCGTTGCGCCTTGAGCGTCTCCATCTCGTCGACCAGAGCGGCGTTTTCGAGCTGCAGAGTCTCTTTGTCCTGCAGCAAGTGCAGAGACGACTCGAGGTCTCTCTGTGAAGCCTCGAGCTCCGCCTGCAGCTTGGTGGCGCGCTCGCGGGCCACCGAAGCCTGGTGTAATGCTTCGTCCCGCTCTGCAGTGAGCGCGGCACTGTGGATGTCATTGACACCGACCTTCCTGCTAGCCTGGTCAAGTTGATCCCGCAGCTGGGCGATCTCGTACTCCAAATCGTCCTTGTAGCCGCCGCTGCGCCTGAACGAAGCGTCGGATTCCGAACCGATGGCGCTGTCAGAGAGCTTCCGAACCCTGACCCGCTTGAGCTCGGCCTGCAGCTGGTTTACCTCGTGCTGCAGCCTGGCTGCCTCACGCTGCAGCATGGCGTCGTGGTCGTGGAGTTCGCGGACTTCCTCCTGGAGCTTATCCATGGATACAAACATCTCCTCGTCCTCCTTGGTGATACCCACTGCGCGGATCTCGTCATGGTTCCTGCCGTATTGGTCGAGACGGAGGCCGTCCTGGCCATCCCTCACAAAGACAGGCACGCCGTTCTTCATGGTGCTAAACCGGAGAGTTCCGGACGTCCAGTCGGGGAGATGCCGGAAGGAGGGCAGGAAGAAGGACCGGCTGGTCGGGGTGATGCTGGTGTCGACCATCCCGAGAGTGTGAGCTGGGGGAGTCCCCTGATTCGGTTGGACGGCGGGGGCGCGGTTCGGGGTGATGTCGCGCTTGGCGGTTTGTTGTTTTTCGGTGCGGATCTTGGATACCATGTCTTGGAGGGAGCGCTTGGGAGGCTCCGGGGTACTTGCGACGTCTGGGAAGGGCGCGGAAAAGCGAGAGCGGCGGGCCGAGACGGGCCTGGCAGGCGAGAGAGAGAGGACGGTCGAGCAGTCGGACTCGTTCTCGACGCGGGCCTGCAGGTCGGCGCGGAAGCGCTTCCTCTTCGCGTCGGCCATGTTCTCAAACGTGTTCTCGTTGGCGCGTTCCTGGGTCGGGGACATGTTCTCCTTACCAGCCGGCGAGGCAGAAACGGGCTTGAACGGCGCGGCCATGTCGACGGTCTGGGTGAAGGTCATGTTGTCCTTGGCCACGAGGCCGCTCCACTCGGGGAAGGTGCGGGCGATCACCGACGTGTTAAGGACCGTGTCCATCTGCCGGGAGCCGAAGCGGCCGGACCGCGAGGCGTGTCGCTTGGCCGGGCCCGGGGTGTCTTGGCCGAAGCGGCGGGTGCCCTCGCCGTCGGGGCCGAAGGAGAAGTCGGAGAGGTCCTGGGTGAGCTCTTCGGTGGTGGTGCTGACCGTGTCGTGGGACCCGGTGGACGAGGGCGGCGAGCTGAAGGGGTTCTGGTGCATACGATGTTGGAGCATCTCTTTTCTAAGCCTAGAAATATGCTTGGGTTTGCTTGCGGCATGGCTGCCTCTGTTATTGCTGCTGACGTCCATGGTGAGCCTGCCTCGAGCGCGTCAAGCGCGGCGCGGGTCACCGGGAGCGTGGACGGGGGGGATCCGGCGGGAGGCGCAACCAGGGCAGACGAGGGGCAGCAGTCGACTAATTGTTGTTGCGGAATGCAGATGCGAGTCGAGGCGAGAAGTTGCGGTCGAGGTTGTCGAGGTTGTCGAGGTGGATGCCGAGTGCAGACCGAAGCTGCATGGTAATGTGGAAGCAACGGATGGATGGGGTGCGTTTCCCGCAAGCAATGGGGAGCACAAGTCGCGGTCGACCCTGGCAGACGTGACGCCGGTGCAAGTGTCGGTGACCGGAGGACGCGATTCTGTAGGGACCCCAGGCCCATTTGTTTACATTGCAGGGGGGCAAAATAATCAAAGTGGGGCATCAACGGCCTGTGGTGGTGGGAGCCGGTGTGCTGCGCTCTGGTTGGCTGCGGGCCAAAGACACAGGGTGCTGCATCACCATCTCACACAGGGAATCAAGGAATCAAATACGGGCATTGCAGACTACGCAACTCGTCTTCTTGCATCTATTTTGTGTAAATCCCATGGCTTGCTCAGCACGTCACACTTTTGCTCATACATACACGGAACAGACCAACCCGGCCCTAGACAACGGGGACAAACAACACCCTCGTCCCTGGGCTACGTCTTGACGATATAAACATATACCAAGACTCGGGCTCTTCCTCGACCCTGCTACTCTCACACAGCGGCTGTCATTTAGCGCTCCCCCGCGAGCCTCCGGCTCTGTACCTCCCCTAGCGCCTTGGTGCCGCTGAGCACGGTGACCGCACCGACCACCGCGATAACCGGCAACGTCTGAAACAGGTTCCAGCTGGTGTAGTACAGGAAGAAGACGAACTCCATGGCCAAGATGGACCCGAAGAAAGTGGCATGCGACAGCGGGGCGGCGCTGATGGCCTTGGAGAGGTGGTCGACGTTCCCGCCGAGGGTAAGCCACTGATGGCGCGCGTCAGTACAGAGCCACGAGACACAGCCCAGAGAGCACAACTCACCCCAATAAACAGCGCGGGCAGCGTGGCAAGCACGGCCAGCCCAAAGAAGAGCGAGATGATCTTCGGGGGGCTCTTCGGGTCGGGGCGGAAGATGTGGTGGATCTCGGGCTGCTTGCCGTAGCGGAGCGGCTTCTCGTACGCGGCCGGCGGGGCGTTCGGATCCGTCTCGATCTTGACCTCGAAGACAGGCGTGTTGAGGCCTTGGGCTGAACCAAAAGAGGCGATGATGACGGACGCCTTGAGCGGTTTGGTGGCAACGAGAAACTGGGCGGGGAGGTCCTTGTGCGACTAGAGGCAGCCAGGGTCAGCGGCTCGTCCACAACGCGGCGATTGACCAATCCGTACAATCTGAACAGCCGCCCTGCCAGTCTCCTTGACTGTCAGCGGGAAGGGAGCTTCGAGGCCCGACTCGGGCTCCTGCAGCAGCAGGAACGCCTGGTGCGGCCGCTTCGCCTTGCCATTGTCCTTGGCCGTCAAGAGCAGCTTCAGCGTGTCGGTGGTTCCGAGGGTGACTGGTTTCGCGAGAGGGGTCTTCTGGCTAAGCCTGCAAGAGAGAAAACGCTGTCAGCACTCCATATCTTGACTCGCTTCACCCATTGGGCGCAATGGCGGGTGGTACGCACTTCTCCTTGACGCTCTCTCCCGCCTTCTTTGCCGCGATCTGGAGGCTGCCGTCGTCGAATCCCCAAGCCGAGGCGGCCTGAGCAACGCCCGCCGCAAGCAGCAGGAGTGCCGGAGCAATTGATTGTGTGAGCCGCATCGTGGGTGGTTCTCGAGGTACCAGCTGAGGTGGGTGTTTGGGTTGCCCGATGTGAACAAGCAAGCTGCTGGATGGCCAAGGCTGGCAGTTGCTTGAAACTCTGGACACTTGTTCAGCTCAAGCTCATGCGCGGCCCACGCCGCCAAGACCCGCCAGGCCCTGGTGTAGCTCCACCTTACCAGTCCGAAGACGGCTAGCGCAGCGGCATGAGCCCGCCTCGTCCTTGGCGATTCATTCCAACGCCATCACCAGAGTGCATTCTGGAAATCGCATCTCGAAACACAACCGAAAAGATACCAGATGCTCGGCCTGCTTCCGACCATGGTCCCAAGTTTCTGGGCTGACAGTGTTTGGTCACCGTGAATTGTATCGAGCCTACTATTTTCAAGAATACTCCCAATGGTCCGTGGAGTACTTCGGGTTTCAACAGGGAAGCGCCCTCTCAACCTTTCAAGAGTCAACTTACTGTAGTAGACGCCCGTTTGAAGTTGAACTCCTGGGATCCTACCCTTGACTGGTAACCAGGCGTGGGGGCAGAGGTGTTGAAAGGACATATTTCCAGGTCGCCCGTCGTTTTGAGAGCGGGGTGGCATTGATCACTCAGCCTGGAGTCGGTGTTCGTATACACTGCAGGGCCATATATGCTCAGACCTGCCCTGCCTTGGAATTGCGTTCACAAGCCTGGCTAAAAACCAACATCGTCCTCGTAGTGCCCTCGAGGTCTGAGCCACTCTCGCACAAGGCGTCAGATCACGACTGGCTCGCCACCTTGCCTCGGAGCCAGATGCGAGGACAACACCATTGCCGACCAGGACACCGGGCGAGCCCATCGTGGATATCTCAGGCTGTCTTCACCTCGATTTTCACAGAGACCAGGAAATGCGCAGACATTACAACGCCACGAACGTCGCAGCCGGACATCCGGTGCAGGCGGGCAGGAAACACCACCGGGAATTATCCCGATGCGGAGGCAGGACGATATCTAGGTGCTTGTGCTGTGCGTCAAAGCCCTGGAATACGAGAACTGAGGGGGGGTTCAAGACCCGAACCAGGCAAGGGAGCGGGATTCGTATGGCATGGCGGAACCCCTCCTTCTCCCTTCCTCGTATGCAACTTTGTCTCCTTGCGACGTTGCGCCAAGTCGGCATATCAAAAATAACCACGCTGACAGAATACAACCTATGTCCTCCGAACAGAGACACAGCACGCCAAGGTGCTGCACTGCAGGTGCAACGCCGCCATGGCGGGCCGAAGCATGGTGGTGAGAAGGGCACGCGCCAGGAATGCAGGCTCCTACGTGCATCAGATGGCATCCCTCAGCGTCGCTTGAACCAGGCGGCGCACATCCCTTTGGTCTGGCACAGCACACGCCTCCCGCTGTCTCGATCCGTCTTCGAGGCACAACAGAACGAGCGCCGCACAGGCAACCGGATGAACGAGGCAATGCGGCTGCAGAAGAGACGTCAACAGATCCAAGCCCAACCGTGGTTCAGACAGCCAGACTCCAGAGCAGGGTCCACACGCTATCGGATGAGCATCAATGATCAGTCAGTCCGGGTGGGACCCGCTCGGGTGAGGAGCGGGCCTTTCTCGAATCTCACCACCGCCGCCAGAACGGGGCCTCCACGGCTGCTTCTGCGCTTGGTGACGAGCAATTCTCAGGCATCGCCCATCGTCCGAGACATGTGATGTGGTAGAGCCGTGCCGCAACGCCGCCCTGACACGACCAAGCCTCTTTTGCGCCGCGCGGGTCCCAAATCGCAGTTCCATCGCGATGCTGAATGCAGCCTTCCGGGTGTTGTGGAGTGCTCAGGCTTCTGATCCCTGCCACGGAGCGAGCCAGTGCGAGACGAGCAGGGATGGGGGCCTCTGGCCTATCACGAGGGTCTCTTAAGGTTATTATTGATGGTGGCCAATCCGGTCCGCCGTCTGGCCTCGGGAGGCTGCGAGATGGGCCTCCACATTGGATCCGGGGCGCCGCTGGAGGTGGCTGCTGCCATTTTATCGAGCAGCTCGCGGTTTTTCCTCTTCCTGCCGTTCCTGCCATCCTCGATCCCCTCAAGACCTGCGTGCTCCCACTCGCTTGAACACCAGTCGCCGGGCCTTAATGCTTCTTCTCGCCTTCGTTTGTGCATCTATTTGACTTTTTGCTTTCGACTCGGCTTCTTTACACGTCGCCATAATCATCTCATAATCTAATTGCCCTCCCCCTTTTCTCGACGTCTGACTCCGGATCGGCGCCCAATGTAAGTCAAGCACGTTCCCATCTCCCCCCTCCCCCCGCCGGAATGCAAGCCGTCCCTGCGGCAACTTTGATGCTGTTGTCTGTTCTCCTGTTGGCCAGCTGGTGTCAAGGCACTGACATATCATTGACCCTCAGCGGCCGTCTCTTCGAACCCATCACCGTCGCGTTTACACAAAACACATTCGGTGTCTGAACAAGTCACGCTACCCTCGCTCACAATGGTCTCCTTCCGAACAACCCTCCTGGCTCTTGCCAGCGCCATTGTCGTCTCTGGCGACTACTACGTCACCCCCGATTCCGTCTCTCTGCCGCTGAGGAGTAAGGCCGACGCCCTCATTCACTGCCGGAGGAACGAGGACTGACAGACGGCGCAGAGGCGTGGTGCAACGATCAACGGAGTAGCTGCCCGACCATCTGCCTTCAGACGTCGACCGGCCCCCCGCAGGTCAACACCTGCGACGCGGTACGTTTGGACCTCATCATCGGACCGCGTTACCCGTCGTCTTGCTGACAACCCTCCCAGGACACGCTCACCTACGGCTGCGTCTGCAGCGACGGCAAGCAGCCCAACATCACCGAGTACACCCTGACCCTCCCCTACTACGTCTGCGTAACCTGGGGTACCCAGTGCGTCACGGCGTGCGGCAGTAACAACCAGTGCGCCTCGGACTGCCGCGAGAAGCACCCCTGCGGTGCGCAGAGCCCCACCCGCGTCAACGCGACCACCACGACGTCCACTTCGGCCTCGGCCACGGCTACGTCCACCACCGAGGTCTTCAACGGCTTGGCCGACGGCTCGAGCAACGGAAACAACGCCAACAAGAACGCCGCCGCCGGGCTGCAGTTCGGGAACTCGCTCGGTCTTGCCGTTGTGGCCGGTGGGCTGTTTGCTGGGTTCGCTATGGTGCTCTGAGGGGCGAACGGTGCGGCGTGTTGGGAATCCGGGAGACTGGTGCCGGATTGTTAGTCTAGACGGTCTGGGGAAACCCGGGTTTGCCAGTGGGACGGGAGGACGGGAGGCTTGTTGGTGGAACCGCGCTGGACAGACATGGCCGATCGCCAATCGACAGCGGGAACAGTGTTAATTCTGGGCATCTCTTACTTTAATGTCTAACTCCCCGAGTTGGACGGCCGGGCATTCGGGTATTGCATTTTATGCGCTTCACAATGACATTCATTCGCTTGCCTCCTGTTGTTTCGATGTTGGATGTCTGCAGGCCGTCATTGACAGGGATGTCGACGTTGGTGTTCCCGGCACTCATCGCATGTTTCATCTGATAACCCGGGACTGCCTCATGGGATGAACTCTGGGCCCGTCCAATCTCGTTCGTGTTCCTGGCGGCGTCAGGCGTCTTGCTGACTCGCCAACGACGGTTTCCAGACAATTTCATCATCGCCACCCTCGTCAGCCACGCTGCCACTGCAGCCAGGGACCACGGCCAGGGACCACCAGCGCGTCAGATCTGCAGACCCTGAAAAACAAATCACACCCACGTCCGCTTTCACGTGTCGAAGTGCGCTCCATTCGCCACAGGCTCACAGGTGACAGCCGCGCGCGGGGTGGATCCACGGGACCGACTGGGGAAAGCCTGTCCGTTGGGATTTTGTCTGTCGTTCCTCAACAACTGGGGAAAAGTTTAAAACCCCCATTTTCAAGAAACCTTGCAGACAGTGGAACCGCAATCGACGCTCTGCAAGTCCCCATCCGCCGAAGACGCACCCATTCGCTTGCGGTGCCCACTGCAGAGGCGACTGCCACCCCCCTGCCGGTTTTGTCTTTTGGTCTTTTTTTCCGCTTCCCATCCACTCTCCTCCCCCCCAGAGACAGGTCCGGAACACAGCCGATTAAGCAAAAACCGTCCCGTCCACCCCTGAGCCCGACCGAACACCGAGGGAGACTCCCCGCCGATCAGACACAGCAAAGAGCATTCCTTCGAACGTCGGCGGTAGTCTGCGTCGGCAGACCGACAGTCCGCCATGGCTCTCCTTTCTCTCAATAACAGCAGTGCGTAATGGCCCCGCCCCACCTACCTTCGCAACCCTCCTGGGCCTCCCTCCTCCACCTCCTCTATGGCCGAGCCCGAGGCCGAGGCCGTTCTCAAGATGCCCCTGCTAACCATGGCCGCGCCCGTCCAACAGAAGAAGCCGCCGCCGAGTGCGTCTCGGACGACGCCCTCATCCACCTCAAGTCCTACAAATACTCGTCCGTCGACAAGTCGCCGATATCGCACTACATCCTAAGGCCATACGTACGCACTGCCTCGAGAGTCGCGTGCCGGAGGAGAACATTACTGAGACTCGAATAGTGGAATGCCTTCGTTGAACTGTTGCCACTATGGGTGGCGCCAAACATGGTGACCCTCCTGGGGTTCATGTGCATCCTCTTCAACGTTGGCGTCTTGGTGGTCATGATGCCGGATCTTGAAGGACCGGTGCGTCGCCCGTGCCCTTCTTACCTCCCACGGCAACACCCCTGCTGACCCAGCCAGGCCCCTCCATGGGTATACTACAGCTTCGCCTTCGGCCTCTTCATGTACCAGACCTTCGACAACGTCGACGGCAAGCAGGCCCGCCGCACGGGCACCTCGAGCGGCCTCGGCGAGCTATTCGATCACGGCATCGACAGCCTGAACTGCACGCTCGCCAGCCTGCTCGAGACGGCCGCCATGGGCCTCGGCACCTCCAAGTCGGGCGTCTTCACCGCCCTCTGCCCCTGCTTGCCCATGTTCTTCTCGACGTGGGAAACGTACCACACCCACACGCTCTACCTGGGCGTCATCAACGGCCCCACCGAGGGCCTGCTCCTCGCCTGCACCTTCATGATCATCTCGGGCTACTACGGCCCGGCCATCTGGACCGAGCCCCTCGTCGACCTCCTCGGCTCCCGCCTCTCGGTGCTCAGTGCCTTCGGCGTCAGCGACGACGCCCTCGCCCACCTCTGCATCCGAGACCTCTGGGTGGCCGTCATCGTGCTCTCGCTGCTCTTCACCCACATCCCCTTCTGCATCCACAACGTCGTCAAGGCCCGCCGCGCGCGCAACCTGCCCGTCGCGCCCGTCTTCCTCGAGTGGACCCCGATGCTGGTCTACTCGCTCTCCATCAGCGCCTGGCTGTACTCGCCCTACTCGACCATCTGCTCCGAGAACCACCTGGTGCTCTTCTGCGTCATCATGAGCTTCGTCTTCGGCCGCATGACCACCAAGATGATCCTCGCGCACCTGACCCGCCAGCCGTTCCCCTACTGGACCGTCATGCTGTGGCCGCTGGTCGGCGGCGCCGTGCTGGGCAACCTGCCGCGCATCGGCCTGCCCGCCGTCTCGGCCGACGTCGAGTACTGGTACCTCCTGGCGTACCTCGTCTTTGCGGCCGTCGTCTACTTCCGCTGGGCGTGGCTCGTCACGACGAGCATCTGCCGCTTCCTGGGGATCAACTGCCTGACGATTCCGTACGAGAAGCGGATGGAGAACCAGCGGATTGCGAATGGGACCGCGAATGGGAAGGCGGATTGAGATACCGAAGGATGGGTGGTGAAAAGGGGGTTGGAGGGAGCTTGGAAGCGAGGAAGGAGCCTAAACTAATCATTCAACATTTTTAACGTCACCAGGGAGGTCACACGTTTTGGTTGGCTTTCGGGGGCATTGGGTTTTTTGCATCGCAGCATGGCGTTCTTCGTCTTTTGTTCTCGGGGGGTCATTGGCATTGATGGCATTTATGGCCCTGGCTGGCGCCGTCTGCCTGCTTCTTCT
>OUNM010241757.1_pt1 | contig 12882 bp, 15 predicted proteins | sample 1769961 | NCBI WGS metagenome assembly OUNM01 (sample SAMEA3914820, study PRJEB12502) | metagenome | biome: forest; material: soil | place: USA | collected 2012-03-12 | depth 0.3 m | reverse complement strand
TCCGGCCTGCTCGGGGCTGAGATTGGCCCGACGGGACATGAGGAACTCCCGTGCTTCGTCTCTGGTATCCATGCCGACAACGTTATTTCGGCGACCGCTTCGGAGGGAGTCCCCACTGGTACACCCTTCGCTGGAGACTCCCTCCCTCGCCGCCTTTGCGATGGACTGGACTCGTCCAATCAACGACGGAGGAGTAAGACCATGAGCACCAGAGAGCAGAACACCGGCTGGAGCGGTGCAAAGAACGCCTTCGGCGACTTCGCGCCCGGAATGGTCCACTACACCGACAAAGTCCTCTTCGACGAGGTCTGGGAACGCACGGACCTGAACAAACGCGATCGCAGCCTGATCACCGTCTCGGCGCTGACCGCCCTAGGCAAGATGGACCAGCTGAAATTCCACCTCGGCTTCGCCCGCCAGAACGGAGTCACTGCGGACGAGCTAAAGGAGGCTCTGCTGCATCTGGCGTTCTACTCCGGTTGGCCCAACGGTTGAGGCGCGATGAACGTATTGAAGGGCATCATCGAAGAAGAGAACTGAGGATTTACAGCTGTTTTGTACGACCAGGCTGACCCGTTGGGTGGCGATCTGGCGGCCCTGCCAAGTCCCGCGCAGGCCCGCAGACGCGCGCCTGATGACAAACCGACAGATGCCGGTCCGACTCAATCGGAGAAGCACCTGCTGCACCCCAGAATTGTTCCAAGGAGGCATGATGAATGATCCGCACACACAAATACGGCGCAGCCCCCGTGGGCAGGCCATGGCTCCGCCGACGGTGCCGATTCCAGCCCAAGCGTTCGGCAATCCGGACGGTACCGTCCTGTACTGGCTCGGCATGGCGGGCTTTCTGATCAACTCCCGGGGAACCTTGCTTGCCATCGACCCACTGCTCCAAGGCTTCGACATGCCCGTGCTCATCGACTTCCCGCTCCAGGCGGCAGACGTCCCCCGACTCGACGGGATACTGGTCACTCACGCGGACAATGATCACTTCAGCGTGCCGACATGTACGGCCCTGAAAGAAGTCACCCAGCGGTTCCACTCGAACCGCTACGTCGCCGACCTGATGCAGGAACTGGGCATGCCCGCCGACGGCCACGGCATCGGCGATGCCTTCTCCGTCGGAGGGGTCCGGGTCACGGTCACGCCGGCCGACCATGCTTGGCAGAATGCCGTGCCCCAGCCGGGGCAGCGTACCTTTCACGATGAGGACTCGTGTGGCTTCTGGATCGAGACCCTTGACGGCGTGATCTGGGCAACAGGGGATTCACGGTTGATCCCCGAACACCATCTGACCATGCCGACTCCGGACGCGCTACTGTTCGACTTCTCGGACAGCGAGTGGCACTTCACCTTCGCCGGCGCGGTCGAGATGGCCAATGCCTACCCCGACGCGGACCTGCTCCTACACCACTGGGGCTCGGTAGACTCCCCCGATTTCTCCCCGTTCAACGGCGACCCAGACACGCTCCGGGACGTCGTGGTCAATCCCAAGCGCATTCGTGTACTCGCGCCAGGTGAGCCCTTCCGGCTGGGCGGCGCGTCCGCGTAGGGGCGACCCAATCGGCGGTTGACGAAGCCTCGGTGGGCGGCCGTCACGGCTGCCGAACACATTGCTGGGCTCCTCTGTTTTCTTCCCGAGCACGGCGCGATGGCCAGCGAGGCCTGGTCCCGGGGCACGCGTGAACGCCGATTCGGGGCGCGGGAGATGACCGCTGTTAAGGCATGAATCGTGATGCGGATCGAGATACCTTCGAAATGACCCGAGCTGTCGATCATCAGCAAGCCCCCGTCGCCGAGCCGAACGCGGCACTGTTCCGTCGCGCTGGCGAGCCGTGCTGCCAGGCTCTTGATTTGTTCGACGAGCGCCGCCGGTTCGTGCACCTGGAAATCGAACCCCTGGCTTGCTACGTAGATGACCAGCTCGTCCAGCGAATTAGGCCGGCGCACAGGTGCAACTGTAGTCATCGACCCGCTCCAGTGCCCCTGTGGTCGGGGCGATACGCTCCGCAGCAGACTCGGCGCTGACCTGCAGGGTGAACCGGCCCTGGTAGCGGTAGGACGCCGTGGAGATCGAGCGCGAGGTGTTGTCGCTGATATCGGGTTCCGGCGGCTTGGGCGGAGCAAACCGCGGAACCGGTGGGTGTGCGCGGCTCAAGGCGCAGCAAGCCCGCAGGTGGGTCATTTTGGATGGCTCCGCGTCTAAGCCTTGATCCACCGGTGGATAAAGGCTTAGACACATACACACAGACCCTCCCTTCATTTTTGGTGCAGAGTCTTGCTTTTTGAGATTACTAACCAGTGACTGTGGTGAGGTGGGTGGTGCTGGTGGCTTCCCCGCAGCCTCGGGGTGTCATGCAGGCAGGCAATGTAACCCGAAATCGTCGCGAACCTGTTCACGGAAGACCCCACCTCGCCGAGTGCCTCTTCGGTTGATGACGAACCGGCCGTCAGGATCGCGCGCAGCGAGCCGAAGCCGATGACCTGAGTGTTACACGGGGCAATCCCGAGATGGCGATACCTCTGAGGGGCCTGAGCGAGCCATACCCACCAGTATTCAAAGTGTCCAGAGGATGGCCTACGCTCATCGCCGCGACGATAGAGCAGGCATGAGTGTTGACAGTGTCCACACTCGCTTTGACAGGACCAACTCACCCACACAGTTCCCCGGATGGCCACGAGCAACCTTCCGAGAACCGTTCCCCAACAAAAACGGTTTCATCATGTCGTACCTGCACCCCATCCCCATGAATTGGTATTGGCCATCCACGACCAACCAGGCAGAACCGGAACGAGGAACCGCATAACCCCAGCCCAGAGCAGGCGGGAGGCCCACCAGCCGGAGCCCTGAACCCGCCACCCACACACCTGAATAGGCCACCGCGGCGGCCAGGCCACAGCCCGCGAACCTAGCGTCAGAGGGACGCCACCGCAAGCTTTGTCAACACGTCAAAGCAAAAACCCCTCTGACGAGGGGAAATGCTGTGCGCGAGGTGGGACTCGAACCGGGTTCCAGGCCCCGGAATCACTGGGAACTCCCGAAAACATGCCGAGTACGAGCCCGTCCGGCACCGATACGGCCGAGTCCGACGGCAAGGGTGTGCACATTGTGCACACACTCTCTTTCACCCCCACGCATCCGCCGGTGAGCCCAAGCAGTCCATCACGCAGGTCCCAGCATTCAGTCCCGCGCGAATCCCACGTAGCCCGGCAGGTGCAACGGTCCGGTCACATCTCATCAGTGGTCACCTCCTTCGAGCATTCATGGTTCCAACAACGAACCACTGCATGACCGGCAGCCAGCCTGGTCACAGCCCAATAGCGGAGAGAGTCACGCAACGTCCATGCAGTTGGTGGCCCTTACCTTGGCCCGGTCCGGAAACGACTGCGGTCGTTCATGACCGAGTCGCCTCCACGAGGAAACGCTGGTCGGGGCGCTGGACGAGAATGGTGTGCGTCTTACCTGCGAAGGGCTGACGCGATTTGAGGCATTCCCTCGGACTCGAGACGATCCAGGACATCGTCAACGCCCAGCGGTGGATTCCGGTAGGCCTCGGACATGTTGCGCACGGCAACGTGGAGTTCCACCGCGTCCAAGTAGAACTGGTCCATGAGGAAATCATCGGGATGTTTGGCCTCAACACCCCAACGACCAAGCACTTCCGCCGGAAAATGCTTCAGATTGTTCGTCACGATTACTTGCGCTTGCACCTTCAACGCCGCCGCCATCACATGGGCATCCCCCGGGTCTGGGAGGCCCATGAAGACCTGTTCCAGAGGCTGGTAGTCATCGACGATGCAATCCGGCACCGCCGCGCACATCAACTCCCGGGTCCGGTCAAGCTTCGCCGGGTCCAGGTCCGGCCGGTTCTGCTTGAGATTCCGGAAGGTCTCATCGAGGATGGCTTCGGTCCACCGGGCCCGAACCAACCCGGCCTGAGCAACCCGGATCAGCAGGTCACGGAGCATGCTTGGATACAAGACGTTGGCATCGTAAATGACCGTAAAAACCACTCTAGATAAGCCCCATGTCCTGACCCAGTGCCGAGAGCTCATCAGCGGCGTCCTTCTGAGCCACGGACGTGCGGCGCTTGTAAGCGTAGAGCGATTCGGCGAGGACCCGCCGGTGGGTACCGACTCTTCGATACTGGATTTCACGGGCCTCAAGGAGCCCCACCAGGTGCGGGCGCGATACATTCAGAATGTCCGCTGCCTGCTGCGTGGTCAGTTCGGCATTCATCGGAACCACCGTGACCCCTTGGCCCGCTGCCATCTTCCCAAGAATTCTTATCATCAGATCCGCCGCAGCCCGCGGCATCTCCAGCTCTCCCCCGTCGGTCACCTTCATTTCCACCGGCTGTTGCGGATCCGAGTGCGCCTCAACCGCACGACGCAGCGTCTTCAACGCCTCCCGCGCCAGTTCAGAATCATTCCCGTGAGGGTAGGCCGGGGTTGGTGTTTGAGTCGCCATCGTCGCATCCTCTCCTTGTCTGTATATATTTACCCTACTCTTCAAACGAAATAAACAGAACAAGCGCAATAAGCGAAAAGGAGACGCTGGAGCCACGAAGAACCGAGCAGGACCGTGGTTCTGAACGCGGCGCCGGCCGCACTCCACACCAGAATGTCAGCGTGGGTTTCCCCAGTCAGGCGACGACCGTGATCCCGTTACTTCACGACGATCTGAACCGTGCGGCTACCTTTTCGCGGATAGCGGCGACATCAACGTCGCCCTCTGTTTCCTCTGCAAGTATTTTGGCTAGTCGTTTCGGCCAAAGGACGTGAATACTGCGAGTCGCGAACGGGCCCCCGATCAAGGGCCAGTCAGCTTCGACGAAGCACAGCGCCCCAGTGACCGGCACATCCCCGACAGCGTCGCATACGCGCCCGACCTGTTTGAGCACGCCATCGACCAGCTTCGTACAGTCGCGCCCGCCCACGAGGAGCTTCTCGACGCGTGGCCGCAAGATACCGCCCTCGATCTTCAGCTCGGGTCGGCCCGAGTACCGCTTCGCGTCGATCACCCAGATCCCCTTGCGGGTTATGGCGATATGGTCGATATTCGCCTTCGAACCAGGGATCCGGCGGTCATGAAGAACCGCGAGACGACCGTGGGCCGCGGAGTCAAGCCTGGCCCCGAGACGTTCCTCTCCGACCGCACCCCGCTCCCACGCTTTGGTGCTTTGCCGCTCGTCACTGAGCGCAACGGCAAGGCCGCCCAACCGACCCCATTTCCCGCGGAGTTTCTCCTCATCTTTGGCCTTGCGGCGCTCGTACTCACGTCGCGCCGACGCCCCGGCAATTCCGGACTCCGCCGGAGATGAATCCTCGCCTAGTGGTTCGGGAGCCGGTGACCTCACCTCGGAGACACAAGTCAAGCAACGGACCGTCTTCGTTTCGGTTTCGTGGACCGCCTCGGTGCCGGGCGCAAGAGAGGCGCCGCACAATCGACATACCCCGGCGTATCGGAGCCTCATCTGCTTCATGAGGACAGGGGCCAGATCCCCGGCAGGATCCTGCCGGCATTCGGCTTTCGCACCGCCTGGAAACAGGACAGCCTGATCTTGACCGAGAATATGGCGCTCGGTTCAGGGATCACGGCGCCCCGGCCGGATCTGCATGTCTGCATGATCCATTCCTTACCTTCAGAGGGGATATTCGGGCGACCGGATCGCCCCGGCTCGCTGATTTCACGACAACGACACGCCACCGCAAGCCCGGGGCAGGCCTGCCCGGAGTGTCTCCTATGGGTTGTAAGCGGGCGGAACGTCATATGCTGCGGTCCATGGGAGAAGCGTTGGTGCGGGGTGCGGCCCGGCGGATAGCCAGTCGTTGCTGATCTCGGTGGCCTTCGCGGCGTGCAGAACGAGCTGGGCGGCGAGGGCGGAACCGATGATTTTAGCGTACGCGAGGGCGGTTTCCCCGACGGTCTCGGTGTGCTCCAGAAGCGGCAACAGATGTGCGGAGGTGACGTTGCTAAGCTCACCGACGCGTTCGCCATTGAGCCGGACTTCGACAAAGGGACGCTCCGTACCGTTCTTGAGAGTGTGGATCGCCTTGTGGAGGCTGACCAGCAGGAGACCGACCCCGTCCGGAGGCACATGGTTGAAAAGGACGTCGAAATGGTCCTCTTCCTTCAGGACCTGAATCGCCGATCCCCACGGTACAAGAGTGGTGACTCCCGTCGGGGCATCGTTCAGCGGCGCGATCAGCCCCGGCTCAGGCAGGGCGACGGTGACCCGGGCTTGAAGGCGATCACCGGCGTCGTACGCCCAAATACGGGCCGTCGTCGTCACAGCAAGCCCGCTCGCAATAATTCGCCTGATAGGTTGCCCATAGCGGATCGCATCTTCACGACTGAGATAGCCCAGGACCTGATTCCGCCAACGAACGCTAATGGCGTTGACGTCATAGGGGTTATCCGGCTCGGCCACGAGTTCCACCTGAACGCCTTCAACTTCGCTGTCACTCCGTACAGCGACCGGCGCTCCACTTCCGCGGAGCGCGGCCTTGATCGCGTGGCTATACGCGTGGTCGCCCACGACTTCAACGTTCGGCCATTCCGACCGGCCCAGCGACACTCGATACTCCCCCAGACTCCTGGGCCGAGTAACTGCCGAAATTGGTGCCAGCCCCTCAAAAGGGACCGCAGTGGCGCGCCGTGGCCCGCCGGTGCCTCCATCGGGAAACCGGGAACTGCGATTCCTTGCGCGGTGCTGACCGGACTTCCCGCCCAGGTCGAGTCCTCCCACACCTGCCGGTTCCGGCGCCGCTTCCGCACGAGGAACATCACCCCTACGATCCCCGCGGCCAGAACAAAGCCAGCAGGCGAGGACAGAGTTACAATCAGCACCAACAGCCCGAACAGGCTCCACTGGGCAACCGTCCCGGCCTTCTCCAGCCTTGGCACACGGCGACCGCCGGAGGTCAGCTTCGCCGGGCTCTGACCGACACATTCCAGGACCCGCGCCGCCTGTCCCAGGCTCAGGTGCATCAGACTCGGGCGCCTGCCCGTCGCACGTGCGACAGCCGCTCGCACAAAGTCGCGCTGGAACTTCGACGCCGGAACGGTCCCATCAGGTGCGAGGAGCTGCCGCCAGGTCTCGTCGCTGATGACCTGGCGCGCAACCTGCGGGCGGGCCGATCGGGACCTCCCGGCCACAGGCCTCCGTGTCGAGCGGCGGCCCGAGCTCGTGGCCACATACGACACGCCCGTTCCAGGAATCCTCACACTGCTCGTTGTGCGGCCTGTCGTGGACTTCGTAACCCGGAACGGGCCCGCCCCGATGCTCGCACTCGCCCCACGCTTCGACGCCGTGATCCTCACAGGCCCGAAACTCTTCGACTTGCGGTAACGGAACCCCACCTCGCACCCCCAAAGATATGCAATCCCAAGGAAACACCTGTCCCCCGTGAGGGATTCTAAGCGTCGGACATCCGAGAATGGAACAACCGGCCAGGTGACGAAGGACGGTCCTTTCCAACCCACATGGCAGAGCCGCCAACCCCTGACAGGTGCATCGCCGATCCGTTCCTCGAGCAACTCGTACACCGCTTGTACGCGGCGACCTGCCCCTTCAGCCCTGCCGCCAACTTCGCCTCCACGACGGCTCTATGTTTCGCAAGCCTCCGAGTCGCGAAAACACGCTGGACCAACGGAATGTCATCATCGGCGGAACCAGTCCACCGGATATTCCACTCCTCGACGGTGAGCATGATCTGCGCCGCTGGCAGCTGGCTGCTCTGCCGGTCGTTCGGGATGGGCTGGAAAGGTGATGACACCCATTTCGCTCAGGGTATCTGGTGATGTCGGGGTTTAGGCTCGGAGCTGTGTACCGTAATTCGGTCCTGCTGCCCGGTGGAGCACGCCTCCGCGCTCAAGAGCCGGCCCCGGGTTCCTCGTTCGCGTCGTGGCGCCAGAACCCCTTGCGTAAGCGGCTCCGCCTGCTCCGCGCCACCGCATGGGTGCTGTGCTTCGCGGTTCTTGCGGTATCGGTCTTGGGATTGACGCAATCGATCCGACGCTCGTTGATCACCTTCGTTCAGGTTCCCGCCGTGGTCACGGCCTCGACGAGCAAAGGCCGCCAAAGTGATTGCCAAATGCTGCTCGCCTTCCTCTTCGACGGCCAGGCACGGACCGGCAGCTACCAGGTGAACACCACCTGTAGGGCGCTGCCTGGTGCAGGCAGCCGGGTGGACCTAAAGGTCAATCCAGAGGATCCGACGGACGTCGTCATCGTCGGGCACGAGGCCTCCGATCCGAACCTTCCCTTGCCCATTGGCCTGGCCAGCGGCGCCGCCTTCCTTGCCGCAGGTCTCTTCGCCATCCGGTGCGAGCGGTCGTGGCGCCGCGCTTGCTCCCTGGGTCCCAAGGTCCGTCCGTGGTTGCAGCTGGCCGGCACGGTCACAGTGCACAAATCGGGCATGTTCCACGAAGTGTTCATCCTTGATGGCGAAGGAACCAAAGACCAGCCGGTCGCCTTCCAGATCAAGCTCACTGCCTGGCCACGGATGCCGAACCCGGGCCAGGAGCTCACCTTCAACCTGCTCTCCGACGATGGCCCGACCGCGATCCTCGCGGTGGGAGAACGCCCGTGGTACAAACTGGCAACCATCTCAACCCCGCTCGTCGCGCCCCGGCGCCTTACCGGCTGAGGACATGTTTTGCGCATCGGGCAGGGTCTAGGCAAAGCACAACATGTCGCACTGTACGAGTTTGCCGACGCCTCCACTTCGCCAGCGGTAGATACTCAGGACATCGTTCACGTGGGGGTGATCGCATCAGTGAGGGGAACGGTATGAGTGGTGAACACGAGGGCCTCGTTCTGACCGAGGATCTGTCTCTTGTGCCCAATGGCCGTCCGGCGGGAAACGGCCCGGCCTGGGTCGAGTCCGGTCTGCGTCGACGCTTGCTGAGACGTCTCCGGCTGGCCATTGTGATAACCGCGACGACGATTCTCCTTTGGGTGGCGGGTTTCTGGTACCTGACCAGGCCGTTCCATGAAGACTGGCCACGCACAGCGGCAACCGTGGAACTCACCGACCAGTTTTACGCCAAAGGCGCCCATTGCCAGGTGTACCTCGGTATCACCTCCTCAGGTCAGACGCGCACCGTGCTGTTCTCCGGCTACGCACCCTGCAGTGACCTGCCGTCCCGCGGACAGGTGGTCACGGTCGCTATCGACCCAGACCACTCGGATTCGCTTCGCATCATCGGTTACGACGGACCGGCGTGGGCCGATATCGGGTTCGCCGCGACTATCCTGGCGCTGCCCGTCCTCTGGTCCTCTCCCTTTGTGCTGACCTCGGTCGCGCGTTTCCGGCGGGCCCGTAAGGCCGGCGGGGACCGCCCGTGGCAGGAACTGACAGCCCGGTTCGTCTCACGATCCCTCTACAAAGGCACAGTCTCCGCCAGGCTGGAAGCGGTGGACGCGGACGGCAAGGAGCGCACGTTCTTCGTGTCCGGATCCCGCAAGGACCTGTCCGGCTTTGTCAACGCCCCGGCGGGAGAGGCGGTGACTTGCTGGCTCACTGGTGACGGCCACGGCAACGTCCTCGTTAACCACCCCGGTTCCGGCCGACCAACCCCGGGCAGCATCTACGTACCCAACAACTTCGAACTACGAACCCTCACCTGATCGGACACGGGGCAAAATGGCCTGTTCCGCGTCAAATCCCCGGACGATTTTCGTTGCCGGGCGGTTCTGAAGACCTGCCAAGAATTCAATACCGATCATCGTCAGGTCATGTCGCCCGGCGTCGTAATCCCCATGAACCAATAAGGATGCAAAACCGGTGCCAAACACAGACGGGAAGGACACGGCAATGCGTAAGACACGATCCGCAGAAACAAAATCCGGCGCTCGTTGCTCACAAGTCACGTCGCCCGGACTGTCTGCCGCAATGAAAGACCAGGAGCCAACACAACCAGATCCCCAACACAGCAAGGAGGGAGCCGGAGTCAGGTAAACCGCGCCCTGCGGGGAGGCCGAAAAAATACCATTTGTACATACTCAGAGGCCCAAAAGGGCCCCTGACCTGCGGAAACACTGTGCCCGAGGTGGGACTCGAACCCACACACCTTTCGATACCGCATTTTGAGTGCGGCGCGTCTGCCAATTCCGCTACTCGGGCGCGGAAACACCGAAACAAGACTAACCGACGTCGGGCTCTTCACAGAACTCAACGCTCCCTGTTGCAGTGCGCGAAACTACTCTACATGCAGATAGGCTAATTTCCAGAACCGGCTCGGCCGAGCAATAAATCATACGCAGGGACCGGGTGCAACTAAGATGGTTGAGAACCCGCCGTACGTCTTGAAGGAGATCCCGTGTCAGAACAGACGGAGTCCAAGCCCGCATCCCAGCCGGCACGCCGAGTAGTTGTCGCAGAGGATGAGACCCTCATCCGCCTGGACATTATCGAGATCTTGAAGGGCGAAGGCTACGACGTTGTCGGTGAGGCCGACAACGGTGAGAAGGCTGTCCAGCTGGCCGAAGAGCTGAAGCCGGATCTGGTCCTCATGGACGTCAAGATGCCTGTCATGGACGGCATCTCTGCTGCGGAGAAGATCGTCAAGGCGAGGATCGCCCCCGTTGTCCTCCTCACGGCGTTCAGCCAGAAGGAGCTCGTGGAGCGCGCCCGCGACGCCGGGGCCATGGCCTATGTCGTCAAGCCCTTCACTCCGGCCGACCTGATCCCTGCAATCGAGATCGCATTGTCCCGGCACGAGGAGATCAAGGCGCTCGAAAACGAGGTGTCCGACCTTCAGGAGCAGTTCGCCACGCGCAAGCTTGTAGAGCGCGCCAAGAGCCTCCTGACCACCAAGATGGGTCTCACGGAGCCGGAAGCGTTCCGTTGGATCCAGAAGACCTCCATGGACCGTCGCCTGAGCATGCGCGAGGTCGCCGAAACCATCATCAACCAGGTCAACTAGCACTCCCCCCGCGAAGGGCGCTGCTTCCTCCGGAAGCGGCGCCCTTCGTCGTCTCCGGCCAGCCCCCGACGACGAACAGCACCCGCCTCGGCGACGAACCACCCACGCCCCCAAAACAAGACAAAGGAGGCCCCGCCAAACGGCGGAGCCTCCTAACAGCGCTAAAAAGATCAGGCCTTCGACTTGGCCTTCTTCTTTTCCGGCCACGGTCCGACCTTTTCCTTGCGGGCTGCGGCCTCTTCCACGCGGGAGGTGTCCGCGAGGTCGCCCACCTTGTGGACCTTGAGCGAGTTGGTGGAACCGGCCTGTCCGGGAGGCGAACCGGCTGCGATGACCACGAGGTCGCCGTTCTCCACGATCTTCATCTCGAGGAGGCTGCGGTCCACCTGGGCCGTCATGGCGTCCGTGTGGCCCACCATGGGGACCAGGACGGGCTGGATCCCCCAGGTCAGCGCCAACTGGTTCCAGACGTGCTCCACCGGGGTGAAGGCGAAAACCGGCTTGACGGGACGCAGGCGGGACAGCCGGCGGGCCGAGTCGCCGGACTGGGTGAAAGTACAGATGTACTTTGCGTCCAGCTGGTCGGCGATTTCGACGGCGGCACGCGTGATCGCGCCACCGCGGGTCTTGGGCTTGGTACCGAGCGGAGGAACGCGCTCAAGACCGTGTTCTTCGGTGGACTCGATGATGCGGGCCATGGTCTTGACCGTTTCGATCGGGTACTTGCCCACGCTGGTCTCGCCCGAAAGCATGACTGCGTCGGCGCCGTCGAGCACTGCGTTGGCGCAGTCGGAAGCCTCGGCGCGGGTCGGGCGCGGGTTGTCGATCATCGATTCGAGCACCTGGGTGGCCACGATGACCGGCTTGGCCCAACGGCGGGCCAGTTCAATGGCGCGCTTCTGGACGATGGGCACTTCCTCGAGCGGGAGTTCCACGCCAAGGTCGCCACGGGCAACCATGATGGCGTCGAAGGCGTCGATGATTTCGTGGAGCTGGTCCACTGCCTGCGGCTTCTCGATCTTGGCGATGACCGGCACTCGCCGGCCTTCCTCGTCCATGATTTCGTGCACGCGCTTGATGTCGGACGCATCACGGACGAAGGACAGTGCCACCAGGTCGACACCGCGCTTCAAGGCCCAGCGGAGATCGTCCTCGTCCTTTTCGCTCAAGGCGGGGACGTTCACGGCAACGCCGGGCAGGTTGATGCCCTTGTTGTTGGACACCCAGCCGCCGACGGTCACCGTGGCGACCACCTTGACGTCGTCAACCTCGATGGCGCGAAGGGCAACCTTGCCGTCGTCGATCAGCAGTGCATCGCCGATGTTGACGTCTTCGGTCAGGCTCTTGAGCGTGGTGGAGCAGATGTCCTTGGTACCCGGGACGTCCTCGGTGGTGATGGTGAAAGTGTCACCGACTGCGAGTTCGTGGGGGCCGTCGACAAATCGACCCAGGCGGATCTTCGGGCCCTGCAGGTCAGCCATGATGGCAACCGGCTTGTGAAGCTGGGCGGCGGCTTTGCGGACGTTCTCGTACGTGGTGTCGTGTACCGAGTAGTCGCCATGGCTCATGTTCATGCGGGCGACGTCGACGCCGGCTTCCAGCACCGCGAGGGTGTTGTCAAAGCTGGAAATTGCCGGTCCGAACGTTGCCACGATTTTTGCGCGTCTCATATACCTACCCTAGTAGTGTGCTGCAGTTGGAGTTGGGAAAGCGTCGTGCGCCGGTCCTTAGAGGACCGCTATGGCCCTGTCGGTAGGAGCCACCGGCGCGGGGAGAATGGTGCTGCCCATGAGGTACTTGTCGACGGCGGCAGCGCAGGCGCGGCCTTCGGCGATAGCCCAGACAATCAAGGACTGCCCGCGGCCGGCATCGCCTGCCACGAAGACGCCCTCGGTGTTGGTCATGTAGTACCCGTCTCGGGCCACGTTGCCGCGGCCGTCGAATTC
>OUNM011360748.1_pt1 | contig 12884 bp, 7 predicted proteins | sample 1769961 | NCBI WGS metagenome assembly OUNM01 (sample SAMEA3914820, study PRJEB12502) | metagenome | biome: forest; material: soil | place: USA | collected 2012-03-12 | depth 0.3 m | reverse complement strand
GATGGTACGACCGTGTGTCGCCCGGAATGACCCCACTCAAAATGAAAACATTACTTCACGAACTCAAAAGCGCGATCGTCATCACGATCGTGCTGGCCGTGGTTTGCTCCGCATTATACCCGGTCATCGTCTGGGGAGCGGGACAGCTGCTCTTCTCGCATAAAGCCAATGGAAGCCTCATTGAGCGCGACGGCAAAGTGATCGGCTCTGAGTTGTTGGGACAGCCATTCAGTAGCGATAAATACTTCCATCCGCGTCCGTCGGCAGCCGGCACGGGTTATGACGCCTCGAGTTCCGGCGGCACGAATCTCGGGCCCACCTCTCAAAAGCTTGCCGACTCTGTAAAGGCAGCCGTCGAGCAATACCGGAAAGAAAACAGCCTCGCAGCCGATGCCCTCGTCCCAGCGGATGCCGTGACCTCCTCCGGCAGCGGACTCGACCCGCACATCAGCGTGAAGAATGCTCAGATCCAGGCGCCCCGCGTGGCCAAAGCCCGTAGCCTGGATATCAAGGACGTCCTGGCCCAGGTCGAAAAGAACACCGATGGCCGCCAATTCGGCATCCTCGGTGAACCGGGTGTGAATGTCGTCAAACTCAATCTGGCACTGGACGCTGCCGCCGCGCACTAACCCTGCGCAGCCCGCCCCTCGAGTATTCTGATCATGTCTGAAACAACTGCCAATCCCCGTCCGGCTCCCGATGACTTCCTTCATCTAATCCGGCAGCAGCAAAAGGGAAAGCTGAAGGTCTATCTCGGAGCTTCTCCGGGGGTTGGAAAAACATATCAGATGCTCGTGGAAGGCAACCGCCTAAAACGCCGTGGGGTCGACGTAGTCATTGGCTATGTCGAACCCCACGACCGGCCGGATACAACAGCGCAAATCGGCGAACTCGAAGTCATCCCGGCGAAGGAAGTCCAATATCACGGGATCACGATGCGGGAGATGGATCTCGATGCAGTATTGGCGAGGAAACCAACCATCGCATTAGTCGATGAACTGGCGCACACCAATGCGCCCTCAAGCCGGAATCGGAAGCGATACGAGGACGTCGAAGACCTGCTCCGCGCGGGCATCAGCGTGATCACGACCGTCAATATCCAGCATTTCGAGTCGCTCTATAACTATGTCGAGCAGGCAACTGGCGTTCGTGTTAAGGAGCGAATTCCCGACGAAATCGTCGCCAAGGCGGACCAGATCATCAACGTCGACTTAGCGGCGGAAGATCTCCAGGAACGTTTGGAGGCCGGCAAGATCTATCCCCGGGAACGCGTCGAGCGCGCGCTGGCGAACTTTTTCACGTCCAAAAACCTGACACGTCTTCGCGAGATGGCCCTGAGCGAAGTTGCAAACTTCCTCGACCGTCAGCAACGCCAAAGCACCCCCGCCGAAGCCCAGCAAAGCTCGCTCGGCCAGGTGATGGTAGCCATTAGCAGCGGTGGTCCAGAACCCACCCGCCTCCTTCGCAAAGCCGCCCGGCTAGCGGCTCAATTGAATGCCCAGTGGTATGCCGTCTATGTTCGCACGTCGAAGGAATCGGCCGTCCGCATCTCGGCGGAACGCCAGCGCCAGATCGGCGACCTGCTCGAAACGGCGCAGCGCATGGGCGGCATCGTCATTACCCTGAAGAATGAAGATGTCGCCCAAGCCCTCGCGACATTCGCCACGGAGTACGGAATCACGCACGTGGTGATCGGCCATCCCAAACCGCCAAAGTGGTGGAAGAGGTTCAAGCCATCTCTGCACGAAAGGCTCATCCATTCGCTGAACGGCGTGGATATCGTGATCGCCTGAGCAATCATCCGCTGGCATCCGGGCAGGCTCCGGGTTATGCATTCCGCCCTGACTCGATGAAACCCACGCTCGCACTTTCACTTTTTGCCGCCGTTGCCATTCTTGCCGGCTGCACGACTCCCGCCCAAACCTACGCAGGAAAGCATTCCGAACTTTCTGCTGAGCACCGCAGAATACTACTCACCGGTAAGATTCCCGATGGCACAGCAGTCGCCGGAATGTCTCGCGAAGAGGTTCGCCTCGCCATGGGAGTCGATCCGACGCAGTTCACCAAGTTAGACAACATGGACGCGTGGGTTTTCGAAAAGGAGCAGAGCATATCCGTCGAGGACTTCGACGAACAGGCCCGACACGAAAAGAGCCAGAGCAATCAAGTCGGCTCCGGTTCTGGTAGTTCCTGGCTCGATCGCGAACCTTCCAATGGCTACACCGCGCCAGCCGAAAAAGGAAACGTCCGGACCACTGTGCTCTTTACCGGAGACCGTGCAGTTCGCGCCGAGGTGGAGAAGCTGAAGACAGGCGGAAACTGACAGCGATCGCCCGCCAACCACCGACAGCGGAACTGGCTCGCTCCTGTATCTTCTATCTCCGGATGCTCCGCATAACGGTCAGAGTAGTTATTGCAGCAGCTCTGCTCTGGCTGGCGATCCACTACTGGCCCTGGCGGACAATCCGGCACGCACCCGGCATTTTGGTGAAAAGCGATCCCCTGCAGACCAGCCTTTCCGCCATGACCCTGCCTTCGATCAAGAATTACCAGATCGAAGCAGTAGCCCTGTATGACATCACTGCACGCGTGCTCGGCACCAAGCACTATTGGGCAGGCCCTGGATCCGACCTCGTTCCACGGGACGTCGCCGTTGCCTGGGGCCGCATGTCCGATCAAACGGTGCTCGACCAACTGGCAATCTCGCAATCGAACCGCTTCTACTTCTACGAATGGCGAAGCCAACCTCCGATTCCACGCGATGAAATCATCGCCCATTCGGCAAACATGCATCTCATCGCGGCAAATTCGCGAGTCGCAAGTGCCATTGGCAGGTTACAAGCCGGCACGGTCGTCACGATGCACGGGTATCTCGTGAATGTTTCCACGGCAGACGGCTTTCATTGGCGCACGTCCCTGACCCGCACCGATTCGGGAAACGGCGCCTGCGAACTCATGTATGTCGAGGACGTGAAGGAATGTCCGACGGAATTCTAGCTTCCGCACACGCCAGGCGATGTCCTATATTGCTCGGTTCTGGAAATACAGATTCTCAGCCCACTTACGGCTGATGCTTGAATTCAAACACGCCCCATAGGCTGGGAGTCAATTCAGCCTCACTCGGCACATCGGATGTAAGGCCGGTTGCTTTGTTGCTCCAATAGAGGCGCTGCAACGTGGAGACACCATCACCGGCTAGAATCCCGACATCGCCACGCAAGGACTGGCCGGCAATGGCGGTAAGGCCCAGCTTCGCGAGAGGAATAGAGAATTCGTAAATAACGGGTTCACCAGCTATCGGCTTCTCTTTCTCTCCCCCACCCGCCAGTATCACGTCGGCGCTGACATCTTCGACGCAATCAAACTTAATCGTTCGCAGCGGGGAACTGAAGGCAACGGACTCTCCACCGCCAGAAGCCACGGGCCGGTACAGGACAGCGACGGTCATTCCTTTCACGCGCGTGACCAGCAACCGCTCATCACCCGCAGCAGCCTGCTTCCGTTTCGGTTCTGCGCTCGGATCCGTCCCAATCATCAAATCGAGGCAACCGCCTGTCTTGAACAGGTTTGGCAGCGATTCACCGGAATTGTTCAGCAACTTTGGATCATCCGTCTTCACCGCAACGAAAAGCCGGTCACCCGCAATCGCAAGCGCCGCCTCCGTTTTGGCCTGTCGATGCCCCCAATCGCCAACCTGCGATGTCCGCTGGTTGATGGTCACCCAACTTGCGCCCACCCAATCGTCCACTTTGCCATCCACGACGGGCGCCTGATCACGTAGCGCGACTACCAGCGGCCCTTGCGGCTTCTGCGCCGACTGTCGCTGCGCCTCGCGCTGGCAAAAGTAAGCGGAAGCTTCGCGCAGCATCGGAGCCGTAACTTCGACGACGCTGGAAGGGATACGCTGAATGCGATCCAGTCCGGAAATCCGGGAGATGCAGCCATCATGCGCCTGCAGATAGATATTGCCATCGGCATTCTGCGAGATGGATGGCCAGAAACACTCTTCGTGGAGGCTGAGGTTATCCACCGCCATCCCGCGTTTTGCTTCTGGCGCGTTCCATGAGGCACTCCTGCAATCTCTGAAGAGCGTCGCCACAAACAAGCCGTCAGTTGTCAGAAGGTAGACGTTCCCCTTGTTTCCATTGATTGCAAAGAGCTCGCCCGCGCCGCCTCCTGGCGCAAAGGGCGGTCCGATTAACCGGGTAGGCCCGATCAACTCGCCCGGAAATTCCGGCATCGCAGCGTTGTGGGACGCGTGCAGGCCGGGCCAGAGGTTCGGATACGACCACCAACGCTTTCCATCGAGCAGTCCGCCGATGGCATAGTTGGTAAATGGCTTTGGCGCAGTCGTCAGAACCAGCGCGCCATCCTTTCCGACCAACGCCTGTCCACCTCCGGAGGAGGCTGGTGAGTTCGGCTGAACATCGAGCACAATCGCCTTAGCCGCATCGTACACGGGAGCACCTTTGGCAGTGAAACGCTGCGGTTTGAAAATCATGCCACCTGCTGCAACTGCGGTCAGGTCAGGCATCAAGGTGACGCTCATCGGGTCGCCTGAAAGGAAAGTAACCTCATCAGGCTCGATCTTCCCGTCATCATTAAGGTCAGACCACGCAAATGTTAATGGCGACTTCTTTAAATCAACGCCCGCCGGCAGGTGAGAACGAAATGCCTTGATTCGCTCGGTGATGAGCGGCGCAGGCATTTCCCTGCCCCACGAGAAATCAATCGTGGGATCAATCTGCTCCGCGATCCGTGTTGAGAAATCATCCCCTTCGAAATACTCAGCCTGCAGGCCAGTGCCTGTGGCCGAAGTGGACCCTGTTGGATAAAGCGCATCCTTGGGAACGACGCCCTTTTTCTGATGTTCGCTCGACCAGATCAGCGAAACCCGAGCCGTATTGGCCCGAGCATGATGATACTGGATTTCGATATTATAGCGCTTTCCGGCTTCGAGTGAAATGGCACAGGTATTCTTCCGTTCCTGTTGTGACTTCCAGTCATTGATCACCTGCCGACCATCGATCCAAAGACACGCTCCATCCTCCGCAGATAACTGCAGCGTGTACTCTTCGGAATACTGCGGCACGATCTGGCCCTTCCAGCGCACGCAGAACCGTCCATTCATCCCGAAGAGTGGCGAAGCGTTGGCGCGACCAATCGCAGCTACTGGACGCGCAATTCCATTTTCCAAAATCCACGCAGTCACCGTCGAAGTGCCGCCTGTCGGATTCGCAGTGTAGCAATCAGTTAGATAAGTCTTGCCATTAACATGCAGCGGGGTCTGCGGAACCCGGCCCGCTCCAATATTCTCGAAGCTGGTATCGATCCCGAGTGGCGACAACTCCGGCCGATAGTAAAGTGAGACTGGCTCACTGGTTCCGTGCTCGTAGTCGAGCTTCATCTCCATGCCGCCACCATCATCGCCATAAAAGAACCGCGTTTTGTCGAGCGAATCGACCACTCCGCCACCGCCATACTGAGTTGGCCCATATAGAGCCTTCACCAGGTTTCCATCCAGTGTCCAGACACTAACCCGTTTCGGCGTTTTGTCAGTTTCAGCCACCCATAGATGCCCATCCGAACTGATCGTCACCCCATTGGGATGGTTCATGTGGCCCGGATGATAAGGTCCAACTGGCGGACGCCCAGCCTCGCCGATGGCGCGTAAGAATTTGCCATGCGGACTAAATACCTTCACCTGGTGGCTCTCGCCCCAGTCGCTGACATAGAAACTTCCATCCGCATCCAGAGTCAGTTGCCTTGGCTCTTCAAGCCCATCACTTACAATGGACTCCAATGGCAGCGGCGGAACTTTCGCCGCGCCGGCGGCTATCGACGTCCCCGCCGACTCATCAGGCGTCAGGTACGCAGACAAATCCTTGGGAAGAGTAACCCGCACCAGTTTCTTCCCGGATAGCACAAGCACCCGCCCTTGTTTATCGAAAGCCAGGCCGTGCGGTTCAGCAAACTGAGCAGTCCCAAGCGGCTTATGCGCCGCGGCATCGACAAAAACTAGCCGGTCATAATCAGGCAGAGCGGCGACGAGCAGACCATTATGAACCGCGAGCCCACCTAGTGCATAATGCTCTTCAGTGATGATCGTCTTTTCCGGTGCCGGCGGAAGCTGGTAGTTGGTTGTGAGGAGACGTCGATCCTCCCCCGTGCCAAATCGCGAATCGTGCGGGGCGGCCTGTGCCAGATTGGCGGACACCAGCTCGTGCAGCCGCAATTCATCGCGGTTACCGTTGTATTTATCGCCAGTCCACGAGGCGCCCGTGTACGCGTACACGCCCGGAACTGCCTTGTCGCCTTCATCGCGAGCCAGTTGTGTCGCGCCGGTCCAGACACCGCCGATCCAAAGCTGGCCGTGCAGTTTCTTACCATCGAGATCGAGCCACGCGACGCCGCTGCCGCCTTCGCTGACAAAACTTCCGACGATGATCTGCCCACCAGGCGCCGACTTGCCAGCGCGTTTCGGCGCATCCTTTTCCGGAACGAACAGGACCGCGCTCGGTGGTGTGTGATTTGCGAGCCATTCACTCGAGCGCTCCGCGGTTTTCCATGGCGGGTTGCCGTTCGTATCGGCGGTCATCTCGTAGGTCAGATCCAGTTTCGGCCGCACGAGCCCGCGCACCCTGTAGGAGCCGGGCGCGACAAGCTTTCCAGCAATGTGATAGATGGCATGAGCTGCCGATTCTTTGTCCGGCGTTAGATCGTCGAGTCCATCCCACCAAGCCATCTGCTTGCCCGCAGAGAATTCCGTCTCGCTGATCAGATTGCGGACCCGATTGCCATTCGCGTCTTCGATCACCAGCGTGACGAAGCCAGGTTCCTCCAGAGTAAAGGGAATGCCGATGGGAGGATGTGGTTCATCCGCGAAGACTGCCGGGGTGAGCAGACAAGACAGGGCGATCGAAAGGGGGACTCGCTTCATTTGCTAACTGTCTTGAATCCCGCAGCTTCCGCTTCCCTTGGAAAAATGTGCCTGCCGCAGCGCATCATACGCGTGCTTTTGTCAGGCAAGGCCGCGGATGCACGTCACGATCGTGCCATTTCAAAATATGCTGGCTTCCCCTCGCCTTCGATGGTAGCAGAGCGCCGTTCATGGCCGCTCAGATTCGATCGACCCCAGGGGGTCCAAGGACTCGAAGCTGGCTGCTTCCGCCCCGCGTCTTTATGGCGCTGGGAATCATCGCTGTTCTGCTCGCAGGCCACCCCGCCACCCAGGCCAAAGGAGTCCGTGAAGACACCAGCGCGAATCTCGCGGAAACAGCCCGGCAGGCCTTTGCGCGCGGCGCTTACGAAGACGCGGAAACGAAGTGGCGGACCATGGTCGAGGCTGCGCGCCGGAAAAAGGACATCTCAGGAATTGTCGACGCTCTCGCGGAACTCGCTTCCGTCTACCACGCCGCGGGGCAATTCCGGCGCGCTGAGGATGCCCTCAACGAAGCCCACGATCTCGCGGCAAAAATCCACGACACCCGCCGCGAAGCAGTCGCGCTCAATGCACGCGGCGCGCTCCGGACCTTTTCACACAAGGCTGAGTTCGCAGAAAGCGATCTCACCGAAGCGCTGAAACTGGCAACGCAAGCCAAGGACCGTGGACTTCAAGCGTCGATTCAAAACAATCGGGGAATCCTGTTCGCCGCGCAAAGCAAGTACGAGGAAGCCAGGCAGGCATATGGACAAGCGGTGGACCTCGGAGCCGATCCGGCACTGGCAGCCAAAGCCGCAGGCAATCGAGCCGAGATGGCAATTCGGGCCGGAGATTACGCGAATGCCCGCGAGTGGAATCATCAGGCCATCGCCGCCGCAGACCGGCTTCCGGATTCACATGACAAACTCTTTTGCCTGCTCCACACGGGAAAGAACTGGGAACTCCTTTTCGAACGAGGCCCGGACCATGAGCAATCGCTGAGGCTCGACGCCCTCCAAATTTATGAGCGCACCGCGCATCTAGCGGATGCAACGGGCGATTCACGTGCGCTCTCGTATGCGCTCGGCTATTCTGCCCATCTGTACGAGCAGGAAAAGAAATATGGTGCCGCAGAGAAGCTGACGCACCGTGCGCTCTTTCTGGCGCAGCAGACGCAAGTGCCTGACATGCTTTATCTCTGGGAGTGGCAGACTGCACGTCTCGATGCTGCCCAAGGCCGCCGGGAAGAAGCGATCGCTGGCTATCGGCGCGCCATTCGGACCCTCGACGGGATCCGCAATGATCTCTCGAATCGACTCGGCAACGCCAATGCCCGCTCCTCCTTCCGCGAGGCTTCGGGGAGCATTTACTTTGAACTCGCGGATCTTCTGCTGCAGCGACTCGATGGCCTGCACCGCAGCGACGAGATCGAAGCCTGCCTGAAAGAAGCACGCGATACTTGCGAATCGCTGAAAGCGGTCGAGTTGGAAGACTATTTCCAGGACGACTGCGTGAGCCTTATAAAGTCGAAGACCACGGCGGTGGAGAATATTTCCCCTACCGCAGCCGTGCTCTATCTCGTCCCGCTCGAAAATCGTACGGACATCATCATCAGCGTCGGAGGAAAGCTGGAGCGCATTACCTGCCCTGTAACCTCGAAGGATCTGACAGCCGCCGCACGCAACTTCCGCGTCCATCTGCAGACGCAGACCACGGAAGAATACCTCGGAGAAGCTCAGCAACTCTATACCTGGCTGATCCATCCGCTGGAGCCGATCCTCGAGAAACACAAGATCGACACGCTCGTCTTCGTGCCGGACGGCGCTCTTCGCACGATCCCGATGGCAGCCCTGCACGACGGCTCCAAATATCTTGTCGAAAAATACGCCATTGCCGTCACGCCCGGCCTGACGCTCATGGAGCCCAAGCCAATCAAGCGGACAAACGTGGTGCTTATGGCCAATGCTCTCACCGAGCCCGTGAAGCGCGAAGGGCAGGATTTCCCCGCTCTGCCCTATGTGAAAAAGGAGGTCGCCTATCTGCACGACCTCTACGGCGGGACGACGCTGATGAATCAGGATTTCCGCCTGCCAGAAGTTGAGAAGGTCTTCTCGGGGCAGCAATTCTCGATCGTCCATATCGCGTCGCATGGGGAGTTCACTTCCGATGCGCACAAGACCTTCCTGCTTACTTACGATGGCACGATCACGCTTGATGGCCTGGAGCGCCTGATCCGTCCCAGCCAGCTTCGCGAGCACCCGGTGGAAATGCTCTCGCTCAGCGCCTGCCAGACCGCGGCTGGCGATGACCGCGCTGCGCTGGGCCTCGCCGGAGTCGCCGTCAAAGCCGGAGCCCGAAGCGCCTTCGCGACTCTCTGGTATGTGAACGACGAAGCCTCCACACAGCTCGTCACGGATTTCTACACCATCCTGCGCAAGGAACCGGAGCTCTCCAAAGCCAAGGCCCTCCAGCAAGCACAGGTCAAACTTCTTTCCCAACCCGCCACCAGCCACCCCTGCCTCTGGGCTCCGTATATCCTGATCGGCAATTGGCTCTAGAATCACCTCACCCCATGCGCCGTTTTTTTAAACCACCCCTTATCGCTCTCGCCATCGCCCTGTCGGTTTTTGGCGCCATCAGTTCAATGCAGCGCGCCGGCTGGCTGAAGCGATGGGAAATCGAGGTGTACGACCGAATGCTCGTAAAAAGGCATGATCCGGTCGCCCCCGATCCGCGTATCACGGTTATCCAAATCACCGATCCCGATATCCAGAAACACAACTACCCCGTCAGGGATAGCGAACTGGCGCGCCTACTGCAGATCGTACTGAAGGCTCAGCCCGCAGCCATCGGATTGGATCTTTACCGTGATTTGCCCGAACCCCGGGAGGGAACGGAGATTCATGCCCTGGAAGAGGTCTTCCGCCAGGCGGATGTCCTCACCACGATCTATCTGCCGCCAGATGCGACGGGCCCAGGCGTACCCGCGGCCCCTTCCTTGAAAGACTTCCCGGACCGCACCGCCTTTAATTCCTTCCCGGCAGATACAACGAACGGGCAAAAGGAAGGATGTATCCGGCGGGCAATCCTGGCTTTCGATCCGACAGCCGACCAACCGTTTCGCCCGTCGTTGGCGATGAGCCTGGCAGTCCGGTATCTCAGTACCCTCGACAATCCGGTTCTAGCATCCGGCCTGGACTGGTCTCCCGACGGCCAGACAATTTCTCTCGGCCGAGCGGTCTTTCATCGTTTCCGGCCGAATGACGGAGGATTCGTTGCTGCAAATGCATTCGGTTTTCAAACCCCGCTCGACTACATAGGGCCGACAGAATTCCAACGTTACACGCTGGAGGAAGCGCTGAACGGGAAAATTCCCGACGATAAGCTGCGCGGAAAGATCATTCTGATCGGCACGATATCCGACAGCATCAAGGATACCTGCATTACACCGCTCAACACCGATGCACCCGGCGTCGAATTGCATGCACAAGCGATCAACCAAATTCTCCGGAACGTCCTCGACGGCGCGCCGCTCACCCATTTTCTGCAAGGCTGGCAAAAGCATGCGTGGCCATTCTTATGGGCACTGCTTGGGGCCGCGAGCGGTCTTGCGCTCCTGCGGTGGCCCGTTGCCGCCCCTGTAGCACTGGTCGGTGGTGCGGCGCTTTTGGTGCTCATCACTTGGCAGGCGTTCCAGCATCTCTGGTGGCTGCCGCTCGTCGAGCCGGCTCTGAATTACGGTTTCGCCGCGCTCGGCACTGTCGGCCTCATCCACTTCTGGGAACGCCGGCAACGCTCAGAATTGATGCACCTTTTCTCGCGACACGTTTCCGAAAAGGTCGCGAAGAATATCTGGCAGCAAAGGGAGACCTTCCTCGAAGGAAAGCGTCCCCGTCCGCGCGAGCTCACGGCAACGGTACTCTTCACGGATTTCGTCGGATTTTCGAGCGCCTCGGAACGCATCGGCGATCCAGCCAAGCTTCTCGACTGGCTGAATGAAGGCATGGATCACCTCGCGCAATGCGTCGAGCAGCACGATGGAATTATCAATAAGTACATCGGCGACGCCATCATGGCCATCTTCGGCGTTCCCCTGCCCCGCACGACTGAGGAGGAATTTGCGAAGGACGCCGTCAATTCTGTCCGCTGTGCACTGAGCATGAGCGCAACGCTGGAAAAGCTGAATGCGCGCTGGAAAGCAAACGGCCAGGAAGAGATCGGAATGCGCATCGGCGCCTTCACAGGCCCGCTCGTCGCGGGCAGCATGGGCAGCGCGGAGCGTCTCGAATTCACGGTGATCGGCGATTCGGTCAACACCGCGTCCCGCCTCGAAAGCACGGGCAAGGAAGAGATTCCTCCGCCACCCGGCAGCAACTGCCGGATCCTCATTGGTGAATCGACTTACAAGTTACTCGGAGGCCGTTTCGAGGCAGAGTACGTCGGCGAGATTCACCTGAAAGGAAAGGCTAATACGGTCGGGGTGTATCGCGTTGTCCGTGAAATACCCGCCAGCAGCGCTTCTTCACCGCAACCAGCTCCGGCTCTCATCAATCCCTGAAATCATGAAACTCAACCCATTCCGACTCGCTCCCTACCTTGCGTGCACCGCGATCACGGCCAGCGCGCTCCTGCTTCCTGCGGCACTCTGCACCGCAGAGGAGACGCCTCCCACCCCAGCCGCTCCAGCCGCTCCAGCCGCACCCGCGCCCGCTCCAGCCGCGGCTACGCCGGCACCGGCAGCGACGCCCGCGCAACCAAAGCGCCTCAGCCTGAAGATCAATTACAAGGCGCCGCCAGGATCGCCCGCTGCACCGGCGGCCCGCGAAGGCGGTGGAACTCGCGGCGGCGGAGATGCGCTTCCGGCGCTCTACGTCCTCGCGCCGGAGCATGTCGCACTCACGACCAAGGCCCAGCCGGTGCTCTTCTGGTACCAGAGCGAACCCGCGAAAGCGGCGCTCGAAGTCACACTCACCGAGCCGAAGAAAGCAAAGCCGCTTCTATCCGTGAGACTCGACAAAGCGGACAAGGCCGGAATCCGCGCCATTTCGCTGGCGCAGCAGAACATTACGCTGGAACCCGGCATTGAATACCACTGGAGCGTCGCACTCGTCCCGGATGCCGCCAATCGTTCCAAGGACAAGTTTGCCCGCGGAATCATCAAACGCATCGCCACTCCGGAAGGTCTCGGCGAAAAGACTGCCGGCGCATCCAAAGCCGACGAAGCCGTGCTCGATGCTCAAGCGGGCCTTTGGTACGACGCCCTCCAGACCATCTCCGAAGCAATCGCCCAGGCTCCGAGCGACACATCGCTTCATCAGCTCCGGGCTGAGTTACTCCAGCAAGGTAAACTCACCGAAGTCGCCAAAGCGGAAACGAAGTGAGTTAGGGAAGATCCGTTATTCGCCGCGGTGCGAGTACCGCGGCGACTTCTCACGCCGATTGGAAATGCGCCGTCGTTGTCGCGATGCGATCGGCACGAGGGCTCAGTCGCGACGCGGCTGATTCTTCGCCGAGAGTATGAAGCGAAGCCGGCGAAAAGCTCGGATTGAATCGGTGAGCGCTTCGATTTGGGCTCCATTTTGCCGATTTAAACGAGGGGGATTCATTTTTCTGAAAAAAATCCATTTTCCCCTTGCGCAAATGGGTCTCAGAATACAGTCTCTCCATCTCGTTTCGACGGGGTCTTAGCTCAGTTGGTAGAGCGCCTCAATGGCATTTTTTCTTTTGGGTAAGTGGACCCATCTTCCCTCTCAAGCCCCGCAGGTTGATTCTCGTGGTCCGTCAGGTTTCTGGGCCATTTCTACGATACCACTGCCAAGTGCCCTCACGCGGACACTCGAAGACCGAATTCCCTGTGACCGGGGGGACTACTCGGGGGGACTGCCGCGCGACCCGCAACAATTGTGCGCACCATCCATTTATGAGAGCGAGTTGAGGTGTAAATGGGGTAACACCTTTCCGT
>OUNM011106281.1_pt1 | contig 12884 bp, 13 predicted proteins | sample 1769961 | NCBI WGS metagenome assembly OUNM01 (sample SAMEA3914820, study PRJEB12502) | metagenome | biome: forest; material: soil | place: USA | collected 2012-03-12 | depth 0.3 m | reverse complement strand
GCTCAAAAACTACTCGAGGCCGACTGCGTGAAGAGCGACAAGTTATTGTCCGGCAATGCCGACACGATGCTAAAAGAATACGACGCACGTGTTGAAAAATGCCAAACTGATCTAGCTACACTCAAGAGTTCGGCCAATGATGGTTTAGCCGATTTTAGCGCTGATCTCACAAAGTTACTCCAAGACCGCCGAGCAGCACTGGCTGCCGTGCAATCAAAGCTAAAGAGCGGAAGTACTTCAGAGGTGCAGACAGCTATTAGTAAGGTGCTCGTAATCCCAGTGCCCGATTTGGCTAAAGACCTCACGAACGCCCAGCAAAAGGCGGCTGCAATTAAGCAGCTCGAAACCATGAATAACGCTTTGGCCGAAAAAGCCGCAGCTGCCCAAAAAACCGCTTCCTGATAATAAAAAATCGCCCGCGGAAGAGCGGGCGATTTTTTAGTAGTCTGCCGTGAGTCTTACACGTTCATGAGCTTGCGGCGCACGAAGTAGTGGGCGGCAGTACCAAGGCTCGATACACCGGTGAAGATACCGGCTACGATGGCACCAGGACCAGTTTTGGTCAGGCTGGTGGTCGTAGTGCTAGCCAAAGGGGTAGTCGGAGTTGCAGGAATTTCAGGAACTTCCGGCTCGTCAGGGGTGTCTGGCACATTGACACATGCCTGGTTACCACCATGTACAGAACCGATTACGCGGTCGGCGTCGAACTTAATGTCGGCGTCCGAGCTGGCACCCATGGTCTTTGTGCCATGGATCAGGTCAACCTGGTAGAAACAGTTAGGCAACTGTACACTAACGCGGTATTCACCTGGCTTCAGACCAGTAAGGGTCTTAAAGCGATACAAAGTTTGTTGCTTGTATGGCTTACCATCCGTGCCGTTTGGAGCCTTCCAAGACTCAAGTGTTACGGCTTTTTCACAATTCTTACCGCCTTTTACGACAACCTTTATGTAAACACGGTTACCGACGCGGGTAAACTTATGGTTTGGTTCAATACGAGTACCGATGCTTGGTACAGCAGCTTCTGCAGTACAAGCGTTGTTGTTAGCAGCTAATACATTCGTACCGACTACAACAGGTGCGGCAACAGCGGCCATAAATACGCCGGCGATTACCAATGACTTAAGTGAAAACATAGTATATTCCTCCTAAACTTCCGTGAGAATGATCTCACTGCGATACATAATAGCATAAGCTTGATAAATTGTCAATACTCTTCTATGATTTTAAGCTTGAGAGGAAATGCTTACAGCCGAGCATTGTAGTGGAGCGCATACTGATGGCAAATAGACACAGTTTATTACTAAGGCGGCGGTTAGAAAGGGGCGTGGCTATGAGGGGGCCAATAGACTTTATACTTGTAGGGTTTGAGGGTAATAAATTTGATGGCAGCATACTAAAGGCGCTTAATGACGCTCTTGATAAAGGCATTATTCGTCTACTAGCACTCTCTGTTATCGTGAAAGACAACGAGGGAAACGTAACCTATGTCGATATGGCAAATGAGGATTTAGAGCTAGCATCGTTTTTAGACCGGGTGCACAGTAGCGAAAATCTAATTACTCACGATGACATTTTGGAAGCGGCTGACTTGGTGCAAGACAACACCTCCTGTGGCCTGTTGGTGGTGGAGCATCTCTGGGCAGTCCCGCTCAAGGAGGCGTTAATTAAGGCAAATGGGGTGTTAATTGCCGATGGCCGCATACACCCTGATGCTGCGTATGAGCTGAATAATCAAGGAGGATAAAATATGCCAGGATTACTTCGAGGCGTAGCGCGTACCGCTGTTGTGGCTGGTACTGCCACTGCCGTGTCTAACCGCGTGTCACGCCGTCAGGGGGAGCGCTGGGCCGCCGAAAACGAGGCACAACAGCCATCGAGTGGAGCAGATGACCAGGTGGCGCAACTACAGCAGTTGGCGTCCCTTAAGGAACAGGGTATTCTAACGCAAGAAGAATTCGATGCCAAGAAACAACAAATTTTGGGTTTATAGGAGGGGTCATGATCAATGCAACGGCGAGTTTCAGCAGCATTTCGGTAGATGATTTTGCGGCCGCCCGAGCCTTTTATGTCGACAAGTTGGGGCTGAAAGTGACGGATGACAAGATGGGTATTGATCTGGAACTGCCAGGCGGGAGCCGCATGTTTGTGTACGAAAAGCCAGACCATGAACCAGCTGCCTTTACAGTGCTCAACTTCATAGTTCCCAGTATCGATGACGCCGTTGCCGATCTAGAGGCTGACGGCATTGTGTTTGAACGCTACGAGCTGGGTGAGGGTATGCAGCAAGATGACAAGGGCGTTCTGCGGGGGCTCGCGGCCAGTATGGGGCCAGATATAGCCTGGTTCAAAGATCCGGCGGGTAATGTCTTGGCTGTTTTGCAGACTGCTTAGCTTACGAAAACACAATTATGCCGAAGACGAGCAGTAATTCGGTAGTAAACCACAAGATACTCGAAGCAATAAGTGCTACACTTCTGATTCTAACTCCGTAGATGAGCCATGTGACAGATGCTGCCATGAATAAGACCCAACTGAGGAGTGAAAGTGAGTGTGCATCCCTGGTCGTGTAAATATCAACTATTTGCGGGACAGTAGACAGCGGCTCAATGATGGCTACTGCCAAGATGAGGCTATCGAAAAAATCGCTCTTCTTTTTTGCTTTTATATTTGTTGCCACTGGGGACATTATAGCAAAAGCGTTAGTTCTAATACAACAAAAATTTATTGTATTACGATAAATTACGTGCTATAACAGCTGTATGAATACTAAAGTCGAAGTTACAGAACGCGGATCAACCATATTCTTACGGGCTGCGGTAATTGCTATGTGCCTGGGTGTGCTAGCGCTTGGCATAGTGACCGTGGTAGCGGTTTACTCCAATTGGGCCGATGAGTTTCCTAGCCTCGCATGGTTGCGGCTCCCGGTTGTAGCCGGCCTGATTGTTACAGCATGTACATTTTTGACGGCTTCGTACCAAGCTTTTAGACTGCTCCATTACATCGATAAGCATGCGACCTTCTCCGAAGAATCGGTGCATGCCATCCGGATGGTCGAGTATTGCGGCTATCTCATTGGCTTTATTTACGCCGCTGGCCTGCCAGTGGCCTATCAAGTCGCGCAGCACACCGATGCACCGGGGCTTATGATGATTGGTCTGGCCTTTGTGGGCGTGCCGCTATCTGTTGCCGTTCTGGCAGGCATAATCCGCCGCCTGATCCAGAGTGCAATGGTTATTAAGTCAGAGAATGAGCTAACCGTTTAGGGGTGACTATGGCAATTGTTATCAACATCGATGTTATGCTCGCTAAACGTAAGATGAGTGTTACGGAACTGTCCGAACTGGTTGGGATTACCATGGCCAATCTTTCAATTCTAAAAAATGGCCACGCCAAGGCCATTCGGCTTTCAACACTTGAGGCAATTTGCCGGGCTTTAGACTGCCAGCCAGGCGATATATTGGAGTATCGAGACTAGATAAAAATACGTCCTGATGTTATAATATTTTAGGAAATGGCAGCTCGGCTGCTTTTTTCATGTTCCTTCCATTCCGAGTTTTAAGAAGGAGGTGATGAGGCTTGCCTCGTCGCTTACAGTGGTTGCTGGGCTCGTGCACGCGGGAACGGATTGGTCACATGATCAAGTTCGGCTCTGTGGGCGTGAGTAGCTTCGCGTTGAATGCATTCCTAGTGTGGACAGGTTCCCACTTCGCACGGGCGCAGATTGTTTCGCCCATTGTGTTCGTGATTTGTGGGCTGCTCTCGTTTTGTGGGCATGCGGCACTAACCTGGCGAACGGCACGTCAGCGTAAGCTGAAGGCGGCATTGGCCCTGTTTATCCCAGTTAACTGGGCGGCCGGAGCCGTGAACTACGTAGTCTTCGGCTTCATGCTGTGGCTGGGCGCCTGGAGTGCCGTCTGCTACATCGTGGCCATGCTCGTCAGCGTGCCACTCACCTACGCGTGGAATGCCATTGTCGTCTTCCCTAAGGAGACGATGCCCAAGGAGCGTATCCTGCGCATGTGGGAAAAGCTCGTCGAGTGGAACAAACAAGACTGAAGCCCGCGGGCGCTGGTCGACATACGTCGACATAGTACCCGCGGGCTGTTCCATTTTATAGACGCGGAGTTTTCCCCCCTAGCGTTCGTAGAGGGCGGCCTGGGTGGTAAAATCGCTTACTTGGGAAGCTGTTTTGCTAGGGAATTGTTCTACTTTGAGGTGGCCATCGTCGGTCATCTGAACGAGTAGTACACCCTGAACTGCACCATTCGGATTGAATGTGACGGGCCCCTGGTACGAGATATTATCCCAGTTGCTGCCACTTGCCGTTAGCCAGTTATACTTACGGAGTTCGTACTTGATCATGCCGCTACTTACCGACACCTTTGTTGGATCGGGTTGCGCCCCAGCGACCCCGAATTGTAAGGCCTGGCCTTGCCAGTCGCCGATCGAAATCATGAGCCCAGTTGGATCGAAAGCGTCGGGCGCAAATACTAAGTGCCCGCTCCAAGTGTTAATGCCTTCACCAGGCAAAACGTTGCTCGGATAGCCGCCGGTACCCTCCTTAAACCACGTGCCGCTGAGGCGGCCTGCGATGTCGTAGTCGATTTTGCCCCCGCGAGGTGCTGCAGTGCGGGGGTTTTTGGCCATGAGCTGGCTTTTAACTGATGGAGTGAAGTAGGCGTATGGGTCGGTAGTGTGTACCTTCCAGGCCTCAGCCTTGCCATATTGATCGGGTTTGATAAAGCCGGTTAGCTTGGTTGCGGTATTCCATGAGTAAATGTCGATACCGTGCGTACCGGTGTAACCGATAATTTGCCCGGCTTTGACGGGAATTGCGCCGTACCAGTCTTTTGATGGCTCAACGTCACCGGATTGCTTTAGCACGGCAGCGTCAAAACTATCCATGTTCAGAAAGTGCATAAATTGGTTACAGGTGAAACTGAGCGTGATTGCGTGGTCGGTAAACTCTTCAAAGCCAGTCCTGTGAGTGGCAGTCATCTCAACTATCAGGCCGTCAGCCGGCGCGAGTACCGGATACTGATTGGGCTTGGCATTATGACCATCGATACCGAAAATGTAGCCGTGGTCGATTGGGGTAACGTGCCCGCCGATCATTTGGCCGAGGGGCTCGGTTACTCCAATTTGCGCTATAGCAATTGGGGAGGTGGTAAGTGGCACGGTCCCTTTGCCCTTGCAAGCGCCGCGACTTGGATCGAAACCTACCTGCTGTGCTGCCTGTTTGTTCGTGCCGCCGCACCCGCTCGCCGTTGCCGTTGGACAGTTTTTATTCGCTACCGTGTCTTCCTCTGCCTTGCTACTACGCGTCAGGGCAAATGCGCTGCCGCCCACGACAATCACGAGTACTATGCCGGTGATGAGCCATCTCTTACGGGACCATTCTTTAGGATGTATAAAGCGATCACGAAGTTGATCTATGCGTGTTGGGGTTAGCTGAGGCTGCTGTGGCCCGTCTTCCATTGTCTTATCATATAACTGCTCTTGCCATATTGTCTAACCATTAGTATTATCAAGAGGAATACCAAATGTAGGGGGTAGATATGGCGCGACTACCTGTTCCGGGTGGTGATGACGGTACTTGGGGAGATGTCCTCAATACTTTCTTGTCTGCAAGCCATAACGCGGATGGATCTATCAAAGCGGGAGCCGTTGGCGACTCGCAAATTAGTGCTGGTATTGCCCAGTCTAAAGTCACCAATCTTACCTCGGACCTCACCGCCAAGACTAGCAAATCCACGCTCACGGCCAAAGGTGATATATATGTTGCTTCTGCCTCCGCCACGCCCGAGCGCCTAGGCGTCGGTGCCGATGGACAAGTGCTGACAGCAGACGCATCGCAAACTACTGGCGTAAAGTGGCAGACGCCGCCAATTGGCGATACATTGCAGTCTGCAACTTCATCCGGAGCCGTTTCGATGGATGTTAACACGGCAACAGTTTATGACGTAACGCTGAGTGCTAATACTACGTTCAGCCTTGCAAGTCCGGGTGCGGGCGTAAAAACGTTGACACTCATACTTCGTCAGGATGCTACGGGCGGCCGCACGGTTACCTGGCCGGCTTCAGTGAAGTGGTCGGCTGGAGCGGCGCCAACGCTACAAACCACGGCTAATAATGTGAGTATCCTGAGTTTTATGACGGTCGATAACGGTACGACCTGGTTTGGCTTCTTGTCCGGAGAAGACATGTCATGAGGTCTTCGGCTGCTCTGACGGGCCGTGCAGCTGCGAATCTGAGTACGCCTCCAATTAGGGCAACGATTCCGCTCGCAACGATTGTGTCTAGCAGCGACATAAGTGCCGCAACAACTCTCAATCAAAATGCTCTCACCCAGCCTTCGCTTATAACAGAAATTAGCCGTCATATTGTGCGGATGCACAGTGAAAACCACACCACAAGTAATGCTTATAACATTTGGTGCGGCGCCAAAAACCAAGGCACGGCGGCAAGCTCGCTTGGGACCAAGCTGACGTCTGCCGGCATGAAGACGAGCGTCTACGGACACGGTTCCTATGTGATGCAGGCTCGCTACGAAGAAGCGGGCGACCTAGAGCGATACTATCCCTTAGCGTCAGCCGTCTTTTTTCCGGGTAATCCCGATGATGTTCGCTCTCCTGAGCGCATGACAGTTGACGCCTCGGCAAACCGTGATGAGAGGGGTTTTGAAGCGTCTACAATTAACTTTTGGAATGCTCGTGCTCCAGTTGGAACTTCGGCGCAGCTGGTTACCAGCTCAACGCCAAGTATTGGCACGGCACCGCGTACCGGTGCGCAGTGCTTGGCAATTACTATGGGTTCCACGGCTGGGCAGCTGGTTGCCTCGAGTGGTATTCAAAGCGGCACGGCAAAGGCGTGTTTTGAAGGCATGAAGATTGTCGGCTCATTATGGGTGAAGACGCAATCAACAGCTCGTTCTTGTGCTGCCGAAATTCGTTGGATGGACGCAAGCTTTGCCACGCTCTCTACAACTGCCGGAACGGCTTCTAGCGATAGCACGAGCTGGTCGCAGCGGACGGTGAGCGGAGCGGCGCCGGTGAACGCCGTATGGTTTGCGTTGCAGGTTCGCTGGACTGGGCCACCCGTCAACGGCGAAGTCCACTATATCGATGACACTTCTGCCATTGAGTACGCATCGCGGCTGCAGACAGGCATTAATGCGAGCGCCACAAGTGTTCCTGTTTACTCTGCACAGCTTTATAAGCCAACCGACAGTGTTACCTCGGTTGATACATCACAAGACACACTGACGCATGCCGCGCATGGGCTGAGTGTAAATGATCCGATTTATTTTGTTGGTAACAACCTACCATCGCCGCTGGTGGCTGGAACTACCTATTACGTCAGTAGTGCCACGACCAATACATTTAAGGTTTCGGCGACACAGGGCGGCGGCGCAATTGATCTAACGACCACCGGCGCATCATCTTCATATTCTAAGGCGCCAAACACGTGGCCGTTCCGGGCACCCCGCGCGGGTGATCCGAGCGTCACCACAGCGGCAACCTCGGTGGATACTTCATCGGCTGTGCACTGGATACGCATCGACGACGAAATTATGGGCATCTCCGCGGTGAGTGGGCCAACCTCAGGTATAGTTACGCTCACGGTGGTGCGTGGTATGTGGGGTACAACGGCTGCTTCGCATAGTGCTGACGCCAAGGTTTTTGCGCCGGTGTATATTGGTTCAATTTCTGAAGGAGCCGACGCAACATACGCTGGCAGCCCGCAGGTAAACAGCTCGGCAAAACCGCTGCGTTACGCCCTTGCTTTAGAACAAGACTTAACACAAACGCAAAAAGCGCGCGCCAGTGAATGGGTAGCGAAACGTCGCATTATGGAAATGCTCGAGTACGATCGCGCTGGAAACCCGCTTGGTGTTCCGCAGAGCACGGATCCAAGCCAGGCAACGCCCAATGGCTGGCAGGGATATGTTAGCGCTGGTTCGCAGAACAAAAGTTTTAACGCGATGTATCTCGACATTACCGGCACTAGCTTCTACAACCAGGCGGATAGTTACGGATATGATGTTCGCCCGTGGTCAATCGTTGGTGTTCCGTTAGCGTCACTAGCGGCAGATAGTCAGCACACCAGCGCTTCGCTTGCTGGGGCACAGATCAGCAAAATTAATGACTTGCGCACATACATGACGAGTGTCGGTTTTACTGGCCCTCACTACGTTATTGGAAATAACCTAGCGTGGCAGTCGAACTCGCAGGACGCCGACAAGCAGTCAATTATTGCTGCTGGTGTGTTGGATCTTGCAAACTTGGAATTCTGGTTACAAAAACCCGATACGCAGCCAGCAAAATATACCGCGCAGCGCGACCAATGGATGGAGATATGTCTGAACAACTATAAGGCATGTACGTGGGCAAAAACCGGTCAAAATGGCCTGGTTGGCACGCCGTTCGATGGTGTCCCAACAGGCTCTATTGATGCATCAGACATGGCCCACTACCGACGCTGGTGCTACGGGCATTTTCTGCTCGGGTGGCGGGGCTCTACGAATCAACAATTTATTACCGAATGGGGCTTAAGCTACCAAAATGCAATCGAACAGGAATTTCTGTATTTCTTGGGGAAGCCGGTCACAAACTACACGTTATTCAATGACATTCCCGAGGCGGTAACAGGCGTGAAGTATAAGGATTATACGCTTGGCCGTGTGTATGTGAACACCACCGGTACCGACCAAACTATCACGCTTCCGCGGCCGATGCGCGATCTATCTGCGGCGGGTACACCAATTGTGACCACTAAGCTTATCGCAGCTTATGACGCTGCGTTTATGTACGCACCATAGGGTCTTATAAAGTGATGTGGCCCCCGGGACAAGTTCTCCAAACGGAGTAGTCCCGGGGGCCGGTGTTGCTAGGAGGTTACGCCGGTGGCGTTACCACTTGGTGATGCAGCGGGCCTCGACGAGCTCGATCCAGAGGCGGATGATGCCGCTGGGGAGTGTCTTGAGGTTCTGCGCGCTGGACCAGTAGTAGTCGGGCATCCGCTTGAAGAGGCGGGCGCCGGCCTGGCTGAACCAGACGTTCTCGCGTTCGAGGATGCGACGCACGTGCAGCGGTACGTACAGTGAGTTCGGCGTTGACGGGACGTAAATGTCCGCGTCTCCGATGAGCTCGTCGTACTGGCCGCTAGATCGCAGGTGGGCGATCTGCTGCTCGAGCGAGAGCGGCTTGCCGTCGTCGTTGACGGTGGGCAGCTCTGCGAAGCGGAACAGCGCAGGATCGTAGGCACCGGAGTGCACGATGCTGTACTGCAGCGCTTGCTCGGTTGGCTCCTGGCCGGCGGGGAGGCCCGCAACGAGCGGGTGAAGCCGCTCGATCGGGGTACCGCAGCGCCGGGAGCTGTGCAGGCACACGATGTGCTTGAACCGCGCACCGGCGAGCTGTGCCGCTCGGATCTGCTCCAGACGGAGTTGGATCCAGTTGGCTGTGCCGGTGGGCCAGATGGCTACGCCGTCGAACGCCTTCGGCGCCGACAATCCCTCCATGGACATGAAGGGAATCGGTTCCATCAGACCGAGCCGTTGCTCGATCTGCTCGAGCTGGTTGGCGGCAGCCTTCTTGGGGCCGTCGACAGCATCCATGAACGATTGCACGTTGTCCGCGAACGCCTTGCCCGCGACGTGCTGGTAGAGACTTTGCAGATCCTCCGAAGATCGAGGGCTGCTCATCCCCGTCATGTTCGCCAATCGCTGGAACTGCGGCAGCTTGGGATTCCAACCACCGTCTGTCCACTCATCGGTCGGGACGGGCATGTTTTTCACCTCCTAGGTGCAGAGAAGGCACGGTGCCAACTCAGAACAATATTATACCAATTTTAGCTCTATACGTCAAAATTAACAGAGGCAGCACGCTGCTGGTAAGTTGATTACATCTTAAGATTATGTAATAATACTTTCTCAATGTCTTCTAGTCCCGAAGAAACCATGCAGCAGTATCTCATCCCCGAGTATTGGGATGGACATTCTATTGGAGTGGGTGAAACAGAACGTTCTACGGCTTGTTTTACTCTAGGCGCTGTTCGTTTGGCCAAAAGAACTGTTAATGAATTTTTAGAGACCAACCGTACGCCTTATCCGCTCGAGACATATCAATCGGGTACGGAGATTGACAGCGATCAGTGGGTGCCTGGCTCATTGCTGTATGGGCGCCGCGAATATTTAAGAGGCAAAACCGAAGATGCTACACCAGTATCGAATAAAAACTTAGTGCTGCCGGAGCGACCAACAGATTTGAGCTTTACACCCGGTGGTCCATTGGACTGTGTCGGTGTAGACGGCCTGTTCTACGCATCCGTTAAAAGCTTTTTTGTAGTCGCTAACTTCGGCCGCGAAGGTAACCGACTGATGCCGGTCGACATGCACGATATACACACCACTGCTTCAGGTGTGAAGCGAGCAATATTTGCACACCTGAGCCTACAAAAAGAATTCACGGTGAATCGGACTTCCCACATTGAAGCAGGTAGTGACTACGAGTCACTCGAAAGAGTGGGTGCGCTATCGCTTGTAAGCCGCGGCAGACTCAAAAAGAAAGCCTCACTTGCCGAACGCTTAGGTAGCCTCGGCTTGTTGCCGCACGCACGCTAACGCACCGACTGAGCATCATAGACAATGTTAGGGTCAAATTCCTGCTAGTGTAATATACTCCACGTCTTTGTCTTGCAGTCGGGAGTATAATGCGCCCCAGATATCAGGAGGTGCTATGGCGGATGGAATATGCGATTTAGATAATCGAAGGCCAGCCACCCATACGGTGCGTGTACGCCAGAATGGTCGCGAAACAACCCTGGAGCTTTGTGATGCACATTATCGGCAGCTTCTACAGCAACAATCGCAAACTTCGCCTTTTGAGTCTTTATTTTCTAGTTCGTCCTTCGGCGATTTTTTTGATGATGACTTTGGACAACTGGCTTCTAATCTTGGCACGCCGCTACCGCGCGAACGTGAGGCGACTAATATTGGCGAGTTCGTTTCGGAAAATACTAAGGAAATAATCCAGCAGGCAGCCGAAACGGCAGTTACATTTGACCGCAGGGAAGTTGATACGGAGCACCTTCTTTACGCCCTGGCTGATAGCGATGTCGTGCAGGAGATTTTCAAACAGTTTAAGCTAAAAAGTGAAGACATTAAGGGTTATATTGAAGCAAATGCCCCAAAAGGCAGTGAAAAAATCAAAGATTTAGAAAATGTTGAGGTGACTGTTTCTCCAAGAGTAAAACAGGTGCTTGAAAGCGCGTTTACCAGCTCGCGTGAGCTGGGGCATAGCTATATTGGCCCAGAGCATCTGCTCATTGGTCTTCTGCAAGAAGACGAAGGTATGGCAGGTGATATCCTGCGCAAATACGGCCTTACCCCAGAAGGTTTACGGCAAAAGATTGTTAAAGTAGTCGGCCAAGGTGCTGAGGAGGGTCGGGTTCAAGCTCAAAGTACCACGCCACAACTCGATAAATATTCCCGCGACTTATCGCAGCTGGCCAAACAAGGCAAACTAGATCCAGTCATAGGCAGGGCCAAAGAAATCGAGACCACCATAGAAATCTTAGCCAGGCGGACAAAAAATAACCCGGTATTAATTGGCGAGCCTGGCGTTGGTAAAACGGCTATTGTTGAGGGTTTAGCCCAAAGGATTCAAAACGGTAAAGTCCCACAAGTACTGGAGGATAAACGAGTAGTTGAAGTGAACCTCAACGCAATGGTAGCCGGCAGCAAATATCGGGGTGAGTTTGAAGAGCGAATCAAAGCAGTATTGGATGAAATCATTGCTCATCAGGATGAACTAATAATCTTTATTGATGAGCTGCATACCGTCGTTGGTGCTGGACAAGGCGGTGGCGAAGGCGGGATGGACGTTAGCAATGTCATCAAGCCCAGCTTAGCTCGCGGTGAACTGCATTTAATCGGTGCAACAACCTTAAATGAGTATCAGAAATACATCGAAAAAGATGCCGCTCTGGAACGCCGCTTTCAGCCAGTACTTGTTCCCGAGCCAACTGTCGAGCAAACGATTGAGATTTTACGGGGATTAAGAGACAAATATGAAGCTCACCACAAGGTCAAAATTACAGATGAGGCCATAGTAGCGGCTGCCCAATTATCCGACAGATACATCGCTAATCGATTTCTACCCGACAAGGCTATAGATTTAGTCGACCAGGCTGCCTCCCGAGTCCGCATCGGAGCTGATACCTATAGTCAGGATATTGCCGAATTGGATGACGAGATAAAGCGCATCAAACGCGAGCGGGAATACGCAATTAATCATAAGCAAATGGACAAAGCCAAAGACTTTGAGAAGCAACTCAAAGAAGCCGAGGATAAAAAAGAGACCTCCGCCGGACGCTGGCAGGCTAAGCGAGGAGTAACCTCTCAAGAAGTGTTAGTCGAGCACATAGCCCAGGTGGTATCAAGCATTACGGGCATTCCGGTGCAGGAGCTAACCCAAGAAGAAAAAGAAAAATTACTGCAAATGGAAGAGCGATTGCATGGGCGAGTTATCGGCCAGGACGAAGCCGTACAAGCTGTAGCGGATGCCGTGCGCATGTCTCGAGCCGGCCTGACGGAAGGCAATAAACCAATTGCCACCCTCATGTTTCTGGGGCCTACAGGTGTTGGCAAGACAGAACTCGCTAAAGCGTTGGCGTACACAGTTTTTGGTGACGAAGACGCCATGATTCGAATTGATATGAGTGAGTATATGGAAAGGCATAGCGTGGCCCGCCTGATTGGGGCGCCTCCGGGTTATGTAGGCTATGAAGAAGGGGGCCAGTTAACTGAGCGTGTGAGACGCAAGCCTTACAGTGTTCTATTACTTGACGAGATCGAAAAAGCCCATCCAGACGTACAT
>OUNM010364702.1_pt1 | contig 12887 bp, 9 predicted proteins | sample 1769961 | NCBI WGS metagenome assembly OUNM01 (sample SAMEA3914820, study PRJEB12502) | metagenome | biome: forest; material: soil | place: USA | collected 2012-03-12 | depth 0.3 m | reverse complement strand
GAGCGGTGGGAGCGCATGCGCACGGAACTCGTCGGACGTTCGACGACCGGCGTCATCCTCGTGCCCAACGGCGCCGATCATCATGCGCGGCAGGCTCGCTTCCGCGACGCCCTCGCGGCGCTGGAGGCCGCGGGACAGAGCGACAACGTCCATCGCAGTTCGTTAACCGGGTTCGCGGAGCATCTTGTCGAGCGGGCCACGGCGCAGCGATTGCCGCTCGTGCGCGGCGAGCTGCGCGACTCGTACGGTTTCACGTGGACCCTTCAGGGAACGTTCGCGACGCGCGCGCACGAGAAGCGAATGAACGCGCGCGCGGAACGGCTGCTCGTGCGCGACGCGGAGCCGTGGAGTGTTCTCGCCGCGTTCAAGGGACGCTCGCGTCGTCCGCTCGTGGAAGCAGCGTGGCGCACTCTCCTCGAGGCACATCCGCACGACACGCTCTGTGGCTGCTCGATCGACGACGTCGCCGCCGCCATGGAACTTCGCATTCGCTCGGCGTCGAATCAGGCCATGGGTGTGCGCGACGATGCGCTCCTCGATCTGATCGGTCACGATCCGGTGGCAGCGCGCACGGCGCGCGACCGGTGGACGCCGATCATCGTCGTCCGAAATCCCGCACCGAGGGCGCGCGGCGGCGTAGCGATCGTCGACGTCGAGGAGTTCATCGCCGATGTGGCGGTCGGTCCGGGATCGGCGCCTGCGGGCGAGACGATTGTCACCGCGCCCGAACACAGACCCGCTGTTCCGGCATTCGGCGCGCTGCAAGTGCTGACGCGCGGCGTCGCGCATTCGCGCACGGAATCGCCGCGACATTATCCGGACAACGATCTCGTGGCGATCACCCGCGTCGCCGCGTGGATCCCCCCTGTACCGGCGTACGGAGTGGCGAGCTTCCCGGTCGGATCCGGTGAGGTGAAGCGCGCGCGACCCGAGGATGCGGTGAACGCGGGAGAACGGTCGCTCACGAACGGAATGCTGTCCGTCGCGATCGGTGACGACGGCACTGTGGCACTCGAGCAGCTCACGACGGGACGTCGTATCGCATCGTTGTTCGAGCTGATCGACGAGACCGATGTCGGCGACAGCTACACGCCCGCGCCGCGCCCGCCGATCGAGACGGTCGAGTTTCGCGACGCGCACCGAGTGCACCCGGGACCACTGCGCGGAGAGATCGCGCTGCGGTTTCGCGATGTCTCGGTGCACCTCATTCTCGATGCCGGTGCGCCGTTTCTTCGCCTGCGAATCGTCGGAGAGAACCGGCGCGACGATCACCGCCTCAGGATTCGCATCCGCGGCGATGTTCCGGCGGACGTCGTGTGGGCCGATGCGGCATTCGGTTCGGTGCGCCGCGAGCGACTCGACATCCGGTCGTCGGACGCGACGGTCGAGTTGCCGCCGCCGACCGCGCCGTTCCACCGATACGTGTCGGCGTTCAACGAGGCGGCGGGGTTCACGGTCTTCAGCGATGGGTTGGCCGAGTACGAGGCGGGCGGCCACGCGATCACGGTGACGCTGCTGCGCGCGATCGGCGAGCTCTCGCGCAATGATCTTCCCGAGCGTCCCGGACACGCCGGTTGGCCCGTGGCCATCCCCGGCGCGCAGTGTCATGGCCCATTCGAGGCCGAGCTCGCGGTGATGCTCCACGGATCCCGTCTGCCTGCGACGATCGAGGCAATCGAGCACACGGCCGACGATGTCCTCTCGCCCATCGCGGGAGCGACACTGCGTTCTGCGCTTTCGGTGCCCGCGCCGGTGGAGGGTCCCGCGCTGCACGGCTCCGGCCTCGCGTTCTCGGCGATGAAGGAGAGCGAGGATGGCCAGTGGCTCGTGCTGCGCTGCGTCAACCTTCGCGACGAGGAAGTGACGGGCTCGTGGACCCTTCCGTTCGACCTCGAGGCTGCCCGTCTGGCACGGATCGATGAAACAATAATGAGTGAATTGGACACGGCCGGCCGCGAGGTGCCGTTCCGCGCGCTCCCGCGCGCCGTCACGACGATCCTCGTCCGCTAGGTCAGGCCCGATCGCGAAGCGTCGACGTCGCGGTCTCGCCGGCCAGATGATCCCGGAGCGCGTCGCCGAGCAGCGTGCAGGCCAGGACGGTGGTGATCAGCGCCAGGCCGGGCGCGATCGCCACCCACGGCGCCGCGACGATGAGGTCGCGCCCGTCGGCGATCATGTTCCCCCAGCTCGGACGCGGCGGTTGAATCCCCAGTCCGAGAAACGACAATCCGCTCTCGAGCAGGATCGCGTTGCCGACGCCGAGGGTCGTCGCGACGATCGCGGGGCCGATCGCATTCGGGAGCGCATGCCGCAACAGCACGCGAATCGACGACGCACCGAGCGTCGTGGCCGATTCGACGTATTGACGCGTTCTCACGCCGAGCACCTCGGCGCGAACGAGGCGCGCCACGCCCATCCACCCGGTCGCGATCAACACGATCACCACGGTTGCCAGACCCGGCTGCCACAGGGACGCGCACACGAGCAGTAAGACGAGCCTCGGCAACGCGAGCAGCGCATCGGCGATCGCCATGAGCATCCAGTCCACCGAGCCGCCGACCCACGCCGCCGCCGCGCCCACCAGCGTGCCGACCACGCTCGCCAGCAGCGACCCGAGCACGCCGACGGCAAGCGAAATGCGTCCGGCGAGCATCATCCGCACGAACAAGTCGCGTCCGAATCGGTCGGTGCCGAGCAGATGAAAGTTGCCGTAGACGTCACGGGAAAAGGGCGGCAGGAGGCGGAGCGCCAGCACGTCGCCGATCGCCAGAGGATTCTGCCGCGACAGGGCGGGCACGATGATGACCGCGGCCGCGAGCACGACGAGCAGGATCGTCGCCACGCCGCTCGCCGACCGAAGTCGCACGAGCGTCATGCGCGGCGCCTCGGGTCCACGAGCGGCAGCGCGAGGTCGCCCGCGAAGTTCGCGAACAGCACGATCGTCGCATAGACGGCCGCCGCACCCATCACGAGCGGATAATCGCGCGCCACGATCGCGTTCACCATCAACCGTCCCATGCCCGGCCACGCGAACACGACCTCGACGAAGATCGAACCCGCGACGAGTCCCGGCAGCGACAGGGCAAACAACACGACGAGCGCCGGGAGCACGGTCGCGAGCACGTGCTTGAAGTACACGCGTGCCGGCGATGCGCCTTTCGCCCGTGCCGTGCGAACGAAATCCTGCGCGAGGACGTCGGCGATGCTCGAGCGCGCGAATCGCGCGATGCCCGCGGCACCGACCGCCGTCAGGATCGCCACCGGCAACAGGGCATGGCGCACGAGATCGGCGAACGCCGCTACGCCGTGCAACTCGACGCCGGGCGCGCGCAATCCGAACGCCGGCAAGCGAAGCCACGGCGGCAATCCCCACTCGGTGGCGCCGTACGTGAACACCGCCACCAGCGCGAGCGCGAGCCAGAAGCTCGGCGCGGCGTAGACCAGGGTCGTCCCGACGGTGAGCAAATGATCGACGGCCCGGCCGCGGCGCACCGCCTGGAGGAGGCCGATCGGCACGCCGATCAGAAAGGTGAGAATCAGCGATGCGGCGCCGAGACCGATGGAGACGGGCAGGGCCTGTGCGAGGGCGGTCGACACCGGCTCATGGAGCGAAAAGCTCTCGCCGAAATCGCCGTGCAGCAGGCCTTTCCCCCAGCGTGCATATTGAACGAGGATCGACTGATCGAGACCGAGGTCGGCGCGAATCCTCGCCGCGTCGGCGGCGGTGGCCGACGGCGGGACGAGAAACGTCGACGGATCACCCGGAGCGAGGCGGATGAGCGCGAACGTGATCGTGAGCACCAACCAGAGCAACGACAGGACGCCGGCGAGTCGGCGGAGCACGGCGGGAGGATGCACGCGTTGAACCTGCACCGGCGGACCGTCCTGTCAACGCTCGCGTCGATGCTCGTGTGCAGTGCCGCCTGCCTGTCGCCGCAACGCCCGGCGGACATCGCCGTGTACGCGTCGGGCACCGATCTGGAGTCCGGGAATCCGCTCGTCACCGTGCACTCGCTGTCGCGGCAGATTCAGCGGTACGCGCTGTTCGTCACGCTCGCGCGCTACGATGCGTTGCTCTCGCCGGCGCCGTACTACGCGCGCTCGTGGGATTGGTCGCCGGACCGGCGCACGTTGACGTTGCACCTCACGCCCGGGCTTCGGTGGCACGATGACAGCCTGACGACCGCGCGCGACGTCGCGTTTACACTCGACGCCGCGCGAGATCCGGCCACTGGCTATTGGCGGGCCGCCGATCTCGCCGCGATCGATTCTGTCAGCGCCCGCGACGACTCGACCGTCGTCGTTCATTTCGCCACGCCTCCGGCCGCGTTTCCGCTGATCCTCTGCGAACTGCCGATCGTGCCGGCGCATCTGCTGGCGAACGTTCCGCGCGCGGACATGCGGCGCGCGCGGTTCAACCTCGCGCCGGTCGGCAACGGGCCGTTTCGGTTCGTCGAACGCCGTGCCGGATCGCGCTGGGTCTTTCACCGCGACGACGCGTTTCCCCTGTCACTCGGCGGACCGCCACTGCTCGGGGGCTTCGTCGTGAGCGTGGTCGACGAGCCGACGACGAAATTCGCCGGACTCGCGAGCGGCGAACTCGACGTTGCGGGCATCGCCCCGACGACGGCCTCGCTTGCCGCACACGACAAGTCGCTGCGCGTCCTCGATTACCCGATTCTTTTCAGCACCGGTCTGATCTTCAACGTGCACAAACCGCCTTTCGACGATGCACGAGTTCGCCGTGCGATCTCGGCGTCGATCGACCGCGACCGCATCGTGCGCGCCGCGCTCGCCGGGTACGGCACTCCGGCGGCGGGGCCCGTTCCCCCCGAAAGCCCGCTGTCGATCGATGGCACACCGGTCCACGATACGCTCCTCGCCGATTCCCTGTTCGACGCCGCCGGCTGGAAACGCGGCGCGGCGGGTGTGCGTACCCGAAATGGTATCCCGTTCGAATTCTCGTTGCTCACGGTCGGCAGCGGCGACAACGCACTCGAGCAGCTCGTGCAATCGGACCTCGCCGCGCGTGGCATTCGCGTCGGCATTCGACAGGTGGAGCTGGGCAGCTTCCTGACGGAAGCGCGCGCGCCGCGGAAGCGGTTCGACGTGCTCGTCGCGGGCGTGCCCGGCGACGTCGCGCTCTCCTTCCTCGCATCGATGTTCGAGTCGCGGCAGTCGGGCGGCGCTCTCGACTATTCAGGCTTCCACGCGCCGCGGCTCGATTCCGCATTCGTTCGCACACGGACGGCATCGACCGACTCGGCGCGTGCCGCGGCCTGGCGGGACGTGCAACTTCAGTTGGCCGAGGAAACGCCGGTCGCGTGGATATATCATTCACGCGGGCTTCAGGGGCTTTCGGCACGACTGCAGAACGTCACGATGGATCTTCGGGGAGAGATGACGACGCTAGCCCGGTGGCGCATCGCGCCTCCGGCGGCGCACACCGCCGCGGAACGATGAACCTGCTGCTCACTCCCGAGGCGCTGCGGTCGCGAGACAACGTTGCCCGCGGCCCGCTCGAGCCGCTCGCGAAGTCGCTCGCAGACGATCTCGAGCCGTTGCTCACACGCGAGCTGTTTTTCCCAAGCGAAAAGGCGGTGCTTTCACGCGAGGGCGGACGTTGCGCGCGCGATGGAACGCTGCTCGAGTTCGATCCCTTCGAGCCCAATGAGCATCGCTGCCCGAAGTGCGGGGAAGTGTACCGCGGCGAACTGCACTATCGGTTCTGGATCTACTGGTATCAGCTCTGGTTGGCGGAGCGCGCCGTGCACGCGGCGGCGCTCGCGGCGCTCGGTGCGGACGTGTTCGCGCCGCTCGCCTCGCGCATTCTCGAGGGATACGTCGAGCGGTATGAGACCTATCCCAACGTCGACAATGTTCTGGGGCCGACGCGACTGTTCTTCAGCACGTATCTCGAATCGATCTGGCTGCTTCAGATCTGCTTTGCCATTGATTTTCTGGGTGACGCCGCCGAAGAGCTCGGCGGGCGCGTACGCGACAGGATCATCGCCCCGAGCCGCGCGATCATCGCGGAGCACGACGAAGGCGCCTCGAATCGCCAGGTGTGGAACGCCGCGGCGTTGCTCGCGTCGGCCCGTCTTCTCGGCGACGTGACGGGCGCCGACGCTGCGGTCTATGGCTCTTCCGGATTGCTATCACACCTCGCGAACGGCCTCCTCCCCGACGGCACCTGGTATGAGGGCGAGAACTATCACCTGTTCGCGCACCGCGGCCTCTGGTACGGCGTGACCATGGCCGAGCGTGCGGCGCTCGAATTGCCGAACGTGTTGATCGACCGATTCGAGCGCGGCTTCACGACACCGTTCGCCACCGCGCTTCCCGATTTCACGTTGCCGTCGCGGCGTGATTCTCAATACGCGGTCTCGCTTCGCCAATGGCGCTTCGCGGAACACTGCGAGCTTGGCCTGGCAAGGCGTGACGACCCGCTGCTCGCCAGTGCGCTGCGTCGCATGTACTCGGCCGACATTCCGCATCGCGACACGGGCCGTTCGCGATCGTCCGCCGATGTCGAGCGCAACGCGCCCGCGTCGGCGCTCACGCGAGCTGATCTCAGTTGGCGCGCACTACTGTTCGCGCGGCCGGAGCTGCCGGTCGCCGACGCCCCTCCGCCGCAGTCTGTGTTGCTCGATTCTCAAGGAATCGCCGTGTTCCGGCGCGACGACGCGCGGGTGTACGCGGCGCTCGATTACGGCCACTCGGGCGGCGGACACGGACATCCTGATCGCCTCAACCTCCTGCTCGCTGTCGGCGACGTTCGCTGGCTCGACGACTTCGGCACCGGCTCCTACACCGATCCGTCGTTGCACTGGTATCGCAGCACGCTCGCCCACAATGCGCCGTTCCTGAACGGTCAGTCTCAGGCGCGCGTCCATGGCGAGCTCATCGCATACGATGAGCGCGACAGTGTCGGCTGGATCGTGGCGGTGGCGAACGGCATTGCGCCGGACGCGCACGCGGTCCGGACACTGGTGATGACGCCGACGTATGCGGTCGACGCAGTCGTCTGGCGAGCCGATCGGCCCATCATCTTCGATCTTCCGCTCCACGCCGATCTGCGCGTGGAGCGCGCTCCGGACGCGTTGAAGCCGTCGCCGATTGCCGGCGGCGACGGTCTCGAGGACGGTTTTCGCTTTCTCCGCGATACGCGCGCGCAATCGGTGCCCGCCGACGAAACGGTCGTCGCGCGTGCGGTGAAATCAGATGCGTCACTCGACGTGTTCGCGACGTCCGATCGCGCGACGGAATGGCTCGAGGCCGTTGCGCCGGGAGCGCCCGGGAGCGGCGATCACACGTTCCGTGTGGTTCGGGCATTGGCGGAGGACGGCCAGATTTGCTTCGTCTGGTCGTGGGCGGGCGACGTCACCGGCGTGGAATTCGGCGACACGATCCGCGTCACGCTCGCCGACGGAACGGTGCACATCCACGAGCCCACCGACGACGGCTGGCGCGTCGATCTCGGAACGGGTGAAGTCGAGCTCGACGGGCTGATCGAACCGCCGCTGGAGGCGCCGGCGGTGACTTACGAGGCGCCGATGCCGCCGGGCATGACGCTACCCCTCAGCGATCAGCCGCTGGTCATAGAGCTCGGCGAAGCGCACTATCGGCGCTCCGAGCAGTCGTGGCGTGATGCGGGCGAACCCGCCGCAACGATCGCGCTTGCGTGGTCAGGTCGTTCGTTCGATGTCACCGTCGACGTGCCGCGCAGCGACCTCACGTTCATACAAGCCGGCGCCGAGAATCCGTTCGACAACGAATACGCCGACATCAACGGCGACGGCGTGCAGCTCTTCCTGCGCACCAATCGAGGCTACACGGGCTGGCTGCTCGTACCAGATGCCGACTCCGACGCCGTGCGCGCTCGCCAGATCGAGGGGTGGACATCGCCGTGGGAAGTCGACGCGCGGTGGGAGCGACAGGCCAACGGTTACCGCATGGCGATCAGCGTTCCCGGCGAACTCCCGCCCGAGGCGTTCGACGTGGTGGTGAACGAGATGCCGCGCGGACGCGTGCGTCGCCGCGGCCAGCTCGTGGTGAGTGGGGGCGCGGGCGAATTCACCTATCTGCGAGGCGACCGGCACGATCCGCGTCGCCTCATCGCGCTACGTTTGGCTGATGACTGAATCGCTCCTCGCGTCCGTCGTCGTGGTGCTGTTCGAGCCTCAGGATCCCGTGAACATCGCCGCGACGGTGCGCGCGATGAAAAACATGGGCGTCTCGCAGCTGCGCCTGGTGCGGCCGGTGGCCTACGAAGCGGTGCGCCTCGAGGGGATTGCGCACGGGACCATGGATCTCATCGAGCGGATCGAGCACTTCGACTCGTTCGATGCCGCCGTGGCCGATTGTCTGCGCGTCGTAGGGTTCACGGCGCGCCGGCGCGCGGCGAAGCTGCGCTTGATCGATCCCAAGGCTGCCGCGGCCGAACTGCTCGAGCTAGCGCCGGAAGGGCGCGTCGCACTCGTGCTCGGCCGAGAGGACAGCGGCTTGCCGAACGAGATTCTCGATCGCGTGCACGCCGCGGTGACCATTCCGACGACCAATCACGCGTCGCTCAATCTCGCGCAGGCGGCGCTCATCGGACTGTACGAGCTTCACCTCGCCGCGGCGGATGCGACGCGGACCATCGCGCCGCCGCGCAAGGATGCGCCCGCACCGACGAACGAGCAGTTCGAGCAATTCTTCGCCGACGCCGAGCGCTCGCTCGCCGCCATCGAGTTTTTCAAGACGCGGTATCCCGAGCACATCATGCGCACGCTGAGATCGCTGACCTTTCGCGCGGCGCCCAACGCGCGCGAGCTGTCGCTGATGCGGGCGATGGCGTTCGAGGTGGTGAACTACCTAAAGCGGTCATCCCGAGCGTAGCGAGGGACCCCCGTCCCGGCGGAGGAGTCGCTATTATGATCCCATGCCAATAGGACGCTTCTTCGGCGGCAAGCAAAAGCCGGCCGCGTCGCCGCCGCCCGACGAACCCGGACCGCAACAGGACTTCGACGAAGGCGAGCCGGAAGCCGTTCCGGCCGAGCACGACGAATCGGATTGGCTGATGCGCGCGCGCGCCGTCATGCCAACCGGCGCATCCACCGGCAGCAAACGGGTCGAAGCGCTCTACGGCTCCGCGGACGCCACTGGTCCGACGCACTTCCAGCAGGCGGTGGGTTGCCGCGTGGTCGACGTCGATGGCAACGAGTACGTCGACTGCACGATGGCGCTCGGTTCCGTCGCCCTCGGCTACGCCGAGCCGAACGTCACGCGCGCCGTGGTCGACGCGATCGCCGCGGGCAACGTGTCGGGCCTATCTCACTTTCGTGAGGTCGACGTCGCCGAGCGGCTGTGCGGCGTCATTCCTTGCGCGGACAAGATTCAGTTCCTGAAGACCGGCGCCGAAGCGATCGCCGCGGCGGTGCGCATCGCGCGCACCTTCACGGCGCGGGATCTCGTGATCGGCGCTGGCTACTTTGGCTGGCTCGACTGGTCGGCCGACGAGACGGGCGGCGTTCCGGACGGCACGCGCGCCGCGTTCAAGCGCTTCACGTGGGATGACATTCCCTCGCTCGAGGCGGCGGTGGACGACGCGGGTTCTCGGCTCGCGGCCATCGTCATTGAACCCGTGGTCGAACGGTTGCCCTCGCTCGATTGGATCAAGCGCGCGCGCGAGCTCGCCACCTCCACCGGCGCCGTCCTGATCTTCGACGAGATCAAGACCGGCTTCCGCCTCAAGACGGGCGGCTACCAGGCGCACGCCGACGTCGTTCCCGATCTCGCCGCCTTCGGGAAGGCGATGGCGAATGGATATCCGCTCGCTGCCGTCATGGGCGACCGCGCCGTCATGGATGCGGCGCGCAAGACCTGGATCTCGTCGACCCTCGCCAGCGAGGCGTCGGCGCTCGCCGCCGCGTCTGCGGTACTCGCGTGGCACGATCAGGCCGACGTCTGCGAATCCCTCTGGTCGACGGGCGCCGAGATCCGTAAAGCCGTGACGAACGCGATCGAAGCGTCGGGAGTGCAGGGCATCACGGTCGACGGACTCGATCCGATGTGGCTCCTTCGCTTCGATTCGACGGCTCGCGAAACGCGGTTCCTCGAGCTGGCGGCCCGCGCCGGCGTGCTGTTCAAGCGGGGCGCGTACAACTATGCCGCGCTCGCGCACGACGACGACGCCATCCGCGAGATCGAAGCAGCCGCGAGCGACGCGCTCGTCTCGCTCCGCGACGAGGAGGGCCAGGAGTGAGTGTCGCGCTGATCGACGCGCACGCTCACTTCTATCACGCCGCCGCCGGACGAGCCGACTGGGCCGATGTCAACGCCGCGCGTTTGCGCGCGGGCGAGACGATCGGCGTCACCTACCACGTTGCCTCCGTCCTCGGCAGCTACGGTTTCACGTCGCCGACGTATTTCCCGTCGCCCGAGGACGTGAGCATCGGCAACGACGCGATGCTCGCGATCTGCGCCGCGGAGCCGGATCGCGTGCGCATGTTCGCGACGGTGAACCCGAATTACACGGACCACGCGCTGCAGGAGATCGATCGCTGCGCGGCGCGCGGCGCGATCGGCATCAAGCTGCTCGCGAGCCGTCGCGCCGACGATCCGTTGCTCGATCCGATTGGTGACGTTGCTGCTGAAAGGGGACTGCCGGTGCTGCATCACATCTGGCAGCGGCGCACGCGCGAGTGGCCGTCGCAGGAGATCTCCGACGGTGCCGATCTCGCGCGACTCGCCAATCGTCATCCGAAGGCGTGGTTCGTCCTGGCGCACATCGGTGGCGGCGGCGACTACATGCACACGTTTCCCGCGGTCGTGGACACGCCGAACATTCTTCCGGATCTCTCCGGGAGCGGCGTCGATCGCGGCATGCTCGACTCTGCTGTCGAAGCGCTCGGCGCCGAACGGTTGCTCTGGGGCTCCGACCTCACGATGTGCACTGGCCTCGCGAAGCTGCGCGCGCTCGACCTGATCGGTCTGAGCCCGGAGGAGCTGGCGAACATTCGCTGGAAGAACGCCGCGCGAATCTTCCCGCCGGACAGCTTTCCGAGGTGTGGATGACGGTCGACGTCAACACACTGATCGGGCCGTATCCCTTCAGGTACGTCCCGCATCCCGATCCTGACGTGCTCGTGCGCGTGCTGGATCGCGAACAGATCGACAGCGCCTGGGTCGGGCACCTGCCGTCGGCGTTCTATCGCGACCCGACGCAAGGGAATAAGGATTTACTAAAATCGCTCGCGCCCTTCGAGAAACGTTTGCGTCCCGTGCCCGCCATTCGTCCCGACTGGCCGAAATGGGAGCAAGCCGTGAGTGACGCCGCGAACGCCGGCGCGCCGGCGATTCGCGCCTATCCACCGCAGTGGGCGCTCGGTCCGCACGACGCCGGCATGAAGGATCTGGCGCTTGCAGCAGGCGAACGCGGAATGGCGATTCTGCTCACGGTGCGCTTCGAGGATCTCCGCCAACGACACCCGATGGACGGCGCGGGCGATCTCGCGGCGGCCGCCGTGCGCTCGCTCGCGCGCGCCGGAGCGCACGCCCGCATCGTGGTCACCGCCGCGAGTCGCGAGATGATCGACGAAGTGCACTGGAGTCTCACGCCCGACGAGCAGCGTCGGGTCTTCTGGGACATCTCGTGGGTGTGGGGTCCGCCCGAGGACCATCTCGCCAAACTGTTCCGCTCGATCGGCGCGGAGCGTTTCGTGTTCGGTACGCAGTGGCCGATGCGCCTCACACAGACGCCGCGGGCGAACCTGGATCTGTTGCCGGATGACGTGCGCGGAGCGCGACTTGCGGGGGCCGAGGCGATCTGCCGGGCCGGACATTTTGAATAACGGTTACTGTCGGCAGACATACCGAGCCGGGCCGATTAGGATTCCACTCGGTCGGACGACCGTAGAACGACCCGCCGGACGATCGTCGCCGAATGGCAGTCGATTGTCAGGGCGTCACTTGCATGTGGTATCCAGTTCGTTCAGATTTCCCGGCCAGTTGGGAGCCTTGTGAATTTGTTCACAAGGCACCGCTGTCTCGTCGTTTTTCAAAACTCACCCCATCGCGATGACCAAGCGAAGGAAGTGGACCGCCATCCCGGGACTCCTCGTCCTGGCCGTCGGTGCCGTCATGCTCTCTGCGTATAGCGGCGCCTCCTCTTCGCAACACAGTTCTCCCGTTCAACCGATCGCGTTTCCGCACACGGTCCACGTGCAGAAGCTCGGGATGAACTGTCTCTACTGCCACAACGCCGCGAACAAGTCGCCGGATCCGGGGATTCCCGCGGTCTCGACCTGCATCGGCTGTCACAACTTGATCGGGCCGGATCGCTCGATGAGCGATCTGCACGGCGGCAAGCCGTACAAGAGCGCCGAGATCGAGAAGCTCTGGAAGTACGCCGACGTGAAAGGACAGGGCGCGGGCATGGGGCCGGCCGCCAAGCCGATTCCGTGGTTCCGAATCCACAAGTTGCCCGAGTACGTCCACTTCCCGCACACGCGTCACGTCAACGCCGGCGTTACCTGCCAGACCTGCCACGGCCAAATCCAGAAGATGGAGCGAGTCTACCAGTACTCGAGCCTCAACATGGGCTGGTGCGTCAGCTGTCACGTGAACGGCTACGTCCCGAAGGAAGGCCAGGAGGCTGCCGGCTACACGCCGCTGCAAGCCGCGCCCGGCCAGGGCGTCGCCGCGGCCGCTACGGCGGCGGCGTCGACCGAGCGCAAGAAGGCGCGCTACGATTGCTCGAACTGCCACTACTAATATGAGCGATAAGACTCAGACCCCGGAACTCCGACCGGAGGCGCAAAGCGCCGAAGGGAGGAGCAATAAAGGTCCCGGTGTAAAGCGCCGCGAGTTCCTCAAGGTCCTCGGCGTCTCTACTGCCGCGG
>OUNM010127429.1_pt1 | contig 12889 bp, 13 predicted proteins | sample 1769961 | NCBI WGS metagenome assembly OUNM01 (sample SAMEA3914820, study PRJEB12502) | metagenome | biome: forest; material: soil | place: USA | collected 2012-03-12 | depth 0.3 m | reverse complement strand
GTGCATATCAGTTGCACGCGATGACGAATCACCATGAAGCGCTATGAAGCCCTGGCCCACGAGATCGCCGAGTCCATCGCCCAGGGGCAGTTGCGGCCGGGCGACCGTGTGCCTTCGGTGCGGGAGGCGAGCCGCAATCGCGGCGTGAGCCCGTCCACGGTCTTCGAGGCCTACTACCTGCTGGAAGCGCGCGGTCTGATCGAGGCCCGTCCCCGCTCCGGCTACTTCGTCAGCCAGGCGGTGAACGGGCAGCAGGAGCCGGAGAGTTCCAGGCCCGTGACGAAGGAGCGCGCCGTCGAGGTCTCCGAACTGGTCTTCGAGGTGCTGGGCCACGCCAAGAATCGGGCGCTGGTGCCTCTGGGTTCGGCCTTCCCCAGTCCAATGCTGTTTCCCTTGCCCAAGCTCGCGCTCGCCACGGGCAGGGCGCTGCGTCGGCTGGACCCGTGGCGCACGGTCGAAGACCTGTCGCCCGGCAGCGCCGCGCTACGGCGCCAGATCGGCCTGCGCTATCTCGGCATGGGCTGCGGCGTGGACGCCGAGGAACTGGTCATCACCAACGGCGCGATGGAGGCGCTCAACCTGTGCCTGGAGAGCGTCACGCGGCCCGGCGATCTGGTGGCCGTCGAGTCGCCGACCTTCTACGCCGCGCTGCAAGCGCTCGAGCGCCACAGCCTGCGCGCCGTCGAAATCGCCACCCATCCGCGCACGGGCATCGACGTGGCCGCGCTGGCCGCGGTCATGGAACGACACCCGGTCAAGGCCTGCTGGCTCATGCCCAACTTCCAGAATCCCCTGGGCAGCCTGATGCCTGACGACGCCAAGCAAGCCCTGGTGGAACTGCTCGCCAGGCGCGAGGTGCCGCTGATCGAGGATGACGTCTATGGCGAGCTGTACTTCGGCGCCCGCAAGCCTCGGCCCGCGAAGGCGTGGGATCGCGCCGGCGGGGTCATGCACTGCAGTTCCTTCTCCAAGACGCTGGCGCCGGGCTACCGCGTCGGCTGGGTGGCGGCGGGCCGCTACGCCGGCGAGGTCGCGAAGCGCAAGCTGATGAGCTCCATCGCCGCGCCCTTGCCCTCGCAGGAGGGCTTGAGCGAGTACCTCGAACAGGGCGGCTACGACCGGCACCTGCGCCAGTTGCGCACGACGCTGGCGCAGCATCGCCAGACGACGCTGCGCGACATCGCGATGCACTTTCCGCCCGGCACGCGAGCCACGCGGCCCGAAGGGGGCTACTTCATCTGGGTGGAACTGCCGCCGAAGATCGACGCGCTGGAACTCCACCGGCTGGCGCTTGCGCAGGGCATCAGCCTCGCACCGGGCCACCTGTTCTCGGCCGACCACCGCTTCAAGCACCATGTGCGGATCAACTTCGGGCATCCGGACCACAAGGACTTCGACGCGGCGCTGGAGGCGGTGGGGACCCTTGCGCGGGCCCTGGCACTCGGTTGACGACGTGACCGGTCCCGAATTGGTTCGATCCCCGCAACGGAGAACGTCAACGACCGAAGCTCGGATCGACTTCGCACTGCGCGTTCGGCGATGAAAGCGATACCGCTTCCTTGCGCTTCATTACCTGCGCCGCGCCATGCCAGCCGTCCTCCGCGCTGTGCGATTCAATCGTCGTCCAAGCCCTATGCTCATTGAATGAGATATCGGCACGCATCTCGTCGCCTGCGAACGCCACCGAGTAAAACTGCCGAGACTGCTTGACAAGCGATGGCCCTGGAACGGTCACTGTTACCGAGAACGTCACCGGCCTGTCGGTGGGGACGTAAACGGTCTGATCAGCCGATCAAAGGCCCGATGTCACGTACTGGCTGCCGGAACAGTCCGCGGCGTTCTCGAAGGCAAAGATGGTGACGTTGCTGCCGACGGGGGCACGAAAGGTCAGCTTTCCAGATCTAGACAGGTCGGGTGTCTTGGAGAAGTAGTGAACTGACGTTGCGCACCCTGAAATCGTGACAGCGAACGCCAAAAGCGCAGGCGAAGTTTTCATCAATGGTCGTTCCTTTTGTTCTGTCAGTCGATTGCCCAACGTCTGCCTTTAGAAAGTCGATGTGGGGGGCGTCAGCGCTTCAAGGCGAAGCCTGCGCTTCGCACCCAGGGTCGATCATAAGAGCTCTGCGCCCGCGCAGGGTACCCGTCGCTGTGGCTGGCGGTCGAATCGATCGCGCCCAAGATCGGCTGCGTGCCGCAGACGCTGCTGACGTGGGTCAAGCGCCATGAGGTCGCAACGGAACGCGCGAAGGCGTCACGACGGCCGGTGCCCCGCGCATGAAGGGCTCGAGCGCGAGAACGGCGCGAGCCGCAAAGGCGTTGTGCTCGAGCTCAGAACGACGACGTACTGGCACCCGAGATCGAGCGAGTCCGGCAGGCGAACATGCAGGTCTACGGCGGCGAGAAGGTCTGACGGCAACTGGCTCGTGAGGGGACGGCGGCAACCGGCGTACGGTCAAACGGCTAATGAAACGCCTCGGGCTGCGTGGGAAACCGACCGGCCGAACCAGCGCTGGGTGTCGGACTTCACGTACGTCCCGACCTGGCAGGGCTGGCAGTACGTAGCCTTCGTCATCGACGTCTACGCCAGGCGCATCGTGGGCTGGCGTGTCAGCGGTTCCATGACGACGACTTCGTTCTCGACGCTCATGAACAAGCCCTGTACGCCTGGCAGCGGGAGCGCCATCGCAGTCTCGTGGCGCATTCCGACAGGGGTTCGCGATACATTTCGGTCCGCTGGAGAGAACGGATAGCTGCGGCCGACGTCGAGCCTTCGGACGGCAGCAAGGGCGACTGTTACGACAACGCCCTGGCCGAGACGATCAACGGGCTCTACAAAGCTGAATTGATCGATCGCCGCGCGCCCTGGAAGACCACGATAGGCCTGCCGTCTTGGCTTGGCTCGCGCGGTATGAAGACTCCCCGGCGACCCTGTCGAGCTACCGCGGGGAGGCGGAGCGCCTGCTGCTGTTCGAGCATTTCGTTGGCGACCCCCATCGGCGTGACATCACAAGCGCTCTTGCAAGCTCAATGTCGCTGCGCGAGCCGTGGACGACGATATGGAAGAGCCAATCGGCTCGGGGTGAGTCTCCGCCCGACACGCGAGGTGCGGCGGGCAGATGGCCTGGGCGGGGCTCACGCACTGCACCCACGACACGCCCTATGACCGCAGCCTGCAGTCCGAGCGTCAGTGTCGCCATTGCCAGCAACGGGACGAGCGCTGCGGCTCCCATGGGCGACAGCAGCGCCATTGTCGTTGCTAGCAGTGCCCACAGCAGGCCGAGTCCCGCGCCCGAGGCGCCCAAGCCGGAAGCCCTGCGGCCGGTCGCGAAGATGGGATCCGCATCGGCACCAGCGCGGCCGATCACGGTGAGATCCGCGTGACCGAACCCCGCGCGCCGCAACACGGCCAACGATTCATCGGCATCGCAACTCGAGCGGAAAGTGCCGACGACGGGGTCGACCGGCTTGAGCAATGCGTCCAGGCGAAAGCGCATCGTCGGGCTCCTTGGGGCGGGTGATTCAGGGTGAGTCGACGATAGCCGCGGCGCCGTCGACTGCCTTGAGCCAGGTCAAGGCGAACGCGGCGACTTCGATGCCGTGGCCGCGCCTTCAGGATCGAGGCGCGTGCCGTCCCGGCGCCCCCAGTCGTCCCACGCCGGGACAAGCGCGACGATGCCGATGGCCAGCGCCGCGGGAACCAAGGCGAGTCGACCCACGTGCGCCACAGCGAACGTGCCGCCGATGCAGCCCAGCGTGAACATGGCCAGCAATGCGACCAGGAGTCGTGCGCGGCCGGTGCCGGCGATGCCGACTCTGAAGCCGAGACGACGCGCGATGCCGCGTCCCCATTCGATGCCCAGGTCGGTGACGATCCCTGTCACGTGCGTCGTGCGGATCTCGCCGCGCGAGATCTTGGTGATCAGGGCGTTCTGCAGGCCCATCGCGAAGGTCAGCAGGCAGATCGTGCGCCATGCCTGGAGGCCAGCCAGTGCGCCGTCGCTCGATGCGATGGCGCCGGCGGTGAGGATCAAGGTCGCCTCGAGCAGCAGCGGCCATGCGAACTGGGCGTGCAACCGGCGTCGCCTGGCGTGGTGGACCATGAGCGTGCAGCAGGCTGCTCCGGCCACGAACGCGGCGATGGCCGACGCGGCGGCGATGGCCAGCCATGGATCGTCGGCCAGCGCGCGCTCGCCCAGCGTCGAGACCATGCCCGTCATGTGCGACGTGTAGTGTCCCGCGAGTCCGAAGCCGACCGCGTTGGTGACGCCGGCCACGCAGGCCAGCAGGCAGCCGAGATGCCGATCCGCGTCGGGGGAGCGCGATCGGCCGGCCAGGCGGCGGGCATATTGAATGGGCATCGACGGGACGGGCGCGCTAATGAGGTGGAACCCAGGCGACAGAATCGCCCCGATTGCCGCGCCAGGGCTTGACCGAGCGCAAGCCATCGACCGTGGACGCTGCAACGCCGTGTCGATCCCAAGGACATCCAGGCCCGGCAAGCTGCTACGCTACATCCAACCATCAACGCTCCGAATCGCCATGAGCGACGCTCTCCACATCGCAGTCCTCGACGACGAAGTCGACATCACCTCCCTGCTCGCGAACTACCTGCAGGGGCGCGGCTATCGCGTCACGCAGTTGCAGCGCGGGCGCGAGCTGATGGCACTGCTGGCCAGCGATCCGCCGGCCGTCGTCCTGCTCGACCTCGGCCTGCCCGGCGAGGACGGCCTGGTGATCGCCCGCCAGTTGCGCGAGCGCTCGCGTTGCGGGCTGATCATCGTGACCGGCCGCGGGGACGCCGTGGACAAGGTGGTCGGCCTGGAGATCGGCGCCGACGACTACGTCACCAAGCCCTTCGACCTGCGCGAGTTGCTGGCCCGCATCACGGCGATCCTGCGTCGCACGGGGCCGGAGGAGCAGGCGCGGCCGACGGCCGCCGTCGAGGCGCCGGCACCTGCGCCCGAGGCGAAGCAGCGCTCCCGTTTCGTCTTCGCCGGCTTCGCTTTCGACATCGCGGCGCGCAGCCTGACCGACGCCCGCGGGCAGGACGTCGCGCTGACCACGGGCGAATTCGACCTGCTGAAGGTGTTCGTCGAGCATCCGGGCCGGGTCCTCTCGCGAGACTTCCTGCTCGAGCAATCGCGCGGGCGAGAGGCCGGCCCGTTCGACCGGACGATCGACGTCCAGGTCGGCCGCCTGCGCAAGAAGCTCGCGGACGATGCGGAGGAACCGAAGATCATCAAGTCCGTCCGCGGCGCGGGATACGTCCTGGTGTCCGAAGTCCAGGTGCGCTGATGGCGACTTCGGACGGTCCGCACCAGCCGCCGGCAGCGACCGGCACCGTCGAACAGAGCGTCTTCCGTTCGCTGTTCTCGGCGTACCCCGACGCGCTGCTGCTCGTGGATCAGGCCGGCACGATCGTGATGGCCAATCCGGCCGCGGCTCGACTGCTGCGCTACGAGGTGGGCGAGCTCAGCGGCTTGGCGGTGGATTCGCTGGTGCCGGAAGCGATCCGTCCGCGCCATGCCGCCTATCGCCAGGGCTATGCCCGCTCGCCACAGCCGCGGCCGATGGGCACCCAGATGGAGCTGGTCGCGCGGCGCAAGGACGGCAGTGAGGTGATGGTCGAGATCGCCTTGAGTCCGTTGCAGGGGCATGGCGTGCCGCTGGTCGTGGCGGCGATACGCGACATCGGCGCCTATCCGCGCGTCAAGCAGGCGCTGCAGCGCGCCCGCTACGCCGAACACCTTGCGCAGTTGGGCCGGCTCGCGGTCGACACACGGGAGCCGCAGGAGTTGCTCGGCCAGGTACCGGAGATCGTCAGTCAGGCCCTCGAGATCGAGGCTGCCGTGGTGTACCTGCTCGAGCCTGGCCGGGACGAATTCCGCATCGTCGCCGGCGCGGGCGTCCTCGGTCGCGAGGTCGTCGGCTTCACGCGGGCCAACCAGATCGACACCTTGCCCGGGCTGGTCGCCGCCCAGGGCCGCCCGGTACGCTCGCCGTCACTCGGTGAGGAGACGCGTTTCGGCGTGACCCGGCGCTTCGTCGACGCCGGTATCTCGAGCGTGCTGGCGGTCCCCTTGCTCGATCGGGGGCGCGTCGTGGGCGTCCTGGCTGCCTTGTCGTCACGCCACGATCGCTTCGGAGAGGACGAGTCGCGCTTCCTCGAATCGCTGGCCAATCTCCTGGTGACCAGCCTGCAGCGCGCGCAGACCGAGGAGGCATTGAGCCACTCGCAGCGCCTGGACAGCGTCGGCCAGCTGACCGGGGGCATCGCGCACGACTTCAACAACTTGCTGACCGTCATCCAGGGCAACCTCCAGGTGCTGGAGGAACTGCCGGCGATCGAGGACGACGTCAACGGGCAGCAGCTCGTCGCTGCGGCATTCCGCGCCGCGCGGCGCGCCGCAGAGTTGACGAGCAAGCTGCTGGCGTTCTCGCGCCGCCAGGTGCTGCAGCCGACGGCGGTCAATGTCTCGACGCTTCTCGGCTCGCTGGCGGACATGCTGCGTCGCACCGTCGACCAGCACATCCGCATCGAGGTTGAAGCGGAGGATGCCTCATTGACGGTCGTCGCCGACCCCGGCCAGTTGGAGTCGGCACTGCTCAACATCGCGATCAACGCGCGCGACGCGATGCCAGACGGCGGTGTCCTGCGCTTCGAGGCGTCGGCCAGTGCGGTCTCGCCGCTCATGATCGACGACGGCGTGGCCGCCGGCTCTTCGACGGCGGACGAGCAATTCGTCCGGATCGCGGTGTCGGACACCGGGGCCGGCATGTCAGAAGCGGTTCGCGAGCGCGCGTTCGAGCCGTTCTTCACGACCAAAGCGGCGGGGCGGGGCACCGGCCTTGGACTGAGCACCGTCTACGGATTCATACGGCAGTCGCGCGGCAGCATCTCTATCGACAGCGTCCCGGGCGCCGGAACCACGATCTCCATGGTGTTGCCATGCCCCCGTGGCGGGGGAGAGTTGGCCGAAGCGCGCGGCGCGGCATCGGCGAACGTTCCGAAGGGGCTGTCGGTGTTGATGGTGGAGGACGATGGCGAAGTCCGGGCCGTGATGCACAAGTTCCTCGAAACGCTGGGCTGCGTGGTCCACGCCGTGCCCTCCGCCGAGCAAGCCTTGCAGTGGCTCGAGCAAGGGGCTGGCGCCGACCTCCTGTTGACGGACATCGCGCTTGGCGCTGGCATGCGCGGAACCGCACTGGCCAGCGAGGTGCAGAGGCGCCTGCCGGCCATGAAGATCCTGCTGATGTCGGGCTTCTCCGCCGAGCTTCTCGAGGCCGATCGGGATTCGCCGAGCACCTGGGAGCTGTTGCCCAAGCCGTGCAGCCGTGACGAACTGGCGCACGCGATCGCGCGCGTGCTCGCGCGCGGCGCGGCGGCCTGACAGATTCAGCGGCGGAGTCGCCGGCGAAAAGACGCACTCAGCCGCGCGCGCTTCATTGAAGAACGCCCGCCTCGGGCGTGAGGCTTCGTTGCACGAAGTTCGCGAGCGCCTGCACGTCGGGGATGCGGACATCGCGCCGGCCCTTCTCGACGAAGGCGATCAAGTGTTCGCGGGCGAGCCTCGACAGCGCGCGGCTGACGGACTCCAGCGTCAGCCCCAGGTAGTTGCCGATCTCCGCCCGGGTCATGCGCAGCGTGATCTGGTCGGTGCGCAGGCCGCGCGCCTCGTGCGCATCGGCGAAGAAGCGCAGGAAGTCGGCCACCCGGGCGTCGGCCGGCAAGGTGCAGACCGACATCAGCGACTCGCGGTCGCGGCCGATCTCCAGGCTCATCGCGCCGTGCAGGGCCGACAGCAGCGCGGGCTGGCGAGCGCACGAGCTCAGCAGTGTGTCGTAGCGGAAGGACCAGACTTCGCCGGTGTCCATGGCGACGCCGTCGCAGCCGTAGGTGCCGCGCGCGATGCCGTCGAGGCCCAGCCAGTCGCCGCGGAACTTCAGGCCCACGACCTGTTCGCGCCCGTCCGCGCTCAGCTTGACGACCTTGGCCATGCCCGAATTCAGCACGTGCAGGGTCTGGAAGCGCTCGCCGGCTCGATAGAGCACGTCGCCGGCACGCACCAGGCGACGCTGCGGCGTCAGGGCCTCGCCGAGCATGCGCAAGGTCTCCGCGATCGCCGGCGCCTGGTGGCCCTCGACATGCCGGAATTCCTGTCGCGCCGTCACCGGCGGCGTGTGCTTCACCGCTGCACGCGACAGTGCGGCGAACGGAAGGATAGGCGCGGAGACATGGAGTTCGGTGCGGGTCATGGCGGGTCCTGGAGTGGCGGAACGTTTCGATGGATGCATCGTAGGAACGCCCGGCCAACCGGAGAGCAATGGACCGAATCGCTGCGTAACACTGCGTGAATGGACGGTGTCAGACGAACAGCGGACGCGAGGGTCTTGACAAAGCGCAAGGCGGGCGCGCGAAGCTCACCTAAGCTGGCGCCTTCCTGACGTCGCTCCAGAGCTTGCCGCTCGCCCGCAATGCGCCCCCACAACCTGCCCGCCGTCGCCCGCCCTGAGGGCCCGTCGCCCGACGGCGCCGCCGAGCCGCTCGTCTCGGGACGCCTGCCCCTGCGCAGCCGCAACATCGGGCTGCTTTGCGATGATCCGCAACGGCCCGAGGCGCACCTGTGGCAGCAGACGGCCACCGGCCTGGGTGCTCGCGCGGCGCTGGTCCGATGCAAGCTGGACGTCGCGAGCGGTGCCACGGAACTTGCCGACACCGCGCGCGTGTTGAGTCGTCTCTATGACGCGGTGCTCTGCCTCAACCTGGCGCCGGCCATCGTGGCCGCGCTGCGGGAGGCGGCCGACGTGCCGGTGATCGCCTCCGACGCGGGTGAATGGCTCGCGCAGCCGCCTGCGGCGTCTGACGTCTCGGCGCGTGCGCGCGCGCTGCTGCTCGCGCATCTCGCCGCCCTCTGAAACAGGATTCGGCGGGTGCTGGCCTGGCGCGCCTCGCGGCTGGCCTCAACGTTCGATCTCAGTGCAACGCCAGATTGTCGAGCCCTTCGCACTTCGCGCGACCGGGCATGCAGCGTTCAAGTCGGCCGCTTTTGCAGCCGCTGCAAGATCTGCTCGGACAGCGCGACGCACTCGGAGTCGGACTCGGCGCCCGTCAGTGGATCGCGGCAAGCCTCGAATTCCGCGTCGAGTTCTTGCCAGTCGCGCGCCTGCAGCATGCGCGTGGCCAGCGGGAAGATCTCGAGCTCCTCCAGCGACATGTGGGCAAGATGGAAGTCGACGTAGCGCCCGAGGGCGCGCTCGAAGGCGGCGCGCCTGCCTTCGCCGAGCATCTCGAAGGCGACGAGTGCATGCTCGAGTTCCCGGATGCGCATGTCGCCGCGCGCATGGTCCTCGTCCAGGCGATCCAGCAGCGAGCGAGCCAGCGGTGTTCGAGCCCGAAGCCGCGGGAACAGCAGGGCGGACTCCTTGGGATGGTGATGTCGCTCGGGAAATTCCGCGATGTAGAACAGCATCGCGCGCAACAGCGCGAAGTCCGGCAATCCGTGCTGCTGGCGCGACCTGGCGAGCTCTTCGGTCGCCGAGCGAAACAGGGTCACGAGCGCTGCGTGTTCCGAACGCAGGATGCGGATGGTTGAATGCATTGAAGGTGAGCGGCTGAATGCTGCAGGGTCGCATTCCGCCACGCGGCCGGGGTTGTTCCAAATCAACGCAAGCCCCGGCTTGCAGCGGGCGACGCATCGATCCGTTCCTGGCGCCGGGCGCGTGCTGATGAGGCGAAGCCGCCTCCCTGCGCAGCCGGTCGAGTCCTTGTTGGCGGACTGCAGGTAGCTCGCGCGCAGCCGGACGAGCCAGTCGCCGCTGTCACCGGCGGTCTGGGCCAGCGACAGGGCCGGCGCGGCGGCGGCGGCCAGGACGACGAGGTGCGGAAGGAAACGCACGGGGATCTCTCGTGATGTTGTTGGAGTGAGTCCATTGCAGCGCGACGCATCCCTTCGGGACTTGCCGCGACGCAAACATCCCGTGCTCGCGCGGGCCGATCGCGTGCGCGCTCCTGGCCGGCCGGGCGTTGCACTGGGTCACGCGCGCCCGAACCGGCGGCGGGCTTCGCTTGCAAGGCCACCGATCGGCGCGCGCCTTGACGGCCATCAAGTGCCGTGGTCCCGCCGCGGTCTACAAGACGGTGCCGGGCACCGCGACATTCCATGTGCCCGATCTCAGGAGATGCTGATGCAGATGACCACCAAAGGCAGGTTTGCCGTCGTGGCGATGATGGACGTGGCCGTGCGCTCGGCGAACGACCCCATCAGCCTGTCCGCCATCGCCCGTCGCAGGAAGATTTCGCTCTCGTACCTCGAACAGCTGTTCGGCAAGCTGCGCCGCAGCGGCCTGGTCCGAAGCGTGCGCGGGCCGGGCGGCGGCTACGTCCTCGCGCTGCCCGCGGCGTCGATCAGCGTGGCCGACATCGTGATCGCCGTCGACGATTTGAACGATCTCGGGAAGGACGGCACGGACGGCAAGTTGCGGCAGGGGGAAGGTCGCTGCGATACGAGCGGACTTTGGCGCGACATGCATGCCAAGGCGATCGAGATCCTGGGCGCGATCTCGCTCAAGTCGCTCGCCTTGCAGCAGCAGGGAAGCGCGCCAGGGGCCGACGAGCAGCCGCGCCACCGCGGCATCTCGTCGGAACCCGTCGTCAAGCGGATCAGGACGACTGCGCCGAATTCCGTCTTCTCGCTCGGGATGTCCTTGTCCGAGTCGCAGCGGGTGGCGTAGTCCGGATGCCGCGAGACGGAACCGGACAGTGGCGCACCTGATCGGCAAGGCAGGCTGGCTCCGGGCCGCCGTGCTGGGCGCCAACGACGGCATCGTCTCCACGGCGAGCCTCGTGCCTGCGGGTCACGTGCTGGAGCGCGCTCGCGATGGCGCTGACGTTCGCGATCGGGCATCTCCTGGGTGCGTCGGTCTCCTGACCGAGAGGCGTCCTCCGGCGCGCGCCGTCGGGTGCCCGGGCGGTTGACAAACCGCAAGGCGACGCGCGGGGACGCCCCTAAGCTGGGTCATCCCGATCGCGTTCCAGTGACGCCTCCGACACCTTCATCGACATGACGACCCTCGCCAGCCCCGCTGCACCCGATGACCCTGCTGCACCGACCGGCAAGGCGCTGGCGGCCCTCGAGGCGACGATCTCCTGCCTGAAGGCCGACGCACGCTCCGGGCGGAGCGCGATGCCGCTTCGTGGCCGCAACATCGGCATGCTTTGCGACGATCCACAGCGGCCCGAATGTTTCATGCTCGAACGCGCCGCCTGCGAACTTGGAGCCCGTGTCGCCCTGGTGAGAGCTGGGCTGCATGACGCACAAGCCCACCAGGTTGGCGGGCAGACGGCCAAGGTGCTCGGTCGACTCTACGACGCGTTGATCTGCGTGGATGTCGCACCCCATCTGGTGCACATCCTGTGCGATGACGCGGGCATCCCTGCCTCTGGTAGCGTGGCGCGTCAATGGGTTGCACTCCAGTCCGAGCGTCCAGACGTGCAGGATGACGAGCGCTATCTGCTCAAGGCCCTGATGGTGGAGGCCTGTGCCTGACCGCCGCTCCGGCTCGGGCCAGTCCCGCCAGACGGCTCATCAACGACGCGAGGCCAGCGCAAGACGCATCTCGCGCCGCGTGGACTCCAGCATGCGGATGCGTGCCTGCGGATAGATGATCGATTCCTCCAGCGCGATGTGGTCGCGCGAGAGCGCGCAGAACACCTCCACGCCGTCGCGCAGCGCATCGACGTCGACCCACGACTGGCCGCCGGCCAGGCCCCGTACCAGGGGCGACAGGACGCGCCAATCCGCACGCAGCCAGGCGTGATCCTGCTTCAGGCGGGCCACGGCCTGCATGGCCTCGGCGTCGCCGCACTCGGCCAGGGACGGGAACACGTGCGCTTCCTCGTCGATGTGGTGGCGCGGCAGGTCCACGGAGAAGTAGTGGTTTACCGAACACGCCATGTCGCGCGCGCGCGGATCGACTCCGACCTCCTCCACGCGGGCGACCAGCATCGCGAGCTCGGCGAGCATGCGCAGCGTGACGCGATGGAACTCCTCCAGCGGCTCGAAGGCGTCGATCCCCGGGTCGAGGGCGACGGGACTTGGAATGGGTTTCATGTCGTTCTCACGGGTTGGCGCATGCCGAGGTGGGGTGTCCGCTGAAGTCGGTCCAGCGGCGCGTCTGGAAGTCGTAGAGCTTGCATCGGCGCGCGGTGTCGATGTACCAGCGCCAGGAGAACGGCTGGACGACGATGTGTCCGTCCAGCCTGGCTTCCAGCAGCGCCTGCGCCTCGAGCAGGCGGTACAGCGGCACGCTCATGTCCACGTGGTGGGCGGTGTGCTCCATGATGTTGTGCAGCACGCGGCCCATGATCGAGCGGAAGGTCAGATGCACGGTCGTCGAAACGAAGGGCTGCGCGGCCGCCCAGGTCTTCTTGTCCTCGTACCAGGCCACGCCGGTGTGCGTGTGGTGCACGTAGACGACGAAGCCGATCAGCGCGTTCCAGACCAGGAAGGGCAGCACGAAGCCGACCATGACGAGCCATGCTGCGGACTGGCCCGTGCCCGAGGCCGACGCGACGAGGCCCGCGATCCAGGCGAGCGCAAAGACGCTCACGAGCAGGCCATCGCCGACGAAGACGACGCGACGCGTCGGCATGTACGCGCGGCTTGGAAAAATCAGGCGTGCCCACCAGATCTCGACCAAGTAGTACAGCCACGGCGCCCAGCCGCTGCGGTAGATGCGCTCCAGCATCCGGCGCCCACGCGGCAGCGCCTCGAACTCCTGCAAAGAGCGCGGCTGCCAGACGAAGTCGAAGCCGCGCAGGTTGGTGTAGCCGTGGTGGACGACGTTGTGGCCGACCTCCCAGAGGCTGTAGGGCGTCAGCGACGGCAGG
>OUNM010157219.1_pt1 | contig 12899 bp, 9 predicted proteins | sample 1769961 | NCBI WGS metagenome assembly OUNM01 (sample SAMEA3914820, study PRJEB12502) | metagenome | biome: forest; material: soil | place: USA | collected 2012-03-12 | depth 0.3 m | reverse complement strand
GTGTCGTACTCGGCGAGCACCGTCGAGATATCGAGGTTCTTCAGGAAGGCCGCCGAGATGCGCGGCGCGAACGTCGCGATCGGCAGCTCGACGCGATCGGCCCGCTCGTTGCGCGCGGCGTCGGACCGGGTCTGCCGCGCGAAGGCCTCGAGGCGGGCGACCGTGGCGTCGGGATCGACGTAGGTCCCGTCCTTCTCGGGGATCGTCGCGTGCTTGTCGAGATCGAGCCGCGCGGAGATCGCCTCGGTGTCGGTCTTCTCCTTCAGCGCGTCGAGCTTCGCGAACGCGATCGTGCGATCGATCGACACGAGCAGCGGGACGTCGATCTGGCCGGCGCGCGCCTGCTTCGCGACCTCGGCGCGCGTCCACGGATCCTGGCCCTTGCCGACGCGCGTGGCGACGGCGACCGTCTCGTCGACGTCGACGTGGAGCCCCAGCTCGCCGAGCGTGCTCGTGAGGACGGGCTGATCGGCGCCGGGCAATGCCAGCTCGACCTTGCGCGACGCGAGCGCCGCGGCGCGCGCTTCGACGAGCGCCTTCACCTTCGCGGCGTCGGCCTTCTCGGGGACCTTCTCGCCGTCGATGACGAGACCGGGAACGACGTAGCCGCCCGGAAGGTAGTGCGCGTGCAGACCGGCGCCGGCGATGCCCACGGTGAAGACCAGCGCGGCGACGATCGCGAGGCGAAGGCCCCACGCACGTCCGCGCGTCCGGCCGGAAGCGTGCGAAGCGTGCGGAGCATTCGGCGGCGGCGCGACGTAGATCGCCGCGGGAGGTCCCGTGCGCACATGTGGGTTGGGCGGCGGCGGAAAGGACATGTCGATGAAACGCTCGTCGAAGTATCGGTCATCCACGCCGAAATCCCAAGCGCTGGGCCGTGTATCATGCCCGGAGCGGTCGGCCCTTGAAGCAATGTACGCAGTGCAAGATGCGCTACCCGAACGAGGCAACCTTTTGCTTCGTCGAAGGGGCTGCGCTCGTCGATCTGCCGGATCCGCGGATCGGCACGCTGCTTGCGGGACGGTATGTCGTCGAAGAAGTGATCGGCGAGGGCGGCATGGCCACCGTCTATCGCGCGCGGCACAAGCTGGTCGATCGACCCGTCGCCGTGAAGATCATGAACCCGATGCTGGCGAGCGATCCGATCGTTCGCGAGCGATTTCGCCGTGAAGCCCGGAGCGCACAGAAGCTCGCGCATCCCAACATCATCGAGATCTACGACCAGGGCGATACCGAGGACGGCACGGCGTACATCGTCATGGAGCTGCTGCGCGGCGAGTCGCTGGCGGCAGTCGTCGGCCAGGGCCGGCTCGAGGTCGATCGCGCGATCAAGGTGATGATCCAGATCGCCCGCGGCATCGCTCGCGCGCACGATCTCGAGGTGATCCATCGCGATCTGAAGCCGGAGAACATCTTTCTCTGCCGGCGTGACGACGGCTCCGATCTCGTGAAGCTGCTCGATTTCGGCATCGCCAAGAGCCGACACGACTCGCGGCTCACCGGACAGGGCGAGCTGTTCGGAACGCCGCAATACATGGCTCCGGAGCGCATTCTCGGCAACGACACCGGAGGCTCGAGCGACCTCTACGCGCTCGGCGTCGTCTTCTTCGAGATGCTGAGCGGCGAGCTGCCGTTCAACGCGCCGGACGTCGCGACCTTCTTCGTGAAGCACATGAACGAGCCCGCGCGCTCGCTCCAGGCGCTCAACGCGCGTGTGCCGGCGCGGCTCGACGAGCTCGTCGCCAAGCTCCTCGCGAAGGATCCGAAGGATCGCCCCGTCGATGCGCACCGCGTGCACCAGGATCTCCTCGATATTCTGCGCGAGCGCGAGGTGGCTGCGCCGCCCACCGCCGAGGCCGAGCCGCTCAGCGTCGCCGCGCCGATCACGCTGGCCGCCGGGGCTGCCGATCAGTGGGCACGTCGCATCTTCGTGCTCGAGCAGATGCTGTCGCGCGCGTTCGGTAGCAAGCAGCGCGCGCCCTCCGACCTCACGACGCTCCTCGACGACATCAACACCGTCGTGCGCGACATCGTGAAGCTCCGCACCGAGAGCCTCGACGCGCAGCGATCGCTCGAAGAGATCGATCTCCGCGGGCGCGAGAAGCGCGCGCAGCTCGGCTTCGCGATGGACCAGCTCGGCGTCGACGGCTCCAAGGCCAAGGAAGATCTCCGCGCCGCTCGTGACGTGCAGAAGCGCGCCGAGGACGAGTGCAAGGAGGCACGCGGACGTTTCGAGCTCGCCCACAAGGAGGTCGTGGTCTGGGAAGGCCGTTCCGGCTTCCTCGAGCCGTGGCACGATCTCGCCGTCGCATATCGTGGCGTGGCCGACGCCGTCGACGAATGGAACGCGTATCGCGGCGAAGAGAAGAAGGCGAACGAGGCCGCGGAAATCGCGGAGCGCAGCGCCAACGATCTCGACTTCCAGATTCGCGAGCTGCGCGTTGCCCTCGAGAAGCACGAGAAGGAGCTCGATGACGAACGCGAGAAGTGCCGCGCGCGGATCGAGTCGCACGGCAACGAAGTGGACACGATGGAGAGCCGCCTCCTCGAGCTGACCACACGCTTCTGCCAGCCGCTGCGCGGTCGGCCCGAGCTCGCTGCGCTCTTCAAGGAGCTCGAGATGGAAGCCGCCGCCGCATCTGCCGCGTAGACATGGATCCGTCGACGTCGCAGCCGGCGCCCGTTCACGTCGTCTACGGCGGCGCGCATCTCTATCGCGCCGACTCGCCCGAGAAGCTCGCGAAGATCGCGCGCGCGGCGATGGACACGTGGGGAAAGGACGACGCGGCGTTCGCGCGCCTCGTGCTCGAGCCGCGCCTCTGCGAAGGGCCCGCCGCCGATCCCGCGCTCGCGAGCGAGCTGGCGCGGAGAGTACGCGAGAAGCTCGCGCGCGATCCGGTCGAGAAGACGTGCATCGATTTCGAGGACGGCTACGGCCTGCGCCGCGACGACGAAGAAGATGCCGAGGCGGTGCGCGCGGCGGGAGAGCTGGCGCGTGCGCCTCGTTCGCCTCGCCCGATCATCGGGATCCGGATCAAGGCGCTCGCGCCGCCGACCGCTCGTCGCGCCTCGCGGACGCTCGAGCTGTTCCTCACCGAGCTCGTTTCGAAGAGCCGCGAGGTGCCCGCCGGCTTCACGGTGACGCTGCCGAAGGTCGCGCGCAGCACGGAGGTCGAAGCGCTCGCCGAGCATCTCGATCGGCTCGAGACGACGCTCGGCATCGCGCGCGGCAGCATCGGCATCGAGCTGATGGTCGAGACGCCGCGGGCGCTGCTCGACGTCGACGGACGCGTCGCGCTGCCCGGGCTGGTCGCGGCCGCGAAGGGTCGATGCGTTGCCGCGCATCTCGGCGCGTACGACCTCACGGCGAGCCTCGGCGTGACGGCGGGCTCGCAGCGCCTCGATCATCCCGCGTGCGACCTCGCTCGCCTCCTCATGCAGATGTCGCTCGCGGGAACCGGCGTGGTGGTCGTCGACGGCGCCACCACGGTCCTTCCGATCGCGACGCATCGTGAGACGGCGGGCGTTCCGCTCACCGAAGCGCAGCACGCGATCAACGCAGGAGACGTGACCTCGGCATGGGCGCTGCACGCAGCGGCAGTCACGCGCGCGCTCTCGCTCGGGATCTATCAAGGATGGGATCTTCATCCCGCGCAGCTGCCGGCACGCTACGGCGCGGTGTATGCGTTCTTCCTCGCCGAGCGAAAGGCGATGGCGGCGCGCCTGCGCGGGTTCGTGGCGAAGGCAACGCAAGCGACGCGCTCGGGCCAGATCTTCGACGACGCGGCGACCGGCCAGGGTCTCCTCGAGTTCTTCGTTCGCGGCGTCGCCTGTGGCGCGCTCGTCGACGAGGACGTTCGTGCGACGGGCCTCACGCTCGACGAGCTGCGCGCCCGCTCGTTCGAGCGCATCGTCGCGGCACGGAGCAGCGCTCCGTAACGAGAGACCTCTGCCATGACGCTGCGCGCGTGAGGCGCGGAACGGGCTGCTAGAATCGACGCATGGTGGTCGTTCGCTCCGCTGGCATGACGTTCGTGTCCGTCGCTGCGTTCGCGATCGCAATGGCCGCCGTTGGCTGCGGGCCGAAGGGCGGACATTCCGCAGGCGCCGTATCCGCCGGTAGTGACGGCGACGGAGACGGCGACGGACAGGTGACGCAAGAGGTGATCAAGGAGCGGATGCCCGACGGATCGATCCGCACGACGACGATCACGAAGCGCAAGGTCGCGGCCCCGCCGCCTCCGCCTCGTCCTGCCGATCCCTACCCTGGCGATCCGCTCGTTCGTTACAACGTCGATCAGGTCAACATGTATCGCGCGCGCGGCGGGCTCCCTCCCCTGCTCTACGACGCGCGCCTCAGCTCGTTCGCGACGGTGGGCTCGCAGCGCCTCGCGCGCGACCACACTCCGCACGCCAACTTCGCCGAGAACGCGTCGAGCCAGCACTTCGGCTCACGCAGCGCAGAGAATCAAGGCGACCCTGGCGGCGTGCCGTCGATGGACGCCGATCCGCGGCGGAACGGACAGCGCCAGGTCGACATCATGCTCAAGCTCATGATGGATGAGGGCCCGGGCGGCGGCCATTACGACAACATCATGAGCCCGAAGCTGCGCCGTGTCGGCGTCGGCAACGTGTACGTGGGCGGCCGTTTCTACATGACCAACGACTTTTCGGACTGAGTCCGGAGCCCGCAATTTCAGGCTCTGCGCGAGGTCGTGATACCTCTTTTCGAAGCGCATGGCGGAGCCTCGCGAAGGATCGTCGCGGTGGATCGGGATGGTCCTCCACGACAAGTGGCACATCGACGCGCGGATCGCGCGCGGCGGGGTCGCCACGGTCTATCGCGCGACCCATCGCCAGGGTCAGGTCGCGGCGATCAAGATCATGCACCCCGAGTACGCGCGGAACGAGGAGGTGCGAAAGCGCTTCCTGCGCGAGGGGTACGCCGCGAACAAGGTCGGGCATCGTGGCGTCGTGCGTGTCCTCGACGACGACGTCACCGCGGACGGATCCGCGTACATCGTCATGGAGCTCCTCCATCGCGGCGAGCTCCTCGAGGACAAGCGTGAGAGGCTCGGCGGCCGGCTGCCGATCGCCGATGCCGTCGACGTGTGTCATCAGGTGCTCGACGTGCTCGCGGTCGCCCACGAGAAGGGCATCGTCCATCGCGACATCAAGCCCGAGAACGTCTTCGTCGTCGATGACGGCTCGGTGAAGGTGCTCGACTTCGGGATCGCGCACCTCAAGGAGCTCACGCGTCAGCAGGAGGCCACGAAGACGGGCATGCTTCTCGGAACACCCGAGTACATGTCCCCCGAGCAGGTGCTCGGAAAGCGCGGACACATCGACGCGCAGACCGACATCTACGCGGTGGGCGCGACGCTCTTCACGCTTCTCTCGGGCGAGGCCGTGCATCTCGACGAGAACCTGAATGCGCTCCTGGTCGCGACGGCGTCGCGTCAGGCGCGGTCGCTCGCGTCGGTCGCGTTCAAGGAGCTGCCGCGTCCGCTCGTCGCGGTGGTCGACAAGGCGCTCGCGCTGGAGAAGCCGCGGCGCTGGGAGTCGGCGCGCGCGATGCAGATCGCGCTGCGCGAGGTGGTTCCGGCGTCGCCTGCGTCGCTGGCGCGAGCGGCGGCGTACCAGCGTGCGCCGTCGACGGAGGTGAGCGCGATCCCGAAGGAGCCGCCGGCGGCGGCTCCGGCACGAGCTGCGGCGGAGCTGCTCGAGCCGATCGACGGTCCGGCGTCGATGCCGACGCTGAGGAATGCGCCGCCGTCTCCGCCTTCGCGTGCGCCGATCTCATTTGCGCCGGCGTCGGGTCCGACCGCCGTGATCCCGGTGCGTCCTCCGCGCGCGAACGCGGGCGCCGGGGAGGCAGACGGCGCAAGCGGAGATCCGTGGACCGACGAGCTGTCGGCCGACGATCTCGACGCGCCGACCGTCGCGACCACCGGGTCGGGTCCGGCGTTGCAGTCGCCCGCGCTGCGTTCGGCGGTCGTCGCGCGGCCGCTCACCCGCGACGATCTCGTCACGGACGACAACACCGCGACGATGAATCGTGACCCGCTCGCGGGGAGCGGGCAGCGTCCTTCGGTCGTACCTCCGCCGTCGGTCGTGCCTCCGGCGTCGAAGGCGCCGGCGACGCCGCGCCTCTTACCGTCGCCGTATGGTCCGCCGCCCAAGCCGACCAGTCCGGTCATCGCGGCGGACCCGATGCAGTCGACGCAGTCGATGCGGGCACCACCCCCGAAGACGATGCAGCCCGGGCCGCCGCCGCCGGTGCAATCGATGCCATCGATGCAACAGCCGCAGTGGCAGCAACGTGCAAACTACACGGGTCCGCCTCCGCCGATGCCTCGATCGTTTGCGGCGCCGTCGAACGCTCTGCCGCCGCTGACCGCGCCTGCGCAGTCGGGGCCGTCGCCGCTCGTGGCGGCGGGTCTCGTCGCTGCCGCGGTCGTCCTCGTGGCGCTGGCGTTCACGCTCTACTTCTTCCTGCGCGCGGACTGAGCTCGTCGGTCACCGCAGATGCGCGCGCGACGGCGTGCCCATGCCGGTTCTACGCTGCGACGAGGAGCTCGCGTGCGAGACCGTCGAGGAGGATGCGCGCCTCGGCGGCCGTCGGCATGCCGGCGACGCGCACGACGGAGGACGACGGCTCGATCGCGATCGCCGCGCGCAGCTCCTCGAGGGCGGCGGCGCGCGCGGTCGCGATGCGAGCGCGCTCGTCGGCGGTGAGCTTGGGCTGCACCCAGCGATCGATGTCGTGCGCGAGCTCGGCATGGCGCGCTTCGTCGCGCGCGATCCGACGATAGAGAGGTCGCAGCTCGGACGCCGCGCGCTCCGCCTGGAACGCGGCGACGAGCGCGCCGTACGTCTCGCGGACCGCGCCTTCGACCGCATTTTCCAGGGCGAACGCGAAGAGATCACGAACCGCCATCGGCGCGACGTCGACGGCGGAGACGATGCCGCCGAATCGTCGCGCGAGGGCTGCCGTGTCGCGCGCGTGGTTGATCTCGTCGGCACGCGCACGCCGCGCACGACGCGCGAACGATGCCGGCGCACCGAAGCGACGGAGCTCGAGCTCGAGGCGGCGAAACGCGATCACGCTTGCCGCTTCCAGGTGCGCAGCGAGCGCGAAGTGATCACCGAGATCGACCGGGCTCGCGCACGCCTTCGCGTCGAGCCTTTGTCCTCGGAGGCCTTCGGGCCGTCGACCGCATATGCCGCCTTTGAGAGACGCATCCTCCGCGACCAATGTCGTCGTGCCGTCCTTCGCGACGATGTACCGGTTGCGATACGGAATCAAACCGCCGCAGGTCGTGCTGACGATCAGCAGCTCCCAGGATCCGTCGGCGTTCTTCCGATAGCCGCTCTTCCGTGGCATGGTCGTGCACGTCAGTCGCTGCTCCTGCGCCTGCAAGACGAGGCGCGCCTCCTCGAGACTGTCGATGGTGCCTAGAAAGGCAGTCACGTCCGCGGCCGTTCGCAGCGCGCCGACCTCGTCGCCGCGCGAGTAGACGACGATCTGACGAACCTCGGCCTGGGTACCAGGCCCGATCGGATCGACGGCGAGCCAACCGTCGTTGGCGCTCTTGGGTGCAATCACGGCAAGCGCGTCGTTGCACGCGCTCGGCTTCGATGCGGTGGCGCACGGCGTCCCGTTCGCAACGACCTTGATCGTCGCCCCCTGCGGGACTGGCGGTGCGCCGAGCATCCAGCCCTGGTTGCGGACTTCGATGTAGTCGACCGCAGCGACAGGCGTGAGCTGCTCGAGGATGCCGGGCAACGGCGATTCGCACGCGAAGGTGTCCTCGTCGGCGAAGGCCGACGTCGCTCCGTCGACATTCGCCATCGACGCGTCGTCCACTGCTGCGTCATGCAGCGGTGGAACAGCCACGTTCTCCTGCGCTCCGCACGCGTATGCAGAAGCGCCGACGGAAGAAGCGAGCGCAACACCGACGACCCGTCGAACCACGTCACTCAAGGAAGCACGTCGCATCTCACGAGCGTAGCAACGCTCGTGACGTCGTCGACCGCGCGAGCGTCACTCCGCGTGGAACGTGAACGTCAGCGAGGACGTCTTGCGCGCATCGACCTTCAGATGCGAGGTCTGGCGGCCGAACGCCTCGTGCCATGCTTCGACCTCGTACTCCCCAAGGGGTATGTTCGCGAAGTCGAACTCGCCCGCGGCATTCGACACCGCGAAGAACGGGTGATTCACGACGCCGACGAAGGCGGACATCCACGGGTGCACGTCGCACTTCGCGCGCACCATGACCTCCTCCTTGTCGAAGGTCTTCGCGAGCCGCATGTCCTTCGTGGGCATCATGTCGTTGAACGGCGCGTTGGCGTCGGCGATCGAGCGGACGTTGTGGAGCACGGGGTCACTGTTCAGGAACACGACCTGCTGGCCCACGCGCGCACCGATCACGTGCGGGTGATACATGCAGCCGCGCTGGTCCATGACCACCGGCTCCTCGGGCGCCGCCGGACCCTTGTAGCTCTCGAGGCCCTTCTTCACCCAGATGAATGCATTCTGCAGCTTTCCGTCCTTGACCAGAACGGTGTCCGCGAACACCGCGCCCTTGGTCTCGGTGGTGCACGTGCCGAGGTTCAGCTCCTTGTTGGGCGGCGGCTTGCCTTCGAGCCGCACGGTGCCCTTCACGTTGCCGACCGCTGCCTCGTTCGCGACCTGCTTGGGTCCACCCGTGCTCGAAGGATCGCTCGCGACGAGCGTTCCGCCCGTCGAAGCCGCATCGCCCCCCGCCGACGACGACTGCGACGTGAGCGAGGAATGCGTGACCGTGAGCAGGATGGCGAGCGCCGCAATCAGGATTCCAGGGTGGAGCTCCTTGAACGTATTTTGGATATGACGAACCGTCGAGCCGAGGATCATGAGCCCGGCAAGGATCAGCCAGTTGTATTTGCTGCCATATGCTCCGGGGAAGTGATTGCTCAACATGATGAGCACCACCGGATACGTCATGTAGTTGTTGTGCCGGGAGCGCGTCTTGGCGTGCTTGGCGAGCTTCTCGTCGGGCGCCTTTCGCGCGTTGACGGCCGCCACGAGCGCCTTCTGCGCCGGGATGATGTGGACCCAGACGTTGGTCGCCATCCACGTGCCCATCATCGCGCCCGTCATGAGATACGCAGCGCGCCCGCTGATGACGTGCGTGAGGTGCCAGAGCACCGCCACGACCAGCGCGTAGGTGATGACCGCGCCGGCGAACATGTGGTTCTTGATCGGCGAGCGCCACAAGAGATCGTAGACGAACCACGAGCCGATCAGCGTCGCGATGCACAGAATCGTGGCCGTTGCGGGGCTGATGCTCGAGACGTTGGGATCGACGAGCGTGACGCCGCCGCCCTGGAAGAACACGATGTCGAGGAGGAGCCAGCCCGTGAGCAGCGTGAAGCCGGCCTCCCACTTGAACCAGTGCAGGCGCTTCGGCATCGCCTCCGGCGCGATGAGCTTCTTCTCCACCTGGTAGAAGCCGCCCGAGTGGACCATGTACAGCTCGCCCTCGACCCCCTTGCGCGCGGCGTTCTCGACCTTGTCTAGGTGGCTGTCGAGCCAGTTGAAGAAGATCGAGCTGCCGATCCACATGATGCCGCTGATGACGTGCATCCAGCGAACGAAGAGATTCAGCCACTCGGTGACGGTCGCAGCAGACATCGAAGTTCCTCAGCTCCCCCGATATGTCGAATAGCCGAATGGGCTGAGCAAGAGGGGTACGTGGTAATGGGCTTCTGCGTCGGTAATCGTGAATACGATGCTCGCCTCGGGATAGAACGACTCGACGCTCAATCCCGCGAAGTAAGAGCCGGTATTGAACGTGATTCGATACGTCCCGGTGGTGAGCTTGCCCTCCGGAACGAGGTCCTTGAGGCGTCCGTCCGGGTCGGTGTGACCGCCGTTCACGGTGGAGTAGCCGCCGTCGATGTCCTTCTTCTCGAGCGTGACGGGCACGCCTTGTGCGGGCTTGCCGCGCGTGATGTCGAGGACGTGCGTGGAGATCGATTTCATCGGAGCACCAGTTTCTCGAGCCGGAGATCGGTGATGCGGCGCTGCTCTTCGGCGGCGCGGCGTAGCTCGGTGTCGGGATCGTTCCCCATGCGCTCCTTGGCGATGGCGAGCATCTCCTCGGGCGTCTTGCCGGTCGCGCAGACGATGTAGATGCGCGCGAACTTCTCCTCGTAAGCGAGGTTCGTCTTCTTCAGCTCGTCCTTCGTAGCCTGCGTGGCGTTGTCCACGCTCGCTTGCTCCTTCGCGCTCCACGCTTGCGCGGTGGCGCTCTGCGTGGCTTCCGCTTTCCTCTCGCCGATGCGCGGATGCGCGCGGAAGGCCTCGTCCCAGTCGGCGCGTCCGAGCGCGTTCCAGAGCGCGGCGGCGCGGAGCTTCAGCGCGTCGAGCGTCGCGAACGAGGCCGGGTTCTTCGCGCGCTCGTCGCGCATCGCGGTGACCCACGCAGTCGAGCCGCAGCATGATTTCAGCGCGGCCTCGAGCTCGGGATCGGGCATTGCGCGGAGGTACCGCATGCCGGCGTGCTCGCGGCCTTCGTCGGTGACGATGCCGAAGAGGCGGAGGCGACTGACGCCGCCGTCGGGCCAGATTCGCATGCGCACGTGCGTGGCAGAGGTGCGGGCACCCGGCGAGTGAGCGAGCGCGTCCTCGAAGACGTGCTGCATGTGCGGCTGGAGGCTCGTCTTCGGGAGGAGCGGGATCCAGCCTTCGTCCTTTGCGCCGTCGGGATCGGGCGATCCGGGCGCAACGGTGGTCACGTCGAGCGCCGCGAAATCGGGCGCATTGCCCTTGAAATGAAGGGTATCGAGGATCGCTCGCTCGATCGTGCCTTGGGTGGCGAGCCGCACCACGACCCAGTCGGGCCCGGCGCGTCGCGAGCGCTTGGTCTCCCAGCCGTCGCCCATGTTCACGCCGCGTCCCGGCATGATGAGGTTGTGACGCGAGCCGAAGAACATGTCGTTGCACGAGACGACGAGCGCGCCGTGCTCGGCGGCGGCGAGATCGACGAGCTGCGGCCGGGCGCGTCCGCCCATCCAGCGCGCGTCGGGCATCACGTCGCCGTGGACGCGAAGGCGCGCGACGCCGCCGTCGGGATAGATGTGGAAGCGCAGGTGCGTGAAGCGCTGTTGCGAATCGACCTCGAAGTAGTTCTTCGATCCGCCCTTCAAGTCGGAGCGCTTCAGGATCGGCGTCCAGCGGAGATCACTCGAGAGGAGCGCGGAGAGCGACGGATGTCCCTCGATGCTCGCGCCTTCGATCGCGCACGCGGAGGGGTAATTTCCGGTGAAGAACGCGGTGTCGACCACGAACGCGCGCACGATCCCGGGCAGACCGAGCCGGATGATGGCGGAGTCGAAATCGGGATGCGGCCCGGGCGTCATGTACGCGTAGTCGCGACGACGACGTGACTCCCAGCCGTCCATCCACTTGCCGCGGTCGGTGTACTTGCCCTCGATGAACACTGCCTCTTGCGGCTTGAGGAGGTTGTCCTTGCTCGCGAAGAAGTCGTCTGTGGCGTGGAGCACGGAGCCGCCGAGCCGCTCGGCGGCGAGGTCGACGAGATGAGTGAGGTCGCTCGAGGTCGGCATGGGAGTGCTTATTTGCCCTCAGATTACACGAGCCTGCCCATGCGCTAGACTTTCTGACGATGGCCGATCCCGCCCGGCGCTCCGCGACCTATGACGATCTGCTGGCGCTTCCGCCGCATGTCGTCGGCCAGATCGTGTTCGGGGTACTCCATGCGCATCCGCGGCCGGCACCCAAGCACGCCCAGGCGGCGACGACGCTGGGCGAAGAGCTGGGACCGCCGTTCAAGCGCGGCCGCGGCGGGCCCGGTGGTTGGCTGATCCTCGACGAGCCCGAGGTGCATCTCGGCGCGCACGTGATCGTCCCCGATCTCGCGGGCTGGCGGCGCGAGCGAATGCCGGAGATGCCGGTCGACAAGGCGTACTTCGTTCTTTCTCCGGATTGGGTCGGCGAGGTGCTGTCGCCGAGCACCGCGTCGCTCGATCGCGGCGACAAGCTGAAGGTCTATGCGTCGTTCGACGTGAAGCACGTGTGGTTCGTCGACCCCGAGGCGCGCACGCTCGAGATCCTCGAGCGCGACGAGAAGGGCTATCGCGTCTTCGACGTCTTCTCGGGCGAAGCGAAGGTGCGCGCGGTGCCGTTCGACGCGATCGAGCTGGAGCTCGGGCTGCTCTGGGCGCGGTAGGCGCACCCGACGTCGAGCCTTGCGTCAGCGAGACAGCGACCGACGCGTCCAGCGGCCGCTCGGGTCGCTCTTGAAGCCCTTGCCACGCTCGTAGATCGTCTCGCCGCGGAGGATCGTGCGCATGACCGCGCCGCGCAGCGTACGTCCGGCGTAGGGCGTGATCTTGTGGCGATGCTCGAGCGTCGCCGGATCGATCGTGTGGGTCGCGTCGGGATCCCAGAACACGAGATCGGCATCGCAGCCGACCGCGATCGCGCCCTTTTTACCGGTCAATCCTGCGAGGCGCGCCGGCGCTTCGCTCATCCAGCGCGCCATGTCGATCACGGTCGCGCCGCGCGCACGGGCGCCGGTCCACACGGCCGCGAGGCCGATCTGCAGCGACGAGATGCCGCCCCATGCCTTCATGAAGTCGCCGGAGCCCGAGCACTTCATCTCGGCGGACGACGGCGAGTGGTCGGTGACCACCTGATCGACGAGCCCTTCGCGGAGCGCGCTCCACAGCTTCTCGCGGTTTTCGTTCTCGCGAATCGGCGGCGCGCACTTGAAGGCAGTCGCGCCGTCCGGGATCTCCTCGGAGGCGAACGTGAGGTAGTGCGGGCACGTCTCGACGGTGAGCGGCACCTTGCTCTCGCGCGCGCGACGGAACGTGGTGAGCGCGTC
>OUNM010257883.1_pt1 | contig 12902 bp, 12 predicted proteins | sample 1769961 | NCBI WGS metagenome assembly OUNM01 (sample SAMEA3914820, study PRJEB12502) | metagenome | biome: forest; material: soil | place: USA | collected 2012-03-12 | depth 0.3 m | reverse complement strand
GTGTAACGGCCTTCGTGTTTTATCCCGACGGCAAGTTCCAGGAGCGGATCGAGGCGCCTAGTGCGACCTTGAAGCCGGGATATTGGCAATTCGAGAAAGCGCGCGTCCTGGCTGTCGGCAACGAACCGGCCGTTTACGACACCTATCTGATGGCGACGAACCTCACCGCCACACAGATCAAGGCCTCGTTGACACCAACTGAAACTGTGTCCTTTTGGGAACTCCCGCAGCTTGTCGAACGCTTGCAGCTTGCAGGGCTAGAGACGACACGGTATCGCCTGCGCTATCAGAGTCTTCTGGCCCGTCCGCTGCTGCTAATCGCCATGGTTTTTGTAGCTGCTTCGGTTTCCTTAAGGTTTTTCCGATTTGGTGGTGTAGCTCGCATGGTTCTCGGCGGCGTAGTGGCGGGGTTCATGCTTTACGTGGCGACAGAAGTCGCGGAAGATTTGGGATCGGCAGGCGTGATCAGCGCCGTCGTCGCGTCTTGGACTCCCGCTTTCATCGGAAGTCTCCTGGGGGTATTAGCGTTGTTGTATCAGGAGGATGGCTGATGTTTCCGGCTGTCCGGGGTTGTTTTGCTCGCATCGCGTGCCTGTTCCGCAGGCCGGCTGTGGTTGCGCGCCTTGTGATTGGCATGCTGCTCGCGGGATCCCTGCTGGCTCCGGTGTCGGCTGCGCATGCCCAGACCCTGAACGACATCGGCAGCCGCCGCGCCAATGCTAACGGGGGCGAGAAGAAGCGCCTGACCGTCGAAGCGCGCGAAATGGTTTACGATAACGACAACAACACCGTCACAGCGACCGGCGACGTCATCCTCTATTATGACGGCCGCAAGCTCGAGGCGGATCGCGTCATTTACGATCGCAACAGCCATCGCGTCTTCGCTCAGGGCAATTCGAAGATGACCGAGGCTGACGGCACGGTCTCATATGGCGACCGTTTCGAACTGACGGACGATTTCAAGGACGGCTTTATCGACAGCCTGCGCGTTGTCACGAAAGCCAACGAACGCTTCTCCTCGCCGCGGGCCGAACGCACGGATGGTGAGACGACCGTTTTCGATCGCGGGATTTATACGGCTTGCGAACCCTGTAAGGAGCATCCCGAGCGCCCGCCGCTATGGCAGGTGCGCGCCGCCCGCATCATTCACAAGAATTCCGAGCAGACGGTCTATTACGAGAACGCGACGGTTGAGTTCTTCGGCCTGCCGATGTTCTACATGCCGCTCTTTTCTGCGCCCGATCCGAGCGTCAGTCGCCGCAGCGGCTTCCTGACGCCGATCTTCAGCAATTCTGAACGACTCGGGTTCGGTACGAAGATGTCGTATTTCTGGGCCATTGCCCCGAACTACGATGTTACCTTGTCCCCCACCATCTACTCGCGGCAGGGCTTCCTTGGCGACGTCACCTGGCGTCATCGCCTCGAAAATGGCCAGTACTCTGTTCGGCTCGCCGGCATCAGCCAGCTTGACCGCACAGCTTTCCTCGCTGCTCCTGCGGGCGCTGGCGACAAGACGTTCCGCGGCAGCATCGAAAGCGTGGGCAAGTTCTACATCAACAAGGAATGGTCCTTCGGCTGGGATGTTTCACTCCAGACCGATCGTTATTTCTTCCAGAACTATCGCATTCGAAACACCAATACGGCGACGCAGTATATCGACCGAAAGGATGCGACCTCCACGGTTTACCTGAACGGACAGACGCCGAAGGCGTGGTTCGATCTGCGCGCCTATTATTTCCAGGGCACGACCGTATTCGACTGGCAGAAACAGTCGCCGGTTGTCGGGCCGGTGGTGGATTACAACCGCCGCTTCCAGGCGCCGATCATTGGCGGCGAACTATCGCTGACGACGAATTTCGCCAATATCCATCGTGATCAGGCCGCATTCTCGCAGCTCAATCCCGGCGTCAACGCCGATGGCACCCCCAACCCTACGGGAATCGTGAGCCCCGCCCGACTGCTTGGATATTATGACAATTGCGCAGCCGGAGCTTTCGTTCCTGTGCGGACGACAGGTCAGGCCGGCTGCATTCTGCGCGGAATCGCCGGAGACTATGCGCGCGGCTCGGCCGAACTCGCCTGGCGCCGCCAGTTCACAGACGATCTCGGTCAGGTCTGGACGCCTTTCGCTAGCGTAAGAGTCGATGCAGCTTGGAAAAGCCTCGATACGAATAGCGGCTACGTGGAGTCGGCCACCGGCTACAGCAACGCGCAGCAAGCCAGTTTCATCGATCCGAACGACAAGTTTATTGGCCGGGTAATGCCGACAGCCGGCCTAACCTATCGGTTCCCCTTCATCGCGGTCACGAGTTGGGGAAATCACGTGATCGAGCCTATCGCACAGATCATCACCGCACCGAACGAGAGCAAGATCGGCAAGATGCCGAACGAAGACGCGCAAAGCCTGGTCTTCGACGATACGAACTTGTTTTCGACGAACCGCTTCTCGGGTTTCGATCGCGTCGAAGGTGGCACGCGTGCCAATGTGGGCGCGCAATACACCGGCAAGTTTGATGGTGGCGGCTATATCAACGCCCTGTTCGGTCAATCCTATCATATCGCAGGCCGCAATTCGTTCGAGCAATATGCCGGAAGCCAGGATCTCGCCAATACCGGTAGCGATTCCGGCCTGGACAAGAGCCGATCCGACTATGTTGGCCGTGTGATCCTCGCGCCGAACAGCACCTTCAGCATCGCCGCGCATGCCCGCTTCGACTCGGACAATTTCCAGCCCAAGCGGATAGACCTGATCGCTTCGAAGAGCTTCTCACTGCCTGAGATGTCGCCAGCGAGCCGGCTCGATACGTCTATTACTTACACGCGCATCCTGCCCCAACCCTTGATTGGTTATGACCAGCGGCGCGAAGGTATACAGCTCGCCAGCGGCCTGTATTTCCGGAACAATTGGTTCATCAACGGCCGCGTCCTTTTCGATCTCGACCGCGGACAGTACAATGCCGCGCTGAATAAGATCGACAATGGCAACCGATCGACGAGCATCTTCAACCTCGCCACAACCTCTTTTGCGATTGGTTATAAGGACGAATGCACGACCTTCTCCTTTAACTATGTTTCCAGCTATACTGACGTGCAGTCAGGCGCCCGGACACGCGACAACATGTTCCTGGTCAAGCTGGAGCTGAAGCATCTCGGCGACCTCAACTATTCGGCCGGAACCAATACGCAGAATTCGGTACGTTGACCATGACAAGATATACACTGCCACGGCTGGCTCTTCGCTTTTGCCAATATGCGCTTTTCGCGCTGGCTTTTTGCCTGTTGACCAACCCTGCTTCAGCCCAGCGTCTCGTTGCGCGGGTGAATGGCAGCAATATAACGTCATTCGACGTCGATCAGCGGGTCAAGCTGGAGCGGCTGGTGGCGAACAAGCAGATGAGCGGCAAGGAAGCCCTTGATCTCCTGATCGACGAACGGCTCAAGCTTCAGGAAGGTCGACGGATCGGCTTCAAGGTGACCGAAGATGATGTCGATAGCCAGTTGAACCGCATCGCCTCGAATAATCATCAGACCAAAGATCAACTCGAGCAGGCGCTGCGGGGGCGTGGCGTCGACCCGATTGCGCTACGCGATCGCATCAAGGCCGACCTCGTCTGGAGCAGCCTGCTCCCCTACAAGGTAAGAAGCACGGCCGCCAGCAATCAGGAAATCAATGAGGCGATCAACGAGAAGATCAAGCAAGGCAAAGCCAAAGTTTCCGACTACGTCGTCAGCCAGATCATCTTCGTTGTACCAGGTGGAACACCAGCAATGGCCGCTCAGCGCCAGCGGGATGCACAGGCGGCACGCAGTCGATTCACGGATTGTGAATCTGGCTTGCTAATGATGCGGACCTTGCGTGACGTTGCTGTGCGCGGAACCGTATCGCGCAGTTCGAGCGACCTCTCGCAGCCGATGAACGATCTTATCAACAAAACATCAGTCGGCCATTTGACCGAACCCTACCGGACAGATCAAGGCATCGAGATGCTCGCCATCTGCGAAAAGCGTGAACGCAATGATGAGAGCGCGGTCCGCTCGGAAGTCGAAGGCGAAATAAACCGAAAGCGGTCGGAAACAAGCGCGGACAGCATCGTCAAGGATTTGCGCTCCAAGGCCGCGATCGAGCGTTTCTAGATCTGAACCGGTGAGCGCGATCGACGACCTGCCTCCGCTCCGGGATGTCATCCGGGATCATGATCTCGCTGCCCGCAAATCACTCGGTCAGAACTTCCTGCTCGACCTCAATCTTACTGCAAAGATTGCGAGATCGGCCGGGTCGCTTGCTGGACACACCGTCATCGAAATCGGGCCAGGGCCAGGTGGCTTGACAAGAGCGCTGCTTGCAGGCGGCGCTGAAGAGGTGATCGCCATAGAGCGCGATCACCGTTGCGTCGCAGCGTTAGCGATGGTCGAGCAGCGTTATCCCGGCCGCTTGCGTATTATCGAGGGTGATGCCTTGACGCAGGACGTTACCGCGCTCGGCAACGGCAAGCCGCTACGCATCATCGCTAACCTGCCCTACAATATCGGCACGCCTTTGCTGATAAACTGGCTGAAGACTTCGCCATGGCCTGGCCCGATCGCATCGATGACCTTGATGTTCCAGCGCGAGGTGGCCGAGCGGATCGTCGCCACTCCTCAGAAGCCGAAGGATTACGGCAGGCTCGGCGTGATCTGCGGCTGGAGGACAAAGGCCAAGATCTTATTCGACCTGCCACCATCAGCCTTCACGCCCGCGCCAAAAGTCGTTTCCAGCGTAGTGGAACTGATCCCGCGCTCCGATGCCGATTCAACGCCTTTGGCGGCCGTGGAAGCCGTCACCGCCTATGCCTTTGGCCAGCGCCGGAAAATGCTCCGACAAAGCCTGAAGGGGCTGGGAGTGGATACGGAGACCCTGTTAGCCACAGCGGAGCTTGCCGCTACCATGCGGGCCGAAGAAGTAAGCGTCGAGGCTTTCGTCAGATTGGCTGCAGCCTATGACAGAATGCGCCGTCAGCCGCGCTAACATTTTGAAATCAATGCGCGGCGAGAACCGCAGTCAGATCGCTGCGCAACTTGTCGACGAGCCGGCCGATAGCCGGCCTACGTACCCGCTTCAACCTCTCGGCCTTCAGGATTGAGAGAAGTTCCGGATAGCTGCTATCGAGATCGTCATTTACGATCACATAGTCGTAAAATTCCCATTGGGTCAGTTCCTTTTCCGCCGTGCGCAGACGCTTTATGATGGTCGCATCATCGTCTTCGGCGCGCCGCTTCAGCCGCTTGCGCATTTCATCGATTGAGGGCGGCAAGATGAAGACGCTGATCACATCCTCGCCCATTGTCTCGACGAGCTGCTTGGTACCCTGCACATCGATATCGAACAGCACATCCTTACCCCGTTCGAGCGCCTTGATCACCGGTTCCCGCGGCGTGCCGTAGAAATTTCCGTGGACTTCCGCCCATTCCAGCAATTGGCTGTTATCGCGCATGATCTCAAAGTCGCGCACCGACTTGAAGAAATAATGCTCACCCTCGATCTCGCTGTGCCGCCTTGCACGGGTCGTCACCGAGATCGACATCGCGATATTGTCCTCGCGAGCCAAAAGCGTACGGCTCAGCGTGGTCTTTCCGGCCCCCGATGGCGATGAGATTACCAGCATCACGCCACGCCGCACCGACTGTACGCTTGCCATCCCCGTCACGGGTCACTCCACGTTCTGAACCTGCTCGCGAAACTGCTCCACCAAGCTCTTGAGGTCGAGACCAATGGCGGTCAAGTCCAGGCTGCCGGATTTTGAACAGATTGTATTGGTTTCGCGACCGAGTTCCTGTGCCAGGAAATCGAGACGCCGGCCAATCGCGCCACCATTCCTCAAGAGCTCGCGGGCGGCCTCGACATGCGCGCCGAAACGGTCGAGTTCTTCGCGAATATCGGCGCGGGCTGCGAGCAGCACAGCCTCCTGATGGAGCCGCTGTTGATCGAAACGACCATCAGCGTCCATCAAGCTGCTCACCTGCTCCTGAAGTCGTTGTTTGATGCTCCCACTCTGAGCTTCCGAGGTTGAAGCAGCAGAAGCAATGCCTGCCGCCATCCGGTTGAGCTGGTCGGCAAGAATGACTGCCAACGCCTCGCCTTCCGTCCGGCGCGTATCGGCCAACATGGTCACAGCCTCCCGGAGCGACTCGGACAGCTTTTGCTCCAGCGCGGATTCGTCTGTCTCAGGACGCTCGCCTTCATCGGCTTCGACCACACCGCGCACGGCCAGAAGCGCTTCAAGGGAAACCGGTGGAAGCCCCTTGCTCGCGGCAATCGCATTCAAGCGGTCATGCAACGCGACGAGCAACGCCTCGTTGATCCGCACAGAACCAATCGCCGATGCACGATCGATGACAAGCGAGGTCTGGATCGATCCACGCTGGCAGGCCACGCCGACCAATCGGCGCACGACAGGTTCGAGCCGCTCCAGCCTGGATGGCAGCTTGAGCCGGATATCGAGCGTACGCCCGTTTACGGATTTGATTTCCCAGGTCCACGTCAGTTCAGGCGTCGTGCCTGAAGCACGGCCGAACCCGGTCATGCTGGAAACATTCATGTCTATCAGCGAAAGGTCGGAACGGTTTTTGCCGTCGATAAATCGTAGCTCTGATTGCGGAGCGGGTCGAGTTTGGTGCCGGCAACTGCATCAAATGCCCGAGGCCGCGTCGGAGGAGCACTGACGGCAGCCTGTTGGGCAGGCTGTGGTTCTGCTTCCATTTCCGGCACGCCGCCGCCTGGTGGCAATTGCTGCAAGCGCGCCCGCATCTTTTCGGGAACCGGCCAACTATCTACCTTCTTGATCACATCATCCTTGTCCGGCTCAAGCGCGCGGGAGGATCCAGCAGCAGCCGCACCTTCCGCACCAAGCAGATCGTCAAGGCCGGTGACTTCGAGCGAGGGAATAGCATAGGCGCTCGCACGGGCCGGCAGCTTCTGCGCTGCGGGCGGCTGTGGCTGAGTGGCTCTCGCGAAAGCGGAGGGGACTGCCGGCCGGCCGCCTGGAACCGGCTGATCAAGTTGCGTTCTCTGTTGTGGAACCGCAGGACCGAATTGTGGCGGCGAGACAGGCTGCTGAGCCGGAGGCGATGTGGCCGGCGCCCCGGGCGCGACCGTACCAGGCACAACCGCGCCAGGCGCTGGCGCCTGGTCCTTCTGCGCTTCGAGCTGCCGCCAACGTTGCACGTTGCGATTGTGCTGATCGAGCGTTTCCGCGAAAGCATGGCCACCTGACCCGTCGGCCACGAAGTAAAGTTCCTTGGTTCGCGACGGGTTGGCGACGGCTTCAAGCGCCGCGCGGCCTGGATTAGCGATCGGGCCCGGCGGCAGGCCAGTAATTGCATAGGTGTTATAGGCCGTCACCTGGTCGAGATCGGCTCGTGTCAGGGAACGCCCGAGCGGTCCTTTTCCGCCGACAATACCGTAGACCGTCGTCGGATCCGATTGCAGGCGCATATTCTTGTTCAGGCGATTGATGAAGACGCCGGCAATGCGTGGGCGCTCATCCGCCCGCCCGGTTTCCTTTTCGACAATCGAGGCAAGGATCACCATTTCCTGAGGGCTCTTCAGCGGCAGGTCGCGCGAACGCTTCTCCCAGACGTCCTTGACCGTTTCCTGCTGCAGCCTGCGCAGACGTTCGATGACGCGCTGACGATGCGTGCCACGCTCAAAGCGGAAAGTGGTCGGAGCAAGCGAGCCTTCGAGCGGCACATCGGCAGTCTCACCGATCAGGAAGTCATAGTCCCGCAACTTGCCGACAATCTGCTCGGATGTCAGGCCTTCCGCAATCGTCACCGCGTGCGTGAGCGCCTGGCCGGTCGTCAATGTCTCGACCACCGAATTCAGGCTCGCCTGCTGCTTGAACTGATATTCTCCAGCGCGAAGCGCATGCCCGTCCTTGCTGAGCTTCTGCAACTGCGCCTTGATCATGAACAGCGTTGGCTGGTTGATCACCCCTTCGCGCGCTAGCAACTCAGCAATATCGTCGAGCCCGGAATCGCGTGGGATCACCACCACCTTGTCGGTTTGGAGCGGTCCAGGCGTCTGAAATTCGCGCTGCGCCAGGATTGCGCCACCTGCGCCAACCACGCCTATAACGGCCAGAAGGCTGAGAACCGCGCTCAATGCGCCAACGAGGCGGCTCTTGCTGCGCTTGCGTTGCGGCTTCGGCTGCTCGGGGGGCTGAACCGGCTGGATCAATTCCTGCGCGCTGCGCACTGGTCCAATCCGCACGACCATCGGCCCGCGGCCATGCTGCGGATTGACATCCTTGCGTTGCGGATCGCTCATCTGAAACTCAGCCTCTCAGGCGCTGGGCTGTTGAAGGCTCAAACACCAATGAAATGTGGCGAAAAACCGATCCTACAAGCCAAAAACGGCTTCCTGACGATCAGGCGTCGGGATGCCGGAAGATCAGGGAAGCATTCGTACCACCGAAGCCGAAAGAATTCGACAGGGCAACTTCGATTTTCCGCTTTCTCGCCTTGAGCGGAACGAGATCAAGCGCCGTCGCGACCGATGGATTCTCCAGATTGAGCGTCGGCGGCGCGACCTGATCACGAATGGCGAGAACCGAAAAAGCCGCCTCGATTGCTCCTGCCGCACCCAGTAAATGCCCAATGGCCGATTTCGTCGAGGACATCGAGATCGTCGTAGCCGCACTGCCGACCAGACGCTCGAATGCCCTCAACTCGATCTCATCACCAACCGGCGTCGAGGTTCCATGCGCGTTGACGTAATCGACATCCGCCGCCGTCAGGCCGGCACGCTTCAGCGCCATTTGCATGCAGCGATAGGCGCCATCGCCGTCTTCAGCAGGCGAAGTGATGTGATAGGCATCGCCCGAAAGACCGTATCCGATCACTTCGGCATAAATCTTAGCACCACGCGCCTTGGCGTGCTCATATTCCTCAAGCACCAAGCAAGCTGCGCCCTCGCCCATCACGAAACCATCGCGATCCCGGTCATAGGGACGCGAGGCGCGCGTCGGTTCATCATTCCGGGTGGAAAGCGCCCGGCAAGAGGCAAAGCCAGCGATCGACAACCGATGCAGCGGCGATTCCGTGCCGCCGGCAACCATCACGTCGGCATCGCCAAGCGCGATAAGTCGAGCCGCATCGCCGACTGCGTGAGCGCCGGTCGAGCATGCCGTAACCACGGCATGATTGGGGCCTTTCAGCCCGTGCTGAATGGAGACATAGCCGGAAGCGAGATTGATCAGCCGTCCGGTAATGAAGAACGGCGAAATCCGCCGCGGTCCCTTTTCGTGCAGGATCATCGCTGCGTCGGCAATGCCGCCGATACCGCCGATACCCGAACCGATCAGGACGCCGGAAGCCACCTGCTCGTCATAGGTCTTGGGATGCCAGCCGGCATCGTACAGCGCCTGGGTCGCGGCGGAGACCGCGAACAGGATAAAATCGTCGACCTTGCGCTGTTCCTTCGGCTCCATCCAGTCATCTGGAATGAAGCCGCCCTCACCGCTACGCGGCACAGGACACCCGATCTTGCAGGCAAGATCGGAGACATCGATATCATCGAGAATTTTGGCGCCGCTCTCGCCGGCCAGGATACGCTGCCAAGTCAGCTCGGCACCGCATCCAAGCGGCGAGACCACACCAAGGCCTGTAACGACGACACGCCTCATCATGGCTCTTTCCTAAAGGCCGCGCCGGAAGGCGCCGCCTCCGGTGTTCAGGCCGCGTTCTTGGAGAGGAACTTGACGGCGTCGCCGACGGTCTGAATCGTCTCGGCTGCATCGTCCGGGATTTCAACGCCGAACTCTTCCTCGAAGGCCATAACGAGTTCGACCGTGTCGAGGCTGTCCGCGCCCAGATCGTCGATGAAGTTCGCGCCTTCCACGACCTTGTCAGCATCGACGCCGAGATGCTCGACGACGATCTTCTTCACGCGCTCAGCGATGTCACTCATGAGAAACCCCTGTTGAACCTGTCTGTAAATAACTCTGAACCCGGTCGCGCGGCGACCCGCATCCAATCATTGATGTTGCCAGTTTGGCTCTCTTTGATGGAACGAATGAGAAAGTCAACGCGCTTGTGGGTGGAACTCGCGCTTTGGGCACCCGCCCTCAGCTTCGACTTGCGCCATCATTAGCCGAAGTCATTTGCGAAGTCGAGCCATGCCGAACGGCTTCGAAAGACCCGCCTAACCCTTTCAAATCATTGCCATTCCGCCGTTCACATGCAGCGTCTGCCCGGTAACATAGGCAGCTTCCGCGCTGGCCAGATAGACGACCGCCGAGGCAATCTCGGCGCCCGTGCCCAGTCGGCCAGCCGGCACCGAACCAAGGATCGATTCGCGCTGCTTGTCATTCAGAACGTCGGTCATCGCGGTTTCGATGAAGCCTGGCGCGACGCAATTCACGGTTATGTTGCGGCTGGAGACTTCCGCGGCAAGCGACTTCGACATGCCGATCAGGCCTGCCTTCGAAGCGGCATAGTTGCCCTGCCCGGGATTACCGGTGACGCCGACAATCGAGGTGATGCCGACGATGCGGCCATAGCGGCGTTTCATCATGCCCTTGATCGCGGCTCGCGTCAGCACGAAACTGGCCGTCAAATTGACGGTCAGTACCTGCTCCCACTCCTCATCCTTCATGCGCAGGAAGAGGTTGTCCTTGGTGATGCCGGCATTGTTTACGAGGATGTCGAGCGACCCCATCGCGGCCTCCGCCGCCGGCACCAGAGCATCAACCGAAGCGCGGTCTGACAGGTTCGCCGTAACGACGTGGACGCGCGACCCAAGTTCGCCGGCCAATTCGTCCAACGCCCCCTGGCGCGTGCCGGAAAGCGTGACGGTTGCACCTTGCGCGTGGAGCGCGCGGGCGATTGCCGCACCGATACCGCCGGAAGCGCCGGTCACCAGCGCCGTCTTGCCCGTCAGGTCGAACATTGAGTTTCTCCTCAAGCCAGCGTGAATGCGGCGATATCTTCGGGCGTGCCGATGGAAGAAGCCGAGGCGCCCTCGACTACCCGCTTGGCGAGCCCGGCCAGAACCTTGCCCGAACCGATTTCGACGAAACGCGACATACCGGCAGCAGACATAGCGACCATCGTCTCGCGCCAACGAACCGTGCCGGTCACCTGCGCCACAAGATTACGCCGAATTTCAGCCGGATCAGTCACCGGTCCAGCGATCACATTGGCGTAGACAGGTATGGCCGGCGCGGCGATCGCGACGTTGGCAAGCGCCTCGGCCATGACTTCAGCCGCCGGCGCCATCATCGAACAATGGAAGGGGGCCGAAACCGGCAGGAGCATCGCCCGTTTTACGCCCCTTGTCTTGGCGATCTCGACCGCGCGGCCGATCGCGGCATGAGCGCCGGAGACGACCACCTGCCCGCCGCCATTGTCATTCGCCACCTCGCAGACTTCGCCTTGCGCTGCCTCGATCGCAATCGCCTTGGCTTGCGCCGCATCAGCACCAAGCAGCGCTGCCATCGCGCCCTGCCCGACCGGCACAGCTTTCTGCATCGCATCGCCACGGATGCGCAGCAGGCGGGCAGTATCGCCGATGGCGAGGCTGCCAACGGCAGCGAGCGCCGAGTATTCTCCAAGCGAATGGCCGGCGACGCCGGCGACATCGCGCTTCAGGTCGAGCCCCTTTTCGGTTTCAAGCACCCGCAAGGCAGCAAGCGACACCGCCATCAATGCCGGCTGCGCATTGCGCGTCAGCGTCAAATCCTGCTCAGGGCCATTCCAGATGAAATCGGAAAGCTTTTCGCCCAGGGCGGCGTCGACCTCGTCGAAAACCGCCTTGGCCGCCGGGAAATTTTCGGCCAGGGCTCGGCCCATGCCAACCGCCTGGCTACCCTGACCGGGAAAAATCAACGCGACGCCCATGTTTCCGCCCAATCGTCTTCGGTTCTTGGCAGTGAGGGCGCGGCTTGGCAATGGTGAGCCCGCTTGTCAAGCGAAACGGCTTGCACGGATTGTGGAACAAGCCTGATTCGGGTAATTTTCCACGTCTTCGCGGAGGCAAAAGCAATGAATGCTGAGCTCGACCCCCTTGTCGCTGATCTTGTCGGTTGGGTCGCCCGCGAACCCCGCGCCTATGCCGATGTGCTCGATGCGTGGCGGACCTCCTGCCGCAGATTGACCGTTTGGGAAGACGCGCTCGATCGCGGTTATCTTTCGCGAGAAGCAGTCCCCGGCCAGGGCGCCATTGTGACCGTAACCGAGGCAGGGCGCGCTTTTCTGATATCCAGGCGCTCTTCAAGCAGCCATTGAGCTGCCGCTAGCTATCAGCGGGCGATCGAGAACGATCACGCCGACATTCGCCTTGATGGCTGCTTTCTGGAGTTGGGCCGGACGCGTCAGCTTATGCGTCTTGGATTCGTGAGAGATGCAACCGCCCAGAACGGAAGCGTAGGCGAGAGCCAGGAAACCGGCGGCGTAAAGTTTCGACCTGCGCATCTGACCCTCCCTGGCAAGGAGGGCGGCTTGCCTTCCTTGCCGATGGGTCGCGCGGAACTGGTTTCGGGTTCAAAGCATCAGACGATTTTTTTAGCTGGCCGCGAAAGCTCTCTGCAGATGTTTGGCAGCCTCTCGAACCGCGACATCGGCTTCACCGATCACACCCTGCATCAACATGAAGGCGTGCGGCTGACCAAGCCAGCGTTTCAACGTGACAGTGGTTCCAGCTCGAGCCAGCGCGGCGGCATAAGCTTCCGCCTCATCGCGAAGAATGTCGTATTCGGCAGTGAAGATGGTGGCGCTTGCAACGCCTGTCAGATCGGGCTGACGCGACGGCGAGGCAGCAGGAAACGTCGCATCGCCACCTTGGGCATATTGCCGCCATGCCCAACGCATCATCGCCGCCGGCAGAAACGGCGACCCGGCATGGTCGCGATAGGATGCTGTATCAG
>OUNM010045208.1_pt1 | contig 12909 bp, 12 predicted proteins | sample 1769961 | NCBI WGS metagenome assembly OUNM01 (sample SAMEA3914820, study PRJEB12502) | metagenome | biome: forest; material: soil | place: USA | collected 2012-03-12 | depth 0.3 m | reverse complement strand
TTTTTTTTTTTTTTTCATGACGCGATCCATTCGGAGCAGCTGGTCACGCAAGCTCGCGTCCGACGTGTCACGCCTCGCCAATCGGAACGCGTCGAGATCCCCCCAGACTGCCACTCCATTTCCAGCCGACTGGGGCTGTCCCGGCGGACGTCGCTCTGTTGGTCACTTCCATGCGACCCATATGCCGCTCGCTGCGCTGCGACATTGCGAGCATTGATGCAGCTGCCGTGTGGACGGCACCACCAGTGATTCGATCAACCTGCAACCGGACGACACGCGGTCCGTCCGCCGGGCGCTCAGCCCATGAACCGGACGCTGGAAGCTCCATCTGGAAGGACCAGAGAAGCCGGTTGCTGAAGCCCAGCAGGCAGCGCTGCATGTGTGACCGAGGGTCGCTGCAGCTTCGATCCTGAGTTGGACCCCTTCGCATCCTGCTGGATCTCGGGCTGCTCGGAAGATTCTTCAGCCCTGGGGCCATGCCCGATGACTGCGTCAAGAGATTGCCCACATCCATGACCCATGTCACGACATGACGCCCAGTTGGGAGGCATTTTTCAACAAGTGTTGGAGGTGACAGGGAGCAGTTCCAGCTCTCAAACCGTGACCGTGGCGCGGCACCGAGACAGGCTGGCGATTGAACGTTGCCCGGACATTGAATTCGGAAATGTCTTGTGTCGGACTAGGGGCCGTTCAGGAGGAGAGGCCCCTTCCCGCTTGCCCGGCTCGTTCAATAAGCCGATCTCCTGTAGTAAGTGCAGGGAGGAACTTTATTCTCTGGCCTTTCACCGGCTCAACTCCAGCGGCTGGCGCCCAGGGTATCTGGTCTGATCGGGCTGGGCACCGAGCCGCCTTGATTATGCCCTGGTTCTCGTGGACATGTTTTCCGGGCTCTGTCCTGCGTGTAGCACCAGGTTCTCATCTCCAATGCCGGAGTTTGTCCCAGGAAACGAGAAGTCTTCGATACCACCAGCTCTTTCAAACGAACGCCTTTGGTTTGTGGCCTGAAATTCCAGGGCGGAAGCAACTGGCCAGGGAAAACTTTCAAAGGCCAATTTTTTTTTTGCACGTTTCAGGTTTCATCGCGGCTATTTTTGACCAGCCATTTGGGCTCTACCGGCCGGGACCAAGTCCTTCTGATGCAAGCGCACGGATTCTAGAAGCATGGTCAAAAGCGGCGCAGTGCCCGCCTCCTGCAGCCAGCACTCCGAACATCACATCACACATGGGCTGTTGCCAGGCAACGTGTTGTCTTCGGCCGTTCGAGAATCCCGCAACATGGATAAAATCTGACAATCACTTCCTTCGCCACGGGACGGTAGTCATCGCGGAGCACGGGCGGAGCCCCTGACCGGGCTTGTTGGTCGTGCGGCAGACAGCCGGATTGTTAGCGGGATCACCGGGATCCTGCTGATGCAAAGGACCGGGCGGAGTCGTGTGCTGCTGCCGGGGGACTTGCTCGGCTCCCCGGGCCTGCCCGCAATCCCGGTTCACTCGGTCAGCGCCAACAGGCTATCCCCTTCGGTGCTCTCGTGACACAAGAAGCGGTCGATATATTATCGTACAGGCTCTGGCAGAGATGTGCGTAACGATGATGCGGCGCAGGCAGCATGTACCCGTTCTCTCAGACACGGGACGACGTGATCTCTCTGGGACGCAGCGTCACCGGTTGAGACGGTCGGCCCGGGGAGACGCGGGAAGGATCATCGGGAGACGGTCTCGATCATATGAACTCTATCGGGCTGCTTGACGCATCACCATGGTGCTTGACCATCACGTTACTGCCAAGTTTCCGCGCTGTTGATCCTCCTGACGAAACAAAGAGCCAACATGGTGCTACAGGGCAGCGGTTGGCGGCTGGGCCATGAAACCGGCTCATCGGGGGCTGTGATAGAGGGGGAGACGGCAGTATATGAACCACGAACCACGATGGGAAAGGCGCGGTTGGCGAACCCCACCAAACACCACTGAGACCGGGCAATTCGCCGAATATGTTGCCGGTCCGTGATAGCAAACACGAATCCCAAGCCATTTTCCAGAGAAAACGGCTTAGAATCATGCATATCAAACTCAAGTTATCGTTAGTGACCCTCCCACGGAGAGCAGCAGGCAAATACCCGCCCGATCCCGCAGCCCATCACAGTAGCACACAAAGTACACAACTCGGACCCCAGCGTCTATCTATTTTGATATATAGAAAAACCGCCGAGGGCACAATCTCGTGTCTCGCGTACCTGACCGGACACTGACTGACCTGTGACTGACTAACCTCTTTGCGTTTATTAATTGGCTTCGCTAGTGGCACCGGCAGCAGCTGCGGTTATGTGCATGCATGCCCGGGCGGGACGAAACACCCCCTTATTGCGTTGTTGGTAACGCAGCAGCATGCCGTGGATGCCGTGTGCCCTGTCTACCTACCTACCTGGGGTTTTGAGGGTGGAACGACAACGACTAGGGAGGGGATGGGTGGATGAATGGGGGTCAGGAAAGAGGGAAGCGCTGAGTGTCAGGGTGGGTTGTCCGCCATTGCCGTGAGGAATACGACTTCTTCTGAGATATGGGAGGAGGTGAGGGGAGGGTTCTGTGCGACGAGATGCCTTTGGTACGGTCCGAGACAGGGCTTGTCTTTTGATAGACGGTGTCGGTTCCGGGATTCCCCTGACGGCAATGCACAGTTGTTGTTTTAGTCCTGTCTCAGGGTCAGGAACATCGTCATGAAGAACAACCACACAAAGTCCGCCCGAATTCTTCCCGCTCGGGCCGGTTGACCCAAGGCGATTTACGTTGGTTGTCTTGCGGCAGGTTCGAGTCGGGACCGTCTGGGTTGGCTGGCTGGCTGGTTCGTCGAAGATGATCGGAGATCCGAAGATCGTTCATGTTCGCCCCTCTTCCTGCGAGCTAGATCACCACCGGCTGCTCGGAACATGGTTGAAGTGTGAGTGGTTGGATGGCCGGGTCCGGTCAGGGAAGGCTTCCTTGTGGTTGGGTTTCGAGGTCGGTTTGCGGGGAAGGGGTCCACAAGGCTGGGTTGGCGTCGAGGGATGTTGCTTCAGGGATCGTCCACGATCCGTTGCCGCACAGGGCGGGGGATTGAGACTTGGGAGGGAAGTCCCGTGTTCCTCGGATAGTAATTCCCCTCGTGGACCACGCCACAGTTAAATGTTTGCTCTCCGGTTCGGCACGGCTCAATCACAGGAGGGGAAGCTGGTAACGCACAGAGCGTTAGTCCCACGGAACTTTTCTGGCTGCGCCCAGTGTTTGGCTGTCGTGGTTCCGGTGTTATGCATTTGCTGAGCCTGATATAAGCCCTGGTTGCCCCCTGTTTGGGGAGGAGACGCGGCCCAGCTCTTGGGTGGAATCGGAGACGGGAAGAGGAACAGTCAGTATCGAAAACCCTTGAGAATCGCCCGCTGTGACTGGCTCCGAACAATGTGAGAGACTCGAGGAGACAGATGAATGGACGACGTCATTCTGGAAGGAATGTTTGAACGGAGACGCCAATGGAGATTCGAGATGCGAGCAGGGCTCCAGGGCTAAGCAGGAGGGCGCTAGTGAAGAACGAAGGGTAGCCACGGCATCAGAACGATCAGGCCTGATCGCCCTTCGATGCTGTTTTTGGATCCTTCTCCAGCGAGCCCGCAGCGAGCTACGCGATTCGCCAGTGCGACCCTGTGAGATTGTTTCGTGTTCCTGGGAAGCCCTGCTGCCATGCATGGGCCTGTCCATTGACAACGCCGTATCCTGAACAGTCGCTGTGTCGTGCCTTGGAAGGATGAGTGGAGCGGGCGCGGGTGGATCGTTTAATTGCTGCCAGGCCCGGTGTCCGAGTTCCAACAGCAGAGCATCCCTGCGGCCGGTTGAAAGGCTCCAAAAGAGACAAGCCATCGACAGCCATGAGCAGCCATGGCCGAGGGCGGATGCCGTGTTGTGTTGCTCCTGGCCCGGAAGGGGCCTAGCGGGCGTCTTGTTCCAGGTTGAATTCTCTCGGCCGACTCGAGTCCATGTCCTTGCTGCTGCGACGATGGCTCAGATGGCCGACCGATGTATCAGGCAAAGCCGTTGTCCATGGATAATGGATGGGATGGCGGACGCTGGTGATCAGACGAGGGCAGCAAACAGCCGCAGTTACCAGATGCAGCTCCAGGGATGTCCCCTCGCCAACATTGAACGTTACGTGATTTTATGCCCGAGCCTCACTTCCTGCGGTAATCTGTGGTGAGAGACGGGGCAGTTGCTGTGTTTGGACGGCGAGGCGCTGATGCGGTTGCATGTTGGTTCGGCGGCGCTGCATGACTGGCTCTCCTCGTCCTGCTCCTCCGGCTTGCCGTTGGGGTTTTTGATTTCCATCCATGGTTGCGGTGAGCGGCTTATTGCCTGGCCAGTCTGGAAATACCTCCTGTATGTTCCTGGCTGAGATCTGATGGCATGCGCAAGCGCGCAGGGCGGATGCACAGCGCTGCATCACCTCATCAAACAGGCACAGCTTGTCGAGATTGGAGGATGCGTTGTGCCCAAGCAACGTGCCCGAACTGACCCAAGCAACCGCGGGCTGTTGACGCCTGAAATTTACACCGCAGGCCGGCCTGGGGAGCCACTACCCCCGTGCGCACAGGCTACCTGGACGCTAGCGTCCAAAGCAGGTCTCGCTCTGAGTCGCCCGCGCTGCGCGGTACCCGATACCCGAAGGAAGCGGGCGATCGCAAGGCCAATCCTGGCCTCCAGCTCGCTCTGAGCGACCGGGGGTGGGGGCATGCTCCAAACGTGCTCGCCCCAGCTCCGATGTTGCGGGCATCGCAAGCGGGCAGGTGGGTGAGGGACTTGGCTCCTTGGGGACTGGGGGGCCATGTTGGAACAGCCAGCCTGCGCCAACCCACGCCGGTCAGGGTCCCCACCCATCAGCGCGGCACCCCGGCGTGGAACTGGCTGGCCCGGGCAACTCCCTGGCTTGCTTGTTGTCGTTGCTCTCGCCCTTTTCCGCTGCGCTGCAATCTCCAAACGTTGACGTGAGCTGCGAAGGTGTGAAGTGCCCGTCGCTGTGTTTGGTGTCTGTTGTTGCTCTTGCCAGGCCGCAGTCCCGACCCTTTTCGCTCTCTTTTTTTGTTTCTTGTCGGCTTTATTTCCCTGCTCTGACGGCGTTGCCGGGGCGGGACTACCCTCTTTTTCAGCTTGTTTGTGGTGACGACCCACTGATTTCCGCCTTGCCTTGCTGTGTCGCGTTGCGGGCAGGTTCTGGTCCTGGTTCCGACTGCTGCCCTCGTGCTGGCTTGCTGTGTTTTTCTGGCAAACGGCCATTGCTTCTTCCCCAGATCACCCTGATCACCCAGATCAGACGGAGAAACCGTGCGCCAGGGCCGTCATCCCATCTCGACGCAGGCCAATCCTCGCCCAATTGCAGCTCGCCGCGACAACAAACCAGCCGCCGCCAGCAACGGTGCCTGTTGTTGTTGTTGCTGCTGCCAGTGACTCGCCCTCTCTGCTGCCCGCAGCACCGGCGACCACGTCCCCCACCGACCCGACCGAGTCGCCGCACACCACGACATCGAACCGGGCCCATCGAGGCGGCCTGTTGCGTACCTACATACCTGGGCCTACATCTTATAATCCAGTGAATTGGAAACGGCAATCGGCACGCGGGGCCGTTCCAGCGCCAACCTTTCCAGTCGGGCGTGCAGGTCTCCAACCCAACTGCAAGAACGCGCCTGCAGCAGCATCCGCACTCTACGCCCACCACGCCCGTCACGCCCGTCACCCGATAAACCTCCCTCCTTTCCCGTAATGCCCTGACGATGCAAACCACGACCCTCACGACTACCGAATCCCTCCTCGCCCCTCTTTCCTTTGACGGCTGCTTGCCGTCGACATAACCGCCCGCAGCCAGGATGCAGTCTGTGCCGAGTGTAAGTGTCGACACCGATTTTGCGTTGGGCCTCGGGCAGGAACGCAAACCGAAAATACAAACAGACCTCGTTTGCATGTTCAATATGGAATTGCCCTACCCCTCGCCTTCGTTCTTCTCTTCTGCTCCGGCCTCACGCCACAAGGGATGCTAACAAATCGGTCTACAGCTCGTAGGAACCGGCACCGCTGCCGCTGCCGCCGCTGTTGGTCTGGTCTTTGGTCAACCCCCCGACTCCGAGGTGCCGTGGTCAAGCCCGATCCAACCGAGATTCCCCGCCGATTATGACAGCTTCCGACTCCAATCTGTCCCGCCCCGTCCCAGCACAGGCGTCCCCTGTTATTACACCGTCCCGTCCCCCGCCGAGGATTTCCCCTACGCCTCCTTCCGCCAGCTGGCCGATGCCGCCGCGGGGCCTCTTGTTTCACACCCGACAAGCCCGACGAGCGTCCCGCGCCCTCTGACCGGTGTCTCGTCTCCCAGGTCCAACGACAGGAGACACTCACTCGTACGACCAGGTGATTTGACCTCGCAGCCCATTGCCGAGAATGGGAGGGATTCGGTCTCGTCAAGGGAGTCTTGGATACGGCGACTGTCTCTCCGCCCGCTGTCTCAGCATGGGAGCCGACGGTCGAGCTTGGGCCCAGACTCGTCATCCATGACCTTCTCCCACGGCTCTGGTGTCCCGATGCTCGGTCAATTTCCCACCTCTCCTGCAACCCCGAACAAGTTGGTCAAGAGAACAACGTCAGGTCAAAACGGGCCGGCGGGGCCCACGACAGGGCGAGGCTCCAAGTCGCAGGTGTTGACGCTCCGACGACCCGCCACGAGCCATCAACGGTCCGCGACCTTGCAACAACAGTTCCAGCAGCAGGGCACTGCTCTCGAACCCCTTTCGCCAGATGCGAATGTGTCTTTCGACAACTACGCTCCGTCGCCGACGTCCCCGATGTTCTCACCAACAGTGGACAACAGCCGGTCTTCTGGGAAGTGGACCTCGTTTTTCCACGCTCGCCGCTCGACTTCGGTGGCACGGGACATTCCCGGCCTGCCTCCTGGAAGCAACGCCTATCACGGCATATTTCCCCGGAAGCGGCTGTCATCAGCCGCGAGCCATGTTTCTCGAGCATACCTCACCAAGTCGAGTCATATCGCTGAGATCCCCATCCTAAATGATGAACTCGAGACGCCGCATGATCAGTTCGTGATTGAGGAGAAGCGCGAAAGTTCGGTGTTTGCCAGCGACCAGCCCGACTCGACCGAAGATTCTACTCTTGACAAGCCACCACGGAGGTCCATTTCGATGCATTTCAGTTCTGCCGGGCAGTGGATAGCCAGGACCGGAAGCGTGCGACGCCCAAGACGCAGTACCGTGGGTGCGAGAACTGGGGAAGGTCGTTCTGTGCCGGATTCTGGGGCTGCGCCGCGCGACCAAGCGCAAACCCTGGTCAAACCAGGGCCCGAGGGGGCTCATGCGCCCCACGATGTTCGACTGCAACCTCAGCAGCTCCAGGAGCCCGACTTGAAACCTGCCGATCTCCCGCGAGCTCGCAAGAGGAACACGTCTTCTCCGTTGCCCCCTCTAAACCGCTTGTCCACTTTTAACATCGATGTCACCCGCATTGGGTTAGCGACATCTTCCTCGGGTGCGCCTTCGCGGCCTCATCATACTCCAATCAACTACTCGCACGCTCCGTCAACCACGACTCACAGCCGAGGGCCGTCAGGCGAGCGATCCGTGACACTCGCTGGTTCCGATATCTCGGCTCGTGACGGCGTTTTCGGAGACGACGAGGATACGGACTTCAGGAGCGACGCCATGTACGACTCCTTTCGCACCGGCGCCTCATCGAGTCGAGTGAGGTCTGTCGATACGCCGCTCGAATCCATGTTTGATGAATCGCCCCCTAGCACCGCGAGCAACAGCAGGACGAAACGGCTTTCAATACAGGAGATGCTGGGTCGCTCCTGGGACGGCGAAACGAAAATCACCGAGGAGGACGAGGGCGTTCCCACGCCCATCAGGCCCGCACACCTGGTTGAAACACACGACTATGTGCGCCAGGGCCGCAAAACCATTGACTTTGGGTATGACGCCACGCATGAATTGTCGCTGGCTAGCCGCGACTTTGGGCGATTATCATTTGATGAGGACGACGATGATGACTGGGCAAGAGACGACGAGAATACCCTTAGCAACCACCTTTCGCCGCCGAGTTCGACCAACTCCCGGCGTGTCAGCCCTACTCTGCGGCATGCACTGAGGAGCATCAGCGGTAATAGCGGTCCGGATCCCAACCGCGACAGCATGAGCGACAGGCCACGGAGCAATATCTTCGATTGGGCCGAGCCCTCAGCGCACGACAAGTTTGACACCGATCTCCCTCGGCCCAAGACAGTACACGGGAAACAGGAGCTGGACTTGAGAGGAGGCCGTTCCATGAGCCGAAAACAGCCCGGTGCTGCACACGTGCGAAGCCAGAGCGTACCCCTCGCTCCCGATCTTTCAGATGGTTCAAAACCGCCACCGAAATTTGGGACCTGGGGCTTGGGCACAAACCCGGTGAGCGAGGACTGGGACGACGACTTCGAGTTTGAAGGGGACGAGCCCACCGTGTGCTCGCCCGGAGGCAAGGACTCGGCCACGAGCTTCTCGATGGTGGTACCTGCTTCAATTCAGGCAACCCAGCCAAGTGTGAGGGCACACAATGGTCAAATCCGCGAGCTATCATTATTGGTCAACGACTTGAAAAGGTTATGCCGCCACGGAAAGGATCTTGATATTATCAGTGGGCCGACGTCAATCAAATGGGCAGAGGCGGAAAGCATCATTGCTCTTGCCTCGCCGGACGAGGACGAGGAAGAGGATTTCGGCTCGTCCAAGCCATCCTTGGACTTTGATCGATCCAAAATTGATGAGCGGTTCCTGGAGGAAGGTTTCGACGGGACTCTCTTGGACCACATGGACGATTCGTTTGAGTTTCCGGAGCCTGAGATGTCCAAGACGGCGGTAGTACGGGAGCGGCACAGTCCCCGCCGGCGATCCGTCTTCTCCCCCGAGGATGACATCTTTGGCAACTGGCCGCTGGTGGATGGAAGCGCGACCCCTGCACGGCCACGCACGCCCAGCAGATCCTCGAGCCCGAATCGCAACTCGGCAATCATCTCGACAGTGATTGAAGCGATGAAGCAGCAACAAAAATCCACTTCCAGCCGCGTCAAGAGCCCACCCACCACTAAGACTCCCGACACCAAACTCTTCTTTGACACCAACAGCCTACAGGAGCTTGTCAAGCGCGCCGGGCAGCTGCGAGACACCCTCTCAGACGCCGTCCGCAGGGCCGAGCTTCTTACACAAAGCCCCGCGGGGACACCCCGGCGTGACCGGCACTCGCGCCACCTGAACCCGGACGGCAGCCCGGCGTTCACCCGCGTGTTTGTCGACCCGGCCTCGAGCCCGCCACGGCGGTTGCCCCACAGCCACAGCACCCCGTCCATTTTGGGGAGGGCGTCGATCGATTCCCCGAGAATGCAGATGATGACGGTCAGCTAGAGAGAGTCTCCTACCTGACCTGACATCTCTCTTTCTCTCTCTTATTCTTATTATTACCCTCAGTCCGTTCCATTACCCCGGACCGGCCGAAAATCGCGGTCTTCTATTATTGTTGTTTGTTTGCTTGTTCTTTTGCGTTTGGCGGAACACGCGCTCAATACCATCAAAGCTCTGTATATGTACGAATATTTTCCGCCCGGCTGGTGCCAGCCAGTGGGTGGTGTTTGCCTTGCTCGTGTGTTTGCATAGGAGAGCTGTTGGCCAACGCTGGGAGTGGTGGGAATGGAGAGATGGGGGTCTCTTTTGATCTTTTTTTTTTTTTCTCTCTCTGTTACTGCATGACATGGCATGATGGGTGGTATGGGTGGGTGGTGGTGTGACTGTGTGGTAGGGCATGGCATCATGGATGAAGATGGCGGGGTTGGCATTGCGCTGGTGGGCAGGCAAGGGGAGAATCGGATGGGTGGGGATGCAGAGATGACTACGAGTGAGCAAACCGTTGTTGTTGTTTGCTGCTGGTGAGTTTTGAACGCTTGGGGGTTTGGTTGGGGCTGGTTTGTAACGTCTTTTGTCTATCCTGCTTTGTTGTGTCGGTCTGGCGAGGCCGGCTGCTTTTCTTTTTGTGTTTCCCCCTCTTCCCTTCGTCGGTTGGCTGGGTTCTGCTCTGCTCTAGTGTTGATCGAGAGATGACACGCTAGGTTATTGATCGGAGTTGTGATAATGGCAATGGCAATGGCAATGGCAATGGCAATGGCAATGGCAATGGCAATGGCAATGGCAATGGCAATGGCAATGGCAATGGCATGGCAGCTGTGGCTGGCCTGCTTGTTTTTTTCCTCCTTCACTCTTCTCTGAGATGTCTGTTGGTTGTGAATCTGTTTCTTCTTCTTTCGTTGGTGATGGGCTGCCTTGTCTTTGGGGGATACATAAAAGATGGCCGGTTTTGTTCTTCCCTTCTCTCTTTGTTTACTTACTTACTTGGGTTGTGTTGCCTGAGGAAGGAGACTGGGCGCAGGGTGCAGCGGGAGGGGGGAGAGTCTGCGGTGAGGGGTTAACACCAGCCTGCCCCCCTTCCTGTCTCGGGTTGATGAGTGCCAGGGCGAACGAGGTTCAGGCATGGATGGTGAGACACCCAAGGGCTAGGAGGCCATGTCATGCGGCATCTGCCACGGCAACAGCGTTCAAATGTTGTGTGTCTTTGCATAGCGGAGTCGTTTTATAATCTTCCATGTTTTACTTCTGTGAACGTCACCCACGGCCTTTCACTTCGATTTTAGTGTGACGACAGCCTTAATTTTGCTTGCTGGAGGTCTGGTCTGCGTTGGCTTTCGGATACGTAGTTAATCACTGTTCAACATCGATGGTGTGGACAAAACATATAGAGAGATCTAACGAAAATGAAGATAAAACGAGAACCGTTGGGATTAAGAATTGTGATGTTTGCGGTGAGACGAGTTATCCAACAAACTGGAAGCTAGCGACCCATGTCCTCTTAAAGGCTAATCGTCAAGATCACGGTTGAACACCTAGCTGGGGTTTTCAAGTGTTGCACAGTTGTACGTTGATTCCAATGATATGGTGGGCATCCAAAAGGAAGACAACAAACGATTAAGGGTGAAAGACGCAGCACATTATCACGCGTAGTGTCATTCTCCTGTAGACGTCCTATGCTTGGTCTTACTTAAGCTGTTGAGGAATGCTGCTACAACTGCAATGCGGTTACAACCGTGATGCACGCGGCTGCAGATGCAATGCGGTTACCACAAAACACTGTCCACACCAAGTTTATATCGGCTTTGATCGACGGCACAAGGAACAAATCTCACCCAGACTTTTTGAACCACTCAACTCTCATCATGACCAAATCAGCAATCGAAAACAGCAAGACTACAGGCAACCCAGTAGTCAGGCGTCCAAATGGGATCCGATACTCTGCACGAGGAGGGAGAGCACCGCAGGAGTGTTGCATCTTCATGCAAATCACATCAAGAGAAGACACGTTGGTTGGTTGTAATCTACAGAAGGGTCAGAAGGGAACCTGGGCCAAAGTTTCTTAGTGGGCGCCGCGGATCACAGTTTGAGTCTCCAAAACTCTCCGCTTCGAGAGGGGTTGAAAGAGAGCAAGGCGTCATCTTTGTCGTTCTGACGAACACAAAGACGTCGGCTCAACGGTGGGGGTTTACAGATCCTCAAGACAAAGACCACATACTGAACAAGGCACACTTTCACAGGCAAAGACGAGGAGATGATTAGGATAACGACAATCTCATTTGCGCGGTCCAAAGAAACCCCAGTATTCCATAATACACGCCGATCCCGAGGGCTGGTCACTAATGGACAACAGCCGCTGAACTAGACTAATCCACAACAAGGAAAATAAGAGACGGAGAATCCATCGAGAAAAACCCCCTCCTCATCGACGATGTCAATGAGGGGTATTATGCCACCCCAAGAAGCCAAAGCACCATTTTTTTACTCTGTTCCGCCCTGCGCAAGCGCAAGGGTTTTCCAGTGATCACGCTCCGCAGTCAGCTTCGCGATCTTCTCCTCCAGCTCATCCAGACGGGCCGCCTTGCGCTCGCGCGACTTGCGAGCGGCAAGGGTGTTGCGGGCTCGCTTCATGGCGACCGTGTCACCCGGGTCCTCAACGATGATGGGAGGCAGAGGCTTGTCACGACGACGGGAGCCAACGCCTGCGATCGAAGAGGGACGGGTAGCCGAGGGAGAGGTGGCCGAAGACTTGCGACGGTGTCCCAGCGACGACGCCACCTCCAGGTCATCCGAAGTGGAAGCAGGAGAGTCCTCAACACTGACGGGCTTCTGTGTCACCTCAGGCCGGGGGTTGGCCTGAGGGAACAGCGGGAACCAAGCATCAGTTGAGCCCGTGTCAAAGTCGCCACTTCCAAAATTTGGAGAGACATCATACACGTCGCCGAAGTCGGGCGAATCGTTGTAGATGGAAGGCGACGTGAGCGCCGTGAGAGCAGTCGAGTTGGGCGCCGACATGAACGGCGACTGGATCAGCAGATCCTGGGGCGAGACAGTGCCCATGTTGGTGGCGCCGCTGGAGACGCTGCCACCAAAGTCGAACACGCTCGCCAGCGCCGGCGAAGAGTACGCCGTGGCCGAGGCGCCGCCCTCAAAGGCGGTGAACTCGTCCAGGTCCAGATCTGATGTCGCGTGTGAGCCTCGCGGTCGGGCGTGCGGGAGGTGCTGAGGGAAGAAGTGTTTACCTTGGATGTTCATCTTGCCTCGCTGTGCGTTTCCGGTGCTGTTGGGGAACAGAGGAACGGGCGGACGGACGGGCCGGTTCTGCTGCTGCAGGTTCAAGGCAACCGATGAAGACGGAGCAGATGAAGCGTAAAACTGGTGCGAGTGCTGATTCTGCGCGGGAGCGCTAAGCCGATTGGTGAAAGCCGGAGAAGTCGTTTGATGCCCTGTGGCCTGGATGATGCTGGCAACA
>OUNM010932735.1_pt1 | contig 12910 bp, 11 predicted proteins | sample 1769961 | NCBI WGS metagenome assembly OUNM01 (sample SAMEA3914820, study PRJEB12502) | metagenome | biome: forest; material: soil | place: USA | collected 2012-03-12 | depth 0.3 m | reverse complement strand
GCATAAGGGCGGAGAGCTCGGCGGCAAAGCGGCAGCCTCACGTCCTAAGGCAGAGCGATCCGCCTCCGCCAAAAAGGCCGCCGCTACGCGCAAGCACAATGCGGAGCGCCCCACGCATCATTAAACGGCGGGCTCCTTATATTGCGGCGCGGGATTGCTGCGCGCGATGCAATATCGAATTCTGGGGCAGAAACGGCGGGAAACGGTCTAATCCACACCGTTTTAGCGCAATATGGCTTGCGTCGTGGGGTAAAAGCGGGTTAACCGCGCAGCCCCAATAGGAGGACACTCAATGACTCAAGCTGAACTCATCGATGCGCTCGCCGCCAAGCTCGGCAAGACCAAGGCCGACGTGACCGATACGCTTGCCGCCCTCGGCGCGGTCGTCAGCGGCGAACTCAAGAACGATGGCGGCGTGATTGTGCTGCCGCAGCTCGGCCGCCTGAAGTCGGCAACCCGTCCGGCGCGCAAGGGCCGCAACCCGCGCACCGGCGCGACGATCGAGATCGCCGCCAAGCGCACCGTGAGCTTCGTCGCTTCGGAGAGCCTCTCCAAGGCGATTTCCTGAATTAAAGTTGCAAACGCGCCTGCGGGATATGTGATCCCGCAGGCCGTTTCTTCGGATAGAACCGGTCAGAGGCCGAGGCGGCGGAGATCGCCAGGTTCAAGGCTCTGGCCGCTCCGGTTCTTCACGCTCGGCAGCTCGGCGACCTTCGCTCGCCAAGCTTTTAATGCGCCGGCGCTTTCCGGTACGCCGATACCAGAAACATCCGCGAAGATCAGCCCGGCGAAGACCGTGATATCGGCCATCGAGAAGGTTTCGCCTGCCACATAAGGCTGGCCGCGCAGAACCTCGTCGAAATAGGCCATGCCCTTGATCGCGATGTCGCGATTGCGCAGGCCCCATTCCTTGCGATGCGCCCAGTCGGGGCTCTTATAGGCCTGCAGCGTCGCGCCAAGGCCCGGCGTCGCGTGATGGAAATAAATGCCGATCGCGTCGATGAGCCAGTCATTGGCGCGCTTTTCCATCATGTGGATCACGCCCTTTTCGCGCGGCGTCCGCCCGGTCAGGATCGGATTGCCGTCGAGATTATCGAGATATTCGGTAATTCCCGTGCATTCGCCGAGATAGGTGCCGTCATCAAGTTCCAGCACCGGAATCGTACCGCCCGGGTTCTTCTTCAGGAAGGCCGGCTGCCGCTGCTCGGCCCCGATCGCGTCCACCGACACGAATTCGATCTTCGATTCCAGACTCTTCGCGGCGATGACGATGCGAATGCGGGTCGGGCTGACGAAACCGGCGCGGTCATAGAGTTTCATATTTTCACTCCTTTTATCTATCTATCGATAGATCAATTAACAGCGCCATAAGGGCTTGCCTTTGCGGCGGAGTCAACAGATATCTATCGATAGATCAGGAGATGTGACGTGGCAGTTGCCGACACGAGAGAAGCCATCATGGGCGCGGCGCGCTCCATGGTGCAGGCCGAAGGATATAACGCGCTGAGCTTCCGCGATCTGGCGACGGCGGTCGGCGTCAAGAGCGCCAGTGTCCATTATCATTTCCCCACCAAGGGCGATCTCGGTGAGGCGCTGGCCCGACGCTATACGGAAGAGCTGGAAGGTTTTCTGGCTGAGCTTTCGGCGTCGACGGATGATTTCGCGACGCTGATGCGCCGTTACGTGGCCGTTTTCCGCCAGCCGCTCGTCAACGAGAACCGCATGTGCCTGTGGGGCATCATGGCGGCGGAACATGAAGCACTGCCAACCGAGGTTCGGGCGGAACTCGACAGGTTCGTCGCGGCCAATGTGAAATGGCTTGCCGGTTTGCTCGCCGCGCACGGGGAGGGCGCTGAGGACCGCGCGACCGCTATTTTCGCGGCGATCGAGGGCGCGCAGCTTGTCGCGCATGGCCGCCGGGATGTGAAGGTTTTCGACGCGACGATCGAGGCTTATCGGAAGATGGGGCTGTTGCCGTAGGTGACCCAATCGCATCCTCGACCTCATCCTGAGCCTGTCGAAGGATGCTTAAGTCTGGCTCACGAACTGGAACATCCTTCGACAGGCTCAGGATGAGGTTGCGTAGGGGGATGCTGGAATTAGTTGGGAATGACGCCCCGAGTCACGACGCCAGCAACGCCTCGCGCCGCATGAACCCGCCTCGGTGAAAACCGAGCGGTTCATGCTCGCTCATGCCGTAGGCCTGGACCTCGCCGATTAGGATGATGTGGTCACCGGCATCGACATGGCGATGCGGCGTGCAGTCGAACCAGCCCAGGCAATCCTTCAGTACCGGCGCGCCGGTCAACGCCTCGAAAGTCTCGACGCCGGCGAAGCGATCGACACCCTTGGCGGCGAAAAGCGAAGCGACGCTTTCCTGGCCGCTATGCAGGACGTTGATGGCGAAGGACTTCGCCTCCTCGAACGCCGTGATGTTGGAAGAGCCCTTGCCGACGCAGATCAGCACGAGCGCCGGATTCAGTGAGACGGATGTAAAGGAGTTCGCCGTCATGCCCTTGCGTTCGCCCGTTGCGTCACGGGTGGTCACGATCGTCACGCCGGTGAGGAAGGTACCGAAGGCGCGGCGGAGGTCGCGGGTGTTGAATTCCATCTGGCCCATCGCAGATTCTCCTGATCGAATCCGAGACTGACGCAGCTTTGCCGCGACCGCTTCCTCCTAATGCGAGGAGCGATTGCCTAAAATTTCCGCCGCACCCTCGGCACCTGGCGGCTGATCCGGCGTCAGGATCTTCTGGAATTGCAGGGCGAGTTGAAGGGCGAAGCGCTGTTCAGGCGTTTCCATGGCGATGCCGAACAGGTCGCGCAGGCGCGAAAGCCGGTAGCGCAGTGTGGTGACGTGCAGGCCAAGCGCATCGGCCGTCGGCTGGGCGCGCCCTCCGTTTTCGAGGAAGCTCGCCAGTGTTTCGATATAAGCGCTGGCATGTTCGCGGTCGTGGCGGACAACAGTGCCGACCAGCGTTTCGACGAAGGCCCGCATCTCGGCATTGTCGACAGCCGACATCAGCACCGGGAAGGAGCCGAAATCCTGCGCCGAGACCATGCCGCATCGGCCAAAGCGGCGCGCGAGGCCAAGCAGCCGGCCACTCTCGCGCCAGGCCGCTGGATAATCGCTCGCCGCATGACAGATACGGCTCTGCACCAGCACCAGCGTTTCCGCGAAGACGGCCTTCAGCTCTTGCAGGAGTTGTTGGGCCAGCGGCGCTGGCAGAACCTGATCCCGCTTGGCAGTCGGGCGCCAGATCACCAGCGAAGCGCCGCGTCGGACGGTAACCGCTGCAAGCCCGTTGCGCCGCAGGGTATTCCGCAGCCGGTGCAGCGCTTCCTCGACTTGCGGCCCCGCAAGCATCTCGTCTTTTGAAAGGCTGAACCGCGCGATGCCGGCCGGCTGGCTAAGATCGATGCCGAGGCGGCGCGCCCGCTCGACCACCGCCTCGCTGATGCGCGCATTCTCGTCGAGAATATCGCCGAACAAATCTTCTTGGCTGCGGGCCTCCGCTGCATTGGCGACGAAGCCACGCATCATCTGCACCGCGAGCCCGAAACGGGCGCTATCGAGCAAGAGATGGTCGAGATCGCTGAAATCGGCGCTGCGGGAAAAGGCGATCAGCGCGCCGACGCGCACGCCATCGACATGCAGTGGGCAGAACAGCGCCGGCAACCGCAAAACCTGTCCAGAGACCGTCAGCGCGAGATCGAATGTATCGAAGCGGCCGCCTGGCATCTGCCGGCCGGCATATTCGAGGAATTGCGAGGCATCCGGCCCGCTGGCGGCGGCGCGCCAGCGCTCGTCGTCGATTGTTTCCGGTGTGGGTGAACGCTCGGCCAGTACACGGCGCGCCGTCAGGTCCACGATCACGAAAGGGTTTGGCAGCATCGAAACCGCTTTCGCCGCCACCGCCTCCACCGAACCGTTGGAAAGCACCTGGTCGAGCAACGAGGCATGCGCATCCAGCGCCTGGCGCAACCGCTCGCCAAAGGCCTGTTCCTCGGCCAGCGAGCGTGCCCGGCTCATGGCGATATCACCGAGCTGGACGACGAATTTCAGGAAGGCGAGGTCGGGTTCGCCGACCGTCACGACCTGGCGCGAGCGGACGGAAAGCACATTGCGGTAACCTTCCGCGCTCCGGTACTCCATCGGCAGGATAATCACCGTGCCGTAGCCGAGTTCGATCGCTTCGCGGCGATAGCCCGGAAACTGCTCGGAAATCTTGGGGTCCTCGATGACTACCGCCTCATTGCGAGCGAGCGCCACCAGACTCGGGCTCTCCGAAAGCAGCCAGCGGTTTTCGAGGTTGAGGCCGGGATAATCGGGATCGTGCCGCGCCACGACTTCGGCATAGCCGCTTGCAGTATCGACGCTCATGATGCCGCCGGCCGTCCATGGCGCGCCCATGCACACCGCTTCGAGCAGATGCCCCAGCGTCGCGTCGAGGTCGCTGCTGGCGTTGATGTGGCTGGCAACGTCGCCGAGCGACTTGAAGAGGGTGGACTGGTCCATCGCGGAGGTGGACAAGCGTATGGGTTTGTCCCGGGATTGCATAAGGGGAAGCAGAGCATAGATCGGGCCAAATTTCCTCTGAAAAAGAGGATGCCGCTTCCAACGCCTCCGCCGATCATCGAAGCTCAGGACAACCAGCCCGAGGCAATGCTGCGACGATGACCGGACGAGGCGCTACCACAGGCAGGAGCGGCTGATGACCAAACGGCAGATGAAGCTCGTCGCCTATCTGAAGACCGGCCCGACCGCGCTGCATGTCGGCGGCTGGCGTCACCCGGAAGCGACGCTCGACGATATTCTCGATCCTTCTCGCTATGAGCATATTGCCCGCACGCTCGAAGCGGCGAAATTCGACGGCTGCTTCTTCGCCGATCTCTTCGGGCTCTACGATATTCATGGCGGCAGCTACGACGCCTATGTGCGGCGCGGTGGACAGATCAGCTTCCTCGACCCGACCGTGGTGTTGCCGATCATGGCGAACGCCACCCGCCATCTCGGTCTCGGCGCGACGCTCTCGACGAGTTTCCATACCGCTTATCATCTCGCCCGCTGGCTTGGCTCGCTCGACGTGTTGAGCAAGGGCCGCGTCGCCTGGAATGTCGTGACTTCAGCGACCGATCTCGAAGCGCAGAATGCCGGCATGACCGAGCTTCCGCCGCGCGAGGAGCGTTACGACCGTGCGGACGAGGTGTTGGAGGCCTGTTTCGCGCTCTGGAACAGTTGGGACGCTGACGCCTTCGTGCTCGACAAGGCGGCCGGCGTGCTCGCCGACCCGACCAAGGTGCATTACGCGAATTACGAGGGCCGCTGGATCAAGTCGCGCGGGCCGCTGTCGATCCCGCGCAGCCCGCAAGGGAGGCCAGTCATCATGCAGGCCGGCGGCTCGGATCGCGGTCGCGAATTTGCGGCGCGCTGGGCGGAGGTGATCTTCACCATCCAGACCACCCGCGAGGCGATGAAGGAATTCTACGACGATATCGGCGTACGGCTGGAAAAGGCCGGACGCAAGCGCTCCGATTGCGCCATCCTGCCGGCCTTTTCGGTGGTGCTCGGCGAAACGGAATCGATTGCCCGCGAAAAGGCCGATTACCTGAACAGCCTGATCGACCCGGAGCTCAACAAGGCCTCTTCGTCCAGCAGTCTCGGCGCGGACCTGACCAAGCTGAAGGGCGAGGCCGACCTCGCCAAGCTCCAGGGCAACCAGGGCATGAAGGGCACGGAGCAGATCGTGCATCAGCGGATGAAGAACGAGGGTATCGGCTTCGTCGAGGCGGCCGCCAAGCGCGAAGGACGCGAATGGATCGGCACGCCCAAGATGATCGCGGACCGATTGCAGGAGACTTTCGAGGCTGGCGTTTGCGACGGGTTCGTGCTCTCGCCCTCGATGTTCCCCGGCATGTTCGAGCAGTTCTGTCGGGGGGTCGTGCCGGAATTGCAGAGAAGGGGGCTGTTCAGGACGGAATATACCGGCCGAACGCTCCGCGAAAATCTTCAGAGCTGAAAAGTCAGCCGAAGCCTGGGAAGCGAAGCCAAAGGCTGGCTGTCGTCATTTGTCTTGAACGGTCGTGGAGGACTGGACATGGGTGCGAATTCGGGGCGGCCGCTGTCGCGGCGCGAAGTGTTGCGTGGAACCACGATGCTGGCGGGCGCGGCAGCGCTTGGCGGCTTCTCACCCGCCCAGGCGGCGGATGAGTACAAGGGCAAGACAGTCGTCTTCGCGAGTTGGGGTGGCGCCTATCAGGATGCCGAGAAGGTCAGCTACTGCGATCCCTTCGCGCAGATGACCGGCGCCAAGGTGGTGCAGGACGGGCCGATGAACGTCGCCAAGTTCCGCGCCATGATCGAGAGCGGCTCGCCCGACTGGGATGTCGCCGACATCACCATCGACTTCCTCTATGCCGGCATCGGCGACAACCTGTTCGAGAAGATCGACAAGACCATCGTCGACACCAGCCGGCTCGACCCGCGCTTTGTCCACGACTACGGCCTCGGCTGCATCGTCTGGTCCTATAATCTCGGCTTCAGCACCAAGGCCTATGCCGGCAAGGAAGCGCCGAAGACCTGGGCCGATGTCTTCGACCTGAAGAAATTCCCCGGCAAGCGCACGATGAGCGACAATCCGGTGGCGACGCTGGAGGCCGCGCTGATGGCCGATGGCGTGACGCCGGACAAGCTCTATCCGCTCGATGTCGACCGGGCGCTCAAGAAGCTCGCCACCATCAAGTCCGACACGATCTTCTGGAGCTCCAACTCGCAATCGCAGCAGCTCTTCGTCGATGGCGAGGTCAATCTTGGTCTGATCCTCAACGGGCGCGCCTATGACGCGGCCAAGAAGGGCGCGGCGATCGATGTCTCCTGGGAGCAGAATATCCAGTCGGTCGATTATCTCGCGGTGCCGCGCGGCTCCAAGAACAAGGCCGCCGCGATGAAGCTGATCGACGTGATGACGCTGCCGGAGAACCAGGCCAAGCTCGCCAACCTGATCGCCTATGCGCCGACCAATCCGGCGGCCTTCAAGAATATCGATCCGAAGATCACGCCCTGGCTTTCGACAGCGCCGGAGAATGTGAAAAAGGGTTTTGTAATCAACGCCGAATACTGGCGCGACAACCTGAAGAAGAACCTTGAACGCTGGTCTGCCTGGAAACTGGCCTGATCCGGTTTAAGCTCCGCTGATGGCGACTTCAGACACCCTGACCGCTCAGGGCGGCGAGCCCGCTCGGCTCCAGCCGGGTGGCTCCGCGCCGCGCCGGCCGGGCCTGCTGGCTGACCGGCGCGTGCTGCTGCTCGCGCCGGCTTTGCTGCTGCTTGCCGTCACCTTCCTCTGGCCGGTCGGGCTGCTGCTATCGCGCGCGTTCACGCAGCCGGTGGCTGGCTTTGGAAACTTCATCGCGCTTTGGGCGGGCCAAGGCTATCTTCAGGTTCTCTGGAACACTGTGATCATCAGCGCGGCAGCGACGCCGATCTGCGTGGCGCTGGCCTTTCCCGTTGCGCATGCCATGACCTATGGCTCGGCCCGGCTGAAGCGCCTGCTCGTCTTCGTCGTGCTGGTGCCGTTCTGGACAAGCCTGCTGGTGCGCACCTTCGCGACCGTCATCCTGCTCCAGCGCAACGGGCCGCTGAACAAGCTGCTGATCGGCCTCGGCCTCACCACCGAGCCGGTGCAGATGCTCTACAACATGACCGGGCTGCTGGCCGGCGCGGTGCAGGTGCTGCTGCCCTTCGTCGTCTTCCCGCTGCATGCCGCCATGCTGCGCATCGATCCATCGCTGATGCAGGCGGCGCTGACGCTCGGCGCGAACCCGGTGCGCGCTTTCCTGCGTGTCTACCTGCCGCTGACCATGCCGGGCCTGCTCACCGGCGCGACGCTCGTCTTCATCTCGACGCTCGGCTATTACGTTACGCCCGCCATGCTCGGCGGCCCGCGCCAGACCATGATCGCGCAGATGATCCAGGACCAGATCGCGCAATTCGGCAATTGGGGCCTTGCCGGCGCGCTCTCGCTGGTGCTGCTCGCGATCTCGGGTGTGATGCTGCTGATGCTTCACCTCACCGTCGGCCTGAAGGATGTGCGCCGATGAGAGGCGACGGGCTCGACATCTGGCGGAAATTCCGCGGGCTGATCTGCATCCTCGTCGCGATCTACCTGATCGCGCCGCTGGCGATCGTGGTGATCATTTCCTTCAGCGCCGCCTCCTTCCTGCAATTCCCGCCCCCGGGCTTCTCACTACGCTGGTACGAAAACCTGTTCAGCGACAGCAACTGGACGGACTCGATCGCGGTCAGCTTCCAGATCCTCGTGCCCTCCGCCACGCTCGCGACATTGCTCGGCACGGCTGCCGCCTATGCGCTGGTGCGCGGCAAGATACCCGGCTCCAAGTTCATCGGCGCGGTGCTGATGCTGCCGATCATCGTGCCGGGCATCATCACGGCGGCGGCGCTGTTCGGCATCTATCGCGGGCTCGGCCTCAATGGCACGCTGACCGGGCTGGTCATCGGCCACGTCATCGTGACGATGCCTTATGTCGTGGCGACCGTGAGTTCATCGCTGCGCACGCTCGATCCTCGGCTTGAAGATGCGGCGTCCACGCTCGGCGCGCCGCCTTTCGCGGCTTTCAGGCGGGTGACATTCCCATTGCTGCTGCCCGCGATCCTCTCTGGCCTGCTTTTCGCGGCGGTTGCGTCCTTTGATGAGCTGATCGTCTCGCTCTTCGTCAGTTCGGCGCGTGTTCGTCCGGTACCGGTGCAGATGTGGTCGAATATCCGCGGCGATCTCGACCCGACTATCGCGGCCATCGCCTCGCTGTGTTTCGCGGTGGCGCTGGTCGCCCTTTTCCTTGAATGGTTTCTCCGGCGTCGGACCGGACTGGAGCAGACGTGACCATGACCGCCGCCACTCCCGTTCTGGAACTCGACGGCGTTCGCAAGAGCTATGGCGGCTATGTCGCCGTCGAGAATATTGAGCTGTCGCTCAGGCCGGAAGAGTTCATGACGTTTCTTGGGCCTTCCGGCTCAGGCAAGACAACGACGCTGATGATGGTCGCCGGTCTCCAGCAGCCCGATGCCGGCTCGATCCGGCTTGGCGGCACGCCCGTCGACCGCCTGCCGCCCTACAAGCGCGATATCGGCATGGTGTTCCAGCAATATGCGCTCTTCCCGCATATGAGCGTGCGCAAGAACATCGCCTTTCCCCTCGAAATGCGCGGCCAGAGCCGCGCCGAGATCGACCGGCAGGTTGAGGATGCTTTGCAACTCGTGCGACTAGGCGACTATGGCGACCGCCTGCCGAAACAGCTTTCCGGCGGCCAGCAGCAGCGCGTGGCCTTGGCTCGCGCCATGGTCTATCGCCCGGCGTTGCTACTGATGGACGAACCACTTGGCGCGCTGGATAAAAAGCTGCGCGAGCAGATGCAGCGCGAGATCAAGCGCGTCTCACGCGAGCGGCGCATCTCGGTCCTCTACGTCACGCACGACCAGGAAGAAGCCCTCACGATGAGCGACCGCATCGCGGTGTTCAACAAAGGCCGCATCGAGCAGGTCGGCACGCCAGAGGAACTCTACGAGCGCCCGGGCACGCGCTTCGTCGCGGATTTCCTTGGCGAGACGAACTTCTTCCCAGGTGTGGTGATCGGCAGCGAAGGCGAGCGTTGCCAGGTGGATGTTGGAGGAGGGCGCTACGAGGCGCGCTGCACCAAGGCTTTCGCGTCCGGCGAAAAGGTTGTCGTCGCGATCCGCCCTGAGCGTCTTGCCATCGGTCCAGCCGTCGCAGGCAGCGGCGCGCTCACGGGCACGCTGGTCGATGTCGTTTATCTCGGCAATGCGCGGCGCTCGGTCATTCGCTTAGCCGACGGACAGGAATGCTTCGCGCTTCAGCAAGTCGGACAGGCGGAAACGAGCGGGCTTTCGATTGGGGATATGGTCGAGATGCGCTGGGAAACCGGCAATGCGACGGTGTTCTCCGAGGGGGCCTAGCGGACTCCAATAATCCTTCCCCTTGATGGGGAAGGTGGCGCATAGCGCCGGATGGGGCGGTCAGCGCCAACGCTTGCCGATGCCGGGCTTCCACCCCCTCCGTCGGCTGCGCCGACACCTCCCCCATCAAAGGGGAGGATTACCGTGAGAGGTTCAGGCCAGCCTCACCCCACCCTGATATCGATCAGCGCCTGCGTGCGTTTCGTCGTGACATGCGCGATCGCCCGCTCCAGCGCGGCCGGCAGCTCCGCGCCCGTCTCGACCCGTTGCGCATAGGCTCGGCTTGCCTCCGCCACCTTCGTGAAATCCGGCGTCGGCTCCAGCGACACCAGCGGCATGGCGTTGCTGCGCGAGGCGTAGCCGTCCGGATAGACGTCGAGCACGGAATGGCGCACCGCCCCCCATTCCGCATTGTTGAGGATCAGCACCAGCAGCGGCAGTTGAAGCGCTTCCGCGATCTGGTGGCAGGCGGTCGGGTTGGAGAACATGTAAGAGCCGTCGCCCATCGTGGCGATGATCAGCCGGTCCGGATCGGCAAGCTGCATGCCGAGGCCGCAGGGGAAGGACCAGCCGAGGCCGCCGGAATGCGGTTCCTGATACCAGGAATTCGGCTCGGTCAGCGCCAGCGGATCGAGCGGCGCGCCGAGTTCGGAGAGCACCGTCGTCTTGCGGCCTTCAATCGCTTTCGACAGGCAAAGGCTGACGAAGGCCTTGCTCATGCGCTCGCCGTTGCCAGCTTCGGCCTGCGCGCGGACGGTGTCGCGGCGCTTTCGCGAGGCTTTAGCGATGCTGGCACGGCGGGTGGCGCGCTTTCCCGCGGCCGCCGCCTCGTGCTGGCGCATTGCGGCGGCGAGTGCCAGGATCGTGTCGGCGGTCTCTCCTGCGAGCGAGAGGTCGGCTTCGAAGTTGCGCACGGGGGATCGCGCATAAAGCGGGTCCGGACCAAGCTGGATCACCTTCGCGGCTGATGACAGCTCGTGGATTTTCGGCGACCAGGGCGCGAGCGAGTCGATCACCAGCACCACATCCGCGTCCTTCAGCCAGGGTGCGGGATCGGAGCCGACACACATCGGATGCTCGTTCGAGATCGCGAGTTGCACCGCCCAATATTGTGAGACAGGGATGCCCCAGTCTTCGGCCAATTTCGCCAGCGCCGCGAAGCCTTCAGCCGAACCCGCGCCACGCTGCGCGACGATCAGCGGACGTTCGGCAGCGGCTAGCAAGTGTGCGGCCTCCTCCAGCACGGTGGCCGGTGGCGCGACCGACACCGGGGCGATGCGGCTTGGCGCATCCAGTGCGTCTGCCGGGCACAACTCGCAAAGCGGTTCACGCGGCAGGCTGAGATAGACCGGCCCCTTCGGCGTCGAATTGGCGATGGCGTGAGCTCGGTCGACGAGATCGAGCGCCTGTTCAGGGAATTTCAGCTCGTAATCCCATTTCACTGCCTCACGGATCAGCGCCGCCTGATCGCGCATTTCCTGGCCCCAGCCGATCGGCACGGTGCGGGAGCCGAGCCGGCCGCGTTCGGTCACCGGCGTGCGGCCGGAAAACAGGATGATCGGCACATGCTCGGTCGCGGCGTTGATCGCGCCGATGGCGCAATTGGCGAGGCCGACATTGGTGTGCGCCATTACCGCCTGCGCGCGGCCGGTCGCCAGGAAATAGCCATGCGCCATGCCCATCGCCGCGTTCTCGTGCGGGATGACGATTGCTTTTGGCAGCGGAATATCCTTGGCATTGGCCTCCGCCAGCCCCTCGATGATCGGCGGGAAATCCGTGCCGGAATTGGCGAAGATGTAATCGACGCCGACTGCCTTCAGGCGGGCGAGGATCGCGCCACCAGCGATGATCTTGTTGGAAGTGTCTTTCATGGCGCTCTCTACATCAGGCTTGGGAGCCAGGTGGCGAGGGTGGGGAAGGCGACGAGGATCGCAAGGCGGATCAGGTCGGTGACGATGAAGGGCGCGACGCCCTTGAAGATGGTGGAGAAACTCAGTTCCCCGACCACGCTCTTGATGACGAAGACGTTCATGCCGACTGGCGGGTGGATCAGCCCGAGTTCCACCGTCATCACGATGATGACGCCGAACCAGATCGGATCGAAACCGAGCGCGGTGATGACCGGAAAGATGATCGGCACGGTGAGGATGATCATCGCCATGGCGTCCATCAGGCAGCCAAGCACGAGATACATCAGCAGTATCAGAGCGAGCACGCCGTAACGGCCAAGGCTAAGCCCGGTGAGGAATTCGGTCACGCGTTGCGGCGTGCCGGTGATGGTGAGGAAATAGCCGAAGAGCAGCGCGCCGATCAGCACCGTGAAGACGGCCGCCGCCGTGCGCGTAGCCTGGAGGAGCGAGTTGAGGATCGCCTCGCGCCCGAGCTTTCGCCTGGCGACGCCGATGATGAAGGCGCCGCCCGCGCCCATGCCGCCGGCTTCCGTCGGCGTGAATAGGCCGCCGTAGAGGCCGCCGATCACGAAGATGAAGAGCAGGAGAGGGGCCCAGACATCCTTGATCGCTGCGAGCCTTTCGGCGTTGGAGCTCTTCTCGCCAGCCGGGAGCGCGCCTGGACGCCAAAGGCCGATCAGCATGATGGTGAGAATATACATGCAGACGGCGACGAGGCCTGGCACGACGCCTGCCATGAAAAGTTTGCTGATGTCCTGCTCGGTGATGATGCCGTAGACGACCAGCACCGTCGAGGGCGGGAACATAGCACCCAGCGTGCCGCCTGCCGCGATCGTGCCGGCCGCGAAGGCACGGGGGTAATTGAAGCGTCGCATTTCTGGATAGGCGACTGTCGAGAAGGTCGCGGCGGTGGCAACCGAGGAGCCGGAAATCGCGGCGAAGCCGGCGCAGGCGATGATGGTGGCGAAGCCGAGCCCGCCGCGTAGGTGTCCGATGAAGGTGTTGGCGG
>OUNM010700744.1_pt1 | contig 12912 bp, 12 predicted proteins | sample 1769961 | NCBI WGS metagenome assembly OUNM01 (sample SAMEA3914820, study PRJEB12502) | metagenome | biome: forest; material: soil | place: USA | collected 2012-03-12 | depth 0.3 m | reverse complement strand
TGGCCTTTCCCTTCCTGAACAACTTCAGCTTCTGGATGACGGCAGGCGGCGCCATCCTGGTGATGATGTCGCTGTTCGTCGGCGAGTTCGCGCGCACGGGCTGGCTGGCCTATCCGCCGCTATCGGGCATCCTGCACAGTCCGGACGTCGGGGTGGACTACTACATCTGGGCGCTACAGGTGGCCGGGATCGGCACATTGCTATCCGGGATCAACCTGCTGGTGACCATCGTCAAGATGCGTGCACCGGGCATGACGCTGATGCGCATGCCGATCTTCACGTGGACCTCGCTGTGCACCAACGTGCTGATCATCGCCGCGTTCCCGGTACTGACCGCCGCGCTGGCGCTGCTGGCGCTGGACCGCTACGCGGGCACCAACTTCTTCACGGTCGATGGCGGCGGCAGCGCCATGATGTACGTGAACCTGATCTGGATCTGGGGCCACCCCGAGGTCTACATCCTGGTGCTGCCGGTATTCGGCGTGTTCTCCGAAGTTACCGCCACGTTCAGCCGCAAGCGGCTGTTCGGCTACGCGTCGATGGTGTACGCCACAGTGGTGATCACGGTGCTGTCCTACCTGGTCTGGCTGCACCACTTCTTCACGATGGGGTCCGGGGCCAGCGTGAATTCGTTCTTCGGGATCACGACGATGATCATCTCGATCCCCACTGGGGCCAAGATCTTCAACTGGCTGTTCACGATGTACCACGGCAAGATCAAATTTGAAGTGCCGATGCTGTGGACCGTCGGTTTCATGATCACGTTCGTGATCGGCGGCATGACGGGTGTGCTGCTCGCGGTGCCGCCTGCTGATTTCTCGCTGCACAACAGCCTGTTCCTAATCGCCCACTTCCATAACGTGATTATCGGCGGCGTGTTGTTCGGGCTGATGGCCGGGATCTCGTACTGGTTCCCGAAGGCATTTGGCTACCGGCTGGTGGCATCGTGGGGCAAGGCGTCATTCTGGTTCTGGCTCAGCGGCTTCTATTTTGCGTTCATGCCGTTGTACTGGCTGGGCATGCTCGGCGTGACGCGCCGCATGAACCATTTCGACGATCCGTCGCTGCAGATCTGGTTCCAGATCGCCGCCTTCGGGGCGCTGCTGATCGCCCTCGGCATCGCGTGCTTCATCATCCAGCTGGTGGTCAGCTTCCTGCGCCGCGAGGAGCTGCGCGACCTGACGGGCGACCCGTGGGATGGCCGCACGCTGGAATGGTCCACCTCGTCGCCACCGCCGCAATACAACTTCGCGTTCACGCCGATCGTGCATGACTCCGATGCCTGGTGGCACATGAAACAGAACGGCTATCACCGCCCGCAGCAGGGTTTCATTCCGATCCACATGCCGAAGAACACGGCGGCGGGCCTCGTGCTGGCAGCGTTGTCCACGCTGTGCGGCTTTGCGCTGATCTGGCATATCTGGTGGCTCGTGATCGCGTCGTTTGCGCTCACGATCATCTCGGCGATCATCCACACCTTCAACTACAAGCGCGACTACTACGTTCCGGCCGAAGATGTGGTCCGGACCGAGGCGGCGCGCACTCAAATGATGGCAGGCCATGGTTGATACGACCCTTCCCCTCCACGCGAACGGTACCGCCGCGGCGGATAGCGCGCCTCCGGGCGGCTACCAGTTCTACCTGACCGAAGAGCACCACCCGCAGAACGGTACGCTGCTCGGGTTCTGGCTCTATCTGATGAGCGACTGCCTGATATTCGCGTGCCTGTTCGCCGCCTATGGCGTGCTGGGCCGCGAATATGCGGGCGGCCCCACCGGCGCGGAGCTGTTCGAGTTGCCGCTGGTGGCACTGAACACGTCGTTCCTGCTGCTGTCGTCGATCACGTACGGCTTCGCGATGCTGCAGATGCAGCAGAACAAGACTGCCGGCACGCAGATCTGGCTGGCCATCACGGGTGTGTTCGGCGCGGCGTTCCTGGCCGTGGAGCTCTACGAGTTTGCGCACCTGATTCATGAGGGCGCGGGGCCGCAGCGCAGCGCGTTCCTGACGTCGTTCTTCTCGCTGGTCGGCACGCACGGGCTGCACGTGACGTTCGGCCTGGTCTGGCTGGTGGTGCTGATGCTGCAGGTGGCACGGCACGGGCTGATGCCGGCCAACAGGCGCCGCCTGATGTGCCTGTCGATGTTCTGGCACTTTCTGGACGTCGTCTGGATCGGTGTCTTTACTTTCGTCTACCTGATGGGAACGCTGCCATGAGCGCACAGGACCACGCAATGAGTGATCATGGTCACGGGCATGGCCACGACCATCATGAGGAAGATACCGGGCCACACGCCACGCTGGGCGGCTACCTGACGGGCTTCGTGCTGTCCGTCTTCCTGACGGCCGTCCCGTTCTGGCTCGTGATGGGCAAGGTATTCGACAAACCATCGACCACGGCTGTCGTGATCCTGCTGATCGGCGCGGTGCAGATCGTGGTGCACATGATCTACTTCCTGCACATGAACGCCAAGTCGGAAGGCGGCTGGAACATGCTGTCGCTGATGTTCACGCTGGTGCTGGTGGTCATCACGCTGACCGGATCGCTGTGGGTGATGTTCCACCTGAACAGCAACATGATGCCGCATATGCAGCGCGCCGAGCCGGCGGCCGAATCGGGCGGCACGATCGTACCGCCGCGAACGAAGTAGCCTTCGATACCAAGGTCGCCAGCCAGGCGAAGCGGTTCCGGCGAGATGGCGGAACCGCTTTTTTTTTGCGGACTGCGACCTTATTTCAACCTTACGCGGCCAGACGGAAGGTCGCGACCGCTTCCTTGAGCCGCTGGGCCTGCTCTTCGAGCGAACCCGCAGCCGCCGCGGCCTGTTCCACCAGCGCGGCGTTCTGCTGCGTGACCGTATCCATCTGCGTCACGGCCTGGTTCACCTGCTCGATGCCGGCGCTCTGCTCGGCCGACGCCGCACTGATCTCGCCCATGATGTCGGTCACGCGCTTCACGGCGCTGACGATCTGATCCATCGTCTCGCCCGCCTGGGCCACCAGTTGCGAGCCGCGCTCGACGCGATCCGCCGAATCCCCGATCAGTGACTTGATCTCCTTGGCCGCCGTGGCACTGCGCTGCGCGAGGCTGCGCACCTCGCCGGCCACCACCGCGAAGCCGCGGCCCTGTTCGCCCGCACGTGCCGCTTCCACCGCCGCGTTCAGCGCCAGGATGTTGGTCTGGAACGCGATGCCTTCGATCACCGAGATGATGTCCACCACCTTGCGCGACGACGTATTGATCTCGTCCATCGTGTGCACAACCTGGCCCACCACTTCGCCACCCTGCGTGGCCACTTCGGACGCGTTCACCGCCAAGGCGCTGGCCTGCTTGGCGCTGTCCGCGTTCTGACGCACGATGCTGGTCAGCTCTTCCATGCTCGATGCCGTTTCCTGCAGCGACGAAGCCTGCTCCTCGGTGCGCTGCGACAGGTCGGTGTTGCCCGCGGCGATCTGGCTCGTACCCGTGGCGATGGCCTCGGTACCATCGCGCACTTCCTTGACGATGCCGAGAATGTTGCCATTCATCTCGCGCAGTGCTTCCAGCAACTGGCCCGTTTCGTCATGGCTGTCGACGTCGATACGGCTGGTCAGGTCGCCGGCAGCCACGGTGCGGGCAAAGCCCACGGCGCGGTGCAGCGGGCGCGTGATGCCGATGGTCAGCCACCAGGCAAACGCCACGCCAATGGCCAGTGCGATCACGCCTAGCGTGATCAGTCCGTTGCGGGCGCTTTCGTAGATCTGGTTGATTTCCACGGCCGTCGCATCGATCGATTCGCGCTGGATATCGAGCAGCTTCTGGATCTCGCTCAGGTAGGCGTCACCGGCAGGCACGAACTCGCTCTCCAGCACCTTGTTGGCTTCGTCGGTCTGGCCTTCGCCCTTGAGCTTGGTGATCTTGTCGCGCGAATCGTTATACGGGTTGCGCACCACCAGGATGCGCTGGAACGCCGCCTTTTCCGCATCGGATGTCAGCATCGGCTGCATCTTGTCGCGCAGCGCGGCAACGGCATCAGCCGATTTCTTGGTCTCCGCCGCGAAGAACGTGCCCAGCGTGGGATCGCTGCTACGCGCCACGGCCGTAGTGCGGCGCACGCTCGCAAACATCAGGCGGTACCAGTCGCTGACCACTCGTTCCTTTGCCAGCGGTTCCTGCATCATCGCGTGCGTGCGGCCCGCCACTTCCTGCAGGCGCAGCACGCCCAGCACGGTCATGAGCGTGGACAACAGCAACACCACGCCAAAGCCGATGCCCAGCCGTACACCAATACCAAGATTCTTCATTTCTTCCACCTGATCGATTGGTTCGTGGCAAGCCGTAGTCGCTGCTGCGCCCGGCCGCTCCTCCTGCGTCAGCGACACGCATGCTTCTACGCACTGACAGACGTTGGATGGCCTAACGGCATCGCGAAGAAAAAACTTGAGAAAAAATCAGGGAAAGTGCGAATTGCGGACACAACGCACATTGAAAGGAATTTGTAATGCGCTGCGACACCGGCGGCCCGAATGAACGCTGCCGCCGGTGTCGGCGTGCAAGGCGCGGAACTCGGCGCGCCCGCATGATCAGGGCGCGATAGATCTGAAAAATCTACGCCTTCGCGGCTGGCGCCGAGGTGGGGCTGAACCAGTACGGTACGAGCGAAAGTGCGACGACTGCGACCGCCGACAAGAAGATTGCCCCGTACGTATGAGCCACGGGCCAGTCGCGCAGATGACCAGCGTTTGCGATCAGACCGAAACCCCAGGATGTGAGTGCCGAACCCAGGAACACGAACGTGTTGAGCACACCGAGGCCACGCCCGCGCGTCGGCGGCGGAATCAGCGCGCGGCCCTGCGCCATGACCAGCGGGTGCAGCATGCCGATCGTCGACAGCAGCGCCATCATGGCCACGCCCTGCACCACACCCGTGTCGGGCCGCAGCGTCAGCACGATACCGCCCACCATCGACAGGCAGGCCCAGCCGCCGATGGTTGCCTTGAGCGTACTGCGACGCACCAGCACGGGCAGCAGGAACGCCGTCAGGAAGCCCGCCAGGCTCAACAGCGTCAGCGCCACGCCGCGTGTGCCAGCCTGCAGACCGAACACATCGGCCAGGTAGGGTCCACTCCATGCATTGCGAAAACCCGTGCCGGCCGCCATGGCCACACACAGCGGGATCAGCGTCCAGAGCGGCCACATCGCCAGCAGCTTCGCGCTTTCCGCGAGCATCGCGCCCATCGGTGCCTGACGCGCCTGCGCATGGCCCGTGTCGCGCACGTACCGCGACACGCCGTAGCAAGCCGCCACCATGCCCAGCGCGGAGATGGCCAGCGCGGGCCGCCAGCCGAAATGCTGCGAGAACCAGCCCAGCGGTGCCGTTGCGCACAGCGCACCGATCATGCCCATCGCGTTCGACCGGCTCACCACGCGCATGTACTGCTTCTCGGAAAGCTGCTCCGACGCGTAGTGCAATAGCCCCATGAACACCGGCGCGCACGCGAGCCCCAGCCCCATCTGCGCCAGCATGGCGAGGGCCCCGCTCGGCGCGAGCACGAACCCGATCGCCGAAGCCGCTCCGACGCCAAGCAGCCATGCAGTCGGCCGCCCCACGCCATAGCGGTCGAACGCGATGCCGACCGGAATCTGCGCGACGGCAAACGACAGGAAGAAACACGACGACAGCGCGCCAAATCCCGCGGGCGACAGGTCGAAATCGTGCTGCAATTCGGGCGCGATCACGGCCAGGCAGCTGCGGTAGAACTGGCTCAGGATGAATGCGAACGTCAGCAGCGCAATGCCACGTGCGGCGGTGGCTTCGTCAGTGACAGGGGAGGTGTGGGGGCGCCGGTCTGCTGCCGGTTCTGATGCCGGGGTATTCATTGATGCGCGTCGTGGAGGGGGTCGCGGCTATTCTACGCGGCGATGCTGCCCGGCATTCACACGGGCGAAATAAAAACGGCCGATCACCGCGCAATGCCCGGGAACTCCCGGCCCCGCCTGGCGAAACCCTCGCCGGCGTCGCTACTGGCCAGCCGGCAGTGCCCGACCCAGCTTGCAGCCGCGATCCAGAAAATCGCTTGCATGCCCGTTGCTGCCACTGGCCTTGTCCACCGGCTCATCCACCACGACAAATCCGGCCGCACCGCCAGCCGGCCGCACATAAGCCAGGAACACGCCCCGATCGGCGATATTGGGGTGTTCCCCGCCCACATCCTGGCGCACCACATCGAACGGATCGACTGGCAAGTTCGGCTGCTCGGACGGAATCAGCATGGCGCGTACCGGCTTGCCGTTGAAACGCAAGTTGCGCCATTGCGTGCCGATATCACCGGTAGCCAGGAAATCGCGCGCGCGGTCGCTGATGCAGTCGAGATGGATATGAAGCTGGTCCTGGCTGCGCGATGCCCGGGCATTGATCGCCAGGCCCAGCAGCGTATCCGGCAGCGAATGTCCCACCGCCTGGCTCACGATATCGCGCGCCTGCCAGCCGAAGGACCAGGCATTGCGCTGGTGATCGTTCCACACGCGTGGATCATCGACACCGCTGACCGGCCGGTCCGGAATGACGAGGTAATGCGATGCGCCGATGGCGTCCTTGTACAGCACGTAGCCGTGCTCGCGATCGACGATTGCGCAATCCGGGTGGGTGGGCGTGGTGGGCTGCACGCAGCGTTCCTGCACGTGCTTCCAGAGCGAATCGCGCGAGAAGCCACCAACGATGCGTTCCAGCAGACCCGCATCGGCGCAGGCGTGCCCCGACGCGACAAGCGCGAGGAAGTACAACAGCAGGCGTTTCACAGGGGCAATCCGGCGAGGCAGTCAGTGGCGACCGTCAGAGTCAGCGTGCGTTGCGTCCGCCGTAATAGGTGCCGTTGCGGGGATTCGAAACCATGAAGTCGTGGCTGCGCGCCCAGCGCTGGGCGGCGAGGAAGACTTCAGGCTCACGTGGGCTCCATGCACTGACCATCAACGGCGAAGCATCAGCCTCGGTATTGGGGTAGACAGCTGCACGATGCAACGGGGCCTGGTTCCGGGATCCGGGAATCGTCGTGGTTCTAATCGTCACGCGCATCAGGTTAATCCTTGAAGCCCAGATGTCTGAAATTATGCATAAGCGGACATGACATGGGAATGACTATCGGAACGCCGCGCTGCGCAGGTGGACAGTTCTTTTCCTATGCTGGTCAGACGGCCGCGCCGGGCCGGGTTTTCCGGGCGAGTGCGGGAAATCCCCAACGTGGCGCGCACGCCACGAAAACCCGGTTGAGGAGGCAAGACGATGACGCAATCGTCCATTTTGACCCCGGCAAGGGCACTTGCCGATCGCAACCGTGCCCATTTCCCGAATGAGAACGCCGCATATCGCCAGGCCCGCAATGTGCTGCTGGCCGAGGAAATCGAGTTGCGGCGCCATATCGAGCGCGTGGCGGAGATGCGCCGCCAACTGCCGCCGGGTGGCGAAGTGAAGAGGACCTATCACTTCACGGGTGAATACGGCCAGGTCACGCTGGCCGACCTCTTTGGCGACAAGCATACGCTAGTGGTCTACAGTTACATGTTCGGCCCGCAACGCGAGAAGGCCTGCCCGATGTGTACGTCGCTGATGGCAGCGTGGGAACACAAGGTGCCCGACATCGAACAACGTGTCGCACTGGCCATGGTGGCGCGCTCGCCCATCGACCGGCTCAAGGCCGCCAAGGCTGCGCGTGGCTGGACGCAACTGAAGATCTACGCCGATACCGACGGGGACTTCACGCGCGACTACGTGAGCGCCGAAGATGCCGATATCCCCGGCTATACCGTCTTCACGCGCAGCGACGGCAAACTCCGCCACTTCTACAGCGGCGAGATGAGCGGCGCCATGGCAGACCCTGGCCAGGACCCACGTGGCGCACCTGATCTCGACCCACTTTGGACATTGCTCGACACCACGCCCGAAGGCAGGGGTGGCAACTGGTATCCGAAGCTGGAGTATTGAAAGTCGTGAATCGGCGGAGATGGATGCCGCTACGCGATTTCCCCACCGCACCGGATCGGCCACTACCGATCCTGGCTGGCCTGCAAAAGCCTTAGCCAGGTCTTGCCATCCGGTGCGAAGTGCGTGCCGAACCGCACCAGCCCTGCCCGATGCAACTGGCAACTCATGGTGAAGCTGAAAAGCATCCCCGGCTCGGTGTCGTCGACGTCGATATCGATGGCCTTCAGCCGTGGCTCATAGCGCAGCAGCGTGGATTCGATTTCCTGTTTGAGCGTATGCACCGAGGCCGGCAGATGCCGATAGATCCTGGAGAGGTCGCGAAGTCCATAGTCCGGTAGATGCCCAAGACCGCCCCGGCGGCTATTCAGGATGCGTTGGATGTTGTCCTGCACCGACAGGAAAGTCTGCGTCGCAGAATCGAAGTCTTCCACCGCAACGCCACTCGCAAAGTAGCCCGTCACGGCCTCGAAGAGACCAGGTCCGCCGCGCATCATGGGCTCCGAGTAGTCACGAAGAATCATGGCAAAGGGGAAACAGCGAAGGAGCGGCTGCGGACTTGGGGAAGCGGGTAACGCTTCAGGGTGCTGACCAAGGCATCGCAGCCGGCTGCCAATCGCCAGAAGTGACCGCGCTCAGGATCGCTCGCTCCAGCTGTCGGTGTGGATGATGTTGCCGTCCTTGTAGGACCAGGTGATCTTTTCGTAGCGAAGTTCGATGTCTTCGAGGTGATTGTGCTTCTCGAAGGCCGGATTCTTGATATCCAGCATCCTGGGCGTCACGCCCACCACCTTGACGTTGTCGAGCCGGGTGTTGAAATACTCCTTCTCCTTTCCGGCGTCATCAATCTTGTACCACTTGATCTCCACCGATTTCAGCGTCTGGCCACTCGTGACGGACTTGTACAGATACGGCGTCGACGCGTCGGTCTCCTTGGTGAAGACAATCGGCTGGTGGACGCGGGTACCGGTCAGCTTGCCGGTATTGGAATCGGTGGGGATGTTGACGGCATGATCGAACGCAACCACCTCGATGCTGCCTTCGCGACCCGATACGGTGACCGAGCCCTTGATATCGGCGCCGCCATCGTCCTTGATCCAGATATACGCGGGAATTGCCATGCTTTGACTCCTTCTATTGGAATGAACAGGCCGGATGGCCCAAGGGTGCCGGTTCCTCGCGATGCGCCTTGCGGCAATCCGGCACAAGTGTGATTTCGACCCGGCGATTGGCCGCGCGGCCGGCCTCCGATTCGTTGGATGCCTTGGGGCGGGTGTCGCCATAACCCTGGATCGCGAAACGCGTCATCGGCATGCCGGCAGCGTCCGCCAGCCAATCCCGGACTGATGACGCGCGTGCTTCGGACAGTTTCATATTGGCAGCGGAGTCACCCACGGAATCGGTATGCCCCGCCACCAGCACGCGTCTGCCGGAATTCGCCTTGATGACCTCCAGGGCACCAATGAGGGCACGATTGGAGTCGGTGTTCAGCGTGGCGCTGCCGCTCCTGAAGAGCGAAAGGCTGTCAAGTTCGAGGGCCACCGGCGCGGACGGCGGTGATTGATAGGCTGCGATCAGGGCATTGAGCGGAGCCAGCAGCGCACTGCCCCGATAGAGGCCCAGCCCCAGCCGAGGCGGTACGCCCTGGCGCTGATACTGTTCCAGTTCGTCACGATGGCGCTGTATCACTCGCAGCGCTTCAACGCGAGCCGCGTCTCGCTCCGGGCTGATGGCGCGATAGCGAGCCGTGTCATCCAGCACGCGTGCAACGAGCGCCCGGTTCTGCCAAGCGGACGCTGCGGCGGCGGCACAGAATGCCAGCGCCAGCCAGACCAATGCATGGGACAGTGCACCCGTCAGTGCACGCTGCACAGGTTGCGGCCGAATACCGGACAGCAATGGTGCAGGCAGCGGATATCGGACGGAAAGGCCACTGCCAGCGCTGACAGACACCAAGCCGGTCACCTTGGTGATGACGCCCGCATGAAGCGAGTCCGGTGCGGCGGTGCCACGCACGGCGGTGACACCGAACGCGGCAATGTCGATTGGCCCTCCCCCGGGCGCGCTCCGGTGGCGCGTCTCCCGCACGGTCGGCAGCAGGATGTCGCTCGACCATCGCACCAAGGTATCCAGGCGGGCGGCCCGGTGCATCCGCGGCGCCCGATCAGTTGGACTCGCGCTCTGCCAGTAATGGGTCAGGCAATCGGCCAACTGCGTGCACGCGGCGTCATCCATCGGGACACCGGTCGCACCGGACACACCGAGCCACGGGCATTCGTCCAGTGAGCCTTCCGCCTCCAGCCTTTCCGTGCCCTCCGTCTCCTCGGTCCCCTCGGTCCCGTACACCGCCATGCACACGGGCAAGCGATAGCCGATAACACGACTGGCAACACCTATGGCGCTTTGCCAGCTTGAGAGTCCCCCGCGAAGCGCAGCCGAATCGGCCCACTGCTCCGCGTCGATCAGCCAGGCCACGGCGTCGGGCCCCTGTCCGCCACGCCAGCGCTTGAGGGCATCGGCATGATGCCCAAGCCGATCCGGTCCGTCGACACGCACCCAGACGGCGGCATCCGTCACCATCACCGCGGCATCGCCAAACGCCGGTACGGTATCGCCCACCACCAGCACCAGCGCCGTATGGTGACGGAGGTCTCCCGGCATTTTGTCCAGCGAGGCGTGAAGGGCGCCGAGCATAGTCCGAGAAGCGTGGCGGCACGCACGCTCACGTCGCGTCACCAACAAGATCACAGCGATGGCCGATGCAGCAACGCATCCGGCCAGGATCAAATTCCAGGCGGTTGGCAAAGGGGAACTAAAGGCAAGCCAGGCGAGCATCAGCACCGCCACCCAGCCAACCATCGCGCGGTAAGGATAGCCGCTCACAGCATCCCTTTCAGCCATGGAGCCGGACAATCGCGTCCGCCAGCCAATGGTCGAGCGCGAAGTACACGAGGGCCGTACCAACCATCGCAATGGGGACCCATGCCATGGCGGATATCCCCCGCCATCCTCGTGTCTTGTCGCCGGCAACGATTACCAGCCCTGTTTCCTCGTTCAGCCCGGCGCGTGTCAGGCGCTCATCGATCGCTTCCATCAGCGCGCAGCGGGCGGTATCGCCCTCACGGATGAATCGACCCTGGAATCCGAGTCCCAGAACAGTCTGGAAGACAACCAGCAAGGGCAATACCGGCTGGGGCTCCGCGAGCCGGCGCTCGATCCGCTCGATCAATACGTCGCCGGCATCGTGACTCTGGAACGCCTCGACCTGCAGCGGTTCGCGCGCCCAGGCATCACGCTCGTGCGTCGCCAGATGCTGCAAGGCGACCTCGTCCAGCAAGGCACACTGCGCATAGACAGCGTCCTCTACCACATCCGGCGCATGCCCCGCCTCGCGGAACTCGTCGCGCAGACGGGTAATCTGGGCCTGACACCTGGCGCGGAATATCTTGAAAGTCGCGGGCTGCGCGTTGCGCCGCAGTTCAGTCACGCTCAGGGCCGTGTCCCGCAAGGCGAGTGGTAGGACGGTAGTGGACGTCGTCATGCGGGCAGCACCGCGAAAAGTTCGAGCGAGGCGTCTGGCATCGATCCAGGTACATAGAACTGGCAGGCACGGGCAGCCAGCATGCGAGCAAAGGCCGGATGTGCGGTGTCGAGTGCGAAGTACTGGTTCTCGATGCGCACCGGAATGGCCGCAGGCAATCGCGACAGCGGCCGCAACGGGATGCCGGGCAACGCGGAGTTAATGATCTGTTCAACTTCGTCTGGTGCCCCGGCCTTGCATAGGCGAGGCAACTGTTCAAGCAGCTCGTGCGCAGGGATTTCAGCGCGTACGGACAAGTAGTATTCGGCGCCCTCCACAAGCCGCTCGTCCTGAATCCTCCCGATCCAGATTGTGGGCCTGTCATGCTCAAGCATCACAGGCACGACGCGCGACGGGATCACGGAATCGAGCAGTGCCCGGATCAGTGCTTCCAGCCCGGCAAAGACCGGCTCTGGCGCCACGTGGTCGTAGGCGGGAATGGACTTGAGCGACTCGGTGGTCGAGAACGTCAGCAACGCTCCCGCCAGTCGAGCCAGGAGTGCATAGAGCCGTTCCGGATGCTGTCGAGGCGCTGCACAAAGGCGCGCCAGCTCCGGCCACGCCCCGTTCACGCTATGAAGCAGCCAGAACAGGGTAACGTCTGCTACGGCGAAGTCGGCAATCTGGTCTGAACGCTCGCGTCGCCGCACGCCAAGGCTCGCGCTCTTGGCTAGCAGGATTTCCGACAGGCGCTCCGTGCGTTCGACGAGCCGGTCACTGGCCGACAGAAACAGGCACGGCGGCACGAATGTGGCATCCGCCTCGAAGCGCCCCAGTGATGTGCGCACGATGCGTGCAATCGGGCAGGTAACATAGTCGGCATGCGCTTCGAAATCGAACAGCAGCGCCAGCGCATGCCGCTCGACGCTGATCTCCTCGACACCTTCTCCATGCATGTCTGAAACGTTGCGGTACTCGCGCACGAATCGCCGCGGACGGGCCGGACGTTCTCCCATGTCAACGCAATTGCCGCCCTGGGCATCAGCCAGCGGCAATCCGATCATGACTGTTACCGCATTGACGCCCGGCGGTACGTCGGCAAGGTTGCGTGCAGGGGGCGTCAGGTCCGTGGTGTCCGTGTCGATCGCCGTCCCATCCGGCAGACGCGCCGCCAAGCTGGTAATGGTCAACCGATGTACGGTCAGCGCAGGCGTGTCCAGGGCTACGCGCACGGTTCCCCACGGCTCCGCGCTCGCGATGCGCGCCACCAGTTCGTCGGTATAGCGCTCCCAAAGCGCCTGCTGCTGGAAGTGCTGCGGCGTCATGAAAATGCCTTGCGCCCACAGCGGTCTCGTTATCTTCATGGACGTTGCTCAGCGCACTCAGTTCTTCGCCTTCGGCATCTGCGAAACAAGAGACAGGTTGATATCCATCCCC